>Ga0181518_10005683_pt1 | contig 10694 bp, 5 predicted proteins | sample PEATcosm2014_Bin_28_FD_119751 | JGI IMG/M metagenome (GOLD analysis project Ga0181518, IMG submission 119751) | Peatland microbial communities from MTU Mesocosm Facility, Houghton, MI, USA - PEATcosm2014_Bin01_60_metaG | ecosystem: Environmental > Terrestrial > Soil > Wetlands > Peat | place... | reverse complement strand
GCCAGGACTGAAAGCCGACGCGGCGCTCACGGGCGGCGAGGCGCTCGGCCGGGAGATCGCGCACCGCTCGCCCTCCCACCCGCTCGTACGCCCCGCGCGGCTCGATGTCGCATGCTCGCAGCGCGGCCTCGAACTGCGACAGCGCGATCCGCAGGGTCCGTCCTGGCAGGACCGGCCTGCGAGGAGAGAGCAGGCTGTCGAGCGCGAGCGCCTCCTCTGGCTGCAGAGACGGCACGACCATCGTGCCGTCTCCCGAGGCGCCGCGCTGCTCGCGCTTGTCACGCGCGGCGAGCAGCGCGCGGTGGAGCGCCGCGTCCACCATCAACGCGTTCACGCCAGCAGTTCGTCCTGCTCCAGCTCGCGCAGGACGTCACCGTCCCAGAGGAACGGGATCGCGTGCACGCCGAAGGTGCCGTTCTCACGGTGCAGCTGGTAGATCGAGAGCTGGGGCACCGACCGGTAGGTGCCCCACAGCTCGTGCGAGGTCATCACCACGTCGAGGTCAAACGCGACGGTCGCCTCGAGCACGCGCTCGCGGGTGTCGTCGTCGATTCCCGACAGCGCCTCGTCGAGCATGATCAGCCGGGGCGCCCGGGTATCGCCGTACAGCGCCGCCGCGGCCGCGAACAGCGGCAGGTGGATCAGCACCGACTGCTCGCCGCCGGACCCGATCGCATGGCGTTGCTTGGTCAGCCGCACCCGGTTGCCGGCGCTTCGCTCGTGCAAGCCGAAGGCGAACCAGCGCCGGTAGTCGAATGCGCCCATCAGCGTGTCGGCCATCGGCTGCGGTGCGCCGCCGAGGGCGCCGGCGTGGCGCGCGGTCTCGATGCGGCCGCGGAAGAAGGCGACCAGCTCAGCGCGCGACTCGTCGCCGAGATGGCGCACGTCGCGTCGCAGGAGCGCCAGCGCCGCCCGCTGGGTGCCGTGGTCGTCGTCGAGCGGCTGCCACTCCAGCTCGACCGTCTTGCCGGCGGCGGTCGGGCTGCGTCGCAGCACCGCGTTCATCTGCTCGACGCGACCGCGAACGGCATGGATCCGCTGGCGCAGGTGATCGGCGATCTCCTCGACGAGCGCATCATTGAACACCCGTCGCTCCTCGGCGGTGAGAACCTGTTCGCGGTCGGCGATCTCGGCACTGAGCGTCTGAAGCATCTGGGCGAGCGACTGGCCGCCGCCGCTCTCGGTGACGTGCACGAGCAGCAGCCCATCATCGCCGCGGCTGGCGTAGGCGCCCATGTCGGCCTCGACGAGCTCGCGATCGAGGAGCTGCACCCCGCGCTGAACCTCGACCGCGAGCGCGCCGGAGGAGCTGCGTACAGACAGCAGCTCCGCCGGTAGCGCGCGCGCCACCTCCAGCGTGCGGGTGAACGTCCAGCCGCTGCTCTGATCCGCGTCGGCCGGCGTGGCGTCCGCGAGCACGGATTGCAGGAGTCCCGCCTGCGCGAGCTCGCGGAACGCGTTGCTCGCGTGTTCGCGCCGGCCGCGCGCGGCCTCGTGCTCATCGGCGCGGCTGCCGGCATCCCGCTCCAGGCCCGCCACTGCGATCAGCGCCCGCTGCGCTTCCTCGCCGGCATGGCGGTGGGCATCCCTCGTCGTCCTGAGCCCGGATACGACCTCCGCGTGGCGGCGGCGGAGCTGCTCGCCGGTTGCGCCGAGAGCCTGCTGACGGGCCTCGTGCTCAGCGGCGAGGCGCTCGGCCTCGGCCCGGTCGTCGCGAGCGTGCCGGTCATGCTCGACCGCCAGGCGCTGCGCGTCCGACAGGCGGCCGGCGACCGCCTCGGCCGCGCGTGCTTCGCGGTCCGCAAGCCTCCACGCTCGCGCGACGGCCGCCGCGGCGCCGGCGAGCTCGGCCGCCGCGTCGCGGAGCCGGTCGAGCGCCACGTCGTCAAGCGGCGCGGGCAGGTCGTGCGCGGCCGCGTGCTCGCGGCGCGCGGCATCAGCGGCGATCTCCGCATCGGCCGCGGTCCGCGCGGCGACCAGCGACTGCTCATGTGCGCGCGCGGCCTCGGCCTCGAGCGCGGTCGCGACCCTGACCGCACCGACGGCCGACGCGATTGCGTCGACCGCGGGCATCGCGCCGAGCTCGGCGTCAAGCGCGGCCCGCCGCCGATCGACGTCTGCGATCCCGGCGTCGTGTGCGCCGATCTCCGCTTCGAGCTCGGCGATCCGGCAGCGCAGCTCGGCGATCCGGGCTGCGCGGCGCGCCTCGCGCGCGGCGGCGCCGATGTGCTCGGCCTCGTCCTTGGCGCCGCGGCCGGTCAGCGGGCCGAGGGCGAAGCGCCCATCGACGTCGACCCACGGACCGGCGCCCTGCTCGCCGAGCCCGATGCAGCTCAGCAGCGTTGCCACGATGCCGTCCGCGACCCCCTGCTCGGGCACCGGCGCGAGCGCCTCCAGCAGACTCGTGCCGGCCGTCGCCTGACCGCCTGCCAGCACGACGTCGGCGAGCGCCGGATCCTCGAGCCGGCCACTCGGCGTGATCCACGCGTCGAGTAGCCCAGACGCCTCGAGCGCGGCCTCCAGGCCGGCACGCCGCGCCGCCGGCAGGTCGTCACGGAAATCGACGAGCCGCCACAGGGGGGCGCCGTCACGACCGTCACGGCCGGCGCGGGGCCACGCCGGTGGTCGGGGTCCGTCGTCGTGAGCGGCGGCGAGCCGCTCGATGTCGGTCTCGGCGCCCGCCACCAGCAGCGCCGCGGCTCGCTGTGCGGTCGCGAGCGAGGAGCGCTCGTCGGCGAGCGCCGTGCGCACCCGCTCGACGCACGCCGCGAGCGCCGGTGTTCCCGGCTGGCCGGCGTGCCCCAGCTCCAGTGCCGCGTCGGCCGTGTCGTCATCGAGCTCGAGCTCGGCGAGCCCTGCGCGCCAGCTCGCGAACGCCGCGGTGAGCTCGGCCCGCGCGTGCTCGAGCTGGTCCTCGCATGCCGCCCGGCGGGCCGAGACCTGCTCGACGCGTGCCGCCGCCTCGCGCTCGGCGGCCCGCGCCCGCTCGGCGGCCGCCGAGGCCCGCCGCGCAGCGAGCAGCAGCTCACGGTGGCGGTGCAGCACGTCGCGCCAGTCGCTCGCCAGCTCGCGCATCAGCGGGCTCCAGGTGTCGGCGCTCAGGGTGCCCTCGCGCAGCTGCGCGGTGAGGACGCCGGCCCGCTTCGTCAGCCCGGCTCGCCCCGCCAGTCCGGTCGCGAAGCCGAGGTCGGCCTCCGCGTGCTCGCGCTGCTCCGCCGCTGCCGCCTGCGCGGCGATCAGCTCGGCTTCCAGCGCGGCGGCGGCTGCGGCGGCGGCGTCGGCGTGCTCGCGCGCCGCCGTGGCAGCGCGCTGCTGCGTCGCCGCGTGCTCGCCCAGCGCCTCGACCTCCGCCACCGATGACCACGCCGCCGAGCTGATCAGCGCGTGCTCCTCCGCGGTGAGCCGCGCGACGCTCGCCTCCGCGGCGTCGCGCGTTGCAGTCGCGCCCGCGGCGCGCCCCCGCTCGGTCTCGAGCTCGGCACGTGTCACGTGAAGGCGCTCGGCGGCGCTCTCGACCGCGGTGTGTGCTTGGCGCAGGGCGTCGGCGCGCTCGCGCACGACCGCGCGCGCGTACGCGCTGTAGGTCCGCTGGTGAAAGCGCCGTACCCGCTCGCGGACGTCGCGCAGCCGCGCGAGCCCGCGCTCAAGCGTCTCGAGCTGCTCGAGCCCGCCGGCGAGGCGTCGCATCAAGCCCTCGTCGACCTCGGGCAGCCCGGCCGTCAGCTGGTGGGCGACCCGGTCGGGGTCAAGCGTCTTGGACAGGTGCGGCCGGCGCAGGTCTCGCATCAGCCGCAGCATCGTCTGGTACTGCTCCTCGCCGGCGAACGCGAACAGCAGATCGTTGAGCCTCGCGCGGTAGTCGCGCTGGCTGTCGAGCACCTCGCCGTCGTCGCCGAGTTGGGCGGCCAGCTCGGCCTTGCCGATCGGCTCGCGGTTGCGCTGCAGCTCCAGGTCGACGCCGATCGTCCGGTTGCGAGCGACGAAGTACCACCGGGTGACGTCGGCCAGCTGCTTGTGCGCGCGCATGCCGATCCCGGCGGTGATGCGCTGCCGGGCGCCGGTCTCGTCGAGGCGCTCGAACTCGAGCCACACGTACCCGACGCGCTTTTCGTCGTCGGTGCAGCCGACGAGGTTCCACTTCATGTCCTTGTAGGCGGCGCCGAACGGATCGAGCTTGTTCGGGCTGATGTCGCCGTCGAGGCAGAAGGGGAGCAGCAGCTCGAGCGCCTTGGTCTTGCCCGAGGTGTTATGGCCCCGCAGCAGCAGCCGCCCGCCGGCGAAGTCGAACACCTGGTTCGCGTACTCGTACAGGCTGATGACGCCGGCGCGGCGCGGTCGCCAGCGCCCCGAGCTCGGGCTCACCGCTGCCCCCCTGCGCTGCGAACGACCGCCGCGCGGAAGCGCGCGGCGAGCGGGGTCGGCCGCAGGCTTCCTGCATCGCCCCGCCGGGCGAGGTCGCAGGCGACCAGCACCCCGGTCGCCGCCTCCGTCAGCGCGGCGATCTGGGCCGGGTCATCGGCGTCGCGGCCCCAGTGATGGCCGTGCTCGCTGACCAGGTCAAAGACCCTGTCTCGCACCGCCTCGGCGCTGATCTCGCCATCGAGCGCGCCGGCCGCGAGCGTGTCGCAGAGCAGCAGCGCCACCTGCTTGACGGTCGAATTGGTGGGGAACGCGACGTCGGTGAACGCGCGGTCGTCGACGATCAGCGCGCTGCCTTCGGCGCGGCGCTCGACCTGGTACCCGGTCGCGGCGGCGACGGCGCTCTCGATCCGGGCTCGCTGACCGACGAAGTAGGCGCGCTCGTCGTCGTCGAGGTCGGCGAGCAGCAGCGCCGGATCCTCGGTCAGCCGCCGCGCGAGCCGCTCGGCGCGGGCGCGATTCTCGCCCTCCGGCGTCGGCGGGTGGCGCGAATGCTCATCGAGCAGTTGCTCGAGCGTGGTCGACTCGAGTGCCGCCGCGGCGTCACGGAGCAGCAGCGCGAGCCGGCGGCGGTCAACGGTGAACAGGGCCTCGTCGGCGCCCTGCTCGCGCCGGGCGTAGCTCTCGTGTGAGCCGGAGGTGTGGTGAAGCACGCCCCACGAGCACAGCAGGTCCAGTCCGTCGGCAAACGACGCCCGCGCGCCGCGCTCACGGAAATCGATGCTGACCGGCGGGTCGACATCGGAGCCGGCGCGCTCGACATCGCGGGCGAGCTCGGCGATCGCAGTTTGTGCGCCGCCGCGCTCGAGCGCGACCAGCGTCAACACCAGCAGCACGCAGCCCCGGTCGCCGAGCGCCGGCCATTCGTCGGGTGGGCGCTGGCGGCCAGTGATCGACGCCGGCCGGATTCGCAGCGGACGGTTGCGGCCGCCGGGCGTGGGCGGGCCGGAAGCGCGCGCGGCTGTGCTGCCGACCTCGAGCTGGTAGCCGTAGATCGACTGCAGCATCGCGGCGAGCTCACGCTCGTGACGCCGGACGAGCGCATAGGCGGGCTCGCGTGCGCCGACGAACGGTGCGGCCAGCAGCGCACGCAGCGCCTGCGTGCGCTCTTGGCGGTCATCGAGCTCTCGCAGCGTCAGCGCCACAGCACCTCGATCTGGAAGTCGGGGAGATCGAGCGTGCCGTGTGGGGCGCGCAGCCGGGCTCGCTCGCTGCGCGGGTTCCGCGGCTGGCGCAGTGCAATCATCGCGCGACCGTCGGTCGAGCTGGCGCGCCGGGCGCCATCCGGGCTCGGCGGCGCCTCGTAGGCGCGCCCAATCCAGCCGAGCAGATGGCGGAACTCGTGCGCGTCGACGCGCGCCAGCGACGAGAGCTTGATCGGCCCGCGAGCGGACATCCGGGCGAGCAGCTCGTCGAGCTCCCGGCGCTCGCCCGCCCGGCGCTCTTCAAACCGCCGGCGGCTGTCTGACAGGTCGGCGATCCGCGCACCCCGGCCGGTCCCGGGCGTCCTGACGCCGGGCGTGCGCAGGTGCGCCACCACCGGCGCCGGCGGCGCCTGCGACCACGGAGTGCGGCCGCGATCGGCGATTTGCTCGGGATCGACCTCGGGCACGCCGATGTGCCGCGGCGACCGAAGGCCGAGCGCGCCGCGCAGCCACGCCGTCGCCTCGCCTGGCGGCGCCGCCGCCACGCGGGCCGCAAGCGCCAGCAGCACGCTCGCGCGGTCGACGCGCAGCGAGCGCCGCTCGATCAGGCGCTCGGCGATCGCGAGCACGGCGCGAATCGCGTCGACGACCTGATCGTTGAGCGTTCGCCACGGCGAGCCACTGTCCTCGTCGCCGACGAACCACGCCCGCAGTCCCTGCCAGCGGCCAAGCAGCTCCGCATGGCGGCGCGCGCGCTGGTCGTCCACCGACGCGCCACCCGGCAACGCGACGAACTCCTCAGCGTCGACGATTTGGGCGACGAGCTGAGCAGGGCCACCGGACTCGATCCGCTCCAGCAGCGAGAGGATCTCCGCCGAGTGCTGCATCCGGCTCTTGCGGAAGCCCTGCAGGTGCTCGAGCAGCGCGCCCTTCCCGCGCTCGAACTCCTCCTCGCCGACCTGCTCGACCGTCCGCATCAGGTCGCCGAGCGAGCGCATGAAGGCGAGCGCCCCGGCGTGCAGCGCCTCCACCTCGGCCAGCACACGCTCAAACAGCGCTCGCAGCTGCGTGCCGTCAGGCTGATCGCGGCCCAGCTCCTGCGCGAGCCGCGCGAGCGCATCCCGGATCGACGGCAGCCGAGCGGTGTCGAGCCGCCCGATCTCCTCGCCGAGCGCGTCCAGCCGTGCCAGCAGCTCCTCGGTCAGCCGGCCGGCCGGTGTGACGTCGTAGGTGTAGCGGTTGCGCCGCCACTCGGCGGCGGTCGAGGCCAGGCTCGCATCGTGGTCACGCTCGACCGCGCCCCAGCGGTCGAGCGCCACGAGGCGCTCCTCGAGCCAGTCGATGTCGACGCTCAGCGCGTAGCGCTCGCGAAGCCGGTCGGCGACCTGCGCCGGTCGCAGCCGCAGCCCGAAGGCCTGATGCTCGAGGTACAGCACGCGCATGACGCGCCGGTAGGTCTCCGCCTCCTCGGCGACGGCGTAGCGCACCACCTGGTGGGCGCCGAGCCGATCCTCCGCCGGGCCCTTCGCGGGCGCGGTGATGGGCGGCGGGCCCGGTTGGCCCGCGGATCCGCCGAATTCGCGCTCCTGTGCCTGACCGGATAACTCTCCCATCGTGAGCAGGATCGCAGTCGGCCCGGACGGAAAGCCGTCGCGTGACCGAGCGCGGCCCGTCGCCCGCGGTCGACTCAGCGTCCGGCGAGCGGGAGTCCGCGGCGTCTGAAGACGTCTCGCAGTAGCCGGATGCGGTCGGTCATCACGCCGTCGACGCCGAGGTCGAGAAGCTCGTCGATCGTCGCCTCATCGTTGATCGTCCAGACGTGCACAGCCAGGCCTGCACGGTGGGCGGCCTCGACGAATCGCCTCGTGACGATCCGGACCGGGCCTTGCCGGATCGGCACCTGGACGCAGTCGGCGCCCAGGCGCGGCGTCCGGCCCGACGTAGCGGCCACGCGAGCGAGCGCAACCGCGCCCGGACCCATCGACGTGCATGCCCGTCCGCGCCCACGCGCGCGGATCCGATGCAGCCGGCGGTCCGAGAACGATCCGACGCAGACGCGCTCCCAGGCGCGATGGCGATCGAGCAGAGCGACGAGCGGCCCGACGCACGCATCGGACTTGGGATCGATGTTGATCCGGACACCGGGCCACCGCACGACGATCTCCTCGAGCCGCGGGACCCGGATGCCGCGGCCGCGAAACGGGAAGCTGCCTCGACCGTCGGGGGAGAACGCGTAACCCGCGTCGGCCTCCTCCACCTCGGCGATGGCGAGCTCGGCGATCGCGCCCGTGCGGTCGGTGACGCGGTCGAGGCGCGCGTCGTGGAAGGCGACGAGCACGCCGTCGCGGGTGACGTGGGCGTCGGTCTCGATGTACGCGTACCCGAGGGCGACCGCGATCTCGAACGCCGCGAGCGTGTTCTCGGGCGCCTCACCGGCCCCGCCGCGGTGAGCGATCGCGACCGGGCCGACCGGGCCGAGGAACGAGTGCACAGCTCCAGACCCGAGACCTGTGACAATCGCCGAGGTCAACTCATGGTGCCCCGGGAACCAGATGGTCGTTCGAGTGCGCGGTCCGGCAGCAACGTGCGGTTGCGCAGCAACGCTCCGCCCGCCGCGCGGATGGCGGCATTCGCCGTGGCGTTCGTGATCGCCGCCGTCGTCGGGCTGGTCCTGGGGGCCGGCGTCTCCTCCCTGGCGATCGCCTCGATCGCCGGCGGCCTGGCCAGCATCGTGGCCGAGTGGAGCTGGCAGCTGCGACGAGGCCGCCGCAGACGGTGACGGCCGCCGCAGACGGTGACGGCCGCCGCAGACGGTGACGGCCGCCGCAAACGGTGACGGCCGCCGCAGACGGTGACCGGTGCACCGTCTGCGACGTCGCCGCAGACGATGGTCCCGGAGGAGGGCTCGCTGCGGGCGATCAGCGCCGCCGCTGTCCAGACGTGAGGAGGGCTCAGCCGCCGTACCCGGCCTGGAGCAGCTCGACGATCTCGCTCAGCAGCGGGATCCTGGGGTTCGTGCGAATGCTCGGGTCGTTGAACGCCCCCTTGGCGAGCTCCAGCAGGTTGGCGTCGAAGTCCTCGCGCTTGACGCCCAGCTCAGCCAGGCTGTTGGGCTGACCGACTTCGCGCAGGAGGTGCCCGACGCGGTCGAACAGCTTCTCGCGGCGGGTCTCCTCGGTGCCACTGATGCCGAGGATCCAGGCGATCTGGGCGTACTTCTGTGGCGCCACGTAGTGTCCGTACCCCGGGGCCGGCATGAACTTCGAGGGCAGCGAGGAGTTGTAGCGCAGGACGTGGGGCAGGAAGATCGCGTTGGCCTTGCCGTGGGTGACCCCGAAATGGGCGCCGACGGAGTGGGCGAGCGCGTGGTTGAGCCCCAGGAACGCGTTGGAGAACGCGAGGCCGGCGATCGTGGCTGCGTTGGCCATCGCCGAACGCGCGGCGATGTCCGTGCCGTCGCGGTAGGCGCGGGGGAGCGCGTCGAGGATCAGGTTGACGGCCTGCATGCAGAACGCGTCGGTGTAGGGGGAGGCGAAGATCGAGACCGCCGCCTCCAGCGCGTGGGTGAGCGCATCGACGCCGGTGTCGGCGGTGATCGCCGGCGGCATCGAGACGGTCAGGTTGGGATCGACGATCGCGATATCGGGCACGAGCGTGTAGTCGACGAGCGTTACCTTCCGGTGCCCGACGGTGAGGACCGCGGCCGGGGAGACCTCAGAGCCCGTGCCGGCGGTCGTCGGCACGGCGATCAGCCGGATCTCGTGCTTGATCTGGGGGAATGAGACGATCCGCTTACGCGCGTCGAGGAACGGCAGCGAGAGGTCGTGGAGGTTGAGCTCCGGGCTCTCGTGAAACAGCCGGATCGCCTTGGCCGCATCGATCACCGAGCCGCCGCCGACGGCGATGATGCAATCGGCGCCGACCCGGCCGAGCTCCTCAACCCCGGCGCGGATCTGAGCCTCGGTCGGCTCGGGCTCGACCCCGGAGAAGACGTGCACGGAGTCGGTGAGCAGGAAGCTGCGCACCTGGTCGGCGACGCCGCGGGCTTCGGTGAGCGCGTCGGTGACGATCATCGGGCGGGAGATCTCGAGCAGGCGGAGGTTCTCCAATGCACCCGTGTTGAAGTACGTGTCCGCGGGGACACGGAACCACTGGGGCGGGGCCTGGCGGCGCGAGACCGCCTTGATGTTCAGCAGGTTCCTGTAGTTGACGTTCTCAGTCGTGTTCGAGCCCCCCCAGGTTCCGCAGCCGAGCGAGAACGTCGGCGGCATCGAGTTGTAGACCCCGCCGAGCGCACCGACTGCCGTGGGGGCGTTGACGAGGATCCGGCCGGTGCGGATCGCGACCGCGAAGCGCTCGATGACCGCCTGATCGGTGGCGTACACGGCCGAGGTGTGGCCGAGCCCGTCGTGCTCGGTGACCAGTTCGCAGGCGCGGATCCCGTGGTCGAGCGAGGACGAGCGCACGACGCCGAGCACCGGCATCAGCTTCTCGGCGATGAAGGGATGGTGGTCGAGCGCGTCGAGGTCCGAGGGCAGCGGCGCGAGCAGCACCTTGGCCTCCTCGTCGACGTCGAAGCCGGCCAGCTTGCCGAGGTTGGCGCACGACTGGCCGAGGACCGCGAAATCGACCCGGCCCTCAGCGGTCCAGGACCGGGCCGCCAGAGCGTCGGTCTCGGCCTCGGTCAGCAGCCGCGCGCCCATCCGCTCGAACTCGGCGATCACCTCGTCATAGATCGCCTCGTCGATCACGCACGTCTGCTCGGCGGGGCAGATGACCGACGCGTCGAACGTCTTTGAGACCAGGATGTCGACGACCGCCATGCCGACGTCGGCACTGCGATGGATGTAGACGGGCGCGTTACCCGGGCCGACGCTGAGGCACGGCTTGCCGGCGGCGTTGGCGGCGGCCACCGCCTTGGGCCCGCCGGTCGTCCAGATGAAGTTGACCCCGGGGTGGTGGAAGAGGTACTGCGAGACCTCGAGCGACGGGTCGGGGATCACCTGGATCGCGTTGGGCGGCAGGCCGGCCTTCTCGCCCGCCTCCTGCAGGATCTCGGCCGCACGTACCGCGCAGCGGGTCGCCTGGAACGACGGCCGGATGATGATCGCGTTGCGGGTCTTGGTGGCG
>Ga0181518_10005665_pt1 | contig 10709 bp, 8 predicted proteins | sample PEATcosm2014_Bin_28_FD_119751 | JGI IMG/M metagenome (GOLD analysis project Ga0181518, IMG submission 119751) | Peatland microbial communities from MTU Mesocosm Facility, Houghton, MI, USA - PEATcosm2014_Bin01_60_metaG | ecosystem: Environmental > Terrestrial > Soil > Wetlands > Peat | place... | reverse complement strand
CTGCCGCTGGCCGCGCAGTTCAGCGCGCGCGGCAATTTGGGCTGGGAAGGGCTCGTCAGTGAGAAGGGCATGGGAGGCACCGGCACGGAGAATATCTTGCGGCCCAGGAACTCCCGTTCTGCCGGCGCGTCGGCCTGCGGGAAGATCACGAAGAGACGCTTCAGTGCGACGGCCAATTGCTCTGGGTTCGGCGAGCCGAGCAGGAAGAGGTAGGGCGGCGACTCCAGCTCCGCTGGCGTGTCGCCGCGCGGGGCCTTTTCATAGCTGATGATATCGTCGCCGAGGTTCGCCAGTAGGGACTTCTTGAGATCGAAGCCGGGGTCGGTCAGTTTGGCCCGGGCATTGGCCGTGTCGAGAATCCAGTTCACCGTGCTCAGAGTCTGCGGGGAGATGTCGTTGAGCATCTTCTCAATTGTCGCCCAGGCCTTGGGACCGTCCATGCGCCAGCGGAAAAACTGCGCGGTATCGGCGGAGACAAACGGTGGCGGGCTGGCCTCTTTCGCCGCACCGGTAAGGATTTGGAACAGCCCCTGGCGGGTGGCTTCTGGCACGCTGAGGCAGAGTTGGAACAGCGAGCCTTCATTAGAGTCCTGCAGGCTGAACGCGAGTGCTTTGCAACCCCCCAACCCAGTCGCGCTGATGATCTTGTCCGGCTTGAGCGGCTCAAGCGGGTCACCAGGCTCGGGCGCTTTGTTCTCGGCTGATTTGCGTCCCAGTGTATCAGCGAAGGCTTTCACATTCACCCAGCCGTAAAAAGGCGCGTCCCGAAAGAGCGCCTGGTGGCTCGCCTGATAGGCGGCCAGTTCGCCCACCGTTGGCAGCGCGCCGCCGGTAAGCCGAATAACGACCTTCTCCACGCCTTTTACCGAGTTGCCAACCACCAGCAGCGAGTCCACCTGCCCGATCACCATTTCTTTGCTCGCGGTCAGCAGCACGGTAAGCATGTCGAGCAGCATGTCCGACTTGCGGCTCGGAGGAGTCGGCGCCTGTTGGATGTCCGGTCCGCTGGAGACTTGCGCGAATACAGGTGGATGCCAGAGGAACTTGCTCAAGGTCTTAGGCACGTCGTTGGTCGTAACGGGAAAGACGGAGAACTCGAGGCTGCGGATGGTCTCCGTCTTGACCGTTTTGCCGGCGCCGACCCATTGTCTGCGCAGGTCGGCAAGATTGGTTCTGAGCAGACCGGCCTTGTCCCGGGCATCGAGCAGCAACAGGAAACCGAGCGGCTGGTCGTCGTTGCCCTGCCAGGCGCCTCTCGTCACGGCGAACGTCAGTTGGCCTTGCGGCAGGCTGGCATAGGTATCGAGGCTCACGCTCAGGTCGCGCGCGATGGGCTTCGTGACCTCCTCCTGCCAGCGCGCCTCGAACTTGTCCCTGAGCGGCTTCATGGCCGGATCGTTCCAGAGCTGGCTCTTAGGCGACTTCTGGCAGATCGCCCTGAGCTTCGCGAAGTCCGGCGCCGTCACCATGATGAGGGTGTCGTCAGGCAGCAACTGTTCCGGCGCCGGAATGGCCGCCCCAGCGGCGAGGGCGAGGGAGAACAGCCACGCGAGCAAAAGGCGACATGATATAAACTCCGAAACCCGAAGGCCGAAACCCGAAAGAAGCCCGAACTCCGAAGTCCGAACCGGCCACGCCCCGACACATAAACGCCACCTTTGTGGGAGCTGAGCTTCGCGGGCAAGAGCCTTCGGGGCAATTCTGTCTCTGTGACCGCGGGGAGAAACGTGCATTCGGGCTTCGGGCTCCGGGCCTCGTTCGGGTTTCGGGTCTCGGTATTCGGATTTGCCCGCCTGATTCCATCCAACACACCGCCAACTCAGGCTCTGCACCCGGCCCGACAAACCGCAAACCCCTTGCCCCACAGGGCCTGGCTTCCGGTGCCGCGGCGGGTTGTCAGGGTTCATGAATGGCACTTACTCTTCCACCCGGGTTTGCCGTATGCGGCTCGGAGGTTCAAGGTAGCGATAAGGAGTGCCAGGGTTGTCGAGGGAATAAGCAAACGCATCGCGATGATCGAGGAAGAACTTGACGTATTCGACCGGGATGGCAAAGCCCAGCCCCTCACCGGACGTGACTTTCATATTGGTCACGCCGATCACTTCGCCGCTCAGGTTGAAGAGCGGTCCGCCGCTATTGCCGGGATTGATCTGCGCCGTAGTCTGCAAATATAGCAACCCCCCCATCTCGCGCGTCTTGGTGCTGAGAATGCCTTCGGTAACCGTGCGTTCCAGCCCCAGCGGACTGCCGATCGCGAACACACTCTCACCGACCGACAACACATCCGCGCTGCCCAGCGCAACACTCTTGAACCTGGGAGCGTCTCGATCCTCGACCTTCAGCAAAGCCAGGTCGGCAAACTTGTTCAGGGCGATGATCCGAACCTGCTTGTAGGTCTTGCGATCGAGCTGGCCATCCTTCTGGTGATAGACCTCAACCGAAATCTGGGTTTCGCTCTCGATGACGTGGAAGTTGGTGATGAGGAACCCGTCCGCGTTGAGAAAGAACCCGGAGCCCAGTCCTCCGGGCGTGCGGACCTGGACCACGGCCTCCCCGATCTCATTCACCAGCTCCCGCACGGAGCGGAGGGAAGCGGCCTTGTTGGGCGCCAAATAAAAGCCGGGCTTGGGTTGGGCGACTTCCGTGGGAGAGGTGGCGGAAGTGGTCTTCTGCCCGTGTGGCGGTTTGGCGGCGGGCGCCGGCACGGTGTCGCCCTTGACGATCTTAACAATCTGGCTGCGCGGGATGACCAGCACGGTATAGCCGACGTCCACGGCGACCTGGTCAGATTTCTCAGCGAGGACATTGCCGACTACCGCGGCCTTATCTTTCAACTGGATGGTGTCCGCCCATGCCGAAGCAAGGCCACACGCCATCAGAGCAGAAAGAAAGAGACACGGTCTTAACATAAGCAGACACTACTCACGCCCACAGGCTTTGACAAGCGAGCCGACAGCGGATTCGAGAATAGAGGTCAGGACAGCCCGTGCCCGGGGCTGGCTGTTATCGGGGCTTCAATCCAAGCGTGCAGAATAGCTGCGCCAGGCCTTCATGGACTCGGCGAGGTTGTCGCGTACGTCTCCGGGGATGCCGTAACACTGCAAACCAATTGGGCCGGAGTAGCCAAGCTGGCGCAGCGTTTTCAGGAAGGCCAGCAGATCAAACGAGCCGCGCCCCAGGGGCTGGATGTAGTGCTCCCAGCCAGGCTTCTCGTCAAACTCGTCTGCGCCACTGATCGAGACCGCCCAGAGCCGCGGCATCGCCTTGGCCAGGAGCGGCTTGTAATTGCGATCTTTGCTCACCCGCAGCCAGTGGCAGAGGTTGAACATCACGCCGACGTTTTTAAGGTCCACCTTGTCCGCCACGCGGACCGCGTCCTCGATCCGTTCCATCCAATCATAGCTGTGTGGATACAGGAGGATCTGGGCGCCTGATTCGCTGGCGACGGCGGCCATCTCGCGGATGATCTCCACTGCCCGCTCGTCGCCGGCGGGGTCGGAGGGCTTCAGCCCATTCATCAGCAACAGAAACTGCACTCCGCGCCCTTTGAGCAGCGGCATGACCTCCTTGAACCTCGGATCGTAAGCTTGTTTGCCAGGTGTGATGTCCACCGTCATGGTGATCTGGAACAGCTTGAGGCCGGCTGCGTCGAGCGTCTTCAGCCGCTCGGGGATGTTATCGAGCCACAAGTGCCCGACCCCGTCGTAGCCGAGTTCCTTGAGCAGCGCGGCTTGTTCCTCCAAATTGCGTTTCTTCGCGTCGTGCGTGTCGATGCAGAAGGCGAAGAAGGCGTTCGTCTTGGAGCTCGAGGGTTCGGCGGCGGCTGCCGGTGTCAACAGGGCGGCACCCAGTAGCAAGGTAAAAGCCAACATCTTAATTCTCATATCATTCACTTGTAACTCGTTATCCATCAGCATGTCCATGCCCGCTCGCGCTCTTTGGTGCGGGCCAGGGCCTCGGTCGCGATCTTAACGTCCTCGGCGATTTCGTAATCAAACATGCCTGCCAGCACAAAGTCCGCGCCATGTAGGAAGGAGTAGCGGAAGGCTGTTTGGGGCTGGATAGCGCCCGCCGCCATAGTCTTGAAGGCAATCCACGGCTTGTTCACTGTCTTCATGAACGCGGCGGTCTCTTCCGGGTTGCTGCACCAGTAACCGGGAAATTCGTTGTAAGCCTCTTTGGCCTGCCCCGGCTTGGGCGCGGTCGGGTAATTATGGGAGTGGAAGGTCTTGATGTAGAAATCCGCCTTGATCCCGTGCTCTTCGCAGGCTTTGACGACGTCGAGCGAATGGCCGCCAACGCCCGAGGGCACGCCGAATTCTTTAGGGAGTTCGACGGCCTTGGCGACCAGGTCAAACTTGCCCTCCGCTACGAGCGAATCAGCGTGGACGCCCCACAGGTAAATGGCCTCACAACCGTCCTTAATGAGGTCCTCAACGTGCTGGCGATACTTGGCCATATCCGGTTCGACCGGCGCCGTGGGGCAGATGATCCACTGAATTTTGCCGCTGCGCTCCTTGCGGTAGCGGCGCAGCACCGACATCGGATGCTCGGGGTTGTGCATCGAGACGGTATTGATCCCGGCCGCTTCGGCCTGCGCGAGCGTCTCCATGATCTTCTCGTCTGTATTGTAGTGCGCGGCGAGCGCATAGACGTATTTCAGGTCGCGGCTGTGAGTGTAGTGCGTGAGTAAATTGCCGCCCAGGATCAAGCGGCTCACCTCAAGCCTGCCGATCTTCCCCTTGGGCAGGGTGTCGGGCAGGGTGGTTGACGCAGCGGCTGGTTGGGTTTGTTGCTCTCCCCGCGCATTCAACGCAAGCGCGAGGCCAGCGGATGACAGGAGTGTTTCTTTTACGAAGGAGCGGCGACTTATTTCAGGCTGCATAAGCTGTTGCTTTCTGGTTGCCGTCCGGCACTTGGCCGGCTCATCTGAGAGTTACCAAACCTCGACGCTTCTGGCCAGCTTTTCCTGCGGCTCGATTTATGCACCCAACCAACAGTGCAGCATGGCACCAACCTTAGCGCCGGGAGGTAGAGGTAGAGAATGGAGCCAACGGTCAGAATTGGTGAATTCTCACAACGATTCGACGCTAAAATAGCCCATTTGCTGGGCTGGTCAACTAGTGTTCGGCAGCGCTTCTGGCCGCTTCTCACCCCTTGGCGGTGTCCGTTTTGGTGTCCGCCTACTTCTCGCCCTTCTTCAACGTGTCGGGCATTTCAGGGAGCAGTTCGCCCGATACGTCAATGCATCGCCTCTGGGGCGCTAGGGTGCTGTTTCGCTCGGGCCGACTAAGCACATGGGAACCACTGAGCATTTGATTGCTGAACCTTGCGTCGAAGGGTTAAGGCTCTTCCGGCGGTAGAGACAGGTTTGAATAGTCGGTGAAAATGAAACTTTTCGCCGCAAAACTGAATACCGTGATTGACCCTGCGCCGCACCTCGGCAAAATTGAGGCTCGATTGCTGGCCGTAAATTTCGCGGACGATTTGATCAATCCCCCGGAGCTTGGCATCCTGGAGCGCGAGATAAGGCACGTAAAGCGGGGACGGGCAATTGTGGTGCCGATGAGCGAACACACTCGGGGCCATGGCACCCATACCTTGGCGGCGGTGTGGAAGGGGCATCTGGCGGAGCTTCTGAGCGAGTCGAAGCCAGAGTTAGGCATCACGAAGACCTTGCTGGCAGCGTTTATCCAGTCAAGGCTCTCTTGAGACTCTAATGGCCCAAGTTAAACACAGGCACGAAGATCCGGCCGCTTCGGCTTTAACTCATTGTCGGATTCACGGGGTTCATGCAACCTGCCGAGATGCCATTGAAAGGGCCAAGCGCATGCACTTCAAGGTGATGGAGATAGAGTGTATCGCATCCGGCGATTAAAGTAACGTAATGGAATCGGCAGAATTCGCGCTGACTCGCCAGCGGCTGGAGCTTTGAAAGACACGTCCGTGCAATGAAGAGATTACCGCCAGCTTGGTTCTTATTCTTTTTTGCGCCGCTGACCGCCGAATACGTCAGTGGATCTTCGCCGTATTTGAACCCCTTCGTGCTGTTGGCGAACTTGCTGTTGTATGGCCCGGGGGCGCTTTTGATTCGCGAACTGAAAGTCCGGTGGCGCAAAGGCTGGCTGGCTGTCTTCATCCTGGCGGTGGCGTATGTCGTTGCGGAAGAAGGTTTGATGTTGAACACCTTGTTTGACCCGGCCAAGAACACGGTGGGCCGCCTGTGGGGCGTCAACTGGGTGTGGACTGCCGGCATGGTGGTAGTCCATTCACTGGTGAGCATATTCATGCCGATTCTTTTGGCAGAAGCGATCTATGACGAGAAGGCCAATGAGCCATGGGTGAAGCCAGGAACGTTCTACGTCTTATTGACGGCGTTCTCGGCAAATGTTCTTGGGCTTGGCCGACTTCTGGCTCCGTCGAATCGTCCGGGCGCGATCTACTACGCTGCCGAGGCAGCGATAATCGGAGCGTGTTTGTGGCTGGCCAAGCGGGTGCCGGCCCCTCCGCCTGCGTCAGCGGAGACGAAGCCCAGTCGCTTTCCCCTTTGGCAATACGCCACATCCCTAACCGGAATGCTGGTAACCATGGGGGCAAGTTTCGCAGCGCCAGCACTGCCCGTGCCGGGCGTGGCAAAAGTGCTGGTGATGCTGGCGGTTTATTTGGGTTTCCTGGGATTCCTGCATCACAGCCGGGCATTTGATCCCGGACTTGACGCGCTGTCGAGATTCTCCGTTGCCTGCGGAATTATTTCCTTTTGGATATTGGCATCCCCGTTGATGGCGCTGGCGAAGGGCAATGTTGGGCCGGTTGTGCTTGCGGTGTTGACGGCAGGTTTCCTGGCAAGCATGCAGAAGCGGCTCAAAAGAGGGCTGACCGCCAGTAAGCCCATGGGAGCTTGAGCTTACACCTTGGACCACCAACCGCTGGTGTCGTGCGCATCCCGCGGCTCTAGCTGGTGCCCATGGATGCGCCTCAGGACACCTTGCAGGGAAAGTACCGTCGGCAGGTCGGGGAGGCGAATAGATGTCGTTAGCACCGAATCATCGTGCCGGTAGTGTCAAACGTCTTGGTTGCGTCATGGTCCCGCCCGGTGCTGAGGGCGGTTGCGGTGATAATCTGCGCACCGGCAGCTTGGACTCGCCACGCCTTCATTGGTGAAATCGGCTCGGCCCGTTATCCCATTGCCTCCCGTGACCTTTAGCACTTGCCTGCGACTAAGACCGGTTTACGTTCCATTCCATTAGCAGCATGCCAGCGATGATTCAAGACTCCGTCCCGCGCAGCGCCTACGACCGGACGGGCGGGATTGTCTATTTCGCCCGGATGCTCGACAAGATTCGCCTCCGCACTGCAGGCGCTTTACGCGCTGACTATCATGCGAACCTCGGGTCCGGCTTCGATGGCCGTTGCTGCCGCTTCCTGGGCGTCGAGCACGCTGCGCTGCGCGATCGAGTCCTGGAGGGCGACACCGACGACGAGATTCTGGCTTGGTGCTTTGCGCATGGAACCCGCCCCAATGACGAGCAGGTGCTGGTCTGGAACAAGTTCATGCTCAAGCGCGGCTGGCGCGACGAGGACGACGGCTCCAGCGAGGAGTTGGAGCGTTACAAGGCTTCGAGCGGCCTGGCCCACCGCAAGGATCTGGTTACGTTTTTCGACTACTACGAAGTCGATGAACGCCGCAAACCGTGAACATGACCCGGCAAGCACTGGCCGACGAAGCTGCCTCGGTGGCGGTGCAAGGCGTTTGCCATTTTTGATGAACGCATGACGACCAATCTCTGCATCCACCAGGGCTAGGGATGGCCAGCGTGAGAACCTTTCCACCAACAACATGACTTACGCCGTGATGCAAACAGGTCTAGAACCTCCTTCAGCGGAGCAACTCAAGGATACGTTCCAAGCAGTGCCGGGGCTGACGGCAATGGATGTGAATACGCTGGGCAGGGATGCCTATGGCGTTCTAGTGAAGGGGTTTGAACGCGAACGGGCCTCAGCGATGCAGTCGGCTCTGGCGGCGCAAGGCGTGGAAACCGAGGTGGTGGAAGACACGGTGCTGACGGAATTGCCACCTCCGAGACAGTTGACCAAAGTGGATTTTACCCCGGAGGCACTTGGGATGTACGATTTGATGGGCCGAATCGTTTCGCTGGAATGGAAGGATATTGTGGTGATAGCCGCCGGGCGAACGCGGCTCACGGAGTTCACGAGGGATTTGGTCAATAAGGTGGTGACAAGGCCAGCAGGAAGGCACTTTGAATTGAAGGCAGTCACGGAGCCGCTAACAAAGGAAACGCAGAAGGATCATTTGTTGCTGGAAATCATAACCAGCGGAGCGGCAGTTCGATACCACGCCGTGGCAGACCGGCCCGAAGCGCATCTCCTTTTCCACTGTCTCGGGGATCAGCAGGAGAAGGATTCAGCCGTGAATCTGGCTCGCTTTGTGCAGGAGATGGCGAAATGTGCGCCAGGGGCGGTCCTCAATCACGGCGCTTACTATATGTGCGAGCAGTGTAACCCGGCATTTTATTATCCGAGTCAGACGGCATTTTACCGGGAGATCACCTGGCTGTTGTGGATGATTTCATCCGGCCGAGTGCAGCAGTAATTTAGGACTTTGGGTCACGCTCATTGGCATCGGCGAAGAGTTGGCTATCTACTTCTCCAGCGCAACCTGGTTTACACGGGCACCACCCGGGGCAAGAAGCTGGTGGTGCTCATCGGGCAGCGGAAGGCCTTGGCGCTGGCGGTGCGGAACAACAAGACGGAGCAGCGGTTTTCGGGGCTGCTGGCCGGGCTGACACGGGGATCAAAGTGGGGCGACTGCGGATGGATTCGGAGTGGGGTCAAGCTGGAGAAGCCTTGGCCAACAAGGCCTTCTGAGTCTTCAAGTATTCCTTCAGCGTGTCAATCGTGGTCGCTTGTGTCCTCACCGCCTTGTTTCCAGGCTGCTTCATCATCTTATAATCGACAAGCGTTTTACCGATGTCCCAGATTTGGATGTAGCCGGTATCTGTCTTCCAAAGCTGCCCTTTTTCTAAAGGCGGTAGAGGTTTCTTATTTTTCTTCATGTCGAGTCGAGTCAGACAACTGCCGAGGTGGTTCTGTTCATTCGGGCATCCTGGTTCACCATCAAGACCGGCACCGGGGCGGACGTGCTGACTGCCCCGGCAGTGCGGCTCCACCCTGATCAATAATTGTCGTGATTTGCCGGCCGCTGGGCATGGCCGCTTAAGGACTTGGCCCAGTTGATCAAGTATCTGGACGGTAAAGTCGCATTGAAGGGCGGCTCAAAAGAGGATCATCTGGCTGCGCACGAATGGATCTCTCTGTTTTGGCATGAAGCGGTCGTGAGGGAGGTTTGAACGGGGCGATCCACCAACTGTTCTGGCGCATGTGATTCCCGTCCACAAGAAAAAGAGCGACCCGTGATCGAGTCGCTTCTCGCAGCCGGGGGTGGCCGCTTTCTGGCCGTGGCAGTTCTACAATTCACAGCCCGATGCAGCCAACATCGCATGAATTTAGCAGCACAGCCAACTAGGCAAGCCATTGGAATTGACTTCAGGTGAGGCGATTGGCTCCAGGTCGGGAAAGGACCTTTCACAACCACTTAAAAGGAGCGGCTCAGACCCCTGAACCGCTCCAACGTAACCCATAGGCCAACCTAGAACAGGTTGGCTATCAAAACCCTATTCCAGCGACATTTAAGATCCAACAAGGGAAATCCTAACCGATTCGATGAGACGCCTGGGTTTAGGGTTTTTCCACTAGGCCATGTTTGTTTGGGTTGCCGATATTCTCGTCAAATGGTGTGGCCGTTTTTGCGGTCAGCTACAATCGCGATGGAGCACAATCAGCCCGGGAAGCGGTTGGTTGTGCTTGTCGGCCAGGGGAAGGCCCTGGCGATGGCGGTGCGGAACCACAGGACGAAGCGGCGGCTGTCGGAGCTATTTCAGTCCCCGGGCGCCGCGGTCAATACCCTCAACCAAAGTGTTTCCCAGCGTCTCGCCGTAGAAACTCATGCTCGCCTCGTAACCGCCCCTACGATATTCCTCGGCCGGCAGGACGTAGCTGACCCATTCATCGGCCAGACCGCCGATCGTGACGCAGGCGGCTCCGGTGATTTGCCGCGTCTGGGACTTGGCTTCCAGGCCAAGCTGGGCGGCCATCTCGCCCGGCACCCCCAGAATCACCAGGTCTCCAAGCCGCAGACAGGTGCTGTGGGTTTGCGCCGGCACCAAGCGTTCCAGGAAGTCCTTCATCTTCTCCTCGTTCAACCCGTATTCCGCGCCGCCGGTTTTCATGAAATCCGGGTGCGACTGCCGCTTGGGCAAAACGATTGTTTCCGTGTGGTATCCGAACGCTCTCACCTCCTGTGGTTGGATCTTTTCCCATGCTCGCCAGGCAATAATGCCCATCTCTCGGCCGTAACGCTCCGCCCGTTCCCAATTGCTGCCGCAATCCGGCGGCGGCACGGGCGATTGATCCCCTTCGGCTCCGTTGTAAAACATCACGGTTACGCCGTGCGCAATCAGCGCCTCCATCGTGCGCTGCAAGTGCCCGGGCCAGTCGCCCGAGAACATCATGTCCTCGGCGTCCATGAAAGTCGGGTGTGCCGTCCAGTTGACGAGCACCGCCAACGGCCTTCCCGCGGTCGTATCCACCCGGGTTACGGTTAAGTCGGTATCGTGGATAGCGCCCCCGTG
>Ga0181518_10005664_pt1 | contig 10713 bp, 11 predicted proteins | sample PEATcosm2014_Bin_28_FD_119751 | JGI IMG/M metagenome (GOLD analysis project Ga0181518, IMG submission 119751) | Peatland microbial communities from MTU Mesocosm Facility, Houghton, MI, USA - PEATcosm2014_Bin01_60_metaG | ecosystem: Environmental > Terrestrial > Soil > Wetlands > Peat | place... | reverse complement strand
CCCGGCTCCTACTACTTCAGCGCCGGCGGCGGGCTCGGCTTCGGGCTGGCGGCGTCGCTCGGCGTGCAGCTCGCGCAGCCCGAGCGCCAGGTCGTGTGCATCCTCGGCGAGGGCTCCGCGCAGTACGCGATCACCGCCTTCTGGACCGCCGCCGCGTACGACATCCCCGTCAAGTTCCTGGTGCTGCGCAACAACGACTACTCGATCCTGAAGTGGTTCGCGATGCTCGAGGGCGTCGAGGGCGCGCCCGGTCTCGACCTGCCGAAGCTCGACGTCGCCGCCACCGCCTCCAGCTACGGCGTCCCGTCGTCCACCGTCAATGGCGGCGACGAGCTGCGCGCCGGCCTCGTCGACGCGCTCGCGCAGGACGGCCCGCGGCTCGTGCAGGTCGACGTCGCTCCGGGGATGGCCCTTGCGTGACCTGCAGGACTGCGCTCGCCTGACCCGCCGGCGTAGCGCTCGCCTGACTGACCGGGATGGCGCTTGCGTGACTCCCGCGACGCCCTTCGCCTGATCGTGCCACCCGCCGCCAACACCCTGCTCGCCCCCGACACCAGCCGCATCGGGCGCCCGCCGGGGCCGACGCACGACGACCGCGCGCCGGACAGCCTCGCCGCCGGCACCCCGGAGCCGCTGCGCTCCGACCTGATCGCGCTGCTCGGCTCAGAGCGCGTGCTCCCGCGCGCGATCGACCTCGTCGCGTACGCCTCCGACGCCAGCCCTTACCGGCGCCTGCCGGCGGCGGTCGTGATGGCACACGACGCCGAGGACGTCGGCAAGGTGCTCGCCTACGCGCGCCGCACGGGCGTCGCGGTGAACTTCCGCGGCGGCGGCACGAGCCTCAGCGGTCAGGGCGGGACGGACGGCATCCTGATCGACGTCCGCCGCTGGTTCTCGGGCGTGCGGATCGAAGACGGCGGCCAGCGCGCGCGCATCCGCGCGGGCACGCTGCTGGGCCTCGCCAACCGCCTGCTCGCGCGCCGAGGCGCGAAGCTCGGCCCCGACCCCGCGAGCAAAGACATCGCGACGCTCGGCGGCGTGATCGCGAACAACTCCGGCGGCATGCGCTGCGGCGTCACCTGGGACCCGTACTCGACGGTCGAGTCGATGACGCTCGTGCTCGCGTCCGGCACGGTCATCGACACGGCCGCGCCGGATGCGGAGCAGCGCTTCGCGCAGGCCGAGCCGGAGCTCGCGCAGGGCCTCTTGGACCTGCGCCACGAGCTGCTGGCCGACGAGGAGCTCGCGCAGCGCGTCCGGCGCAAGTACGAGATCAAGAACGTCACCGGCTACCGCCTGTGCGCGTTCCTCGACGCGGACACCCCGCTGGAGATCTTCCGCCGCCTGGTCGTCGGCTCGGAGGGCACGCTCGCGTTCGTCTCCGAGGCGGTCATGCGCACGCGCCCGGAGCCCAAGCGGACGACGCTCGGGTGGGTGCACTTCGCGAACATCGACGCGGCCGCCGCGGCGGTGCCCGCGCTCGTCGCCGCGGGCGCGCGCGCGACCGAGCTGATGGTCGCGCCGGCGCTGATCGCGGCCGCGTGGAACATGCCGGGGATGCCCGAGCACTGGCGCGAGCTGCCGCCGGAGTCGGCCGCGCTGATCGTCGAGTTCGGCGGCGACGACGACGCGGAGCTGGAGACGCACGAGGCCGCGGCCGCGCGGATCCTCGCCGGACACGAGCTGATCCGCCCGCACGAGTTCACGCGCGACGCGGAGGAGATCGAGCTCGCGTGGACGGTCCGCGAGGGGCTGTTCGGGCTCGTCGGGCGCCTGCGCCTGCCGGGCACCGCGCTGATCGTCGAGGACGTGTGCGTGCGCCCCGAGCGGATCGCCGAGTGCGCGCGCGACCTGCAGGCGCTGCTCGGCAAGCACGGCTTCCTCGTCGGCGTCGCCGGCCACGCCTCCGCGGGCAACCTGCACTTCCAGCTTACGCCGGACTTCACCAAGCCCGAGGACCTCGAGCGCTACGAGGCGTTCATGGAGGAGCTCGTCGAGCTGATCGTGGGCAGGTACGACGGCTCGCTGAAGGCCGAGCATGGCACCGGCGTGAACATGGCGCCGTACGTCGAACGCGAGTGGGGCGCGAAGGCGACGGCGATCATGTGGCGCGTCAAGCAGCTCGCGGACCCGCTCGGGATCCTCAATCCCGGGGCGGTGTTGAATCGCGACCCGGGCATCCATCTAAAAAACCTGAAGAGCCAGCCCGCGATCGAGGAGGTCGCCTCGCAGTGCGTCGAGTGCGGCTTCTGTGAGCCCGTCTGCCCGAGCCGCAACGCGACGACGACGCCGCGCCAGCGGATCGTGATCCGCCGCGAGATGGCGCGGCAGGCGGCAGGCTCCCCGGTGTACGAGGCGCTGCTGCGCGACTTCGAGTACGACGCGCTGCAGACGTGCGCCGCCGACGGCACGTGCCAGGGCGTGTGTCCCGTCGCGATCGACACGGGCAAGCTCGTCAAGCAGCTGCGCGCGCGGGAGCGCGGCGAGCGCGAGGAAGCGGTCGCGCTGGCGATCGCCAGGCGCTACGCGCTCGCCGAGCGCGCGGCCCGCGCGGGGCTCGCGGCAGCGGGCGCGGCCGCCGACGTGGTCGGTCAGCGGCTGGCCGCGCGCGTGCCCGAGCTGGTGCGCCGTCGCATCAGCAGCGAGCTCGTGCCGACGCTGCCGGAGAACATGCCGCCCGCGGCGAGCGCGCAGATGCCGGTCACCCAGCGTTCGGGCGCCGCCGCCGTGTACCTGCCGGCGTGCCTGAACCGCATCTTCGGCGCCGCGCGCGGCGGCGAGCCGGGCCCGTCGCTGCCGCAGGCGCTCGTCGACGTCTCCGCGCGCGCGGGGCTGCCGCTGTGGATCCCCGACGACGTCGCCGGCCACTGCTGCGCGACGCCGTGGAGCTCCAAGGGCTACCGCCGCGGCCACGAGCACATGGCCGCGAAGACGGCAGCCGCGCTGTGGCGCTGGAGCGACGGCGGGCGGCTGCCGGTCGTGATCGACGCGAGCTCGTGCGCGCTCGGGCTGCGCGAGGAGATCGCGCCGTCCCTCGGCGACTCCGAGCGCGAGCGCTTCGATCGGATCGAGATCCTCGACTCGATCGCGTGGGCGCACGACCGCCTGCTCCCGGAGCTGTACGTCACGCGCAGGGTGGCGCGCATCGCCGTGCACCCGACGTGCGCCGCCGGCCAGCTGGGCCTCGCCGGCAAGCTCGAGGCGCTCGCGCGCACGCTCGCCGACGTCGTCGTCGTCCCCGCAGCCACCACCTGCTGCGGCATGGCCGGCGACCGCGGCCTGCTGCACCCCGAGCTGCCCGCCTCCGCGCTGCGCGACAGCGCCGCCGAGCTCGCCGAGCGCCAGGCCGAGGGCGAGCGCGTCGACGCGCACGTGTGCAGCAACCGCACGTGCGAGATCGCGCTGCAGCAGGCGACCGGCGCGCCCTACGAGTCGTTCGTGCTCGCGCTCGAGCGGCTCACGCGGGGGTAGCGTCGGCGGCCGCCTACGAGGTCGGTGTCTGTCCCCGCGCCGGGTGTATAGCGATGGTTATACGGCGGCCGCCGGGGGGCTACGACGCGTCAGGCCAGTTCGCCGGGCCCATGACGCCATCGCCGTCGTCCGGCCTGGGGCCGCCGATCGCGATGATGTCCAGCCCGTCGGGGCCGGCCTCGAACGAGCGCACGACCTCGGGAGCGACACGCAGGACGTCCCACTGGCGCAGCTCCTGGACCTCGTCGTCGAGGAGCACCCGTCCGGAGCCCCCGACGATCACGTACGCCTCCTCCTGCTCGCGGTGGCTGTGCGCCACCGGGCTGCGCAGGTTGGGCCCGTAGCGGAAGTGGCTGACGCCGAGGTCGCGCGAGTCCAGGAGCTTGCGCCCGAAGCGCCCTTCGATCCCCGGAGCGCGCTCGCCCACCGAGTCCTCGATCTCGAGCAGGTTCACGGTGGTGTAGCTGGACATGGGGTCTCCTTTGGCGTGGCGGAAGGTTGGCGTGCGCTCACACCTTAATCGGATCTACGCCGCTTTCGTCAACAGCGCGTTACGCCGCCTCCGTCAACGGCGCCGAGGCGGCCGCCGCCCCGGGCGCGCGCGCCCTCGGCACGAGGAAGCCCGCGGCGAGGCACACGACCAGGAAGCCGGTCGCCATCAGGAAGGTGTCGGTGAAGCCCGTGACGGTCGGCTCCCCGTGCGCGACGTTCGCCGCGATGAACGTCGCCGAGAGCTGCCCTCCGAGGGCGCCGCCGAGCGTGCGCATGACCGTGTTCATGCCGCTCGCCACGCCCGTCTGATGGCTGGGGACGGCCTGCACGATCAGGTTGCCGAGCGCCGCGAACGCCAGGCCGATCCCCACGCCGAGCAGCGCCGCCGCGATCAGCAGGTCATACGGATGGCCGTGTTCGAGCGCGAGCAGCGCGAACGCCGCGGTCGTGAACGCCGTCCCGGCGATCAGCGCGCTGCGCGAGCCGTAGCGGGCGGAGATGCGCCCGGCGTACATGCCGAGGATCGTCATGCCGACCGTCGACGGCAGCAGGTACAGGCCGGAGACGACGACCGACGCGCCGAAGCCGAAGCCGGTGCTCCTGGGCAGCTGCGCGAACTGCGGAAACACGATGAACGACGCGTACATGCCGGCGCCCAGCAGGAACGCCGACAGGTTGGTCGTCCACACGCCGCGGATGCGCATCATCGTCATGTCGACCAGCGGATGATCGCTGCGCGTCTCCACCGCGATCCACACCGCCGACACCGCCAGCCCGGCGGCGATCAGGCCGAGCGCCCTGGCCGATCCCCAGCCCCACGTGGTCGTCTCGCTGACCGCGATCAGCACGGTGGAGAGCCCGATCGTCATCAGCGCCGCCGCCAGCCAGTTGATGCGTCCGGGCACGCGGATCGGCGACTCGGGGATGAAGCGCCACGTCGCCACCGCCGCGAGCACGATCGCCACGAGCGGGATCCAGAACAGCCAGTGGTAGTCGAGGTGCTCGACGATCACGCCCGCGAGCACGATGCCGACGCCCGCGCCGACGCCGAGGATCGCCGACAGCAGGCCGATGCTGCCGGCGACCTTCTCGTGCGGGAACTCGTCGCGCACGATCCCGAACGCCAGCGGGAAGATGCCGCCGGCCGCGCCCTGGATGAAGCGCGCGACGATCAGCAGCGCCAGCGAGCTGGACACCGCCGCCATCAACGTGCCCGCGGCGAGGATCACGAGCGTCACCAGCAGCAGGCGCTCCTTGCCGTACATGTCTCCCAGGCGCCCGAGGATCGCCGTCCCCACCGACGCCGACAGCAGATACGCGGTCAGCAGCCACGCGATCCCCGTCTCGCTCGTGTGCAGCGCGTGCTGAATCGTCGGCAGCGCCGGCACCACCGACGAGCTCAGCATCGCGTACGCGACGCCGCCGAGCGACAGCACCGCCAGGATCAGCGTCGGGTGGGTGCGCTCTGCCTTAGTGTCGGTGGTCATCGGGGCTGAGCGCATATTGGCATCATCCGTGCTCGCCTCCGATTCCCGACAAGAGAGGGCCTCATGGCAGACGCAGAGCAGGACGACGCGGGCAACCGCGCGGCGGACAACCCCAGAGCCAAGCTCATGCAGGAAGTCGCCGATCAGATGGACGCGATCGAAACCGACTTCGGCGACGACTACAACATCGGGCGCGTGATCACGATCGTCGAGGTCATCAAGCCCGACGGCGAAGTCGAGCTGCGCCTGCGCGCCGGGCAGTGGCCGTGGGTCGCGCTCGGGATGCTGCGCTTCGCGCAGATGATCGTCGAAAGCCAGATCGCGGGCGGCTCGGAGTAGGCGCTCACAGCGCACCCGCCAGACACGCGGCGGCGTCCTCGAGGCGATCGTCGCCCCAGAAGAGCTCGCGGTCGATCGCGATCGTCGGCACGCCGATGACGCCGAGGTGGTGGGCCGTGTCCGTCGCCTCGCGCAGCGCTTGCTTGATCTCCGGGTCCTGCGTGGCCGCCTCGACTTCGCTGCGGTCGAGCCCCACGCGCTCGGCGGCGTCGAGCACGTGCGCGGGGATGCTCAGATCGTGGCCCTGCTGGAAGGCGTCGCGGAAGCCCTGCAGGGTGAACTCGCGCCCGCGCCCGGCGGCGAACGCGAACGTCGCCGCGCGCATCGCCATCAGGTAGTTGCCCGGCCACGGGTCCGGCCAGCGGATCGGCGCCAGCCCGCAGTCGTGGGCGCGGCGCTCGATCTCGGCCATGCCGGCCTGGCGGCGCTGATGGTCGCCGAGCGCCCAGGAGCTCCGCCCGTTCGCCTTGAACAGGCCGCCCAGCGACAGCGGCTGCCATGTGACCGGCTCTGCGAGCACGCTCGCCAGACGCTCGGCCGCGAGATACGCGTACGGCGATCCGAGGTCGAAGTAGAACGTCACCTGTGGCATCGGCGCTCCCGGCGGCTGTCCGCGCGTTCGTTAAACTAAACGATCCGTTCCTCATGATAGCCGATCGAAAGAGCACCGAGATCCAGCGAGTGCTGGCGGCCAACCTGCGACGGATGCGGATCGCGCGGCACATCTCGTTGTCGGCCCTCGCGCGCGAGATGGGTGTCAGCAAGGCCACGCTGTCGGGCATCGAGAACGCTCGCTCCAACCCGACCGTCGAGACCCTCGCCGGTCTCGCGCAGGTGCTGCGGAGCTCGATCGGCGAGCTGCTGGAAGAGCCGTCGCTAGGCGAGATCCGCGTCGTGCGCGCCACCCGCGGCGAGCCGGTGGACCGCGATGGCGTGCCGCGCCGAGTGCTCGACGCGATCCCGGCGGGTGGGAGCGTGGAGATCGCCGAGCTGGTGCTCGCCGCGCACGGGCGCTGTGAGGCGCCCGCCGGCGCGGACGGCACCCGCGTGCACGTGTATGTGCGCGCCGGGAGGCTGATCGCAGGCCCCGTCGAGCGCCACACCGAGCTGGCCGCGGGCGACTACGCGTCGTTCCCGGCCGATGTGCCGCAGGTGTATGAGGCCGCACGGCATTCCGTACGCGCGTTGCTGTTGACGCAGGCACCCGGCTGACGGGTGGCTCGGGCCGTCGGGTGGCTCGGGCGACGTGCTCTATAATGCTTGCCGGCAAGCAAATAACTACCAGAGAGGCGTCAGATGGCGACGAGCATGGTCAAGGCTGTACCCGGGCCGGATCGACAGTCCTCGGAGCTGGAGGCGACCGAGCGTCTGCGCGCCGCGATTGGCCGGCTCTCGCGTCGTCTGCGACCGACCGTCGCCGGATCGGGGCTGACGCCCTCGCAGATCTCGGTGCTGTTCGCGGTGGTGCGGCTCGGGCCGATCGGGCTCTCCGAGCTGGCCGAGATCGAGAGCCTGAACGCGACGATGCTCTCGCGCATCACCGCGCAGCTGTGCGAGGCAGGCCTGATCGTGCGCGAGGCGGACCCGGGGGACAGGCGCTCCGCGTTCGTGGCGGCGACCGCCGCCGGCAGGCGCATGCGCGAACGCATCCACCGCGAGCGGGCACGTGCGCTCGGCGCCCACGTCGAACAGCTGGACGACGAGCAGCGCGCGGCGCTGTGGAGCGCGCTGCCGGTACTCGAGGAGCTCGTCGAGCGGCTGCCCGACAGGCGCGGCCGACAGGGCTCTGACACCAGGCGCGGCGGGCAGGGCGGGCGCCCGTGACGCGCCTGAAGGGCATCGGACGCGTCACCTTCGCGGCCCTCGCGATCCCCAACTACCGCCGCTACATAGCCGGGCAGTCGGTGTCGCTGATCGGCACGTGGATGCAGATGGCGGCGCAGTCGTGGCTGGTGCTGACCCTCACGGGCTCCGCCACCACGCTCGGGTTGATCGTCGCCCTGCAGACCCTGCCGGTGCTGCTGCTCGGCCCCTACGGCGGCGTCGTCGCCGATCGCATCGACAAGCGCCGGCTGATGGTGATCCTGCAGATCGCGATGGGCGCGCAGGCGCTGGTCCTCGGCGTGCTCACGGTGACCGGCTCGGTGCGCCTGTGGGAGATCGGGGTGCTCGCGGCGCTGCTCGGCCTCAACAACGCCTTCGAGAACCCGGCGCGGCAGGCGTTCATGCTCGAGCTGGTCGGCGGTGAGAGCCTGCGCAACGCGGTCACGCTCAACTCCGTGCTCGTCAACGTCGCCCGCGTGATCGGACCGGCGGTCGCGGGCATCCTGATCGCGACCGTCGGCGAGGGCCCGTGCTTCCTGCTGAACGCCGCGAGCTTCGCGGCGGTGGTCGCCTCGCTGGTGACGCTCGACCGTGGCGCGATCCAGCCCAGCCCGCCGAGCGGTCACGAGCCGGGGCAGCTGCGGGAGGGCCTGCGCTACGTCAGGCGCACGCCGGAGCTGGGCGTGCCGCTGGCGATGATGGCGCTCGCCGGCGCGCTCGCATACGAGTTCCAGGTCACGCTCCCGGTGATGGCGCGCCAGGGCCTGCACGTCGGCGCCACCGGCTTTGGCTTCATGACCGCCGCGATGGGCGTGGGCGCCGTCGTCGGCGGGCTGTTCGTCGCAAACAAGGGCCGCACGGGGCTGCCAACGCTCGTGCTCGCCGCGAGCGCGTTCGGCGTCGTGCTGCTGCTCGCAGGCCTGGCGCCGAACCTCCCGACGGAGCTGGTCGCGCTCGCGCTTGCCGGCGGTGCGAGCATCTCGTTCATGTCCACCGGCAACTCCACGCTGCAACTGGCCGCGGCGCCGAGCATGCGCGGCCGTGTGATGTCGCTGTGGTTCGTAGCCTTCCAGGGCTCCACGCCGATCGGCGGGCCGATCGTCGGCTGGGTGATGGCGCAGGCCGGCGCGCGCGCCGGCCTCGGCCTCGGCGGCGTCACCTGCCTGCTGACGGCGCTGCTCGGCCTGCTCGCGCTGCGCCACCTGACGTCCGGATCGGTCCGGGCGACGTTCGCGGCGAGCGCCCGCTAGATGGACGATCACGAGATCCCGATTCGCTGGGCGCGCGGCCCCGAGGACGTGCGCGGAGCCTTCGCGGTGCGCGAGCGCGTGTTCTGCGACGAGCAGGGCGTGCCACGCGAGGATGAGATCGACGAGCGCGACGCACACGCGCTGCACCTCGTGGCGCTCGACCCCGAGGGCCGGCAGGTGATCGGCACGCTGCGGCTGCTCGTCGACGCGGACAGGGCGAAAGTCGGCCGTGTCGCCGTCGAGCGCGAGTGGCGCCGCCGCGGCATCGCCGCACGGATGCTCGAGCTGGCGCTGTCGCGGGCGCGGGAGCTCGGGTGCGTGCAGGCGCGCCTGGCCGCGCAGCTCACGGCCACGTCGGTCTATCGGCGGGCGGGCTTCGCCGTCGAGTCAGAACCGTTCGAGGAAGCCGGAATTCAACATGTATGGATGGGGCAGACCCTCGCCCCGAATGATCCAGCCGGCGGCTGAGCGACTATGTGCGGGAGTGAGCTCAGCCACTCTCGATCCTCCACGCCCCGACGGCGCCTTCTGGCGAGAGACCCTCGCGCCCTACGCGCGCCCGCGCCTGAGTCGCAGCCTGCTCGATCTGGCGACCTCGGTGGTGCCGTACCTGGCCCTGTCGGTCGCGATGTACTTCGCGCTCGGCGTCTCCTATCTGCTGGTGCTCGCGATCGCGATCCCGGCGTCCGGGTTCCTGGTGCGGACGTTCATCCTCTTTCACGACTGCTCGCACGGCTCGTTCCTCCCGTCGAGGAGGGCGAACCTGTGGCTCGGCACCGTGCTCGGGCTGCTCGTGTACTCGCCCTTCCTGCGCTGGCGCCACGACCACGCGATTCACCACGCCACCTCCGGCGATCTCGACCGGCGCGGAGGCGGAGACGTGCGCACGCTCACGGTCAGCGAATACCTCGCGCTGCCGCCGCGGGCAAGGCTCGGCTACCGCCTGTTTCGCAACCCGGTCGTGATGTTCGGAATCGGGCCGATCGTCGCGCTGCTCGTGGGTCCGCGCCTGGTCGCGCGCACCGCGCGCCCGCGTATGCGCCGCAGCGTGATCGGAACCAACATCGCGCTCGCTGTGCTGGTCGCGGCGCTCTGCTGGCTGATCGGCTGGAGCGAGTTCCTGCTCGTGCAGGCGCCCACCGTGCTGCTGGCGGGCTCCGCCGGCATCTGGCTGTTCTACGTGCAGCATCAATTCGAGGACGCCTACTGGGAGAACGCCGAGAGCTGGGACTACGCCGATGCCGCGCTGCGCGGCAGCTCCTACCTGAAATTGCCGAAGGTGCTGCAGTTCTTCTCCGGAAACATCGGCCTGCACCACGTCCATCACCTGAGCGCTCGCATTCCCAACTACAACCTGCAGCGCGCCCACGACGAGAACCCGATCTTCCACGACGTGCCGACGCTGTCGCTGCGGGATGGCCTGCGCGCGGTGCGCCTGAAGCTGTGGGACGAGGAGCGCGGGCGACTGGTTACCTTCGCCGAGGCCACCGAGGCGCGCTAGACTGACAGTATGCTTACACAGGCGGATCGTGCGGCAGAGAAGCGCCGCGCGAAACTTGAGGACGTGCAGCGACAGATCGAGGAAGGGTCGCTGACGATTCGCAAGATGACCGCGGAGGAGCGCAAGCGCTTTCCACCAAAGGTCGTCGAGCCGCGCGGCAAGCGCCGCGCCCGCTGAGCATCATCGCCGCGCTCAGGGCTGCGCAGGAGCGTCGGCGTTGTCGAGGGCGTCGAGGTACGGCGCGAGGTACCTGGCCGCGATCTTGGCGACCGGAGACCACGTGGGCGTGTCGCTGATCTCCGAGCTGAAGCCCTGGCCGCCGGTGATGCGCGCGGTCAGGTAGCGCGGG
>Ga0181518_10005663_pt1 | contig 10713 bp, 5 predicted proteins | sample PEATcosm2014_Bin_28_FD_119751 | JGI IMG/M metagenome (GOLD analysis project Ga0181518, IMG submission 119751) | Peatland microbial communities from MTU Mesocosm Facility, Houghton, MI, USA - PEATcosm2014_Bin01_60_metaG | ecosystem: Environmental > Terrestrial > Soil > Wetlands > Peat | place... | reverse complement strand
TGGCTTCGCCTTGGCCTACTGCGTGATCGGGTTCGTAGAGGGCATCATCCTCGTGTCGACCCCGGCGCTCATGCGCGACTTCTCACCCCAGATGGGGAGGGGAGCCGCAATGGGCTTTTGGGCACTCGGCCCCACGGTGGGGAGCCTGGCGGCGAGCCTCGTGGCCACACACACCCTGTCGCACCTCCACCCCTGGCAGGACCAGTTCATCATTTCGGGGCTCGTGTGCATAGGCGTTGTGGTGATTTCATTCTTCTTCCTGCGCGAGCTCTCTCCGAGGATTCGTGACCAGCTGATGGTGTCCGAGCGAGAGCGGGTCCTGGTCGAGGCGCGAGCAATTGGCATTGAGTTGGACAAGGCCACTGCGCACCCGTTCCGATCGATGATGCGGCTCGATCTGATCTCGTCGTCGGTGGCGATATCGCTGTTCTTGCTCTTCTACTACGCATCAGTCAGCGTGCTCACGCTGTATTGGGTGGTCATCTTCGGTCGGACCACTGCCGAGGCCAACGGCATAAACGTCTGGTATGCCGCTTTCCTTTCCGGGACCCTCATCCTCGCGGGGGTGATCTCCGATCGGTTGCGCGTGCGAAAGCCTCTTATGTTCGTCGGCGCGGTGGCCACGATCGTGATGATGTTGTTCTTGATCTTGCAGGTCGGCCATCCCCATACGGGTTACTACTCGAACGTCTTTGTGGTGGTGCTGCTCGCCATTGCGATCGGGTTCGCCTACGCACCGTGGATGGCCAACTACACCGAGCAGGTCGAGTCGCACAACCCCGCGCTCTCGGCTACGGGTCTGGCCGTGTGGGGCTGGATCTTGCGCATCGTGGTGGCGCTGTCCTTCCTCGTGCTTCCGCGGGTGATCACCACTTCGACGACGTTGGTTGACAATCAGGGCGCGGCCACCACTTTGCAGGCCATCCAGGCGGCGGTGCCCTACGCGCCCTCCGCCACCGGCTGTCCTTCGAAGCTGGCCCCTGCGTCTGTCATCACCGGGCTCCAGGTGACCGGACAACCGGGTCCACAGACGCTTTCAAAGGTCATCACTTCTTGTGACCGATCTCACAACCTGTCGCAGGCACTTTCTGCGGCCGGCGGGCTGTCCAACCCTCAGGTGCAGGGACTGCTGGCCTATAACCCGCTGGCTGTGGCCATCGAAAAGGGCCAACCGGTGAGCGATGTCGAGATCGCCAACAAGGTGGGTGTGCACTCGCAGAACCTCGCCAACCTGCTCTTGGCGGAGAAAAAGCTCGTCCCGGCGCAGAACGCCTCGCCCAACCAATGGAAGCGCTGGTGGTGGATCTGTCTCGGCGGCCAGGTGTTCTTCCTCGGGCTCGTCTTGACGATGCGAGGACGCTGGAGCCCGAGGGCAGCCCGGCGCGATTTCGACGCTCACGAGCGCCTGGTCACCGAGGAGCTGGCAAAGATGCACCGGGAGGAGACGTCCGAAGAAACGGGGACGACCCCCGAGCCGGTCGGTCGGTAGCCCGCCCCGCAGGATCAGGGGGCCTCAGTCGGGGGAGCGTCCCAGTCCCAAGATGTCACCAAAGCCGTCCTCCAGGCAGGCGGCCAGTCTGTGACTGTCGGGAACGGCCGCGGTGTCGACCGTTATGCCGATGCAGGAGCGGTCGGCGGGGGTGACGAGTGAAACGTTGAGGGCGGCACCGGACGGGGGAGCGAAGGCATAGAAGCTCTCGACTCGGGATCCGGCGAAGTAGGTCTCAAAGGGGGGCCCGGGCACGTTGGTCACGCAGAAATCGTCGCCCTTCAGCATCGAACCCCACATCGCCGTCACAACCGGTGCCGGCAGGAGGTTGAGGCCGGTGGCCAGCACATCACTTAGCGCAAGCCCCGGTGCGTGTTTCCACGAGCTCGTGATTCGCCGCACCTCTCTTACGCAAGCTGCGGCGTCGGCCAACACGGGGAGGACGAAACGGGCGGGCACAAAGTGATTCCCGCCTGCCGGGTCGTCCTCGGCCCGCACATTCACGGGCATGAGCGCTCTGAGCTCCCCGACATCGCTTCCGTGCAGCTCGTGGTACCGACCCAGACCACGTACCACAGCCGCGACGAACACGTCGTTGACTGTGCCGCCGGTCGCTGTGGCTGTCTGCTTGAGCGCGCCCGGTGCTAGGTCGAAGGCCTCGAAACTGCGCCTGGAGCTGCGCCCGGTCATCAGCGCGGAGATCGGTTGATGGGCTGGGGCGAGGAGGCGAGCCACCGAAGTGGCCGTCGACAAGAGGCGATCGAATTGAGCGACGGGATCCGCCGCAGTCCGCAGAGCCTCTTCTATGACCTTGCGTGGCGTCGGGAGTTGTCCCAGAAGGTTGCGGGGCGTGTGATGCCTTGGCGCTGGTTCCGCCTGGGTGGGCTCACGGGGAGGATGGCGACGACGATCCAGCAGGTGCGACAGGATCGCGATGCCGCCGATCCCGTCGACCAATGCGTGATGCAGTTTCACGATCACTGCCCCACGTTCCCCGTCGACGCCCTCGACAACCACGGCCTCCCAAGGCGGAAGCTCGACGTCGAAGCCGGTGGTGGCCATCACCTGGGCGACATTGAGCACGTCCCGAAACGAACTCTTCTCTGGCAGGACGATTCGCCGGAGATGGAGGTCAAGATCGAAACGGCTGTCCTCTACGAACTGAGGCCTGCCACGACCGGGGGCTCGCGACACAGCGTGCGATCGGAACCGAGGCACGGTTTTGGTGAGCGACGCAATCCGGGTTTGGACGTCTGACCAGCTGGGCGCTCGGTCAAGCGCCATCACAGCGACCACCGTCGGGCGCAGGACCGGGTCCCGGCCGATCGTCCAAAGGAGCGCGTCAGCGCCACTCATGGTGTCCGTAATCCGTTCCTGAGGGCCAGCCATAACACACCCCCTACCCCGATTCTGCCGCCGATCGGAAGGAAGAAACAGTGCCGGAAGTCCCCTTATGGCCCGACTCGCCGAGCGACCGTCGGGCGAGCCCACCCGGGTGCACGTTGGTGCCGGCCATCGCTGGCCGGCCCCTCGTCGGCGCGACCCAACTCGGCTCAGTCTTTCCGACCGTTCCGTTTGCACTGGACCGTCATTGGAGCATTGACTCCGAACCTCGGCGTCAAACCGCCCACCGTCGACTGAACCGAACGGCCGTTCCGGATGCCGGTGGTGCGCATTGTGCGAAATGGTGGCCAAGTGGTAACCCAGTATTCCCTGAATGATGCACTCGGGACTTCCGGCTCTAGGCGCGGCCGCGTCATCCACTCACTATTTCTCTACAAAGGGGCGTTTGACCGAGGGAGGAGCGGACGTGAACGACGTTGTGGGTGCTGGGGGGCCGAGCACGGCCCCCGATCAGGTTCCGGGAGTTCCGGAATCTTCTGCCACCGAACGCTCGTTTCGTTCGTCGCTCCGCATGAGTTCGCGGAAGGTCTTGATCATCGGGCTGCTCACCATTTTGGTTGGTGGCCTGGTCGCCAACACGGCCCAGACGGCCGGAGGCCGGATCCGAGTCGAGCCGGTGAGTTTCCTCACCGAGTCCGGTCTGGTGCAGACCGGGCTGTTGTACATCCCCTCCAATGCCACGGTGAAGACCCCGGCATGCGGGGTGGTCACTCTTCACGGATACATCAACTCCGTCGACACGATGGACGGTTACTCCATCGAGATGGCCCGACGTGGCTGTGTCGTACTCGACGCCAACCAGACCGGCCAGGGCAGCTCGCAAGCGCCCGCATTTACCGACGAGTTCGGGGGCCCCTCAGCCCTCGCCTTCATCAACAGCCTCTCGATCGTGCGACACGGCGACATCGGGATCATTGGGCACTCGATGGGGGGCTGGGCGTCGGTGCTGGCGGCCGCGCTCAACCCGACCGAGTACCGCTCCGTGGTCCTGGTCAGCTCCTCGGTGTCCACCCCTGTCGTTGAGCCGGTGCCGGGAACGCCCAAGTTCCCCCGGAACGTCATGGTGGACGAGGCCCAGTACTCAGAGTTCTCCCAACTCATGTGGGACGTGCCCGCCGGGAGCGACTTCTCCAGCTCCAAACGGATGCAGACGCTATTCGGGACTTCGGCACCGATCGTCAAGGGCAAGATCTACGGTTCGATCGCCGCGGGCACCGGCCGTGAGTTGTTTGTCCAGGGCACGTTCCATCCCGGCATAACCATGGACCCAAGTTCCGTCCAGCACGCGGTGGCGTGGATGCAGTTGACCTTGAAAGGCGCCGGCCAGATGCCTGCGGGGAATCAGATCTGGTACTGGGACGAGATCGGAACCCTTATCGGCTTGTTGGGTATCGGCCTGTTGTTCTTCGGGGTCGCGGGTGAGCTGCTTCGCCTCCCCTATTTCGCCGCCGTCGCTCGGCCCCGACCTGAGAGCCGGTCCATGCGCGGCGCCCCCTGGTGGGTCGGAGCGGCGATCTTGGTTGCCCTCGGCCCGGTCACCTTCTTTTGGCTCCAGGAATGGGGGTCCAACAACCTACCGGCTGGGCCCTATCTACCCGAGACAATTACCACCGGCGTGGCCGCCTGGGCGGTGGGAGGAGCGATCATCGGAACTCTCCTGTTCTTCCTCTGGCACTTCACGACCAGGAAGGACAAGCGTGGGTCGCTGCACACTTACGGGATTGCCGAACCGAACGGCACCATCGACGGCAAGCTCATCTGGCGGTCCGTTCTGCTGGGAGTCGCGACGGTGGTCGCCGCGTACATCGCGGTGTTCTTCTTCGAGTGGGCCTGGAGCTCCGATGTGCGGTTCTGGGTGTTCAACATCAAGCCGGTCGACTTTGCACACATGAAGATCGTGCTCGATTACCTGTGGCCCTTCCTCTTGTACTTCATCGCCCTCTCGGTCATCGTCTTCGGCCAGCTCCGGCCTCGGATGAAGTCGTTGGGGACCTTCATGCTGGCTGTCACCGTCTTGCTCGCCATCGGCTACGTGGGCTTCCTCGGGATCGAGTACGGCGTGCTGTTCGCCACCGGTGAGCTCATGACTTCGAGCCAACCGCTGCTTACCATCGTCGGATTCCAGTTCGTTCCCGTGTTCATCATCATCGGCACGGTGGCGAGCTACTTCTTCTGGAAGACCGGGAGGATCTTTACGGGGGTCGTGGTGCTTACCCTCCTAATCCCTTCGATCCTCGTCGCCAGCACAGCCGTGCAGGGGACCCCGTGGTAGCCGAGTCGAGCATGGAGCCATTGGTCGGTCTCTCGGTGAACACCACTTCGAGCGATAGGTATCGACCATGATTCCGTTGGCACTGTCTCCGGAGCGGCGAGCGGAAGACATCGAGCGCCTGGCGTCCGAGCAGTTCGACGTGCTGGTTGTCGGGGGCGGCATCGTCGGGGTGGGAGCGGCTCTCGACGCGGGGACCCGCGGCCTCTCGGTCGCCATTGTCGAAGCCCAGGACTGGGCGTCGGGGACCTCGAGCCAGTCGAGCAAGCTGATTCACGGGGGACTGCGCTACCTCCAGATGATGGACTTCGTCCTGGTCCACCAGGCACTTCGTGAGCGTGATCTCCTGCTGCGACGTGTGGCCCCCCATCTCGTCCACCAGATCCCCTTCCTCTACCCGCTTCACCATCGGATATGGGAGCGTGTCTATGTGGGCGCCGGAATCGCCCTGTACGACGTACTCGGCTGGTCGACGGGAGCGTCTCGGGGGGTCCCGCGTCACCGGCAACTCTCTCGACGCCAGGCGCTCGCTCTGGCACCAGGGCTGCGCAAGGAATCGTTGGTGGGCGCCATCGTGTACCACGACGGGCAGGTCGATGACGCCAGATATGTCCTCGAAGTCGTGCGCACCGCGGCGAGCTTCGGTGCAGTGGCGGTGAGTCGGGCCCAGGTGGTCGGCTTCCTCCAAGAGGATGGCGTGACCCGTGGCGCCGTAGTCAAAGACGTCGAGACTGGCATCGAGCACATCGTGCGAGCCCGGACCACCGTGCTCGCCACGGGTGCCTGGACCGAGGATACCGAGACGCTGGCAGGGCACGGTCGAGCCCTTCGCGTCCGCCCGTCCAAGGGCATCCATCTGGTTGTGCCGAGATCCAAGATCCCTTCATCGGTCGCCATCGTCGTTCGTACCGAAAAGAGCGTGCTGTTCATTCTCCCCTGGGGAGAGCATTGGCTCGTCGGCACGACCGACACCGATTGGGAGCATGAAAAGGGTCACCCCGTCGCGACGGCAGCTGACATCTCTTACCTGCTCGACCACGTGAACGAGGTACTGGAGACGCCGCTCACAACCAACGACGTGGAGGCAGTCTTCGCGGGCCTGCGACCTTTGGTTGCCGGGGTTGGAGTGGTTCGGGGTCCGGGAGAAGCTGGTGCCCAACGACTTCGATTGGAAAAGTCGGACACTGCGGCCAAGACCACGAAACTCTCGCGTGAGCACGCCATCGGACGCCCCGCCCCTGGGTTGGTGGTGGTATCAGGAGGGAAGTTCACCACCTATCGCGTCATCGCCCGGGATGCTGTTGATGCCGCGGTGGAGGCGGATGGGATGAAGGCGCCTGCCTCATCCACCCAGACGATCCCGCTGCTCGGCGCTGAGGGCTATGTCACCCGTTGGAACGAGCGGGAGCGGCTCGCCGAGCAACACAAGATCCCCATCGCCCAGGTCGAGCACCTGCTCCATCGCTATGGGGGGCTTGTCGACGAACTCTTCGCTCTCATCGAGGAGGATCGTTCGTTGGCCGAGCCGGTTCCCGGCGGCGCCAACTATCTCGCTGCCGAGGCGGTCTACGCGGTCAGTCGAGAGGGAGCTCGGCACCTCGAGGACGTGTTGCTCCGACGCACTCGGATCGGCATCGAGACACATGACCGAGGCACCGAGGCGGCGGCAAGCGTCGCTGCGCTGATGGCCCCCCTGCTCGGTTGGGACAGCGACCAGACCGCTCGAGAGGTCGAGGATTATCGACGTCGGGTATCGGTGGAACGGGCGGCCGAGTTGGCCCCCGACGACGATGAGGCGAGTCGTCTGGCTGCCGAACCGATCTCGTATCTCCCCATGCCCTGACCCTTCGGAAACCATCGGCGTGGAAGTGAGCGGCCGGCGCCAACGCCACCAATTCGTGCAGTCTGGATCGGGTCTCCGCAGGTGAAGGAGGCAGTTTCGTAGATCTCCCCGCCCTAGACCGCCCGCGGCCGGCTTGACTCGCGCAAGATCATTTCGCGCCGATTTCGATGGCCAGGGATGTCCGTGCCAATCTGGATGTTGAGACGATCTTGACTCGTAACCTGAGAGAGCCCGCCAAACACTCATGACCGACTCTCTCAGCTCCTTCACCTCCGACGGTCCGTGGGAGGTCCGGTTCGACCGGCTGCCCTGGCGGGTGGACCTCGACCCTGTTCGGGCCGATGCTCATGCCCGCGTCCCGGACCTGGTTCGAGGGCGCCGTCTGCCGCCACTGCCTCGGCTGGTCAAGACCAGCGCCTTTCTTGTATTGGCGGTGGTCGGCTGGATAGCCACCGAGCGCCGACTCGGTGGTTCGGCCTCGAGAGCGGGCATCTCGCGGCGACTTCGTCGGGCCTGCGAGCGTCTCGGTCCCACCTACATCAAGCTGGGGCAGATCATCTCGTCCGGTCAGGGAATCCTTCCCGATGAGCTGGTGGCAGAGTTCAGCGGCCTCCGGGACAAGGTGCCCGCAGAGCCGTTCGAAGTGGTCCGCCAGGTCGTCGAGCGAGAGCTCGGCCGACCCCTCATGAAGGTGTTCGAACGCTTCGACGGCGAGCCGACGGCGGCCGCGTCGATCGCCCAGGTTCATATGGCCACGCTGGCGACCGGCGAAGAGGTGGCGGTGAAGGTCCAGCGCCCCGAGATCGATCGGCTGGTCAGCCAAGACATAGCGGTCATGGCGTGGTTGGCGCCGATATTGACCCGCCGGGTCGAGATCTTGAAGGTCGTGAACCTTCCGGCGGTCATCGAGCTGTTCGCCGAGACGATCGTCGAAGAGCTCGACTTCCGTCTCGAGGCGGAGAACATGCTCGACATTGCCGTGGTGCTCGACCGGGCTGGCCAGCATTCGATCGTTGTCCCTCGTCCTCATCCGACGCTGGTCAGCCGTGGTGTCCTCGTCATGGAGCGCATGAACGGATTCGCTTTCAACGATGTTGCCGGCATTCGGGGGGCCAACGTGGACACCGCCGCGGTGATCCGTGCCTGCCTGGTGTCGGTGCTCGAGGGGGCAATGATCTACGGCGTGTTTCACGGGGACCTTCATGGCGGCAACTTGCTGATCCAGCGTGACGGTCGGGTAGCCCTGCTCGACTATGGGATCACCGGGCGGCTCGACGATCGGCGCCGAATTGTGTTCTTACGGACGCTCCTGGCCGCAATGACCGGAGACCATCGATCGGTGCTTGTCGGCTATCAGGCGCTTGGTGCCATCTCCGCCGACGCCGACCTCGACGAATTCATGCGCGAGATCCCGATGGACCGGCCGGCCGTCGATAGCAACAACGCCAGTGCCGACCAGATGATCACCGAGATGCGCCGAGTCACCAAGGCCCTGGTCAAGCACGGTGCCCGGCTGCCCAAAGAGCTGATGCTCTTCATGAAGGATTTCATGTTCATCGACGGCGCCATCGGCACGCTGGCCCCCGACCTCGATGTCCTGGGCGAGATGCTCCACTTGAGTCAGTACTTCGTGAGTCAGCACGGCGCGCAGATCGTCTCGGAGATTGGGCTCGATCCAAAGTCCTTGGAGCTCGACCCGTCATCATGGGCGGCCTCCATGGGAGTTGACGAGACGAGACAAACCCTGACCCACGAAGAGATCCAGCGCCAGCGTCGGGCGATGCGGGTCACCATGTCGGCACACCGACGCCGGCGACGCCACCGATGACTTGAGTGCGAACCGGCGCTCAGAACTCGTCGCAAGGTGAAGGTCTAAGTTCCGGTCCGGTGGTTCGAAAAACCATCTGGCGAGCTCAAGCGGCGAATCGGTATGCGCACCGACCGGGCGTCCGGGACGCGATGTCCGGGGTCGCCCCAAACCGGCATTTCGGTGCGTGAAACCTGCTGGCCCAACGTCGCACCAGGGCTCGGTCCGCGGTCTGTGCGGGCTAAAGAGGGGAGCGTCCCAGGTGGGAGCAAACGTGCCTCGAGCCTTCGTCATCCCGGAGCGAACCGACTGGGCCTCCCTCCTGTCAGCAGAAATTACGTGAGCCAGTGACCTTCGACCCTGGCGGCAAGGGTGCTTCGGCACCAGGATCGGTTGTGATGGCCGAAGGGAGTACACAATGAAGGCCAAAGCAGGTGATCACATCGTCGTCAAGGGTCACCGCGTGGGTCAAGCCGATCTCGACTGCGAGGTGATTGAAGTGCACCGCCCCGACGGGGGGCCGCCGTACCTGGTGCGCTGGGGCAACAGCGGGCATGACACCCTCTTCTTCCCTGGCTCGGACGCCACCGTCAAGCCCAGCTGAGGCGCACGGTCGCTGTGGTGAGCGGGTCCGCCATTCGGGGTCGATCCGGACCGGACGTTCCACGTGCACCGTGGCGGCAGGAATGAAGCACAGGGAGGGGTGACACGACATTGGTAGCTTCGACGTTGACCTCGGCAGCGATCGGGGAGCACTGTCATCCGATCACGGGCGAGCATGGAGACTATGGGGCCTTGCTCGATCTCGTGGGCGATCGGCGTTTCGTCTTGATCGGCGAGGCTTCGCACGGCACTCAGGACTTCTACCGAGAACGAGCCCGCATCACGCGTCATCTCATCGACGATCGCGGATTCACGGCGGTGGCGGTCGAGGCCGATTGGCCCGATGCATACCGGGTCAATCGCTACGTGATGGGGCTCTCCGATGACGAGGACGCCGACGCGGCATTGTCGGACTTTCGGCGTTTTCCGGCCTGGATGTGGCGAAACCGTGAAGTCTTGGGGTTCGTGGAATGGCTTCGGGTCCGAAACGACGCCCACGCACACCCGGCCACAAAGGCCCGGTTTTATGGGCTGGACCTCTACAGCCTCCGGGCCTCGATGGAGGCTGTCGTGGACTATCTCGATCGTGTCGACCCGGACGAGGCGACACGGGCGCGCGCGCGGTACTCCTGCTTCGATCACGTCGGCGGCGAGGGACAGAGATACGGCTATGCGCTGGCATTCTCGGGAGCCATCCCGTGCGAGAACGAAGCCGTGGCTCAGCTGATTGAGTTGCGCCGGAGGGCCGACGGCTATCTCCGCCGTGATGGATGGATTGCTGACGATGAGTTCTTCTTCGCTGAGCAGAATGCACGTCTCGTTCGGGACGCCGAGGAGTATTACCAACAGATGTATCGGGCCGAGGTGTCATCATGGAATCTGCGCGACCGGCATATGGCCGGGACGCTTGATGCGCTCATCGAGCACCTCGATCACCAGCATCCTCGAACAAAAATCGTGGTATGGGAGCACAACTCTCACGTGGGCGACGCGCGAGCCACTGAGATGAGCTCACGAGGCGAGCTCAACGTCGGCCAGCTCGCTCGCCAACGCTACGGCAACGAGTGCTTGTTAGTGGGGTTCACCACATTCGACGGCACGGTCACCGCGTCCACGGAGTGGGGCGGCCCCGCTGAGCGTAAGCGAGTGCGGACTGCCTCCGCTGACAGCCACGAGGCGTTGCTCCACCAGAGCGGAACGGCGCGCTTCTGGCTCGATATGGCGCAGCCGGCCGTGCATGAAGTCTTGACCGTCCCACGTCTGGAACGGGCCATCGGCGTCATCTACCGGCCCCAGAC
>Ga0181518_10005660_pt1 | contig 10723 bp, 7 predicted proteins | sample PEATcosm2014_Bin_28_FD_119751 | JGI IMG/M metagenome (GOLD analysis project Ga0181518, IMG submission 119751) | Peatland microbial communities from MTU Mesocosm Facility, Houghton, MI, USA - PEATcosm2014_Bin01_60_metaG | ecosystem: Environmental > Terrestrial > Soil > Wetlands > Peat | place... | reverse complement strand
CGTCACCGCAATCTGCGCCGTCCAGACGAAATGCGAGAGCCCGACGTAGGGCGAGAGCATCTTGGCGCCTAGAATCTCCACCACCATGATCGCAGCGCCCGTCGTCGCTGCCGTGCAATACAAGTAGCGGCGCAGGCCCCGCGATAAGGCGGGTTCCACAGCGGGTGCAGTCTGCTTCTTCACGCCCGAGGTTTTACGCGACGGGCAAGCCGGGGGCAATGTTTTATGCCACCTTCTTCAGTTTACGGCTACAACATGCGCCCGGTTGAAGTTTCGACGATAGGGCGCTCTTATGACTTCCTCCGACCTTCTCCCCTGTCGCCTAGCCACACGCGCAAGGGCGTTGGCCGTCAGTAACCAAGAGCAGCTTTCTTCTGCGCGGCTGTCGGCGGGAGCTCTTTTTTCTGCGCAATTGCGTCTTGTCCCGCCTCCTTCAGCCGTCTGGTTTGATCGGCGTTGAATCCGATGTCCGGCTGGTATTGAGCCGGAACGTCTGCTTCGGCGTAGATAGCTTCCACTGGGCATTCGGACACACAAGCTGTGCAATCAATGCCTTCCTCCGGATGAATGACTAATTGATTCTCCAGCTCCTAAAAGCAGGCCACGGGGCAGACTTCGACGCAGTCGGTGAACTTGCACCCCTGACATTTACAGGTAACAACATGGGCCATAGTGATCGCTAGATGTGAGTTTCACTGGCGACAAGGCTTCGGCCCCCTGTACCGGCTGAGCGGTGCCGATTCACAACCGCATCGCCAATCAGACGCATCACCTCGGCGTCTGAGAAATGATCGGTATTGATGGTCAAACCGCACAGCAGCACGTCCGAAACCTCCTGGTGAAAGTGCTTTCTCACGTATCCGGGCAATTCAAGCCTGAACTGGGCTGGGGCAGAATTGCGGCCGCACCGACCTTAAGACTGGTTCACTCCGCAGGCTTGGCGAACTTGGCGGGCTCGATCTCGACGTCGTGCTTCACATTCAGGAACTTCATCGAGAATTCATAATCCTGGCCGCCGCTCGAGAACTTCAGCTTCATCGCGCCGGGGAACTTCAGTCCGTCGAAGGTCTTGTAATCCTGGGGGAGGACGTTGATGTTGACGGCGCCGTTCGGGCCTTCGTACTGCGACTCCTGGCGGAGCAACAGGGCGGTCTTGGTGCTGAACCAGAACGATTCCTTGCTCGTAGCCGTGGGCTTGGACTCCAGCCGCCAGGCTTCTTCATCACCCACTTTCTCGATGCCTTTGTAAGCCAGGTCCGGGTAGAGTCTTTTATAGTTCAGCTCGGGATGGAATTGCGCATCCCGTTTCACCTTCGCGAATTCGTCGCCGGTCTTGGCGCGCAGTCCCTGCCAGGGGTTTTTCACCCACGCTACCTTTCCGTCGAATCCCTCGTCGATGATGCCGGTAGCCCCCAAATCAATGTGCGACCTCAATCGGTCCGGGGCCTGGGCGAGGACCTCTCCTTCGCTGTTGCCCAGTGTTTCGGATTCCATTTTGAATTGGACGCTGCGCGAATGGAACTTTGCCATCGCCGCCTTGCCGCCGACGGCCTCGATGTGCCTGGTGAGGATGGAATCGACCGTGGGGGCGTCGGCTGCCGCCGCGGGCCAAGTGAGCGTGAGCGAAGAACCGATCAATATGGGCGCGATTAAGCGTGCTAGTTTCATAGTCGTCGTTGGAATCTGCGTTTCCTGCAATGGTTTAGTCTTGGCCGCCGGCCGCCTGGGATTCTCCTTCAAGCCGCGCCGGTCAGTCACTTGAATGGTTTTACACGCTTTGCTGTGCGGCGCCATTACAAAATCCAGTGCAGAGTACAGCCGGTTGCTTCCGACTGGGAGGGCGAGCGTGCTCCCCTCAAGGCATGGCGGTTGAGCCCGGGAGGGAGGAGCGTAGGTCGTCGCGGTAGAGGCCGATCTTGTCGAACGGGATGGGTTGGAAACCGAGCTTCCAGGTGGGAGAGTCATCCCTGATCGCGAAGTCTGCGGCCCGAACCGGTTCGCCGGGTGAGCGGACGAATGAGGCGGCGGCGTTGGTGAGGTTGTTCTCCAACAAGAGCATCGCGGACGTGGCGTGCCAATAGACGTTCAGCCATTTGCCGACGCAGATGTTCCGGGCCACGACGTCGTGCTCGGGCGGCACGCCCTTGAATGCGGCGCTTTCGATCGCCGGACCGCCGGACGAGCCATAGTATTGGTCGAGTGTCTTCAGGGCAGGATAGCGCTCACGGTAAAGCGCCGACGGCATCCGCGCAAGGCTCTGGCGCATCGTCTTGTCAACCATGTCATGCCAGACGGGCGAGGGATCAAGGCCCCGCCCGTCGAGTTCGACCGCGTGGTTGCACTCCACGAAGATGTTATTGAGCACCTGGTGGTCGCGGCCGCCGCCGAGGAACGCGGCGCGCTGCACCTGGTAGAAGATGTTGCCGAAGATCTCTGTGCCGCTGACGCAGTCATCCATGTAAACCCCCATCGAGCCCATGCCAACGCCGCCAGTGTGATGGATAAAGTTGTAGCGGATACGATTGCCACGGTAGGTATAGTCGCGCCCGGTGTAGATGGCGCCGACGTCACCAGTCTCCAGTGCGATGTGATGGATCTCATTGAACTCAACCAAGTGATCGTTGCCATTGAACAGAATCGCGCAGTGTGGATGGTCGTGGATGAGATTATGAGACGCGCGCTGGCCTACGCCCCCGATGAGCACTGCCGGGACATAACATTTGGACCAACGGCCCTGGCGCGCGAAGTGGCAGTTCTCGACAAACTGCCGGCCTGGCCGAAGGGTCTGCCGGTCTCCGCCGTCCAGCGAGACCCCGCCGTCGCCGGTATCGAAGATGTCGCAGCTTATAACGCCATGGGCTGCCCCGCCCTCGATTGTGACGCCGTAGTTGCCGATGTTGCGTATGAGGCAGCCGGCGATGCGATTGCTCGTGCCGCCATGGATTTGAACGGCACTGCTGCGGGTCGCTTCAAGAATTATGCCGCGGAAGGTGACGTGGGAAACGTCAGTGAGCTTGAGCAGCGGTTCGGAGAGCAGGGAGAGGAGTATCTCTGGTCCGGCCGCTTGAGGCTTGGATGCGGAACCTCGAACCTCGAACTTCGACCCTTGAACCTTGAACTGCCCCTCTGTCTCACGAGTGACGGGGGTCGGGGGCCAGAAATAGAGCACGCCCGTCTTGCGGTCGAGGAACCACTCGCCGGGCTGGTCCAGTTCCTCCAGCACGTTGAGGAAGTAGAAGCGCTGGCCTTTGCGGAAACCATAGAGCCCGAAGGGCGCGGCGGTCTTGATCAGCCGGCGCTCGAAATCAATCGAGGCCACGCGCTCGTAGGAGTTGGCCCAATCCCAAGACCAGTAGCCGTGGACCCAAAGGTCGCCGGTGTCCTTCCATTGCCGCGGGCGGTTGCCGTTGTAGAGGAACCCTTCCTCCAGCTTGCCGATATTGCCGCCGTGCTCGTCTTTTGTGGCGCCCGCGTCCGGGACCCCGGCGATCTGCTCCCAGGCTCCTTCGTTGGGCCACCGCGCCAGGGTCATAGGCCGGCCGCCAAAGAACAATTCGCAGTGGGCAGCGGTCTGCGGGCGACCGAAGCCGCGCGAGGCCATCTTGCCGAATTCGGCCAAGCCAAAGGTGCTAAGGTCCATCTGCAAGACGTGCCCACGGGCGGCTTCAGGCAGCCGGGCCAGGATCGCGGGGTCTGCGACGGGCTCAAAGTCGGCCAGCTTCCGTCCTCCGAGCAGGCGCACAGTCTCTCCTTTGCAGGCGCACCAGACGATCGGGGCGTCTGGCGTTCCGGAGTCGGCGGTGGTGAGCTGGAGAGCGTTGGTGCGGAGGTAATCGCCACCCCGCAACCAGATGGTGAGGCCGCCGTTACTCAGCCGGCCGTCCTGCCGGAGCTTGCGAACCTCGTCGCGGGCGCGTTCCAAAGTGGCGAAGGGCTTGTTACTTGTTCCAGGATTGCTGTCACTGCCAGAAGTCGAGACGTATAGTTGTGCCGCGTGGCCGGGCAAGACGAGGAGGAATATTGTGCTGAGAATGAGTAATCGCCGGGGAATCGTGTTCATAATTAGTTGTTCACCAGCCCATCATGGCGTATGGTGTACCCCAGCGCCAGCGTAAGCGAGACAGCCCGATTTTTGGGCGTGACATCATGGAGACTTACGCGGTAAACTGTAATCGAAACGCAGGTTATATGATAATTCTGGATTCAAGAAGCCGGAAGTGGATCTCCGATGCGCGCCGCCAAGGGTTTACACTCATCGAGCTGCTGGTCGTCATCGCCATCATCGCCATACTCGCGGCACTGCTCCTGCCCGCATTATCCAAGGCCAAGCTCAAGGCCCAGAGCGCTAGCTGCGTCAGCAACCTTCACCAGCTTAGCGCCGCTTGGTTCATGTACGGCGGCGACTACAGTGAAATTATGGTGCCAAACTATCTCGCGAGCGCTCTGGCGTGGATTGACGGGACGAAAGGCAGTGTAGATGTTTTGCCAGGTGCGACCAACATTCTGGCCCTTCGCAACGGCCTGCTATACCCTTATAATCCTAACGTCAGCGTTTATATGTGCCCGGCCGCCATCGGCGGGCCGGTGCTACCGCCTGCGCCCGCCTACATGAAGACCGTCAAGTTGGTACGCAACTACTCACTGGAAGGCCGCATGGGCGGGGCTTCAGCCAGCGACGCTGCACGATATGGCGTTTCGGACACGACGTGGGTGCTCGGCTCGACTTATCCCCAATACAAGAAAATGACCGAGATAGCACAGCCGTCCCCTGCGGAGGCGATGACCTTCGTGGATGAAAGCATCGAAACGATCGACGACGGTTACTTCGCCGTAAACTGGGCCAATGAGCCATCCAACTGGCAGAATTCCCCGACCGTTCGGCATGGCAACTCCGGCGTGTTCGCCTTCGCTGACGGTCATGCCGAGCGGTGGCGCTGGCGCACTCTAAACAAGGACCAGGTCCTCGATGCGCCTTACGCCGGCCCGCCGAATACAATGGTTGATTTCCGGCGGATGCAGCGCGCTGTCCTGCGCAATTCCACGGTGGGAATGTAAGAAGGAGTGAGGCGCTTTTCGCGCCGCACGCCTTGCGCTTTGCGCCCTCTCAAAGCTGCTCCATCGCATTATCCATAGCCGCGAAAAGCTGGCCCATTGTCGCCTCGGTCTCGTCCCCCATGTTCGAAATGCGGAAGGTGGTTCCTTTGATCTTGCCGTAGCCGCCGTCGATGAGGAAGCCCTGGTCCTTCACCAACTTCTGCAGCTTGGGCACATCCACCACGCGCCCGCCCGGCTGCGCGCCGTTGCTGACGCAAGTGAGCGTGAGCGACTCGAAGCCCTTTTCGGGGAACAGCGTGAAGTCGTGCCTGGCCGCCCAATCACGGGTCATCTGGTTCGTGCGGCGGTGCCGCGCATAACGCGCTTCCAGACCTTCGGCAAAAATGTCCTGCAGCTTGGATTCCAGCGCATAGACGTGGCCGATGCTCGGGGTACTCGGCGTCATGCTCTGCTCGGCGTTCTTCTGGAACTCAACCAGGTCGAAGTAATAGCCGCGGTCATTCATCGTCGCGGCTTTCGCCAGCGCGGCGGGCGAGCAGACAAAAATGGCTGTGCCGGGCGGCAGCGCGAAGGCCTTCTGCGTTCCGGCGAGCAGCACGTCGATGCTCAGCTCGTCGAACTTGAGCGGCACTGCGCTCATCGAGCTGACGGAGTCCACGATGAACATTACGTCCGGGTACTTCTGTTTCAGCGCGGCAATTTCAGCGATCGGGCTCATCACCCCGGTCGAGGTCTCATTGTGGATGACGGTCAAGGCGTCGAACTGGCCCGTCGCGAGCTTCTTATCCACGTCGGCTGCACGGATAGGCGAGCCCCACGGCACTTGCAGCGCCTCGGCGGCTTTGCTGCACCGCTTAGACACATCAAACCACTTGTCCGAGAAGGCGCCGCACATGCAGTTGAGCACCTTTTTGGCGACCAGGTTGCGGAGGGCGCCTTCCATCACGCCCCAGGCTGAGGAGGTGCTGATGTACACCAACTGCCTGGTGCTCAACAGTTGTTGCAGTTGGGGTTGGATTTTCGCATAGAGGTCTTTGAACCCTTGCCCGCGATGCCCGATCATGGGCGTGCAGAACGCGCGGAAAGTCTTCTCGCTGACCTCCACCGGTCCCGGAATGTGTAGTTTAACGTGTCCCATAGAGTGCGTGGATTCTTTCACCAGCACAGCAGTCAAGGCAAGGGAATTTGGCATTCCCCCGGATAGCAGTCTAGCCGACCGCGAGGTTGAGTCCCAGCCCCATTCAGATCTCAAGCAGCCCGGACGGCCAGTGGAAGGGGTCAAAGCACCGGCATCACTTGGCCTCGAACTGGACGTCCATATCCATCTTCATGGTCATGGCCTGCTTCTGCCCTCCCATGTTCATCGCCATCGCGGTCTCGGTGTGAACTTTACCCGTGCCTGTCGTCGGCAACAGCTTTGCCAGGTCGAACGTGCGCTCGCTGCTGCCCTTGCCGGTCATTTTAGTGAGGTCCACCTTTATTCCCGGCATCGCCGGGTTTTGGATCTTCTGGTTGGCGGCCTGCTGAACGATGGTGCTCTTGGTCGTCAGGCTCTCCCCTTCAAGCGAGACGACTTCGTAGGTTGCCGTTTGATCGATAGTCATGCCTTGGGTTTTGAGGGGCATTCTGACCTCCCACTTGGCGCCGGGGCCGACCGCCTCCTCGGGCAACGGAGCCGCGAGCTCAGTATAGAACTCCTTCATCTGATCCACGACCTGCTGGGCTTGCGGATTGCTGCCCGGCGGCGCCTTGAACTCAAACCCTTTGCTGAAGCCGCTGCGGGAAATCGTGCCTGAACCCGACAATCCCTTGACTCCACTAAAAGCAGACTTCAAGGCTTCAGCGACCGCGGGCGTCGCTCCTGGCTCGTCGCTTACACCAATGTCGCCCATGACCATCTCGTAGGTGATGTCCCCGTTTTCAGCCACACCTTTAACCGTCGCCTCCAGGCTCATCTTGATCACCGGCAACTTCATCGCCGGCGTTTCCATCTCGCCGACCTTCGTCTCCATCGCCATCTTCATACTAAACGCCAGTGTCTGTTTGTCGCCCGGGTTGGGATGCAGGCGCAGCACCTTGCGCGGCTCTGCCCCAGGCTCGAGCAGCTTGACCTGCGTCGTCGAGGTTTCGCTCCCGGCAGCGGTGGGTGGCTTCTCCGCCGGAGGAGCAAGCTTTTGAGCCACGTAATTCAGTCGGTAGGAGACCAATTTGGCGTTCCAATAAGGGTAGTTTGTCTTGAAACTCGCCAAGGCAGCCGCCGCCTCCCGATATTTGGCCTTCGCGGGCGCGGTCTTGCCATCCGCGCTCAGTTCATCAGCCGTCTGGATGAGACCGTAGATCCGCAAGTACTCGTCGTCCGGCCCATCCGCCCGTGCCGGCAATACCCCCAGCAGCAATGCCAGGACCAGCAGGCCGGAAAGCCGTGGGCGGTTGAAATGGACCCGCCTCTTCGAGGCGGGGCCGGTGCAACAGATGTGGCCACTTGTCTTGGTCATGCGTGCCAGCCTAAAGGGCGGGAGGAAGGCGTCAACGGAAAACAGAGGCTTTCCCCTCAGGCGCGTAGGCGTACGGGTGGATCAAATGCTATTTACGGTGAGTAGATGGTGTGTATATGGCGAACTGCTATGCGGCGAGTCGGTGCGGTGGGTCCATCTCGGCCAACCAAGCTGCTGCCATTATGGAAATGGGGCTGCTTGCATTTGACGTGGCCCCCAGATACTCCAACGCTGCTCGAATGTCATTCACCCGGTTACCCCAGCGTTCCTGGCAGTTAAAGCTAGTCTCTGCGTGCGTGACCATCAACGGGCAAGGAGAGAGTTGGGCCAGTCTCTGACCGACTCTCGGGAATAGCGTCGCGAAAAAGCGCTTCCAAAAGGAGGGGTTGTTGGGCCTCCGACGGGATCCACCGGAAGCGCTCAGGATCATCAAATCCACGCCCTCTGTGTGGGCTTCGGCCAGAATCTCCTCAGCCGGGGCCCCCGCCCGCACGTGAAAGAGAACAGAAACCCCGGGCTGCAGGTATTCACGCGCCAACCGCTCCAGGTGCCAGCGGGCTATCTGAGCTAGCTCCTCATAGATGCGGTTCTCCGGCGTCACAATGTTCAGGTTCAGCACATGCAGGAGGATCACTGTGACGTCCGGACGGTCGGCAAAGGCGTTGACGCGACCGAACACTTCGGGGCGACATTTCGTAGTGTCGATGGGAACCAATTTCTTTCTGATTTCATAAAGGCATGTGCAGCCGGATAGCCCATGGTGGTAATCAAAACGCAGTCAATAGATGTTAAAAGGCCGTCAACGCAAGCAGCACCGCCAGCCCACCAGCGGGAGAACGGCACTCAAGCCGCTGGAGCCCAGTGCAGAATGTCCGCTTTGAGATCATGGATTGGTTCGCCAGGCTGGGTGCATTCTTGCATGAAAAACTCAAGGCGACCTTGGCTGGCGAGCGCGGACAAGTAGCTGCGCGTTTCCTGCTTCGCCCGAGAGTTCGATTCTGCGGGCGGGACGACCAGGGCGACGAGCGCTCCGGGGAGCCCGCCACGCTCCTGCAACCAAAGATTAACCCATAGGTAAAACACTGCGGGTAATCGTTCCGCGTCATGGAGTGAAACCACCACGACATCGGCGTTCGACAGCGCCGCGACACTCTGCCAATAAACTCCTGGGGCGATGAGATCATTGATCTTCCACTCGGAGCAGCGAACGGCGTCAGGGCCCACCACCGCGGCCATCAGATCCCGCACCTGACCGGCCCACTGTCGGGTCGGTGCATCCTGATACACTAATGCGACATTGAGCGCATATTTAGAGTCCTTCGGGGCAGTCCCTGTTCGATTCGCCGCTTCGTTGCGGCCTTTGAGTAAAGTCTGTCGCATAAGCTGCATAATTTTTGTTCCTATAAGACCAGACCACAGCCCGACTGCCGCGCCAAATCAAGAAAAGGCTCAGAAGCGTCAAAAGAGTATAAAGGACATGCAACAGGTTCCTCGCGCCGGGTCCTGGCTAGACCAGGGCTCGTTTTGATGATCTTGCAGACGAACTTCCAGACCGGCCCGCTGCCGGTGCTGGCCAGGGCCGACAAAGCTGAATCGGCCCCCTGGCCCCACAACCGGCTTGAGCACGGCCATCGATGTTGAAAGCAGCCGGGCGCTGGGAAACCTGATGCAGGGCATCAAGTTGCGCCGATAGCCAATGTGTGGCCGTCCATGAAAGGACTTTTGTCCGAATCCCTGCGAGTCGCGCCCACCGCTCCCCGTTGGGCATGTCAATCGCCTGAGCCAGGGCTTGGGCTGTCCCTTCAATATCCAGCGGCGAGACCAATAATGCGTCAGACCCTATCTCGGACGCTACACCGCATGTTTCGGAGAGGATCACCACCCCGGGCCGATTTGACACCACCGCCCATTCCTTTACGACGAGGTTCATGCCGTCCTCACGGGAATTCACGAGCAGCGCATCACACTGTTCCATCGCCACCAGGGCTTGTTCCCTGTCGTTTGTGTAAAAGACCTCAATGGGATCGAATCCGCACTCTTGCGCGTAGGTGGTATTCACTTCTCGAATCGACGCATACACAGCCGCGCGATATTCGCGATACACGCCCAGGTCCGTGCGGGACGGAACCAGAAACGCAAGAAGTCGCAGGCGGCCGCGCAGATCCGGGCGAATCTCCAGCGAACGCCCGAACGCTTTGAACCCTATGATCTGATTTTTGCCGGGGTCGAGCCGGTCAACCCGAACCACGGTCAGCTTCTCCAAAAAGGGAGCCAGCCGCTGCCGGGCGGAGAGCACACCCGGCGAATGCATGGCCTGCTGCACAGCCGCTGGATCGGTGCTGGCCGGAAACTCGCGGACCCTAACGACGCGCCCATCCGCCGCCAGCACTGTGCTGTTCTTATAATCGACCTGGGCTTGGAGCAACTCCTCGCAGCAAGCCAGAAACGACCTGGTATCCCGCAGCGTCTGCAAACCAATTACATCGGCGCCCAGCATCCCCAGGAGGATTGCGTTACGCCATTGCCGCGGAATTAGCTTCAGTGTTGCCGGACCCGGAAACGGAATGTGCGTGTAGTGCAGAATGGGCGTGTCGGGGAACGCTTGATGCAAGAGCGCCGGCAGCGGATAGAAATGGTAATCCTGAATCAAAAAAGCACGCGGGTGGATGCCGGAGGCAAGAACGGCCGCAGCCATGCGACGGTTCGCCTCAAGGTAGCCCTCACTCCAGGCACGATGCCGCGCGACATCCAGGGAGGAATATCCAAATTGTCCGACCAGATGGTGTTGCAGCATCCACAGCACTTCATTGCTGATGGCGCCGTAGTGCGCCTGGTAAGCCCGAGCGGGCAGAGGCACGGGCACGATGTGGAGCGCAGGATCAGTTTGGTCCGCGGCGGTGGTGAATAAAGAGGCCCGGGCCTCGCCGGCGTCGGGCGGTTCGGACACGCAGCAAAACCAGGCCACATCTGGGCGGCGGGCTAGCGGATCAATCATGCTCACCAGGCCGCCGGACGCAGGCTTTGGGACCCATCGATCCTGCTGCCAAACGAAATCGTTCGGCCCGCGGTTGGAGATCAGGACAATCCTTCCCCCACTTGGCTCATCCATGGACGTTCCGGCGCGGCAATTATGCGCAATTTCCAGCTCCTGCGAGGCTGGATCCGGGCGGGAT
>Ga0181518_10005655_pt1 | contig 10724 bp, 7 predicted proteins | sample PEATcosm2014_Bin_28_FD_119751 | JGI IMG/M metagenome (GOLD analysis project Ga0181518, IMG submission 119751) | Peatland microbial communities from MTU Mesocosm Facility, Houghton, MI, USA - PEATcosm2014_Bin01_60_metaG | ecosystem: Environmental > Terrestrial > Soil > Wetlands > Peat | place... | reverse complement strand
TCGGGAATGTTGACGGCACGATTGGCGGCGGTCGTGTTGTCGACAATAATCGCAGGAGTGTCATTGCCATCGGCGTCAATATGGGTCAGCATGAGCCGGGTATAGGGTCCACGCGACTTTGAGGAAAACGCCAGCCAGCGCCCGTTGGGGGAAAATGTGTGCCACGAGTTCATGACTGGTCCGTTGCATCTCATGAGTCGTGCTTTGCCGCCTTCAAAGGGCATGATGTAGAGCTTGCTGTCGGGGCGCATGAGCAGGCCGTTGCGGTTTTGAACAAATACGATCCAGCGGCCGTCCGGAGAAACCTTGGGGAAGTCGTTGCTCATGCCGTTGCCCGAGGCGCCGGCGACCGGCTCCGCCTTACCCCCTCGACCGTCGTTAAAGGGAATCTTGTACAGGTCGTATTGGATTTGCGTTTCCTTCGGATCGTTGGCGTAGACGGGAACATCGTCCCCGGGAGGATAGGGGTCGCGAGCCTCTGCGCGGCTGAAGATCAGGTATTTTCCATCCGGCGACCAAAAGGCGCTGCTCTGGACAAACCGAGGATCGTCCGCGCCGGGAAGAGGCCGCAACTTCTTCGCTGACCGGTCATACCAGGCGAGGATGCCGCGCGTGGGATAGAAAACCTGACTGAAATCGACGTCCGGGTAGTTCATACTGAACAGGCGATCCGAAAGCCCCGCTGCAAAGGTTGGGGTTTCGTTTTGATGGACGTTCCCAGCGCCCGGAGGACCGATCGAAGTCACCACGAAGCGTCCGTCGGGCGAAACCTGCGACATGAACCCGAAGCGCTTCACTGCGGGCTCGGAGGTCGGGGCATTCAGATTCTCCTGGAAGGAACTCCAGCGAATGACATCCTGATTCCGGATCGTCACGAATTTCTGCACCGGAACCAGGGCATATAAGCCCTTATCGTTCTTCGGTCCATCAAGATCGATTCCCATCGTCTTGCCGTCAGCCGAGAACGAGTGGCAATTGGCGCAAGTGGAGAGGTTTTCCATGACGACATGGCTCTCGGGTTCGGCAATGCTGCGCAATTTCCATTTAATGAGGGGAATGGCCGAGGGCGGCAGCGGCTGGATGGACCCTTTGTCCGTTCTGGGCGATACCACCAACGGAACATCGCGGTAGAAAATGGGAGCGCCGACAGGATCCAACGACGTGGAAATGGTGACCGTGCCGCGGGAGACTGGCGAGTTGGAATTACCCTCCGCAAATCCAGTAATCGTAATCGTTGCCGGTTTCACCGATCTGCTCTTGATCTTCGCCCAGGTCGCCGCATCCGGCCTCCATGTCCGGGTAGCAAGCTGCCTTGGAGTCAATTGCCCGAGGCCCTTTCCCTGACCCGCTCTCGTATCGATCTCGCTGAGCTGCAGGGAATACCCGGACGCCTCGACACGAATTCCGCCCGTGCGGTCGGAGAAGCTGACCTCGATCACCCATCGTTTCGCGCTCCCACTGTCATCGCGCCAGAGCAGAGTGGGCGGCGTGATCTCCGGGGGAAAAACCGAGCCATCGAGCGGGTAGTCAATGGTGATGGTCGCCAAGCCGTTCGCCGCGGACCCAGGTTCGGCGCCCGGAACCTGGCTGCGTGCGGTCACCAGGAAAAACGACCCCGTGCCGAGGATCGCAGCCACCAGAATTCTCGCGGAAAAGAGCCTCACTTTTACCCCAGGGACTCGCAGAATAGTAGTTGTGTTGAAATTTTACCATAGCAGTCTCATTGGCCAGAGGCCGTGATTCTGATCACTGTGCTGAGGTGTTGGCGTCAAGAAACAGAGAAAACCCTTGCAAAACGTGCCCGGCTACGCGAGACAAAGAGACCACGGAGCAGAAAGTGATGGTTGGCGTAGCATCGCCATAGGACGCCTCACGCGAGAATCCTGTCACTCGGCGAGTCGTCGGCTAGCCGGAAACTGCTGTTTGTTGCTACTTGGCCGTAAGAGCGATTGTCGGGACCCGCTGCCATCCCATGTGGTTGCGTCTCGAAGCACGCGTCCATCCCGTACAATAGAGGTTCTGCCTGACTCCATGAAACGCATCGCCATCCTCGGCTCGACGGGCTCGATTGGCCGCAGCACTTTGAGCGTGGTCGAGAGCTATCCCGAACGGTTTCAGGTTACGACGCTTGCCGCCGGCAATAATGCCGAACTCGCCTTTGAACAAGCCGCGCGCTGGAAGCCGCGCGTCGTTTCGCTCGCGAAGGATCGGGACGCCGATGCACTGCGCGCGAAACTACGCGGCGCGGGGCTTACTGAGATTGAGGTTGTGCATGGCGCCGCGGGCACGGTGCGGGTCGCGACTCATTCCGAGGTGGATTTCGTGGTCAGCGCCATCGTCGGCGTCTCTGGACTGGAGGCGACCTACGAAGCGGTGCGCGCGGGAAAATCCATCGGGCTGGCCAACAAAGAATGCCTGGTGGTGGCGGGCGAGTTGATCACGGCGGAGGCGCGCAAGCAGGGCAAACCGCTGCTGCCGATCGACAGCGAGCATAATGCCGTGCATCAGTGCCTGCGCGGCGGGCGCATGGACGAAGTTGTGCGCATCTGGCTGACCGCCTCCGGCGGGCCGTTTCTGCACACGCCGAAGGCGGAGTTTGCTTCGATTAGGGTGCAGCAGGCGCTCAATCATCCGACGTGGAAAATGGGAAAGAGGATCACCATCGACTCGGCCACGCTGATGAATAAAGGCTTCGAGGTGATCGAGGCCTGCCGCTTGTTTAACGTGCCGCCGGAGCAGGTGAAAGTCGTGGTGCATCCGCAGTCCACCATACATTCCATGGTTGAATTCGTGGATGGGAGCATCCTTGCGCAGATTTCCGTTACGGATATGCGGCTGCCGATTCTTTATGCGCTGACCTATCCAGATCGCATCGCTTCGGATCTGCGGTTTTCAATCCATGACCTAAGTCATCTGGATTTCTGCCCTCCGGATATGAGTAAATTCCCTTGTCTGCGATTGGCTTACGAAGCGGCGGCGGCCGGAGGCGCGAAAACCATCGCGCTAAACGCCGCCGACGAAGTCGCGGTGGCTGCGTTTCTCGACGAGCGGATCGGATTCGACGACATTCCGCGTATCATCGAATCAGCCATGGCTGCAACGCCAGCCGGACATTTGGAATCTATACAGAAGGTGCTCGCTCTGGATACCGAGGCCCGCCTTTTGGCCAGGGAAATGGTGCAGCAGCGCAGCCGGAAGGGCTCGCCGGTCGGGACCGCTTAGAAGCGTGAACTGTGGGGTAATCTGGGAATGATGCCGTGGATTCTGTCCGTTCTTCACACCGTTTTCATCATGGCGATCGTGCTTGGATTCATGATCTTGATTCATGAGTTCGGGCACTTCGCCGCGGCCAAGTATTTCGGAGTCCGGGTGGAAGTGTTTTCCATCGGCTTCGGCAAGCGCCTGCTGGGCTACAAAAAGGGCGATACCGACTATCGCATCGCCGCCCTTCCGCTGGGCGGGTATGTGAAGATGTCGGGCGAAAATCCGATGGACAATCGCACCGGCGATCCGGGGGAGTTTCTTTCGCATCCGCGCTGGCAGCGCTTCATTATTGCGCTGGCCGGTCCGGCCATGAACATCATGCTGGCCATCGCCCTGCTGACCGGCGTTTACATGGTGCATTACGAATACCCCGCCGTGCTCGATGAGCCGGCCTTGGTGGGATGGGTGAATCCCGACACTGCCGCCGAACGGGCGGGTATCGAGATTGGCGACAAGATTGTCCGGGTCGAAAACATTGACAATCCGAATTGGGAACAAGTGGACGTCAAGGCTGCTCTCAGCCCCAATCAGCCTTTGAAGTTTGGCATCGAGCGCGACGGCAAAATCATGGAGAAGGTCCTGGTTCCCGAGCCCTTCGGCCCCAATCAATACGGAGATATCGGCTGGGTGCCGAAAGAGCCGAGCGTCACTTTGACGCTGGTGGAACGCGGACTGCCGGCGGAAAAAGCCGGCCTCAAACTGGGGGATCAGATCCTCACCGCCAACGGCCAAGACATTCCCGCTCTGCAAGCGCTGGTGCAGATGTTGAACCGCACCAAGGATCAACCGCTGGAAATTGTCGTTCTCCGCAAGGGCCAGAAACAGACGTTCACGGTAAAGCCGATTCTCGCGCCCGGAGGGCCTTCGCAGGAACTTCGCTACCGGATCGGCGTGGCCAGCGTTCCCACCAAGGTTGTGAAGCTGAGTTTCCGGGAGGCGTTCCAACGCTCGCTCGCCGACAACAAGAAGAGTTCTTTTCTGATTCTGGAGTTGCTGCAAAAGATGGCGCGGCGCAAAGTCTCGATGCGTCAGGTGGATGGTCCGATCGGCATCGGCAGCGCCGTCGGCGAGGCCGCGCGCGAAGAAGGCTACACCCCGCTGCTGTTAATCACCGCCGCCATCAGCTTGAACCTGGGCATCATGAACCTGCTGCCCATTCCGATTCTCGATGGCGGTGTGATTCTGCTCCTCCTGATCGAGGGCCTGATGCGGAAAGAAATCAGCCTGCCCATCAAAGAACGGATCTACCAGGCCGCGTTCGTCTTCCTGGTGATTTTTGCGGTGATGGTGATCTACAACGACCTGGTCAAGACGTTGCCGGGGCTTACAAGGATGCCGTAGCCTGTGTTGCGCGGACACTCTTGTCCGCGTGCGGGCGTGTACTGCTCACGTAGGCACGGCCGCCCTCGGTTGCCAGCGGGACGACACTCCGTGGCACTACGGAGTGGGGAACCGCTCCGAATAGGCGGGGTGCACCTTATAACTGCAGCGAAGCTTGCCCTTTGTTTTTTGCATCGTCCACGAGTGCGTTAACACGCTGCTCACTGTCACATCCGGGTATTTGCGTACCCAAGAATTGTCCGAGAGCGTCTTCGCTGTTGAAGAATTTGGGCGTAGTTACAGAGCCTTCCGGGACATCGTACAACGCAACCTTGTACCGCGGATCGTCTCTTGTTCCACAAGTTAGGTTTATAGTTCTCATTTTTCAATTTTACCCCACGCAGGAACGCCTTCCGCAATCGGAATCGGTGCTCATTTCGCGCTTTTCCGATCCGTGATTTAGAATGGTTCTTACACATGGCTGAAATTCTGCGTAGAAAAACCTTTACCGCCTCGATTGGCGGAGTGCGCGTGGGCAGCAATGCACCGGTTATGGTGCAGTCCATGACCAACACCGACACTGCGGACATCCCCGGAACCATCAATCAGGTGGCCGCCCTGGCGCGCGCGGGCAGCGAAGTCGTCCGCGTCACCGTCAACAATGACGATGCCGCCAAAGCCATCCCCCATATCGTAGAAGGACTCGCCAAGCAGGGTTTGAGTGTGCCTATCGTCGGAGACTTTCATTACAACGGACACCTCCTGCTGACAAAGTATCCCGGCTGCGCCGAAGGCCTGGCTAAATACCGCATCAATCCCGGCAACGCCAGCATCGGGCGCAAAAACGACGACAACTTCCGCACCATGATCGAAGTCGCCGCGAAGCACCAGAAGCCGGTGCGCATCGGCGTGAACTGGGGATCGCTCGATCAGTCGCTGCTGACCAGGATGATGGATGAGAACTCGCGCCTCCCCGAGCCGAAAAGCGCGCGCGACGTGACCATGGAAGCGATGGTGGTGAGCGCGCTTACGTCAGCGAAGCTGGCCGAGCAATTTGGATTGCGCCCGGACCAGATCATTCTCAGCGCGAAAGTCAGCGGCGTGCAGGACCTGATCGACGTTTACCGGATGCTGGCCGCGCGCTGCGAATATCCGCTGCATCTGGGATTGACCGAAGCCGGCATGGGCGCCAAAGGCATCGTCGCTTCGAGCGCGGCGATGGGCGTGCTGTTGCAGGAAGGTATCGGCGACACCATCCGGGTTTCGCTGACCCCCGCCCCCGGAGGCGATCGCACGGAAGAAGTCCGCGTGGCGCAGCAAATCTTGCAGTCGCTCGGCATTCGCAGCTTCACTCCGCAAGTCACCGCCTGCCCCGGCTGCGGCCGCACTACCAGCACTTTTTTCCAGGAGATGGCCGAGCAGATCCAAACTTATTTGCGCGAACAGATGCCCGTCTGGAAGGACCGTTACACCGGCGTGGAAGAAATGAAAGTGGCCGTGATGGGCTGCATCGTCAACGGTCCCGGAGAATCGAAGCACGCCAGCCTGGGAATTTCACTGCCCGGAACTTTCGAAGAACCGAAGGCCCCCGTCTATGTGGACGGCCGCTTGTTCACCACGCTGAAAGGCGACAAGATCGTCGCCGAGTTCATCAAGATTTTGGACGACTACGTCGAGTCGCACTATGCGGCTAGAGAGAAAGAAACCGTCGTCTAATCCCCAGAGCCGGGGATTCTCTCATCTCGTGTCCCAATCCAGCCACTTTTCGACCCGCACCGGACGCCACCGCTCCATTGCTCGCAGCAATTCCACAACGGAATCTCGCGCCAGCACCAGTGCACGGTTCTCAGGCTTGAGGAACCGCTCCTCCACCGCATGGTCAAACATCGCGAGCAGCGGCGAGTAGTATCCCAAGACGTTCAGGATGCCACAGGGCTTCGCATGCAGACCGAGTTGCGACCACGTGACGACTTCGCAAATTTCTTCAAGCGTCCCGAATCCGCCCGGCATTGCGATGAACCCGTCCGACAGGTCTGCCATGAGCGCCTTGCGCTCGTGCATGGAGCGGACGACGTGGAGCTTGGTCAGCCCCTTGTGGCCGACCTCCAGTGCCATGAGGTTCTCCGGGATGACGCCCACCGCCTCGCCGCCTGCCGCCAGCACGGCGTCCGCGAGCACGCCCATCAGACCCACGTTGCCGCCGCCGTACACCAATCCAATGTTGCTTCGTGCCAGTTTCGTCCCAAGCTCCTCGGCGGCAGCGCGGTACTCGGGGCGGCTGCCCGGACTGGAGCCGCAGAAAACGCAGATTCGTTTCATGCAGCTATTCTAAGTGCCGCTTTGACAAAGATGCCCCTCGACGCCGGTCAAGAGCCGGTGCATGTGGTTGCGGGGTGATCCTGCTACTTCTTCGGATACCCGACCGACTGCGCCAATATGATTCTCTGCTGCGGCTGCAACTTCAGGGTCTTGGCAAGCGCGGGCTTATCGACGCTCGCCCGCACCACCGTGGCCAGGCCTTCCGAGGCGCAATACAGGTAAACGTTCTGTGCGATGAAGCCCACGTCGGCGGCGGTATACATCTCGGCTTCCGGAGTAGCCGCACCGCCAGTCTTCGAAAGATCGGAAACATAAACAAGGTTCACGGCCGCATCCTTGACGTAGGACTGCGTACCAGTGGCCGCCCGGAAGTCGCCCGCCGCAACGGGTTCCAATGCGGTGGCCTTGGCATCGTAGACGTACACGCCTTCCGGAGTTGCCACGTAGATACTCACTTCCTGCCAGTTCATGGCGGAAGGCGCAGTCCGATGCCCATCGGGCCGGTTGATACCGAAGGCCGCCCAGAGCAAGTTCGAAAGCGTCTGCTGCGAGAGCGTGCCTGAACCGAACTCGCGAGTCGATTTGCGATCCTTGAGAACCTCCATCAGAGGGCGTCCCCCAGTCGTTTGCGGCGGCGGAAGCTGGACAGGTTTGAGCGCCTGCGCTCCTGAGATAGTGGAGCAACAGATTGTCACCAGCACAAGCGTAAGTACGAGCAGCGATTTGTGTTTCATGAGAGAGTCCCTTCCGATGTTTTCAGCCAAGGTTGTCGGCCTCTTTGGTTATTACTACTGTAGACCTGTCTCGTGCCGAAGTCTGTGACGCGCTCGATCAGGCCGGAGATTTTTTAGGTCGCGGGCCGCGCTGTGGGATTGCGGCATTCATCTGGTTGGGAGTTATTTTTCCACGGATCGCATCAATCGCTGCGATGCCCGGATGATCCGTCACGCCTTGACCAACTCTCGGCGAAGGGGTTCGTGAAGGCGCAAGCCAGAGTTGCGGACAACACTGGTAACGTTCATACTCCGATCATGACCCTCAAAAATGCGGCGCTGTTGGCACTAATCGGGACGATTCTGATGACGGCTCTTTTGCTGTGGAATTTCGTCTCCAACCTGCTTAATGTTCTCCGTGGCGTGGAGGCCCCGATAGTGCTCTTCGCGTCTTTGATATATGCGTTCGGTTGCTTAACCGTGATGGTGTTCTTTTTCGTGTTCCATAGAGCGCAGCGGTAGGCATGATTTGGCGGGGACGGCACTGGGTGTGTGACCCATCGGGAAGCCCCTCCTGCGCGGATTTGCCTGCCCGGGCGGGGGTTGGGTCGGCGGGTGCGTTTCACGTGTGCGGACGCAGAGAGTATTACGATTTGCCCTCCGCGAGGGCGCCAATGAATTCTTCTAAAATATCTTCAGGAGAGGCCACATGAGCGAAACGGTCAGGCTAAAGGCAAGCGATGGTCATGAACTCGACGCATACGTGTCGTCGCCGAACAGCGAGCCCGTTGCGGGGCTAGTGGTCATTCAGGAGGCGTTTGGCGTGAACCGCCACATTCGCTCGGTGGCCGACGGGTATGCCAAGGACGGCTTTCTCGCCGTGGCCCCTGCGCTCTTTGATCGGATTCAGAGGAACGTAGAACTGGGCTATGACCCCGCCGACCTTCAAAAAGGGATCGCTCTGGCGAGGCAGATCAATCCCGCAGATGCGGTGACGGATGTCGCGGCTGCTTTGGAGTATTTGCGGAAACGGACGAAGAAGTGCGGGGTCATTGGCTACTGCTTTGGAGGAACCATGGCGTGGCTCGCCCCCGCGCGCTTAGGCCCCAATGCAGCCGTGGGCTATTACGGCGGGCGCATCGAGCAGTTTGTTCAGGAAAATCCCTGCTGCCCCGTGATGCTGCATTTCGGCACGCTGGACAAGCATATTCCGAAGGAAGGCATAGACCGGGTGCAGGCGGCTCATCCTGAGGTGGAGATTTTCTGGTACGAAGCAGACCACGGGTTCAACTGCAATGATCGGGCGAGCTACAATGCGGCGGCTGCAAGACAGGCGCGGGATCGGTCGCTGGAATTCCTGAAAAAGCATCTGGGCAAATGAACGCTGCTCCAAGTTGTTCGACCCTAAGGCGCTTTGACTGCCCGCATGGGTTTGTTTGGTCGGCTCGGGCGTTTCAGAGGTGCTGGCAGCCTTTGTGACCAGCGGGGCGGGCAATGCCAGGAAAGCTCGGCGGTGGTCGCGCGGACTATCAGTCGGTCACTTACCAAAAGTGTGAGCTGAGTTCTTTAGAGGTTGGGGTGGGAGACGGGAATTGAACCCGCAACCGTCGGAGCCACAGTCCGATGCTCTACCAGTTGAGCTACTCCCACCGCAGATGAGAGCATTATACCCAACCCATTCACGAGAAAGCTAGTTAGTCAGAACGGCAGCTTGGCGTTCGGTCTGCGCGACTGCCTCAGCTTTGGTGCAATTTGCCGAAATCGTGCCCAAATCGTGCCCAAATCCTTGGCTAAGGTCCACTGCCGCCGCGTTTTGCTTCGTGTCGAGTCTGCTGGCAGCGTCGGCTAGATCGGCTTCGTCCTGCGATGTTTCAGGTTAGTGAGTCAGTAGATAAGCGATTTCGTGCGAAGCAGCAAAGCAACCTGCGCTCCGACCCGGCGCTCCGCCATCAATCCCGAATCAACCGTTGTAACCATCGCACGGCCAAGGCGCTAATACCGTGACCGTATGATGATTACGGTGTGGAAGACGAGTAGCACCGGCATCTTGCCAGGTGTCCCGAGGGCGTCCCGCCCTCGATGCGGCGGGCGATGGCGCCCGCCGGACAACCGCCGCGACGGCGGCGCTACTCTCAGTGCTGAAGCGTTACAAATCAAGCGGTCAAGATACTAGAAGTAAAGCTTCAGCGCCAATTGTAACTGTCGCGGATTGTTGATCTGGTAAAAGATCAAGCCGAAGTTCGGGTCGCCAAACGTCGTGTCCGGACCGCCAAACTGCGGATGATTAAACGCGTTGAATGCTTCGAGCCGAAACTCGAGCCGCATCCCCTCGCGAATCTTGCCCATGGCAAACTCCTTGAACATAGACAGGTCGGCGTTATTGGCGCCCGGTTGCCGAACAGAACCCAGGGTTCGAGGTGCTGTGCCCAGCGTGAACGGTGCGGGCTGGGCGAAGAAGGCGCTTCCGTCCGCGCTGGTGAAGTACTGCTGGATCCAGTCCGAATCCTTCCCGCCGGCTCGGTGGGGCGTGCCAATGAGGTTCGGGCGTTGTGGTCCGTAGGTTGGGAGGCTGTTGGACTGGTACAATCCCGGGACGATCGGCCGGCCGCTGTTGAAGCGCCAGATGCCATTGGTGTGCCATCCGCCCACGACCCCGTTGAGTATCGGGTTGATGCTGCCTCCGATCAACTTTCCCCGTCCGATGGGAAGCTCGTAGGTATAACTGAGCTGTAAGACTTGCGGAATGTCGAACGAAGAAAGACTTCGTTCGCCGCCGGGGTTGTTCGGATTTTGCAAGCTGGCGAAACTTCCCAGATAGTCGCTGTTGGTGCTGGTGAGGGAAGCGTCGTCGATGGATTTGGAGAAAGTGTAAGTTGCCAGGAACTCCAGGCCGTGCGAAAAACGCTTCTCCGCCCGGAACTGAAAGGCGTGGTAAATCGAGTTGGCGATCGGTGGTTCATCGCCTGCGAACCCAAAAAACTGCGGATGGGCCATCAACAGTTGCAGGTACTGGATCTGCGGGTAGAGGAGCGGGTTGCTGGCAGGGAGGAGCTGCGAGGCATTCGACTGCGTGGGATCGGCGAACGGGTTGTCGACGAACGTATTCAG
>Ga0181518_10005653_pt1 | contig 10726 bp, 16 predicted proteins | sample PEATcosm2014_Bin_28_FD_119751 | JGI IMG/M metagenome (GOLD analysis project Ga0181518, IMG submission 119751) | Peatland microbial communities from MTU Mesocosm Facility, Houghton, MI, USA - PEATcosm2014_Bin01_60_metaG | ecosystem: Environmental > Terrestrial > Soil > Wetlands > Peat | place... | reverse complement strand
CCCGAAATCTCCGTAGATAAGCGCTCGGTTAAGGCGGCGATCGACGGCGGCGCGGACATTCCTGGGGCGAACCTGGCCACCGGGCGTCACTCGTTGCGGCGGAGCTGAGGATGAAACCAGTCCGCAATCCGGGATACCTGCGATGGATCCGCAGCCTGCCCTGTGTGGTATGCCGCACGACTTATGCGGTCGAGGCGGCCCACACTGGCCCGCACGGTCTGGGGCAGAAGTCATCCGATCTGTCCGCCATTCCTCTGTGCGGTAGGCATCACCGTACGGGGGACGACTCGTATCACAAGCTGGGGCCTCGAAGGTTCGCCGAGGTGCATGAGTTGGATATCCGGGCAATCGTCGCCCGCCTGAGCGAGAAACCATTCATCCGGGTAGAATCAGGCGCCTTCGTGGGCCAGCTCGGCCATCAGGAGTACGAGCTGTGATCGACGGAGGCCGGCTTGGCTCGGGCGATTCGCAGGATGAGCCAACTCCGGCGCGAGATGGAAACTGAAGTCGCCTGAGGCTGCGATCTGCCGCCCCGCGTCTGTACCTAATCTACATTCGCGAGTGCTACGGCGGGATTCTAGAGGTGCGTAGCCCTTTCCAGACAGAAGTGTGGCACACTAAGAGGAGGCCGGGCCGATGAGGACCTATAACTTCAGGATCGTTGTAGAGCCGGACGGCGAGCGCTGGCACGCATATTGTCCGGCGCTGGTAGGGCAGGGCGGCGCCACTTGGGGCCACACCCAACAAGAAGCGCTCAAAAACATCCAGGAAGTGGTCCAGATGGTTGTCGAGAGCCTGATGGAACATGGTGAGGCGTTGCCGACTGAACCCGCCGACCAAGTACACGTGTCCAGCGAGCCTCAAGTCGCAGTTGTCGTCTGAGACATGGCGATTAACTACTCGCACTTGCGCAGCCAAACGGCTCGTGAGTTAATCTCGGCCCTCTCCCGAGACGGCTTCGTTCTGGACCGTCAAGCTGGCGCATCAACTCTATCTGCATTCTGACGGGCGGCGTGTCACGGTCTCATTTCACCGGCCTGGCGAGACATTCGAAATCAAGACATTGCGGACAATGATTGAGCTCCAGGCGCATTGGACGGGTGAAGATCTCAAGCGGCTGAAGTTGATCGGGTAGTCCGGGGGAGTTCCCTTTGATGGGACCAATGACTGGCATTCAGGCGACTTCGCAGAGTTAGCCAGACCTCCTTTTCTTCCTCATCGGTGAGCGTTGTGAAGGAGAATTGGGCGTAGGGGAGCGGGCGGGCGGTTCAGATCGGTGCTTCTCATGAGGACGATCACGCCGGCCGAGGCGCGCAGCTCAGGCCGTCCCCTTCACGCCGGCTTACTTAAACGCCATTCACTTTCTTTCCCTTCGCGCGCCCAAGTAGCACGAATCCCAGGAGTGCAAGCGCAGAGATCCCACACGTCGACGGTTCCGGCACGCCACCGGTCGCGGTGAATGTCAGGTCTTGAGCACCTGTTATGGTAAGCGTACCAAGGGTCGTCGCGAGCGATCCTTCATCGTAGAACGCGGACACGCTTGAAACTGATATCGGAGTCGCCAGGTCGTAGCCGTACGCCCCTGTACTGACGAAAGTGATCCCGTTGTTCTCGCTCGGATCAGTAAACCCTACGATTCCTGAGGAGGACGTATACGATGGGTTGACACCCGCATCCACGGCTGTCGTGAACGAACCATTGGAGGCACCGATGCTAATGCTGTTTGAAGTAGCCGGGTTGAGGAGGGAGCTCGAGAGACTTGTGATATTTGCGGTGTCGCCGTAAAAAGTGAACGTGAAGGACGCGTCGGTCAACACGGTGCTGCCCAGCGAGCCCGACAATTGTCCGGTCTCGACATAGAATATCGGCGCGGCGGCCAACGGTTGTACGAACGCTGAGGCTGCGACGGCTAAAGCAAGAGGCGTGAATAGGGCAAAGCGCATGCGACCCTCGTGGCAATCGGGTTTTGCATTGTACTCCCGATCACTCTAGATTAGAATACCGCACAATGAGGTAAATGGAGGTAAACCAGTACTTCCATTTTGGCTCCCGTATTCGATTGAGTTTATCACAGGCCGCCAATCTCTGACCTCCGAATTGCAGTCTTTTGGAACTTTTTCTCCTGGGGCCGTCTCTTGGCTCGCCAAACGCCAATTCCGCCCCGCCGGGAAAACTCAAGATCGGGAAGCTGCTTCTTTTCAGTGATTTCCATAAACACCTTTCCGCCCCCTCGTCCTGGTCTGCCTGATTTTGCTGGTTGGGCCAGCAGTCATCCGACCTGTCCGCCACTCCTCGGTGGGAAGGCATCACCGTATCGGGGATCTAGCGGTCCGTGCATTGGACTTACTAGTAGGAGTATTACGGAGTATTACCATGCAGATTACCAGCAAGGGCCAAGTCACCATCCCTCAGGAGATTCGTAACCGGCTAGGTCTATTGCCGCACACCAAGGTCGCGTTTGAGTCGGCCGGAAATCACGCCCGAATCCGCAAGGCTGGGCACGAGGCTGGAGAAAGCGCCGCAAGTGACGGAGCTATCTTCCGAAAATCGAGATCCTCGCTCCCTCGGAACGCCAGCTCTCATATTAACGTATCGAAGTATCGAACTGGTGCCCGGACATACCTCCGGCCCGTCGGCTCACATTGTGCATTCCAGGTTTTCAGAGTCAGGAGAGAAGGCGGCGGGCGGCGAGGCCGCTGTACTTCGCCATGAGGCGCACGGGGCGGAGGACGTGGTAGACGGGGAAAAGGGAGCGAGGGAGGGTGAGAGATTCGACATCGACAGGCGCGGGCGCAATCAAGCTCCAATAGTGGCGGAACTTGTCAGAGCGTCGCTCAAGCAGACTGTGCTGGAAGCGGAACTCAAAGGGCATGGTGACCGGAGGCACGGGCCGGCCGTGGAGCCAGAGCTGGGCGCGGGATGCGATTCGGGAGGCGCAGGGACAGGCGCGCGCACCGGCGAGAATTGCGGGCGGGACCGCGGCGCCGAGGACATCGGCGGCGAGCACGAGTCCGGCGGACACGGTGCGGGAGATGCGGCGGGCGCGCGAATAGGCCATGAGCGAGTCCCAGTCGAGCGGGGCGCGATCGATGAGGCGGGCGAGATCGCAGAGCCAATGCAGGGAACTCCAGAAGTGCTTGGCACCGTGGACGCAGAGGAAGACGAGCAGGTCCTCAGGAGCGAGCGTGCGGATGGGACGGCCAGCGATGGAGATGGTCACGAGCCGGGACCAGAAGTGGTCCAGGTCGAGGGCATGGCAGAAGTGGGAGGGCGCCAGGGCCCAATGAAGGTCGAGGTTGACGCCAGCGGGCGAGGTGACGTGCAACTCGCGGGCGGAGCGCAAGAAGCGGAGGTCGGTGCTGTACTCAGGCTGGCAGCCGGATCCCACGAGGAGATCGATGGCGCGCGGGGCATCGGCGGGCCGGACCAGCAGGTCGAGGTCGCCCATCTCGCGCAACGCGGGAGTTTCGTAGAGGGACCACGCGATGGCCGGTCCCTTGTAAGGGACGACTTCGATGCCGGCGCGATCGAATAGCGAAAGAAGCCTGAGGAGTTCGCCGGTCAGCTGCAGGCTGTGTCCGGCATTGTCACGGAAGCAAGTGCGCAAGCGATCGAGGGCAGCCGGCGGCACGATCTCGGGACACGCCTGGTTGACGCACCAATACACGAGTGGCGCGATGTTGTGGCTGATCGATAGTTCGATCGTCACATCCCAATCCGCTACCGCTGAAGCCGCTTGGCGGATTCTGGCGGCGTCGGAGCGGGCTCGGGCGCACTCCACCAGCAGATTCATAAGAGTGGAGAAATCACGGATCGTTACGCACCTCTCGCGGCTGTCGACTAACTGCGGGCTTCCAGTAGACCCTTTGCAAGCATCTCTTCCGCGAGCCGCAGCAGATCGGCTTCAAGAACCTCAGGCGCGACATCAAACTCTTCCAGCATCACGCGGTGCGCGGCGGCGATCTCGCCGTTCTGCTCCAGCAACTCCAGAAAGCGCGAGCCCACCGCGTCGAGGCCGAAGTAAGTCCCAGTCTTCAGGTTCAGCAGAACCGTCTCGCCGCCAAGTTGACGAGTAGCTACCTGGTCGGGAATACGCAGGCTGTTATTCAGCGTCACGGCCTCGGTCCCCCTCCAAGTGTCTCAGTATAGCCTCCCGCACCGCCGGCAGCGAATTAAACTCGCGCGGGTAGTGAATCGCGTCCGCCGGCACATCCATGGTCAAGCGTCCCACCGTATCGAACTGCCTCCGGAGGAACGCTGTGTCTTCGATGTCGAGATTGTAAGCGAACTCCACCAGCGCCATGAATGCCCGCCGCGGCGAGAGCCGTTCGAACGAAGTCTCGTCAGCATAGTCCGCGAGGAAGAAAAGCCTTCGCAATGGGGCCGGACCTGATGCATACGGCAGCACAGCCGCATCCCAGACGCGGCGTTTGATCGTGTAGTGCGCCACCTCCGCGGTAGGCGTATCTTCGCGCAGAACTTCCCCAGCGGTCGAAGGCCACAAACGCACGCCTGGATAGCTCGGCAGTGCCGTCCATTCTCCATGTTCCGAGCGCAGCACCAGGCAATCGTCGGAGACCAGGGAACATCCCTCGCGTGCGAGACTCGCTGCTAGCGTGGACTTCCCTTGGCCGGTCTTTCCGGCGAACGCAATTACGCCACGTCCGGTCAGCACTGCGCTTGCGTGTAGGACGATTCGCTCCCGCCGGCTCAACACCAGCGGAATCACCTGGTCGAGCAGCAGATGCCGCACCGTCACCTCCGGCGTGCCAGGCAAAGGACGGCATTGAATTCTGGTAGCATCCGCCGACACGAAGAAGTCGCCACACGAAGGAAATCGCAGCAGATAGCCATCGCCGGTGCGAGCGAACCGGAGCCAAACCTTACTGCCATCCTCCTCCTCGCCGTTTTCCTCGATGGTCCACTGGTGAAACCAGTCGGCATCAACGACAGACGGGTTACCAGGTGGAAGGAGTTCAAACCGGCACTCCGCGCCGAAGGCCGTCGCAGGGGCGAGCTCGGGCAGCGCCGTGTTGCTGGCTAGCGCCAGATCGCAGATGCGATAGGCGTGAGTCGAGCTCATTCGGCGTATCGCGCGACCGCCTCCGCCACGAAGCGCGACGCCTCCTCGCGGTTGCGGAAGAGACCAGGATGCAGACGGAAGACTTCGTCCTCGATCTCCGCAACCGTTCGGACGCCATCGAAAAGGTTCACCACGGTCCGCCGCGCCTCGCCACGCGGGATGAGCTTCGGTTTGAACCCAGGCTGTGTCCGCGTGAAGTCTTCCGAGGGGATCAGCATTCCCTTCCATGTGGAGTGCCGGAAGGAGCCTTTCTTAGCGCCGGAGCAGCCATCCAGCACGTCCACGTTCCAGTTGACAATCGACTCGGTCGGCCGGACCGTCATGCGGATCTGCACCGAGTCGCCCTCGACCACCTGCACAGCACGGTCGATCGGGAAGTAAGTCTGCCGCCGCTGGATCCGCTCCGCGACGAGCGGCGAGTTCGTCATGGAGATTCCCGGCGCGAGTTCCGCGGTGAACCAGCCGCCCAGCCCATGCATCGTTCCGGAGCGGCGAATCATGGCTTCGGTCTCTCCGTGGAAAAGCTCGGTCGTGGCGTGGTTCAGATCGACGCTTGCTATGACGACAGCGTCGCCGCAAACACTTTCCGGCGGGATGCTTACCTGATAGTCGGTGTTGGCCGCTAGCACGCGGATGGAGCTGAAATCGAACCCGGCGGGCGAAGTGTTCCAGAACTCGACCTGGCCGACAAGATCCGGAGCCTCGACGGGGGCGAGCATGAGGTCCATCTGAAGAGGAATCGTGACGCCCTCCAGCTTCAGGAAGCGCCGCCGGGCATCGGCGAAGAACTCGATGACGCCCGCGTTGAAACCAAAGCTGCCAAGCTGGTCGGCGACCACGACATCGACCCTTTCCGGAAGGTCGACATGGGTGGAATATCCCTTGATAAAGATTACCCGGTCCCCAAATCCATTGGCTCGGGCCACTTCGCGGGCGACCGCGACCGCCCCGCCCATTTCGATCGAGTAGACGCGCCGGGCCCCCGCGCGGCAAGCCAGCAAACCCATGATGCCGGTACCGGAGGCCAGATCGAGAACTACATGACCAGACCGGACAACTGCCGCAACTGCCGACTGAAAGGCTACGAGTCTAACGGAATCATCAAGATAGCGCCTGTGCTCGTCGATGATGAGAGACACTGGGTTAGAATAGGCGGCGCTAACAATTGCGTCCGGATGCATTAACCAGGCGGGTGCATCCTGGTGCTCGCAAAGGCGTCCTTGAGGGCCTCCGAACCACCCGATCTCGTCAGCTTGGACACGTCCCCATACTCGACAAGGGTGGGACAGCAATAAGGAAGGCGCTCTACGGGCGCGAATCCTTCGGCATTATGCCGCTGCGCGTTGGCCTCTCGGTTTTCCATTAACGCAAGCCTCCGTAGTCTCAGTATTTATCGTAAGCCAATCCAAACGAGCTGTCAATCGATCGCCTTCGGCAGAATACTATTTGCACATCCGATGGTACCAAATCTCGATTCCGATGGCAGCCCACACGGCCGATGTATCAAGCGACTCTCCTGAACGAGCCTTCTGTAGAGAAGTAGATAGCTCGGAGGGAACAATCCAGCCCCGCTCTGCAATTGCGGAGCCGCTAAAGGGTTCGTGTCCATTCAAGGCGCCCATCGCGCCATTGAATGCCGGTGTGAACTCCGCTTGAACACGCCGCCGAATCACAGGCTCCGGCAGCCGGCCTTGCAGAGCATTCCGCAGCACGACCTTGACAAGCCCTCGATGCGAGCGCTGCCGCTCCGGCAGGGCAAAGCTGAATTCCGCGACCCGACGATCGAAGAACGGATGCCGCTGGTCAATGCCCAGAGACGGCCCGTCACGGTCCCAACTCTCATGGAAATGAGCGGCCCACCCTGAATAGAAACACTGATGCATGGCCCGCTGGAAGGGATTGGCTCCAGGCAGAACTTTGGCAGCCCGGGCACGACGCAGCAACGCAGTCAGCCTTTGGAACTCTGGGGGAAGCCACCCAAACTGGCGCCGGCGCGGACGAAGCGGTCCCAGAACCCGTTTTAGCGTGGATGGAATGTTCGGCCGGATGCCATAGTCCAATATTAGACGCCACCATGGGGAGCCCGAGCGAGGCGCCGCGGCCTTCGCCCTATGGACTAATTCGAGGAACTCGCCTTCCCGGACAAGCTCCTCGAAGTGGGTACTGGATCCCTCCACGCACTCGTTCCCGCCCCAACCTGAAAGCACAACCCGCACCCCAGCTTGGCGGAGTCCTTCATGAAGCGGTCGAAACATTGCACCCCCGTTCGGCCAACCGGGGAAATCCTGATAGAAGCTGGCCTTCTCGTGGTAGTAGTTAATGCTGGGCGGAACCGGGGGGAAGAGGTGGGAGCACAAGCCGGCGTGCTCGACGGTTGCCTGGATGTATTCGGATTCGTCGCAGCTCAGTCCTGGGAAGACGAGCGAGAAGGTATCGAGAGACTCCGTGTGCCCCTGTTCGCGGAGGAGTTCGTTGGCGATGACGGAGACAGAGGAGGAGTCGAGCCCGCCGCTCAGATACGAGCCAATGGGACCACTACTGCGGAGACGGCAGCGGACGGCTACGCGAAAGAGGTCGAGGAAGTGGCTGGCGTACTCTTCGTCGCTTTTGTAGCGGATTTCCTTGGAGAGATCGAAGTCCCAGTAACGGCGTTTCACGATGCCGCCGGGTCTTACGCACATGTAATGGGCGGCCGGTAAACGGAGGATACCTTCCCAGAGGGTCTCCTCGCAGTGTGTAATCTGAGCGGAGAGATACTCGGCCACCATGCCTTCGTTGGGGACCTGCCTTACTCTCGGATCATGGAAGAGTTGGTGCAACTCGGAGGCAAATAGGAAAGAGTTGCCAGCGTGGTAGTAGTTGAAAGGTCTAATGCCGAATATGTCGCGGGCGCAGAAGAGTGCGCCTTGGCGGCCGTCCCAGACTCCGAAGGCGAAATCGCCCAAAATGCGGACGGGGGCGTCCTCTCCCCACTGAAGGTAGGATTTCAGTACCAGTTCGGCGTCGGTGCAGTCGCGGAGCACAACGCCTTTGGCTTCTAACTCTCTGCCGAGGTCTTCGCGGTTGTCGACGCGGCCATCCATCGCCAGGCAGCACACCCCGGACTCGTCCCAAAGGGGCTGCCGTTCGCGCAACGATTCGGGTGTGGTGCGTAGCATGCATTGCCCGATCCCTACGCTGCCATTGATCACGTGATGGATGTCGTCCGGGCCCCGGTGCGCCATGGCGGCTGTCATCCGTTCGACGACCGAGGGATCGACAGGGGCTCCGTCAAGATTCCACACACCGCAAATGCCGCTCATGGGGCAACCTCCGCGGTCAGCGCGGTGTAAGCTTGGGGCTGAAAACCGCCGATCAGAACCTCACCTTGGTACTCCAGCCAGGCGTGAGACTGAAAGCCGGGAGCCTTGGCGACGCCGATTCGAATTTCCGAGGGGTAGCCGCACCCGGACAGCAGAAGCTTTGCGGTGAGGGCTCGGACCAAACAGGTGGAGCGCGGGACGAAGCGGGAACTGGCCGCCACCGACCAGGCCAGCCGAGATGGCGCAATCTTCGGCGCGCGCAAACGACGCCTAACTGCGGCTCCCGGTTTCAGCAGTCCACCCCAAAGACGATAAGGCAGAACCCAAATCCCCAGCCGAACTAACAGTTGCGCGGCCAGGGCGCACAGAAACAAGGGCAGGCTAGGGAGTTTGCGGCGCACGGATTTCAATGACACCTGCGGCAACCAGTTCCTCGAAGATTCTGAACAGATCGCGCTCGCACTCGGCTTGATCGACCTCGTATTCGGCGACAATTGAGTCGCGAACCACAGTAACACTTGACGGTGTGGCGATCAGGCTCCAGATGCGTGCTCCCACCGGGTTGAGCCCATAGTACGTGCCGGTCTTCAGGTTCAGGACCGCGACTTCGCCCCCGAGGTCGCAGGAGACCTGGTCAGAGGAGGCATGGATGATGGTGTCAAGGGTCATGAGTCGGGCTGCGAGGAGTCAACTCCGGTTTCGCATTTAGGTCTCGCGCCAGCGAGCGCGCAATCTGCGGTGCTTTAGGCTGATTCCCCTTTCGGCCCGCCGGACGTTTCAGCGAATCGGTTATAAAGCCAGCAGAAGGCCGCGCCGATGAGTGCCCCGCTGACGAATCCATAAACCAGACCCACCACGCTTCCCAGATACGTGACTGCATACCCGGGATACAAGGCCGAAAGCGCGCGCAGGGTGTGCCCCTCACCGCGCGCGGCCTCTAATAAAGTAAATGCGAAGAGCAGGAATCCCCACAAGATTCCCGCGGCAACTGCAAAGGCTTTCACGTTCATTTGGATGCTCCTGTGCTGATGCTATCACTGAAAAATGCCGTCAAGTAGGCGACGGATCGAGAGCGCGAGATGGAGAGTCAACTCCTGCTGACCGCCGGGATGATACGGCGGCTGAAAATTCCGATTGCGATACCGGTAAGGACCCCGACTCCGTTGATGACCATGTCGCGGATTTCGCACGACCGGCCCTGCACCAGCTTCTGACCAAACTCCAAAACCACGCCTAGCAATATCATGGCAAGGGCAGCCAGCACGGCAGCCGATCTTCGCCGCATGGCTACCAGCGCTATCAAAGCTAACGACGTGTACGCGCAATAATGCAGCACCTTGAGGCTGATGTGCAGGCGACCGATGACCACAATCACGGGAGACCGGGCGGGCAGGAGCGATCCGACGGTGACGCAGCAGATTAGCACGACCCAGAGGGCCAGGATGGGTGTGCGGGGGTCACGAAACATGGTTTTCGCCACGGGTGAACACGGATCAACACGGATGAAAAACAAAACGGAATCAAAACAAAGCAGGTAAGAGGCCGGGTTCGGGATGGTTCATGTGTCTTGGCCACCGGAGGCGCTTTGGCGATCCAGTTGAGCCTGTAATGATGAGATTTTTCGGTCCAGGAGTCTGTTGGGCCAGCGATAGAACACCCAGAAGCGAAGACGGTTGTAGATGACGGGAAGATAGCAGAGGAGCACGAAACAGAGTCCAGTGGCGACCAACTTGCCCAGTCCGAACCATGGCGGCCCCGTAAGGAAGTAGACCAATAAGGCGCCAATTGGAACATAGAGATAGTAGAAGGGGCTGGGCTTCCATTCGTTGAATTCCATCATGGAACGGCGACGGCTCTTCAGGGCAGCGATCTGGGAATCGAGATCGGACATTGGATGGTCTCAGACGTCTTGGATGGGCGCTACGGAGCGGGCCTCGCGACGGGTCTGCGTGGACAAAATGTACTTCGACCGCTCACTGACGGTCGCGGCCCCAAGCACTGCTTACGGTTTTCCCGATAGTTACGGAGCCGCGCGTGGAATTAAGCGGTCGTTCGGAAACTACTTCCGACAGACTCATAGAACCAGCGGCCAGGGTTTCACGCAACGGAACGTCAAGCGGCCCTAACTGTGCGGTCAGCTCAGCTTCGGCGGGACTGGTGAGGCCCAGGATCGCGCAGAAACGAGCCACGGCGATGGGGCGGTCGTAGTATTGTTCGAAGGCTTGGCGGCCAAGCGCACCGGCATGCTGGATGAGGTCGGGGCGTTTGGCCAGGGTTTCGAACAACTCGACCAGGCCCTTAACATCGCCGGGCTCTATGTGCCAGCCGCAGTGGTATTTTT
>Ga0181518_10005651_pt1 | contig 10730 bp, 7 predicted proteins | sample PEATcosm2014_Bin_28_FD_119751 | JGI IMG/M metagenome (GOLD analysis project Ga0181518, IMG submission 119751) | Peatland microbial communities from MTU Mesocosm Facility, Houghton, MI, USA - PEATcosm2014_Bin01_60_metaG | ecosystem: Environmental > Terrestrial > Soil > Wetlands > Peat | place... | reverse complement strand
GCACAAATTGTTTTTTTCTCCGCGTCGAATTATCTGTCGTCCGTCACCGTCACGCCCGCCGCCGTCGTGCAATATTACTCAAATTATCTCGCCGACTACCGCCTGCCCGACCGTGTGCAGGTGAGCTACGTCGCGTTTGAAGTGACGAATTATCTCGCGCAGGCCAAGGCCGAATGGGCCAAGACAAATTTTGACGAGTTGGTGGGAGCCTACTTCCGCCAGGTCGGCGAGAATTACAGAAATTCCAAGTCGCCCGCCGAAGCGAAGGACAAAATCCGCGAGGAACTGATTCGTGACCGCGCCGGAAGCGACGCGCGCAAGGACGCGAATGATTTCGCCAACGCCGTTTTTAACATTGATCCGGCCAAGCCCGAAAATCTCGCCACCGTCGCCAAACAAAAAGGACTGCCCGTTCACGTCACCGCGCCCTTTGCGGCCAAATTTGGGCCGGAAGAATTTACCGCACCGCAGGACTTCACCAAAGCCGCCTTTGGACTGACGCCCGACGAACCATTCGCCAGACCGATCGCCGGGCCGGACGCCGTGTATGTCATCGCATTCGCCAAACAACTGCCCAGCGAAATTCCATCGCTCGACCAAATCCGCGAACGTGTCACGCGGGACTATCAATGGCGCGAGGCGACCTTGCTGGCCCAGCGCACCGGGACAAATTTTGTTCGCACCTTGACGGGCATGACGGCGGATCGCGGCTTCGCGTCCCTGTGTGTTACCGCCGGTTTGGAGCCGCAGGTGTTGCCGGCGTTTTCGTTGAGCACGCCGGAATTACCGGAACTGGGCGAACGCACCGACCTGAATCAACTCAAGCGGGCCGTGTTCACCACGCCGGTTGGCAAGACGGGCGATTTTGAGGCAACCAGTGACGGCGGCTTCATCGTTTATGTCCAATCCCGCCTGCCGATGGACCAGGCAAAAATGAATTCCGAACTGCCGCAATACCTTGCCGCGTTCCGCCGCGGGCGCCAAAACGAGGCGTTCAGCCAATGGGTCAACCTTGAAGCCAGCCGCCAATTGCGCACCACGCCGGTCTTTCGCCAGCAATTCAAGTCCGGCGCCGCAAAATAAATCTTAATCGTAATCCTGGTGCGATCAGGATTTGGCTTAAGAACAAAATCACGATTGGGAAAAAGTGAGCGCGGCCATCAAACTCTCATCACCCGCCACCCGTGAGTTTTGGGAAATTCCGGTGCTCTTTGAAGACGAGCACCTGCTGGCGCTCGACAAACCCGCCGGGCTGCCCACCTCGCCCGACCGCTACGACCCGCAGCGGCCAAACCTGATGACGCTGCTCCACCGCGCCATCGCCGGCGGCAAACCGTGGGCGCGTGAACGCGGGCTGGATTACTTGATGAACGCGCACCGGCTCGACTTCGAGATGAGCGGCGTGATTCTGCTCGCCAAAAACAAACCCGCGCTCATTGCGCTGGCGAATCTTTTTGGCTCGGAAAAACCGGTGAAAAAATACACCGCCCTCGTCAGCGGCGAACCGCCGGAAAACCAATTTGAAGTGGACGCCAAACTCGCGCCGCATCCGGTCAAAACCGGGTTGATGCATGTGGATTCGCAAAACGGCAAGAAATCGAAGACTCACTTTGAAGTGCTGGAAACCTTTCCCCGCGGCGGCTACGCGCTCCTGAAGTGCGAACCGCTCATCGGCCGCACGCACCAGATCCGTGTTCACTTGCGTTACGCCGGTTTCCCCGTCGTCGGCGACGGCCTGTACGGCGGCAAACCGCTCTGGCTTTCGCGCCTCAAACCGAATTACCGGCTCAAGACCGGACATGAAGAACGTCCGCTCTTATCACGGGTCGCGCTGCACGCGGAAGAACTGAGTCTCCCGCATCCCGTCACCGGCGCCACCGTGACGATCACCGCGCCGTGGCCGAAGGATTTGAAAGTTGCCGTGAAATATCTGCGCCGGTTTGCAAAGTAGGACCGGCATCCTGCCTGTCTCACCGCCAACGCCGGCGTGCGCGACGAATTCCGGCTCAACACCTTTCCGCCCGCTGGCGGAAACGGTACGGCCACCCCGCCGGCCCCAACACCCACTCCAGTGACAGGCACGACACCAACAACGCCGGTCAAATAAGCCAAATTTAACCCACGCAATTAGCGTGCGGTGCTTCCGCCTTCACCGAATTCCGACGCGGCAAGTCCGCAACCGTGACCATCACCGCCCCGTGGCCGATTTGGAACAAAAGGCCGAACCGAGCGTGCCGGCTGCAGGCACCAGCGTGAGCGAAGTGATGAAACACCGGCTGGCGACCGCGGCCGGAAAGCAAAAATACAAACTGCGGCAACAGATGGTGGAGCCGGTCTTTGGGATCATCAAGAGTGTGCTGGGATTTCGGCGATTCCTGCTGCGCGGATTGCCGCTGTGTCCGCTTCCAGCATCCGCCCACGTCTTCACCGTGAAGGCCGGCATGCCGTTGGCCGCGCGACCAAGCTTGTCAAAGTACCGCCGCTGTTCCAGCCACAAAATGGGCGTGCTAAAATTCCCGATTCCTAGTAATTTTGGGGAGTCCTATGCCCAGGCCAGTGGTGAAATTCAACCCCGCACCGACGAGGGCATCCACCGCCGTTATGCCTGGTTCGCGTTTCCCGGTGTGGCTGATCGCAGCATTGCTGGTGCTGGTGACGATTGCCCTTTACTGGCCGGCGACGCGATATGACTTTATCAACCTCGATGATCCGGAGTATGTAACTGAGAATCCCCACGTTCAGGGCGGTTTGAACTGGGAGGGGGTGAAATGGGCGTTTTGCAACACGGAACAAGCCGCCTATTGGGCACCGCTCATGTGGTTGTCGCACCTGCTGGCTTGCCAGTTGTTTGGGTTGCATGCCTGGGGACATCACCTGATTAATGTGCTGCTTCACGCAGCCAACACCACACTGGTGTTTCTCGTATTTCGACGAATGACCGGGGCGGCGTGGCGAAGCCTGATTTTGGCCGCGTTATTCGGGTTGCATCCGTTGCGGGTGGAATCGGTTGCCTGGGTCACGGAGCGCAAGGACGTGTTGAGCACGCTCTTCTGGATGCTGACGTTGTGGGCGTATGTGAAATATGTCGAAGCAGCCGAAGTCCGGAATTCGAAATCCAGCATGTGGTACGGCACAGCCCTGGCGATGTTTGTGCTCGGATTGATGAGCAAGGCGATACTGGTGACGTTGCCGTGTGTTTTGCTGCTGCTGGATTACTGGCCCTTGGAGCGCTTCAAACCCAGGAGCGCGTGGCGATTGGTGACGGAGAAAATCCCGTTCTTTGCCCTCGCGGTGGTGGCGAGCGTCGTGACCTTCATGGTGCAGAAGCACGGAGGTGCTGTGGCGCCGGTTGAAAACCTGCCACTCGGCGCGCGCAGCGGGAATGCCCTGATTTCGTATTGCCGTTATCTGGAGAAACTATTCTGGCCGACGGATCTGGCCGTTTTCTATCCACACCCCGGGTATTGGCCGATGGAGCAGGTGCTGCTGGCGGGTGGGTTGATCGTCGGCATTTCGGTGCTTCTTTTTGTGAAGCGGCGGCGATATCCCTTTATGCTGATGGGGTGGCTGTGGTTTTGCGGGACGCTGGTGCCCGTCATCGAACTGGTGCAGTCAGGCGAACAGGCGATGGCCGACCGTTTCACTTATGTGCCGTCACTTGGGGTGCTGATCCTCACAATCTGGGGTGCGTACGAACTGACCCGACGCTGGCGGCACCAGGTGATTGTGTTATCGGTGGCGGGTTCAGCGGCGATCGTCCTCTGCATCGGGTTGACGCGGCACCAGCTCGGGTATTGGAAGGACGATGAAACTCTTTTCCGGCATGCGCTCGAAGTCACGGAGAACAATTACCTCGCGCACAAAACCCTCGGCGACGCCCTCCTCAAGCAAAACCAGACCGACGAGGCGATCAACCAATACCAGGAAGCCATCCGCCTCAAACCCGGATACGCCGACGCCCACTACAACCTCGGCAACGCCCTCCTCAAGCAAGGCCAGATCGACGAGGCGATCCGCCAATTCCAGGAAGTCATCCGCCTGAAACCCGATGACGCCGAGGCCCACAACAACCTCGGTACCGCCCTCGACAGGAAAGGTCAGAGCGAGGAGGCGGTTAATCAATACCAGGAAGCCATCCGCCTGAAACCCGATTACGCCGCCGCGCAAAACAACCTCGCTCGCGCTCTGGGAATGAAGAACGCTCCGGCAGGCTGCTGATTCACGGGCGGTGCGTGATTACGGCCCTGTTGGCCGCACGTCGCGCCAACATTGAGCAACTCGTTGCTTTCGCCACCTGAAAATTTGCCCAGGCAAACAAAACTTTTCAAGATAGTAGTACAAAACACACGAATTAATTACTTCTTTTTCGTGTCGTTCGTATATTTCGCGGTTTAACTCACCGCCCAATTCAAAATCGCCTTCTGCACGTGCAACCGGTTTTCGGCTTCCTCGAAAATTGTGTCCGCATTGGCTTCGAGCGTCGCGTCGTCAATTTCCTTGCCGCGATATGCCGGCAGGCAGTGCATCACCAGGACGCCGGGCTTGGCCAGCTTCACCAGCGATTGATTGATCTGGTAGCCGGTCAAAATCTTGATGCGCTCCTTCGCTTCGGCTTCCTTGCCCATCGAAATCCACACATCGGTGTAAAGCAGGTCCGCGCTCTTCGCCGTCGCCTGGATGTCGGTTGAAATGGAAATTTTCCCGCCCGCCCGCTTCAACAAGGCGGCGGACGGCTGGAATTCTTTCGGCGCGGCAATGCGCAATTCAAATCCGAATTTCGCCGCCGTCCAAATCCACGAGTTCGCCACGTTGCATGCGCCATCGCCGATGAACGCGACGGTTTTGCCCGCAATCGGCCCCCGCTTTTCCTGGAACGTGAAAATGTCCGCGAGAATCTGGCACGGATGCTCGTCGTCCGTCAGCGCGTTGATGGTCGGGACGCCGGAAAACCGGGCGAACTCCTCGACGTCGCTTTGCGCGAAGGTGCGGATGACCGCCCCGTGAATCATCCGGCCCAGCACGCGCGCGGTGTCCTTGATCGGCTCGCCGCGGCCGAGCTGAATGTCATTCGCGTTGAGAAACATCGGCCGCCCGCCGAGTTCGTGGATGCCGACCTCGAACGAAACCCGCGTGCGCGTGGACGATTTGGAAAACATCAACGCCCAGGTTTGGCCGGCCAGCGGCTGCGCTTTGTGATGACCGCGCTCGCGTTTGAACATGGTGGCAGCGCGCAGAATTTTTTCAAAATCCGCGCGCGGCAATTTTTCCAATGACAACAGATGTTTCATCTTTCAGGTTTTTGGGAATTCGCCCAAAGGAAATCTTATAACCCAAGCACGGAGCGGCGTCACTTCTTTTTATGCACCGCATTTCAGCCAACGTAGGACAGGCATCTTGCCTGTCTCCATCTTTTCGAATTGAAGTTTGAGACAGGCTGGCCGCCGTCGCGCCGGAGCGGCGCTTTGGCGCGCCGCGAAGGCGGAAAGCCTGTCCTACTTTTTCTTTGCCGCATCCGCTGCCAGCCAGAGATACCACGCGGCGGTGGTGCCGTGCGGACGCCAGCGCTTGCCGTGCGCGAGGACTTCCTTCGGCGTCGGCAAGTCGCGTTTTTTGTAGGCGTGGCGAAAGCCGTTACGCACCCCAAAATCATCCGCCGGCAAAACGTCGGGACGGCCCAGTTGAAAGATCAGCAGCATTTCAACCGTCCAGCGTCCGACGCCGCGAATTTCCGTGAGCCGCTCAATGATTTCGTCATCGGACAATTTCGCAATCTGCCGCGACGTCGGCACAACGCCAGACAGGGTTTTCGCCGCGAGGTCGCGAATGGCCAGAATTTTCGCCCGTGAAAAACCGGCGCCGCGCAAATCATCGTCGGAAACCGACGACAAATCCTCTGGACGCGGAAACCGGCGTCCGGGAAACAATTTTTTGAAGCGCGAGAGAATGGCGTTCGCCGCCGTGCCATTGAGTTGCTGATGCGCGACCGCTTGCACGAGAGATTGGAACGGTGAACGCCGGGTTTCCGGCACCAGCCCGCACGATCCAAAATCCCGGATGAGCCGCCGCATCACGGGATCATTCGCGGCCAGATGTTTGTGAGCTGCGGCGGGGGTCATCGTTTCAAAAAATGCCCTCACCCTGACCCTCTCCCATCCGATGGGAGAGGGAACAGCAATCGGCAATTTCCAATTTTTTGAATGACTGTCCGGCAAACACCTTCACCCGACATTCCAAAAGTCGGCGAATAATTCTCCCTCTCCGCTCCCTCGGAGGGAGGGGAGAGGGCCGGGGTGAGGTGAGGGTTTTCTTCAAGCGAGCGATTTTACGACCTCTTCAATTTTCGCAATGCCTTCGCCGGCTTCCTGCGGCTTCAGATTCAGCGGCGGCAACAAACGCACAATTTGCGTGCCCGCCGGAATCGTGAGCACGCCGATTTCATGCAGGCGATTCACAAATTGCAGCGCCGCCGTTTTGTTGCTGGCGGCAAACGCCGGGATTTTCTCTTTTTCAACCAATTCCAGGCCGAGAATGAAACCAAGGCCGCGCGCGCGTTTGACGACTTGCGGGTAAGTGGCAGTCAGCCCTTCCAATTCCTCTTTGAACCATTTGCCGAGATTGCGGGCTTGTTCGTCCAGCCGTTCGCGTTCGATGACTTCGAGCACCTTGAGCGCGACCGCACAGGCGAGCGGCGTGCCGCCAAACGTCGTGGCATGCGTGCCCGGCCCCAGCAAATCGGCATACGGCGCGCGCACCCAAAATGCGCCGATGGGAAATCCGCCGCCGAGCGATTTGGCCATCGAAACGCCGTCGGGCAAAAATTTTTCGCCGCCGGGAACATTTTCCAAAATCCGCTGAAAACTTTGGAACCGTCCGGTGCGATAATGCCCGCACTGCACGCCGTCCATGAACAGCAAAAGCTTTTTCTCGTCGCATAACGCGCGCAGCCCGAGCAGATATTCCGGCGTGGCCGGCGTGACGCCACCCTCGCCTTGCACGCCTTCCATCAGGATGGCGACGGTCGCGGGCGAAATCGCGTTGCGCGCGGCGGTCAGATCATTGAACGGAATGTGACGAAAACCCGGCGTCATCGGCTCGAAACCTTTCTTGACCTTGTCCTGGCCGGTTGCGGCGATGCCGGCCAGCGTGCGTCCGTGAAAGGAATTCGTTGCCGTCAGAATTTCAAACCGGCCTTCGTCGTGGCCGAATTTGCGCGCGAGCTTGAACAGGCCCTCGTTGGCCTCCGCGCCGCTGTTGGCAAAAAAGCATTTGCCCGCGCCGATGCGCTTGACGAGTTCGGCGGCGAGCCGGCCCTGCGGCTCGGTGAAATACAGGTTCGAGACGTGGATGAGCTTGCGCGATTGTTCGACGAGCGCCTCGGTGATGGCCGGGTGCGCGTGGCCGAGACAGCACACGGCGATGCCGGCGCCGAGATCGAGGTAACGTTTGCCCGCGACATCAAAAAGATAGCTGCCCGTGCCGTGGCTGAACACGAGGTCGAAGCGGCCATAGCTGGGCACGACGTTCTGGCTGAACAATTCCCGCACGGACTCGAACTGGTTGTGAACGAGCGGCGGCGGCGATGGAACGATTTCTTTCATGATTTATCATTTGCGATTGACGATTTACGAGAATTGCTCGAATCCAGCAACCGCACGTAAATCGTAAATCGTAAATCGCAAATTACAAAACGATTTCCGTTCCGACGCCTTCGTCGGTGAAAATTTCCAGCAAGACGGCGTGCGGCACGCGGCCATCCACGAACGAAACTTTTTCGACGCCGGATTTGATGGCGGCCACGGCGCTGTCCGCCTTTGGAATCATGCCCTGGTCAATCACGCCGGATTTTTTGAGCGCATCCACCTCGCTGGTTTGGAGGTGGGGAATGATGGAGTCGGGCTGCTTCGGATCGCGCAGCAAGCCCGGCACGTCGCTCATGAACACGAGCCGCCGGGCCTTGAGCGCAATGGCGGCTTGGGCGGCAGCGACGTCGGCATTGCAATTGTAAATCTTCCCATCCTCGCCGCGCGCCGTCGGGCTGATGACCGGCGTAATGCCTTTGGCGATGCAACTGAGCAGCGGCTTGGTGTTCACGCCGATGACTTCGCCGACAAAACCGGGGTCAATTTTTTCACCGCTGGCGCCGTTAACGAACAGTTTGCGGCACGTAAAAACTTCCGTGCCGGCAATACCCTTCGCCTGGCCGCCGAACGACTTGATGCTGGCGACGATTTCGGGATTGATTTCGCGCGACAGCACGTCGTCCACGATTTTCACCGTCGCCGCGTCGGTAACGCGCTGGCCCTGGATGAAATTCGCCTTTAACCCGGCTTTTTCCATCGCGCGGGTGATGGCCTTGCCGCCGCCGTGAACGACGACGGGATTGATTTCGACCGCTTCAAGAAAAACGACGTCGCGGGCGACTCCGTTGCGGACGTTGTCGTCCGGCGAGTCCATGAAACTGCCGCCGTATTTGACGACGAACGTTGCGCCGCTGAATTTCTGGATATACGGCAGCGCTTCCAGCAGCATCTCGGCTTTGGCGATGAGGTCTTGCACGCGGGATTTTTAACAGTTGCCGCGCGCCAGTCAAAGCCGGTTTCTCGGCTTCGGCAACCCGGCGTTGGCGGTTGCCGGCGTTTTGAAAAAACTTGTTTCGCAACCAACCTGCCGGATAATGCGTCCATGTCCACCAACCACGTGAAAACATCCAATCCATTTTCACTCATATTTGCGGCGGCAATTTTTGCGGCAGCGCCTGTTTTCGCGCAGGACGGCTGGGTCAATTTGTTCAACGGAAAAAATCTCGACGGCTGGGCCGAGCACAGCGGCAAGGCCAAATACACGATCCAGGACGGCGTGCTGGTTGGCGAGTCGGTCGCGGATTCGGGCAACAGTTTTCTTTGCACGACGCAAATCTTCGGCGACTTCGAATTGGAGTTGGAATACAAATGCGATGCCCTGCTCAACTCCGGCGTGCAAATCCGCAGCGAGGTTTTTCCCGACGCGAGAACGAACAACCTTGGCGGCAAGGAAATCAAATTCGCGGCGGATCGCGTCCACGGTTATCAGGTTGAAATTGACATGGACGCCGCGCGCAAACGCATGTGGTCCGGCGGCATTTACGACGAGGCACGGCGCGGCTGGCTTTTCCCCGCCGACGGCGAGAAAGGCAGCCAGGGCATGGCGTTTTCCGGGCAAGGCATCAAAGTCAGCAAGCCGGACGAGTGGAACAAACTGCGCATTGTCGCCTCCGGCCCATCCATCAAAACCTGGCTCAACGGCGAACCGCGGGCGGAAATCAACGACAGCCTCACGCCGCGCGGCATCATCGCCTTGCAGGTCCATGGCATCGGCAACGCCACGGCAAAAGTCGGGCTGAAGGTTTGTTTCCGCAACCTTCGTCTCCGTGAAATCAAGGCCGGGAACAACACCCTGACCGAACAGGAAAAGGCGGACGGCTGGCGTCTGCTCTGGGACGGCAAAACCACCGATGGCTGGCGCAGTCCGAAATCGGACGAGTTTCCAACCAAGAGCTGGGTCATCAAAGACGGCGACCTTTCCGTCGTTTCGAGCGGCAATGCCGAATCGCAAGCCGGCGGCGACATTATCACGCGCAAGCGCTTCTCCAATTTTGAACTGGCGGCGGATTTCAAAACCACGATGGGCTGCAACAGCGGTATCAAGATTTTCGTCCAGCCCAATCTCAATCCCATCACCGGCGCCGGCACGAAGGCGACGACGGGTTCGGCCATCGGCCTCGAATACCAGATTCTCGACGACGAACATCATCCCGACGCGAAACTTGGCCGCGACGGCGACCGCAAACTCGGTGCGCTCTACGATTTGATTCCGGCCGACCCGGCCAAGCCGGTCAACCCGGTCGGCGAATGGAACCAGGCGCGCATCGTCTCGCGCGGCCGGCACGTCGAGCATTGGCTCAACGGCAAAAAAATTCTGGAATATGACCGCGGTTCGGCGGCGTTCCGTGAGGCCATCGCGCAAAGCAAGTTCAAAGCCATTCCTGGCTTTGGCGAATGGCCGGACGGCCACATTCTCTTGCAGGAACACGGCAGCGAAGTTTCGTTTCGGAACATCAAAATCCGCGAACTGCCGGCCAATTAAAAATTTTGCGAGGAAAAATGAAAAATCAATCACGCCGTAGTTTTCTCAAGACCGCCGTTCGTGGCGGCGTGGGACTTGCCGTTCTCCCGAACATCATACCGCGCTCGCTGTTTGCCGCGGACCTGCCAAGCAAACGCATTCACGTCGCGCAACTCGGTTGCGGTCGCGAGGGACGGGTGGATATGAGTGGCGTCATGGTGCATCCGTCCGGCCGCGTCGTGGCCGTGTGTGATCTGGATTCCAAACGCCTCGCCGCGGGCAAAAAGCTGGCGGAGGACTTTTACCAAAAGCAGGGCGAGTCGAAGGTGGACGTAAAAACTTTTCACGACTATCACGAAGTTCTTGCACGACCGGACATTGACGCCGTTGTCGTGACCGTTCCCGATCATTGGCACGCGCTCGCCGCCATCGAGGCGGCGATTGCGGGCAAACACATTTACGTCCAGAAGCCGGTCACTTACAACATCGCCGAGGCCATCGCGTTGCGGACCGCCGTGCGCGCGAAGAAGGTGATTTTGCAAACCGGTTCGCAGCAGCGTTCCGAGCACCCCTGGATGAGTTTCCGCGCCGCGAGTGAGGCCGTTCGTAACGGACGCCTTGGCCAGTTG
>Ga0181518_10005647_pt1 | contig 10732 bp, 6 predicted proteins | sample PEATcosm2014_Bin_28_FD_119751 | JGI IMG/M metagenome (GOLD analysis project Ga0181518, IMG submission 119751) | Peatland microbial communities from MTU Mesocosm Facility, Houghton, MI, USA - PEATcosm2014_Bin01_60_metaG | ecosystem: Environmental > Terrestrial > Soil > Wetlands > Peat | place... | reverse complement strand
CGCGCAAGATCCTGCATTCCTGCGGCGTCGCGTTGACAGAGCCCGAACACCATGGCCAGAACACTCAGTGCTGCGGCGCCGGCGGCGCGAGGCTTTTCATTACTGACGACAAACGCGAGAAGACGAAACATCGGGCGAACGAATTACGGTTTGCCCAACTCGCCGCAACCGGGGCATCAACGCTGGCCGTGGCTTGCCCCTACTGCCCCACCATGCTTCGCGACGCCGCCAACCGCGCCCAGCGCGACGACCTCGAGATTGTCGATGTGGCGGAGATCGTGGCCAGGAACCTGGGGTCCAAACCCACCAATCGCGGTTGAGACACCTTGATACATTGCCCGCTAAGAGGCTGGAATTGACTTCATGAGAGTAACCGTTGAGCTGAAGCCCGAGCACCGGAGTCGTTTGTTAGCGATGGCGGCCAGAAGGGGCGATAAAGGCTTTTCTGGCGTCCTCCGGGAAGCATTGGACGCGTACCTCGACGCCCAGACCGAATCGGAACATCGGCGTAGGAAGGCCCTCTCCCTTCAGGGCTCCCTGAAGTTGAGAGAAGCCAAGAAGCTTCGAGAGCGGGCTGCCGCCGTGCGCCAGGACTGGCGATGATCGTAGCGAATACAGGCAGTTTACTAACCGGTCATTTAGTCGCGCCCGAACGATCAACCCCAGGCCCCTACATATAGTGCCTCGGATTTAGAAAAATCCCACCTTTTGTGGTTTTCACTTTACTTCCCTCGTTTTTCATGTTACCTATATCCTGGAGTTACAGGGGATTGCTCGCTTCCGCCTTGGCAGCCCGCGCCAGAAGGTTGGCTGGGGCCGGATCGAGCGTGCTGTGCACGGGAACGCCTTTGCCACACTGGGTGGCGGACTATGTTGCTGTGTCAGTGTCGGCTAGATAACGGGCCCACCACAGGGTACGGCTTAATGCTTCTGGCATCCGTTTCAACACGCGCTTGGGTTTGCACCTCCTCGGAAGGACCAGAGGGAAGGGGTGTAGCTTGTATAAACTGAAGAAACTCGAGTTGTTGGGCTTCAAGTCGTTCGGAGAGCGGTCGAGGCTGGAATTCTCGGATGGTGTGGCCGCGATTGTGGGGCCGAACGGCTGCGGCAAGTCTAATCTTTCGGATGCCGTCTCCTGGGTCCTGGGGGAACAGAGCGCGCGAAGCCTGCGCGGCGAGCGGATGGCCGACGTGATCTTTAACGGCACTGGAACCAGGCCTCCCACGAGCATGGCGGAAGTGAGCATGACGCTCATCGACCCGGAGTACAACGAGGCCGGCTTCCCAGAGGAAGAACCGCTGCAGGCGGAAGCCCAGGAACCTGTAGTGATCTCAAGCGACAACGGCGAAGTTATAGCTGGAGGCAATGGCAACGGCAACGGAGAGAAGCCGGCGTCCAAGCTTCGCCATCGCGCCGGCGAGATTGCGGTAACGCGCCGGTTGTTTCGCTCTGGCGAGAGCGAGTACTTGATTAACGGCCAGGTCTGCCGTCTGCGCGACATCCAAGACTTGTTTATGGGCACGGGGCTGGGCCCGGAATCCTACGCCATCATCGAGCAAGGCCGAATCGGGCAGGTTCTGAGCTCCCGGCCGTCAGACCGGCGTTTGATCCTGGAAGAGGCAGCGGGGATTTCTAAGTTCAAGACGCGCAAACGGCTGGCGGAAGCCAAGCTCGAGTCGTCGCGGCAGAACCTCTCGCGCATCGCCGACATTCTGGAAGAAGTCACGAAGCAGGTGAACTCGCTGAAGCGCCAGGCGTCCAAGGCGCGCCGCTACAAGGAACTGCACGAAGAGCTGCGAGCCCGGCTGAAAGTGGTTCTGACTTCGCGCTGGGCAGCCCTGGAGGCGGAATGCGCCCGGCTGGGCGGCGAAGTGACCCAGGCACAGGATGCGTGCCGGCTCACGGCGCAGAGGCTCGAAGCCCTTGAGCAGGAGCAGAAGACCGCTACACACCAGCATGAAGAGTGGGAGCGCGCCCTCACGCAACTGCGCGAGCATATTTCGCAAAGCGGCCTGGAGCGCGAGCGGTTACTTTCGCGTTGCGAACAAGCGCGCCAGCAGGCGGCAAGCCTCGAGGCGCGGGCCGCGGACGCAGCGCGGGAACAGGCCGGATTTGAAGCCCAACTGAGTTCACTGGAAGAGCAGACCAAAGAGAGAAACCTTCAGTTCGAGCGGGTCCAACAGGATTGGACTGCGGCTCAAGAAGCGCTGGCCCAACTGGTCTCGCGGCAGGAATCGCTCACACGCCAGGTGATGGCAGCGGAGGAGGAAGTCGAATCATGCCGCCAGGCCTTGTTGGCTGCGGTGAGCCATGCGGCGGAACTGCGCAACCAGCTCGTGCAGGCCGAAGAGGCAAGCCTGGCGCTCTCGCGGCAAGCGGCGCGCACCGAGTCTGAGAGGCAGCGCGCGGAGGAGGAAGACCAGCGCTGGGCGGCTGAACTGGAGGCTTCCATCGCCGCTCAACGGCAAGGCACGACGTCGCTGGCCGATCTGGCGCGGACGCTCGGTCAAACTGCGGCGGACCTCGAGGGGGCTCGGACCGAGGAAACCTCGTTGCGGTCCGGTCTAGAAACGCTGCGCCGGGAGCACTCCGCTGCCGCCGCGCGTAAGCAGGCGCTGGAAGAGTCCTTGGCGCGTCACGCGTACAGTACGGAAAGCGTCCGGCGGTTGCTGTCGGACGAAATCCCCATGAACGGGCATCGCTTCCGCCCGCTTGGCGTGCTCGCGGACTTTGTCGAGGTTGCGGCCGGCTACGAGGAAGTGGTGGAAGATTTCCTCAAGCAGGAACTCGAGTGCGTGGTTGTGGAACAACACGAACAGGCCCGCTCCGGCATCGCCTTGCTGCGCTCGGAAGGAAGAGGGCGCTCCACCTTCTTCGTCACGCAGATGCCCTCTCTGGACCATGCAAACGGGGAAACTCACACGGAGTTCCTGGCGGAGACGGGCGTCGTGGCGCCAGTGCGGGAATTGATGACTTTTCAGAAGTCTCTTGGGCTCAATGGCGACCTGCCGCTGCCGGCGCTCGCCCACGCCTATCTGGTTGAGGACTCCGTTACTGCCCAGCGTCTGGCAGGGTCTTACCCTGAATACCACTTCCTGACTCGCTCGGGTGAGCACTATCAGCATCGCCTGGTGTCCGGCGGCAAGGGTTCCAGCGCCGGACCATTGGCCTTGCGGCGGGACTTCCGGGCACTCGAGCGACGCACGGCCGAACTGGAGGGCAAAATCCAGGCATGCGAGGCGGACCTGGCCCATGCTGCGGGCCGCGCCGCGCGACTCACCAAGGACCACGCGAATTTGACTGCGGCCAAGCAGGAAGCGGAAAAGAAAGCTGTGGTAGCTGATGAGAAGTTGCGCCAGACCCGCGATGCGTGCGAGAGAGCGGCCGCGCAACTCAAAGTCCTTCAGTCTGAAGCCGCACAGCTCGCACACGACCTCGCCGCAGCCGAAGAACGTAAAGCCGGCCTGCGCTCGGAACTGGAAGCGGCAGGGCAGGAAAAGACTGCGCGCGAAGAAACCGTCGCACAATCAACGGCCGCGCTTCGCGAGCTTCGCTCCGAGATGGAACAACTTGGGCAGAAGCTCGCCGAGGCAAGCGGCTTGAGTAGCGCTCTCGAGGAACGAACCCGCGCCGCCGGCGGCGAAGTCGAGCGCCTGCTGGGCATGTGCGAGGAAGTCCGCGCCCGCATGGCGCGCCTCCGGCAACAATCTGAGAGCTGGCGCGAACAACAGGAACTGCTGGCGAGCGAAGGCGAAGCCAACCGGGTTCGCTTAAGTGAGCTGGAAGCCGGATTGGAAACGGCGCGGAGCGAGCTCCGCCAGTGCGAGGTAAAATCTGCGGCGGAAGAAGCGCAACGGGCGTCGCTCAGTCCGCAGGTGGACGCGGCACGAGCCGAGCTTGAAGCCCATCGCGCCCGGCGCTCGGAGGCGGAAGTTGCCTTTGCCCGCGCGGATTCCGACCGCACTCACCAGCAGCAGCAATGCCGCGAAGAGTTGCACGCTGAACCGTCTGCAGTGATGGCCGAGTTGCCCCCGAACTCCATACTGGCGGGCGAAGTTCTGCAGGCTGCGGAGGAAGAGGCGAGGCAGCTCAAGACGCGCATCGAGAACCTGGGACCGGTCAACATGATGGCCCTCGAAGAACTCCAGGAGGCCGAGGAGCGCCTCACCTTCCTCGACACCCAGCGCCAGGATCTGCTGGCTTCGATCGAGGACACCACCCAGGCCATCCGCGAAATCGACCAGGTCTCGCGCCAGCAATTCCTGGAAGCCTTCAAGGCCATCAACGGCTATTTTGCCGAAACTTTCCGCAGTCTCTTCGGGGGTGGAATCGGCGAGATGCGGCTGAGCGATGAGTCCGATGCAGACAGCGGCATTGACATCGCCGCTCAACCCCCCGGCAAACGCCTTCAGAACGTGCTGCTGCTCTCGGGAGGCGAAAAGGCGCTGGCCGCCCTGGCGCTGCTGATTGCTATCTTCCGCTACACCCCAAGCCCCTTCTGCATTCTGGATGAAGTGGACGCTCCACTCGACGAGTCGAACATCGAACGCTTCAGCCGCATGGTCGAAAAGATGAGCCTCCACACCCAGTTCATCCTTATTACCCACAGCAAGCGCACCATGGAAGCCGCCCGCGTCATGTATGGCGTCACCATGCAGGAACCCGGCGTGTCGAAGTTAGTTTCAGTGCGTTTCGATGCGCTGCGGGCTGAGCCGGTGGCCGTGGCGTAAGCCGGCTACAGAATGACAGCCTGTGGTCAGTGCAACTTGATGATGCTCAGGACATTCGAGAAGTCATCGCTCCACACTCTTGCGCCCAGAACGGGAGAAACTGGCATCCAGCGCGCGTCCTGCGACAACACCTGAAGATCCTCGCTTTTGCGAGCCATCACCATCCAGACTGACGCGTACCTTCCCGCCTTCAGATCATCCTCGCCAGTCGCCGTATCGACACTCAGCAGACACACCACTCCAGCGTCGTGTGCCAGGTTGCCAAGTACCTGATGAAGGTCGAGGTAGCGGTTGCTGATGTGAAACGCCAGCAAGCCGCCGGGGGCGAGTTTGCGGAGGTAAATTCGCAGGGCCTCACGCGTGAGGAGATGCATCGGGATGGAATCGCCGCTGAAGGCGTCGAGCACGATGATGCCGCAGGTGTGATCGGGGGCGTCTTCCAGCGACAAGCGCGCATCTCCCAACACCACGCGTGCCTGTGGGGCGCAGTTCGACAGGTAGGTGAAGTATCGCCGGTCGCGTGCAATTCGCTCCACCAGAGGGTCGATCTCGTAGAAAGTGAACTGTCCACCCGGGGATTGGTAGGCAGCCAACGCACCCGCTCCCAACCCAACGATCGCCACTTGGTTTTCCAGTGCATTCCCTGCGTAGGCGGCAAATACCTGCCCCATCGGCCCGCTGCGTGTGTAATAAGCGAGAGGCTCGCAGGCGCGTGCCGGGTCCAGGCTTTGGATTCCGTGCACCGTGCCGCCGTGGAAAAGTACGCGAAGCCCGTTCGCGTCCTCGTTGGCAATCCGATAAACTCCGAAGAAGCTGCGCTCTGTGCTCAGGACATGACCGAAGTGGCCGGTGTAAACTCCGCTCGCCAGCATCAGCGCCGCCAGTCCCAAGGCGAAGCGCCGGGGCCGCCTGCCGAAGCTGAGGCACCAGACCGCGGAGATGCCGAAAATCATAACATTCATGGTGAGGCCCGCCTTCAGACCCTCAGCTTCGAGCGCGAGGATCAGCATCGCAACGCCAACGCCCAGCGCCACAGGAAGCAAGTAATCCAATTTACGGGCGCGCGGCGAATCTTTGACGATGTCGATGGGTGGGCGCAACGCCGCCGCCAGCACCAGCGCTATGGGAAATTCCACCAGGGAGTGGAAAACCAGCGGCGCAATGATCGCATTGAAAACTCCGCCGAGCACGCCTCCCACCGATACCCAAAGATAGAATTCGGTCAGGCGCCGCGCTGACGGCCGCTTCCGCCATAACTCACCGTGGCAAACCATGGCGGCGACAAAGAGCGTGACGAGGTCGATCGGCATCACCGCGATTAAGGACAGATACGTCTTGGTAAGAACGGGTATTGAAGCTGCAAGAATTAGAAACGGCAGCCGGCGGACGAGCCAGCGGTGGGCGAGCAGGGGCCTGGGTGCAAAGACGAGAATGAAACTCAGAAGATAGAGGGAGAGAGGAAGAACCCAGATCAAGGGGATCGGAGGGACATCCGTGGTAAGTTCGCTGGTTACACCCAACATCAGGCTCGAGGGCACAAAGGCCAGGACGACCCATCGCGCCCGGCGGCGCAAGTCTAAATCGTCACGGTATTCGCCGGCGCTATCCTGACCCGCGTCGTTGAGGGGAGGCTCGCCTACAAAAGAATCTGCCGTGTCAGACACGCGCCACACAAGCGCGGCACAGACCACGACGAGCAGCACAAGCAATCGGTACCACGATGCCCACAGCCGAGTTTGCGCGCTCAGGCCCAAAGCAGGCTCGAGCAGCAGCGGGTAAGCCAATAGACCAAGCAGGCTCCCGGCGTTGCTGGCCGCGTAAAGAAAATAAGGGTCGCTCGCCGAGGGGTGCGCGGAATGCGAGAACCACCTCTGAAGCAGGGGTGTGCTGGCGGAGAGGGCGAAAAAAGGCGCACCCACCGCCACCGCCAGCACGAGGAGCAGCCAAACCACCGGATTGTGCCGCGCCGGCGGCGCCCACCCTGCGGGAACGCGGAATGGCAAGGTCAACAGCGCGGCAATGAGCACGACCAGGTGCAGCCTCGCCTGTCCACGCCTGCTCAGAAGCTTTGTCGAAAAATGCGCATAAGAGTATCCGCACAGCAGCACCGTCTGGAAAAACATCAGGCTCGTGTTCCAGACGGCCGCCGTTCCTCCCAGGAGCGGCAGTACCATCTTGGCGAACATGGGCTCCATCAGGAAGAGCAGCGCCGCGCTCACAAACATCGTTACGGCAAAGATGCCGACGCGAGCGATCTTGCTCGCGCGACTGCCAGGCGAACTGGGGGGTGAAAGTTGCACGCTACAGAGGTCGCTGGCTCAGAACGGGCTCAAATCATCCCGAGGCTGTTCTCGCCTCCTTCCAGGCTCGGTATTGCCGCCATAGAGGCAAGAGAGCATCCCAGTATGCTCGCCGCACAATCTGTGCAGTCAAGAACCAGCACGATGACCAGGTGGTATTAACACAAACAAGGGATTGGTTTCAAGGCTGCTCCCGTTCCCCCGTTGGCACAGAGTTTCGTTGTGCGGCACCCCCGTAGCCCAACCCCGATGTCCCGGAAGGCTCGATCCTGGCCCCCGGAAGCAGTAAGTCAAGCACGAATCGCGCTGCTGGCTTAAAATGATGATGGTAGAGATGTCAGGATCCGGAGAGCGTCATGAGCCTGAGAGAAGAGCAATTGGTTGAGCGTCGCGTCACCTACACGCTGGAGCACGACGGGAAGTTCTACATCGTGCACAACGTTCCGGCCCGTGTAAACGAAGAAACGGGTGAGCAGTTTTTCTCCCCTGCCATCGTCGAGAAGTTGCAGAGAGTAATACTCCACTCCCAGAACCCAACTATGACCATCGAGACGCCTGTGTACGAGTATGCCGAGTAGCTCCCGTCAGAGCGCCTTGCGCCATCGTCCGGACTTTCGAAGCAGTAAGCAACCCACTCCGCCGGGCCAATGACCCGTGTTATTCCTACTGCTCCGTGAGAACCCGCATCGGAGAGACGAGGGCGGCGCGCCGGGCGGGCACGAGACATGCGGCAAGGGCGATCAGCGCCATGATGCCGGCGGCGCAACCGAGCACCAAAGGGCTCAAACCAGTCACGTGAAACAGAACTGCCTGCATCACTCTTCCCATCAGCCAGGCCCCGGCGCTTCCCAGCGCCAATCCGGCAATGACCAACCTCAGGCCAAGAACCAGAAATTGGGCGCGAATCTGGCTCGGCTGCGCTCCTAAAGCCATGCGCACGCCGATCTCACGGTTCCTCTGTGCCACCGCATAGCTCAGCACCCCGTAAGTACCAATCCCGGTCAGTAGCAGCGCGATGGCAGCGAACATTCCGGCCAGCAGTGCTGGCGAGCGGCGCGCCACAAGACTGTCCGTGATGCGCTCATTCATGGTCTGAATATCGTTAACGGCAAGCCCGGAGTCGATTTCCCGAACAACCCGTTGCAGCGTGAATCGCAGCGATTCCGTCGGAACACTGGCGCGAGCGACCAGGAAGATGTTGCTTTCGGCCCGATAAATATAGGGGTAGTAGACCGCGCCTTGCCCCGCCTCTTCGGTGAGGCCGGCTTGTTTGACGCTGTCGACCACACCGACCACCGTGAAGGCCTCGCTGTCGGGACCGGGCTGAGAGCCCTCGAACAATTGCCGGCCCAGAGGGCTCGTGTGAGGCCAATAACGGCGGGCAAAATCTTCGTCGACCACGCAAACCCGTTCATGGCGCCGCGAATCGGCTGCGGTGAGGAACCGTCCGGCGAGCCGCCGAAAGCCCATGGCGCGAAAATAGTCTCCACCCACGCCGTATGAGTAGATCCCGCGAGGGGCTTCACCGGGCGGGAGGACATACCCTTTTACCGTAGCGGAGCTTTTGCCGTTGCCGCCGCTGAACGGCACGTTATTGGCGATCCCCACAGACATAACTCCCGGTTGACGGCCGAGTGCCGCCATTAAGCTCTCCGTAAATGCCAGGCCGTCCCACGGCGAAGCGTACTTCTTGCCCACCATCGAAATCCGGCCGGTCAGCACGTGATCAGGCTGGAATCCTGGGTAAACCGCCATCGCCCGCTCCAGGCTGAGCCCCAGCAACCCCGCGCCGGCCAACAGAACGAATGCCAAAGCAAACTGTGCCACAACGAAACTCTGCCTTAGAGTCTGAGCTGCGCGGCCCGTGGTAGCGGTGCGGGAATCCGACCGGAGGGCGTTGCCGGAGACGCGCAGATGGAACCACACTACAGGCACGGCGAGCGCGACGCCCATGGCGAGGGCGGCCAACACCGCGGCCACCGCCAGGCGAGCATCGAATACAATGTGCGCCCCCAAAGGCAAACGATCCGCCCCCAGCGCCGCCACCAGGCGGATTCCCGCCGCTGCCACAGCCAATCCCAGCAATCCGCCGGCAAGCGTGAGCAGCGTGGTCTCGACCAGTACTTCGCCGGTGAGATGTGCGCGGCTGGCCCCGAGCGCCTGCCGAATCGCATGTTCCCGGGCTCGATGGTTGGCCCGAATCAGAAGCAGGTTAGCAAGATTGACCGTGCCAATCAGCAACAGCGTGAGCACGCCGGCTCGCAGCAACAGCAAGGTAGGCCGAATCGCGGCGACGTGGTCGGCGTGCAACGGCACCACAAGCGAGCGGAACCCGGCATCCGCCACCATTTTGGCCTGCGGGTCATCCAGTTCCAGGCTGGCATTCCGCGCGTCGATCTGCTGCTGGGCCTGGGCAAGAGTCGAGCCCGCCCGGAGCCGCGCGATCATCTGGATGAAATTTCCGCCGGCATGCCGTCGCGATGGCCCGCGATCCTCAGGACGCGATGCCAACGGCAAATACAACCGTGCCTCGGAGGAGAGGAACCGAAAACCCGGAGGCAGGACGCCGACCACGATTTTCGGCGTGTCGTCAACCCGCACAGATCGTCCAATCACATGCGGATCGGCGTTGAACGCCCGGCGCCAGTAATCGTCACTCAGAATGACGACGTTATCGGTTTGAAACGTGGTCTCCTGTTCCGTGAACGCACGCCCCATGACAGGGCCGATTCCCAGAGTGGTGAAATAATCGGGGGAGACTCGCGTGATCTGCTCCCGCGTGACGGAGCCCGGCTCTCCCACCATGGCCGTGTCGTAGGCGTAAATCGAAAGTGAGCTGAAAGCAGGAATACGTCCGCGGCGTTCGTAGTAATTGGTGAGCGTCGAACCATCGCGCTCGACTCGCGCTCGCGGGTAGGTATTGAATAGAGTAACCAGCCGTTGGGCCTCAGGAAATGGCAGAGGACGGAGGAGGATCGAGTCGATCACGGCCAGGATCGTCAGGTTGGCCCCCAGACAAAGCGCGACGGTCAGAAGGGCCGTCGCTGCAAATGCCGGCGTCTTCCTCAGCAAGCGGGCCGTATAGCGAAACTGCCTGCCCAGCTCAGCCGGCAAGAGGAGGCCGCGCGCTCCGCGGCACTCTTCCTTTACCGCTTCGATGCCGCCGAATTCCATCCGCGCCCGCCGCCGCGCTTCTTCCGGGGCTACTCCGGAGCGAACAAGTTCCTCCGCGTATTGCTGCATGTGAAAGCGCAGCTCTTCCGTCATTCCGGCTTCGAAATCTCGTCGTGACCTGAGCGCGTGATAGAACGACCGCAAGCGGGCCAGCATCTCACACCTCCTCCGGTTTCGTATTCAAGGCGGCGGCAATCGCGGACGCCAGGCGGTTCCAGCCCGCCGTCTCCTCTCGCAGGCGCGCCCGCCCCGCAGTGGTTAAAGTGTAGTATTTCGCCCGGCGGTTGTTGTCGCTCTGACCCCATTCCGCCGCGATCAGCCCCTGATGCTCCAGCCGGTAGAGCGCCGGATATAAAGATCCTTGCGGAATCTTCAGAGCGTCGCGCGAAATCTGCTGAATGCGCAGCAACACGCCGTATCCGTGCAGCGGCCTTAACGACACGGCTTTGAGGATCAGCAGGTCAAGTGTTCCGGGAAGTAGTTCGGCGGTTTTGCCCATCGTCTTCGGCTCCTAGTCTGTCTAGGAGT
>Ga0181518_10005645_pt1 | contig 10733 bp, 17 predicted proteins | sample PEATcosm2014_Bin_28_FD_119751 | JGI IMG/M metagenome (GOLD analysis project Ga0181518, IMG submission 119751) | Peatland microbial communities from MTU Mesocosm Facility, Houghton, MI, USA - PEATcosm2014_Bin01_60_metaG | ecosystem: Environmental > Terrestrial > Soil > Wetlands > Peat | place... | reverse complement strand
GCTGCGTAAAACTGTCCGGTAACGTTTACAAAGTTGAGCGCCATTATTCCGCCAGTACGTAGACGTTGCCGTTAAGAATTGAGTTAACGTTTAGCGAACTATCAATAACATCAAGCCGATACCAGTAAGTACCTGGCACTTGCAGAAGCGCTTGCGAATGCGGAATCACAACTGTAAACGATGAAATTGCAAGGTTGGCTACAGTAATACCGTTGCCAATCGTAAGAGTTGTTCCGCTAGCATCGGTTGCCGTAGATGACGCTTTCAGGACGAACTTGAGCGTATAGCCAGTAAGGTTTAGCGGCGCAACAACGCCAGTACCAGGTGACTGATAAGTCAGCAGGAAAAACGGTTGCGACAGATCATTGTTTACTGGCACTGTGATATTGACTTGCAGCGGTACCTGAACGGTAATCGGTTTAGCGCTTAGCATTATTCGTCATTCCTGATTAAAGAAAGCTGACGCGCCAATGCTCGCCAAAGCTGTTGCTGATTGTGAACCTGAAGCAATAATGTAAGTGCCTGAATTCCACCAAAGCCAGAGCTTAATACCAAGTTGCTGCAACGCGGCTGGCACAAGATTTAGCCACGTTGCTCTACTCGCGTCGGCAACCGTATTCTGTACGCCAGTTTCAAAGAAACCAACTGGCTTTTCGCTTGCGAAAGCCTGTTTACTTAGCCAGTTAACGTAAGGTTCATATGTCGCCAGTGGTGAACCTTTAGCTAACGTCGGATCGTAAGGATCGCAGCCAAACCAGTCGATAAAGTCGCCAGGATAAGTTACCTGCGGATTGTCGCCAACATTAGAAACAGTCCAGTACCAGACGACATTTGAAGCGATTGGATGAACTAGGTTATACACATGCTGATAGCTTGCCGGGTAAGTAGAAGCGGGCCCGCATTGTGATATCCACTGTGAGATATCTGGCTCATTTGCCCAGCCAACGAATACAGGAACCTTGAGCGCTGCAAGCCGGTTTGCGGTAGCAATAATCTGTGAATCGTACTGGCCAGCTGTTACTGATGCCCACGTAATAGCTGTTCCCGTAGTCCAGCAAGTAGACCAGTCAATGCACAATGTTCTGCCAGCATTTACAAGCGCAATATCAGCAGCGGTAGGAAACGTATCAGCAAGCTCGTAGTAACGCATATACACGTTCAGCTTGCGACTGGCTAGGGTTTCATATGCAGTAGGTGACGCATTACCACTACCAGGATAAGCGCCAAACAGACATCCGGTTGCTGGCTCAAGTTTACCGAGCACATCAAAACTGGCTGAAGCCGTAATGGTATTACTAGCCTCAGTCAGCTGTGATGTAAACGTGTAAGGTATCATTAGGCAACGGCAGTAAACACCGCGGCTGTTCCGCTGTCGTTAACGAATGTCCAGACGCGTGAGCCGGTATCGCTCACCGTCCATTTCGGCAGTACAGCAAAAATAGCAGTAAGCGCGGCAGGCTGGCCACTATCCATTTCACCCGATCCGGTAAACGTAAAACCTGATCCGGTGTAATTGATGGTGACCGTGATTGTTGCACCTTGAGCATAACTTGGTTTATCGAAGGTAATCGAAGTGATTGCTAGCGCCATTGCTTAGCCATTCGTACTGTTGCGTGTATCCGCGTGAGTGAGTGATTCGCGCGATTCGCGCGCATTCTGCGAAGACAAAGAGATTGATTCCGATGCAGATGATTGCGCCGATGGCGACAAGTGGCCAGAGAATTATGTAAAACACCTAGTCGCCTCCTGGTACAAGTAGCCTTCTAGTACAAGTACAAGTACAAGTATAGGTACAACGCTTTCAAGGCCCCGAGCGCTTCACTTCAAGCGAGGGGCGTTGAAAGCTTAAGAACGATTTAGCTTTTCCCGGAACTCTTCAGCTGTCATATCGCCTTTGGACTCATTGCAGTGTGAGCAAGCGGCACAAAGGTTTGATAGCGTTGTCATTCCACCGCGGGCTAGCGGTGTCATATGGTCTATCTGGCGATTGTCCTGAATTGGCAAATTGCAATAAGAGCAATCCGCTTGCTCGTACAGCGGCAGCAAATCTTCAGGAGTCAGATTCGGGTCAATCGACTCTGGCGCTCGCTCTTTGCTAGATCGTATGAAGTTCCGGGCTTTTCTGAGGTTGTCGCAGAGGACGTAATTGCCGGAATCCTTAACAAGCAAGCCATCTGACACAAGGCGGTTAAGCCGGTTAAATGCAGTCTTACGGCTAAGGCCAAACTTGGCAACTACGTAAACAAAGTCGGTTGCGCTGAAAGGCTCATGCCCATTATTGATTACCCAAGTGCGGATAGGATCGGGCTTAGTGACATCTGGCACAACGACTTCTGGCACATCCTCAACGTCCGCTACGTCTTCAATTGACGTTGCGCGCGCAGTGAAATGCGGCTCTGAAACTTCGTCCAGCATTGTCACCCGAGAATACTTCGCAGCAAAGTCTGCAATCAGCTTGGTGTCGTTTCCCCAGAAGTAGCAGCGCATTGGCATTGCAACATGGTCGTCATCCATGCCTGGCGCATCAAGATACGCCTTGCCGGGATAACGCCTATTCCAGATTGCCGGATTAACCTCACGCTTGATCTGAGTTTCGGATAGGCCAAACTTGGCATCTGAAGCCTGAGCGAGACCGAAGCACATCTTTGCCAGCTGGCCACGAGCAAGCGTAGGCATCTGATCCCAGCTTGAACGCTGCAAGCTCAGTACGAACGTAATGCCCGCGCTTCGCGCTGCCTTCAGCGAGCTAAGGAAGCGCTTAACGCCAGCCTTACCGAGCGTATCAATGATATCTGGCGCCTCTTCAAGCCAGACAACCAGATAAGTTAGACCGCAACCAGGCTGCCATTTGGCAAGGCCCTTTTCGGCAAGGTAATCGGTACGCGGCTTAATTGACGAATAGACATCAACCAGCATTTGCTTGGCGCCAGCACGTTCTGTTTCAACGCGATAAAGTGAATTCGCCAGCGGTGCAACAGTCTGAGTACCCTTGGTAATGTCAGCAACCATAAGCGCTGCATCGCTGCGGGTAATAATCTCAGCTGCGAAATTCCAGAATGCGCCAAGCGATTTGCCTGAGCCAGTCATTCCCATGATCTGAAAATGCGTGTCGAGTAGTGAAAGCTCGCAGTCTTCGTTATCCTGCCAGATGCCAATACGCAAAGGTTCTGCAATTGACGCATGAGGATGCGAAGCGCCAGGCCATATAATCGGCTCATTAAGAATACGCGGATCGCTTATGGTGAAATTAACAAGCGACGCATTTCCTTCGTGCGGAGTAATTGTTACCGCGCCAGGAGGAAAACGCAATCCGCTTTCAATCTGCGGCATGCGCTTTGTGGCATCTTCAATTGAATGCGAACCTGGCGGAAGATTAAATGTACCGCGGATTTTCTTAACTACGGTACCGGGAATTACCGGATGTAGTTTCATCCGGGTGTTACCCATACCGGCGCGATCAAACATCAGCGCCAGGTTATCCTCAGCATCCGCAATAGAAGTTTTGCAGGCTGCGACAATTGACCAGCTGAGGCAAAGCACTGGAATACCAATAAGGGAAATGAACATAACCGGCTGAGTCCGGCCGACCATATCGGTATAATCAATAATCGCTGCGCCGATTAGCAGGGTAAAGATTCCATGCAATATCTCGGCAGGCTTTGAATTTGAGAAGCGGATAACCAGGAGTGAAAGAGCAACGGCAGCTACGGCAAAGAAAGTAACTACGGCAGCATTGGAATGCCACATCATGCGGACTAGGATCATTCCGCCAATAAGGACTGGCCAGAGAAGGAATGGCTTAACAATGCGAATAAGGCGGGAAACCTCATGCATAATTGTCTGCATGAATGCAGGCATTAGCTGAGCGCCTTTACTCGCATTCCCCATTCCGTACATTTGCCTCTGCCTCAATTGGTGCCCTGAAACCAACCTGCCTCTCAGGCGGTTTCGGATTGAATGTTTCCATAATTAGTGTTGAGGCTCTGATTAGCTGGCCATCATCATTGTATTCTTTGGTGATAACTTCAGACTTCATTTCGCCTCACTTCGCTAAAGGGTAATTCTTAGGGCTTACGCTGAGAGGCCACGGGAGAGAATTACCAAAGACCCAGAATTTACCGGCTTAACGCCGGTATTCATTAACTGGCTGAAACGTAGTGGTTCATTAATAGCAACGCAACCAAAGCTAGTTTCACTGATAGCCAGTAATGTTTGCTCTTTTCAGTTTTCCGCTGCAAGCCTTTAAACGTTAACCACTAGCAACCTAAACGCTAACACTAAACCTAAACTAACATTAGCTAATACTAGAGCGCCCTTAAAGGGCGCTCTTAGTTAACTAGCTTTAAACTAACTAACTAACTATAAACTAACTAACTACAGCGCCTAACGGCGCTGTTAAGCTATGTTTAGTTTAACCACTATTAAACACTTACTATTACTACCACTATTACTAGCTAGTTATTATTACTACCTAACTCAAACAGGATGCTGCCACCAAGAAATTGAATCCTGCCCGATGTGACGGAAGTCACATGTTTGAACTTGCTGGTTGTGGGTATAACTATCTACGCAGGTACGCAACTAGCAACCAGGGTCCGGCCTGCGTGGCAGCACCCAGGACGCGGAGGGGAACCTATGAACCAAGATCAGCTACTAGAGAAGTACGACAGTCGGTTGCACGGCGCAGCTGGTTATGCACTTCGCTGTGTGCGTCCAAAACGTTATGGTATTCGCATTGAATATGACGAAGTTTATGCAATTGCCTATGAGCGTTTGCTAATTCTGGCTGGCTATTCTGCGCCTAGGCAGCCTGGTGATGGATGGCGTAAAGGCAAAGGCAGTAATGCCGGTAAACTCAGTAAATGGGAATCTGATCCTGAGAGGGCTGGCGCTTATCTACAGCAAGACCTAAACGCCTATACTAAGCGCGCGTTGTGGCGCATGGTAACCGCTGAAATCAAGCGGCAGTCACAGACTTGTGAATTGCTTAATGAGGGGTGTAACGATCCGGAAGTTCGAGTAGCTGAGCATCCGCTGATACCCGGTAAGTCAGATCACATGACCGAGTTTGGCGTTGTTGACACTTCAGAAAATGGCCTGCCGCCAGACCAGTTCCCGCTACTGCGTGACTATTACCTCAATCCGGATAGCACAGTTAGCCGTAAGACCGCTGCATTTATCGCAGAGCTTGAGGTATTTAAGGCTTGGGCAGTTAAATATCATCGAATTGCACGCAACTAGCAACAGGGCGTGAGGCGCACAATGATTTATAATGGCGCGGGCTATGATGACTACCGGGGCGAGCTTGACGACCTGGCGGTTACCGTAAGAGAGGCATTTGATGTTATCCGCGCGGCTGATATTAGTGATCAGTACGATTCGATAATCGTTACTGGCATTAGCGGTATTCTGGTCGGCTCGCCCGTCGCATTGCGTTTGAATAAGCCGCTAGTTATTCTACGCAAGGACGGCGACATGCATCATAATGGTCGCATTGTTATCAACGTTGACCGGATGGGTAAGCGCTGTCTCTGGCTTGATGACTTCGTTTCTCTTGGGAATACAGAGGCGCGGGTATGGGCTTTTCTGGACGAGCGCGGTGCGGAACTGGCTTATCGCTATCTCTATTCCCACCATGAACTAACGCGCATGAGCGATGGCAAGATAATAGCTTGGAGCAGTAATGTATTCGCTTTCTAAGTTTGCTAATCGCACCGGGATAATCGGCAAGCCGCTGCCACCAGTATTTGATGGCTTCAATGACAGGCGGATTACATTCCGGCAGGGTGCAACCAGCATGATTGCCGGCCACCCCGGCTCATTTAAATCAGTGCTGGCGCTTAACATGATGGTGCTATGGGCACGCCAGGGAATCAGCTGCGTTTACTTTAGCGCTGACTCTGACGAGTACACAGTTGCGCGCCGGGTAATTGGAATCCTTACCAATCAGCAAGCCGAGATTGTCGAGAATACGATTCGCAATGGCCACGCTGACCTATTCATATCGGACTTGCAGGAGCTTAAAGATACGCGCTTTGTCTACCAGAATCTTGATCTGAACGGAATTACCAATAACCTACACGCTTATGAGGCTGTTTATGGCGCTTACCCGGACGTGGTATTTCTCGACAACCTTATGAACTACGTTGATAGCGCGGGCGAATGGGAGCAAATGCGAACCATGACGCGAGACCTTGACATTATGGCCCGTGAAATGAAGTCGCACATTTGCATCCTTCACCATACATCCGAAGGCGTGTCATCAGCCAGCCCGCCGCCGCGGTCAGCTATTCAGGGCAAGATTTCTCAGATACCGCGGCTAGTGCTGACGGTTGCAGCTGTTGGCCTGTGCCAGATGATTGCCTGTGTCAAGAATACGAATGGCCCGCAGGATGCTACCGGCCGCAACTACATGAACTTTATGGTCAGGGACAGTTACAGAATAGACGACATCAGTCGCAGTGAGGAATTCCTAAGATGAAGACCAGGCCCGAGATTCTAGGAGCGCTTGCGCGCGTGCGCTCATACGTTCAGACGTGGGAGGCTGCACATCCCGGCAATGTTCACATGAACGCGTTTGCCGTTGACCAGAATACCTACACGCTAGACGTTCGTGATGTGGGAACGCTTATCAGCACGCTCGCCGCGCTTATGGATACTAGCGCTCGTGAGCGTAAGCCAGTCGAGCGCCGCTGGCGGCAGGACTTCTGGTTTGAGCGCGCCAACCGTGAGCACTTCGCTAGCGCTGGCCGTGAGGACAGGGACTTTAAGTGAGGGTGCTAATTACCGGCAGTCGCACGTGGCGATGGCGTGGCCAGGTTTACGCTGAGCTTATTCAGCTTGAGAAGCTGGCCAGAGCGCAAGGCGAGCGACTGGTTATCGTGGTTGGTGATTGCCCGAGTGGCGTTGATAAGTTCACTGCTGAATGGGCAAAAGTCAACTGGAATGTGCTAGCCGAAGTCCATTACGCCAACTGGGAAAAGCATGGCAAGGGTGCTGGCTTTATTCGCAATAGCGCGATGGTTGACTCTGGTGCAGATCGCGCAATCGCTTTCATCCATAACCATTCCCACGGTGCTACCGATTGTGCCGACAAAGCCGATAAGGCAGGAATACCAACAATGAGATTGGAACACAATGACTGATCCGGCGCTTAGCATTACGACCGATCATGGCCGGTATTACATTCACCCTGGTAAGCAAAGCCAGGTACCGAGCATTACTAACATCAAGGATCTCCTGAATAAGCCAGGGCTGAAATACTGGCATGCTAAGGAATGTGCTGCCTATGCGTCAGCAGAGCGTGTCAAGCTGGCTACGCTATCCGCGGATGAAGCTTTCACGCTGGTAAAGGGTGCGCCATTTCTCCGTAAGGAAAACAGTCCTTCGCGCATTGGCGACATTGTGCATGACTGGATTGATCGTTATATCAAGATCGAGCTAGACACATTTACGGCTGAACTGGCAGCTGCGCCAATTACCGCGCGGCGCATGTGGGAACAGTTTCTCAAGTTCAAAGAGCACTATAACCCGCAGTTTATCGACAGTGAATTTACCGTCTGGTCAGATAAGTACGGCTATGCGGGAACTGCTGATATTGCAATGCGGCTTGGCAAGCAGACTGTGCTAGTCGATACTAAGACCGGCAACAGGAACTACCCGGAGACTGGCATGCAGCTAGCCGCACTAGCTAATGCCGATTTTATCATTACCCCGGAAGGTGACGAGAAGCCACTACCCAAGTTTGATGCGTTCGCAATCCTTCACCTACGGCCGATGAGCTTTAGCCTGATCCCTGTGTATAACCTTGATGAGGCGTTTAAGGCTTTTCTTGGCCTGAAGGCCACATTTGACTGGCAGGTCGAATGGGCAGATAAGACGCTCGGCTTTGCACCACGTTTCGGCACTCAGGAGAAGAGAACTCAATGAGTATCATTTACATTCCGGTAGAAGTCCCCGACAATGAGCTTACCGACCTTCTGGCGAAGCTCACCGTTGCTCAGCCCGCGCAGTATGCGCCAAGCCCTACACAAGTGATCGAGCAGCAGCTAGGCGGCCAGGAACTACCATCGAACGTGCTGTCTGTGCGGGTTGCGCCAGCTACCGATCCCTGGACGGGAAACGCTGCAACTGGCGCGGCTGCACCAGTTCAGCCGAATGTCATCCCTACATCAACGGTACCTACTGCGACACCCACAAGCCAGGCAACGCCTGCTGGCCAGACTTCTAAGCCTATGTGCGCACACGGCCCGCGTAGGTTCGTGGCTAGTGGCTTCAGCCAGGCGACCGGCAAGCCTTATTCTGCATTCTGGGCTTGCCCTACGCAGCGTGGCGACCCTAGCAAGTGCCAGGGAATCCCGGCGTAACCGATGGCTAACGCTCGCCAGTCCCGCGGGAGGCGCACGCAAGTAGTGGTTGCCGCGTGGCTGGCTGAGCATGGCTGGACAAAGGCAAAGTCTGTTTGGGGCAGTGCGCCAGGCAGTGACATATTCAATGTGCCCGGCCATGCGATTGAGGTAAAAGCGGTTGCGAAGTTTAGCCCGCAGGCTTGGCTACGGCAAGCGCGCACTAACGCTACCCGCGGGCAGACACCATGTGTAATCCTGAGAATGAATGGCCAGGGCGAAAAGTCGGTTGACGATTACCTGGTTATCCGCAGGCTAGCTGATGATGTGCTAGCGAAGAGAGGCAGCAATGAGATTTGAGATCAGGCCAGCAGTTGACTTGCGCAACGGCGTGCATGATGTGCGATTCATCTATCGCGAAGAGGCGCGTTCCCAGCTGGTCAATGTTGAGACGCTGAGTACCGATGAACTGCAAGAGCTTGCCGCAACCATACTAGATTACCTGCATGAGTATTGGAGTCAGCCAAAGGTTAGAACGCTAGACGAAGAGCTTGAATCTGGCTCAGCCCAGCCACGCTCTAAAGAATACGAATTCGAGCATGATCCTTCGAAGCATGGAATGAGGCGCAGTAAGTAATGGAACTTAACAAGATGGTAACGCTTACGCGACACGTTACCGAACGGGATATTAAGCTGTTCGCTAAGGCGTCGCAGGACTTTAACCCTGTGCATCTTGACAATGAGGCTGCAAAGGCTGGCCCGTTCGGTAAGGTTATTGCGCATGGCATGCTTGGCGCTTCGCTTATCAGTGCTGCGCTTGCTAAGGGTTTCCCTGGCGCGCTTTACCTCGGGCAGACGCTTAGCTTCCGTAAGCCGGTATTCATTGATGACACGATTACGGCTATCGCTATGACTATCACTGCTGTTACAAAAGCTAACGGTGAAATCGTTACTCTTAACACCAGGGTAGTCAACCAGGATGGTGATATTGTCATTACTGGCGAAGCGATGATTAAGCTCCCGGCCTGACATGAACCTGACCATTGCCGCCGTACTTGAGCACTATGGCTGTGATCTGACACGCGTGCCTGAGTATGGCTGGCATGCGGTCAAATGCCCATTCCATAATGACAGGGTAGCGAGTGGCAGCGTCAACATTGAGCTTAATGGCTATCACTGCCACGCCTGCCCTGTAAGCGGTAGTCCTATTAACGTTATCATACGCCACGAGCAAATAGAATATGAGGCTGCAATTGAATACGCGCGAGACACTATTGGCGCGAGCGTGCCGGCGGTATCAGACCGCGCTGGCAAACGTAAGGCCGGACAACGACAAGCTTGGCGTGATCGGCTATTTGACTAGGCATGGCATTAGCTTCAATGTAGCACAGAATTACCAGCTTGGCCTTGTCATTGATCCGGTCAATGGTGACGAGCGCTTTGCTGGCACACTGTCAATTCCATACCTTACGCCGCGTGGCATTAAGGCTATGCGTTATCGGTCACTGGTCGATGGCGATGGACCGAAGTATAACACAGCTAAAGGCCAGAAGCCGAGGCTGTATAACACGAAGGCATACTTTGCCGCTAACGACACGATTGGACTGAGTGAGGGTGAAATTGATTCGATTGTCGCCACCGAAACGCTCGGGATTGCCACGATGGGCATTCCTGGTTGCCAAGCCTGGCAATCCAATGAAGATATATGGCTACCTCTGTTTCGGGATTACACGCAAATCATCATCTTCATCGACGGGGATTCCGCGGGTGACGGGCTCGGGTCTCGGCTGGTCGATTCACTAACATGGCGAGCTAAGCCTATTAGATGCCCAGATGGCGAAGATGTAGCGAGTATGTGCGCGAGTGGTAATGGGCACGTATTGCGTGAGGCTATTGACCGAGCGCTAAGAGTTGAGGAGTAATGACTGCTCAGGGATGTAGCGATCTGCAGGATATAAACAATAAGCCTGAAGCGAAGATATGCGAATGTGGCGAACCAGGCTGCGTCTACTGGCAGCGGCACCGGTCCCACCCGGGTTGGGCACTTCACTCTAGATGCAACCGCTGTTACAACCTTTGGACCAGATATCACATGACCTATGCTGAACATAGGGCGCTTTGGGAACGCCAGGACCGAAAATGTTATCTTTGCGGTAAGCCACTTGAATACGAAGAGGCGCACACGGACCACTGTCATGATCTGAATAAAGTTAGAGGAGTGACGCACTTTAAATGCAATTCTGCCATCGGCGGTTTTGATGACTCACCAGAGCTAATGAGAATAGCAGCAGACAACCTAGAGCGCCGGCAATTGGAGCTAGCAGCATAATGGATATCACACAGCATCTCACCAACGTCATCAAAGACGAGATCACCATGCACAAGCGG
>Ga0181518_10005643_pt1 | contig 10734 bp, 10 predicted proteins | sample PEATcosm2014_Bin_28_FD_119751 | JGI IMG/M metagenome (GOLD analysis project Ga0181518, IMG submission 119751) | Peatland microbial communities from MTU Mesocosm Facility, Houghton, MI, USA - PEATcosm2014_Bin01_60_metaG | ecosystem: Environmental > Terrestrial > Soil > Wetlands > Peat | place... | reverse complement strand
GATCTATGACTGGATGGGGGTCGCCAAGGCGGCGCTGGAATCGGTCTGCCGCTACCTGGCGCGCGATCTGGGGCCCCGGGGCATCCGCGTCAACCTGATCGCCGCCGGCCCGCTGGGAACGGTCGCCGCCCAGGGCATCCCCGGCTTCGAGCAGCTCGCCGAGCTGTGGCGACGGCAGGCGCCGCTGGGCTGGGACACGGCCGATCCGACGCCCGTGGCGCGCGCCGTCTGCTGGCTGCTGTCGGACTACGCGCAGGCGATCAGCGGCGAGATCGTGCACGTCGACGGCGGCTTTCACGCCGTCGGCGCGCCGGCCGGTCTGTAGGAGCCCGCCGCCTCGGGCACGCCGGCCGGCGTGCAGGAGCCCGTCGCCGCGCACGCGCGGGCAGCCTCACGTCAGCGCGTGCGGGCCGCGGCCGAGCCCCCGCGCGTCAGCGCCACGGTCAGCGAAACAGGTCCTCGGCGTCGCCGCGCAACAGCGGTGCGACCCCGGGACCGTCGTGCTCGGTGACATGCCGGCCGGCCCCGCTGACGAGCACCGCCGGCTGAGCGCCGTCCTTGGCGCGCGCCAGGTCGGCGGCCGCCGCGAGCTCGTCGGCGACGGCGATCAGCGTCGCCTTCAGCTCCCGCCCGCGCCCGTCGGCCCGTCCCCGCCAGTCGTCGAGCGGAGCCAGGCCGCAGCAGCCGATCGCCACGTCGCACTGGCCGTGGCGCCAAGCGCGCCCAAAGGAATCGGTGATCAGGACCGCGGGGGCGACGCCGAGGCGGTCGCGCAGCCCGGCGCGCAGCCGGCGGGCGGAGCGGTCGGGATCGGCGGGGAGCAGGATGACCGTGTCGTCGTCGGGGGCGTTGGACGCATCGACGCCGGCGTTGGCACAGACGAATCCGTGATGGGTGACGCTGATCAGGACCCCGTTGGCGGCGCGGCGCACGTCGCGCGTCTCGTCGAGCACCACCTGGACGTGCCGGGGATCCTTGCCCAGCTGCGCGGCCAGCTCGCGCGCCCGTTGGCCCGGCGCGACCCCGGACAGGGTCCGGGTGCGTCCCTCGGCCTTGGAGATGAACTTGTGCGCGACGACGAGCACGTCGGCGCCCGTGGTGACCGGTCCGCGCTCGGCGATGACGGCCGCGATCAGCCGCGCGGGGTCCTCGCCGGGATGGATCTCGGGCAGTCCGTCGAGCGCGACGGCGGTGATCGCCGCCACGAGCTCTAGCTCCGGCTGCGCATCAGCTGGCGGAGCATCCCGCGCGTGTGCGCCGCCCCGCCGTGCGTCTGCTCCAGGGTGGCCTCGACGGTGGCCAGGTCCTCCGGCGTGTCGACGTCGAGCGCCAGCGACGGGACGACGACGCTGCGCACCTCGATCCCGGCGGCGGTGGCGTTGCGGGTGTGGCGGTCGTGGCTGCCCGGGCCGAAGGACGGCTCCAGCGCGTCGGGCGGGGTGAGCAGCAACGCGTTGGTGCCGGTCCCGTGGCGGTCGGGCACGATTAGCACCGACGGGCTGTCGACCGTCGTGGCGATCAGGTCGTCGAGCTCGGTGGGATCCAGCAGCGGGCAATCCCCGGGTACCATCAGCGCCCGCTCGGCGCCCAGCTCCTCGACCGCGTACGCCACCCCGCGCGCGGCCGCGTGACTGTGTCCGTGATCGTCCTCCTCCAGGACCATCGCACCGTAGCCGCCCGCGATCCGCTGGGCTCCGTGGTCGGAGGAGACGACGAGCACCTGGTCGACGAGCTTGGACCGGCGCAGCGCGACGAGCACGTCAGAGAACATCGCCTCCACCAGCGCCCGGCGCGGCGTCGGGTCCAGCGCCTCGCGCAGGCGCTGCTTGGCATCGTCGACGGTCTTGATGGGGAGGATCGCGATCGTGCTCACGTCGGCTACACGCTAGCTCGGCACCGGTTCGAAGGTCGGGCGGCCACGTTCCTCATCCGGCGAGGCCGAGCGCGAAGCGGAGCGTCTCGGCGGCCACGCGGCGCCGGGACTCCGGCGTGTCCAGGAGCACGTCGGTCTGCAACACGGGCCGCGACGAGATGCGGTCGTCCGCCACCAGGCCGTCGATCAGACCCTCGTAGCACGCCGCGAGCCCGGAGCTGTCCAGCGGCCATCCCGCCCATTGCATGAACGCCGCGGTCGGGCCCTTCAGCACGGCACCCCCGACGAGCGGGCTGACGGCGACGACCGGCGCCGGGGCGGTCCGGATCGCGTCGCGGACGCCGCCGAGGGCGAGGATCGGACCGATCGAGATGACCGGGTTCGACGGCCCGATCACGATCGCGCGCGCGGTCGCGATCGCCGTTGAGACCTCCGGCGTGGGCGCGGCCGCGCGGAGGTGCCGGAAGTCGACGTCGTCGATCGGCGCTCGGCCGCCGTGCCTGATCAGGAACTCCTGCAGCGGGACCCATGAACCGCCGACGAGGACGCGCGTGCGAACGGGGCGATCGCTCATCGGCAGGATCGTCGCGCGGACGCCCAGCGCCGCCGCGATCCGCGCCTGGGCGGCCGTCGGGGTCGCACCCTCGTCGAGCTGGCGCGCCCGTTCCAGGCCGATCGCCAGATCGCGGTCACCGAGGTTGAACCAGACGTCGACCCCCAGCCGGCGCAGCTCGTCCATGACCGCGAACGTGTCGCTCTCCAGACCCCAGCCCCTGACGTCGATCTGGTCTGCCAGCCAGAAGGTGACGAGGTCGGGATCCGGCGAGACGTACGCACCGTAGACCTCGATGTCGTCGCCGGTGTTGGCGATCACCACCAGGTGCTCGGCGCCGACGACGTCCAGCATGCCGCGGGCCAGCTTGGCGCCGCCGGTGCCGCCGGCGAGGACGACGACGGGCCCGGTGGCGCTCACTCGGTCAGACCGGTGATCTTGATCCCCGCGCGGACCTTGTTGCGCACGTTGATCGAGATCAGAAGCGGCGTCAGCGCCTCCACGATGCGCGCCATCTCGAGCGGACCGCAATCGACTGCCCGCAGGCCCCCGATGCGATCGACGAGCTCGATCACACGCGTCTTGTCGGCCCGTCGGTCCCCGCAGACGAGGACGTCCTCGTCGAGATCGTGATCGAGGTCGGTGAGCAGCGCCGCGCTGACCGTGTGAAACGCCGACACGACCGAGACGCCGTCCGGAACCATCTCCTGGGCCTGCTGGGCGGCCGAGCCCTGCCAGACCCCCAGCGTGCGCGTCGCCTTGCCGCTCACCGCGGCCGCCAGTGGGACCGTGGCGTCGATCACGAGCTGGTCGGGGCGCAGCGCCTGCTTGAGGTTGGTGAGCGTCTCGGACTGCGAGCGAAACGGCACGCTGAGGATCACCAGCTCGGCCTCGGCGACCGCCTCCGGGTTGCCCGCACCGCTGAACGTCCCCTCGGGAACCCGCTCGCGCAGGCGGTCCGCCGCCTGCTGGGCGCGGCCGGGGTCACGGGAGCCGATCACGACCGCAACGCCCGACCGGCCCAGCCGCAACGCGAGCCCGAACCCGAGCGCTCCGGTCCCGCCGACGATGCAGACAGGACTCGACACAGGGCCACGCAGTCTATGTCGCCGTGCGGATCTATAGTCCGCCCCGGTTTGCGAGTCCGGATTCTGCTCTTGATGGCGGTGATCGCGGTTGCCGCGGCGCACGTCGCCGGGGCGACCGAGCGCAGCGGTGCGCCACCGCCCGGCGGCTCCCCCGTTCCCGGCCCCGCGCCGCTGCGCGTCCGGAGCGCGTCGCTGATCCAGTCCGGACAGCAGCTGACCTGGACCGTCCAGCTGGCTACGCCCTTCTCGCCGGCCGCGCTGGCGCGGGTCGGGCGATCGCTGTGCCTGCTGATCGAGCGCGTGCGCGGGGCGAGCGTCACGGGCCGGCTGTGCGTGCTCGGACCGCGGCCAGGCGGGCGGGCGGCGCGGATCGCCTACCAGCCGGTGACGCCGAGCGGACCTGGCGCCGCGACCGTGATCGCCGCCACCGTGAGCCGTGGGAGCAGCCGTGCGCTGACTGCAACCTTCCTGCCGGCGGCGATCGGCAACTCCTATCAGCCGATCCGCTGGCAGGTGGCGAGCATGGAAGGCTCGCCGGGGTGCTTGAGCACAGCCCCCGGCCCCGCCTGCACGACCGCGCTGGCGCTGTTCCCGTCCACCCCGGCGCTGGCGCCGCTGCACGTGCCCCAGGTCATCGGTTGCGTGCCGAGCGGGCCGGCATACGTCACGAACGGGCCGTCAACCGGCCGTGAGATCGCGCTCACCTTCGACGACGGCCCCTGGTACGACACCCCGCAGTTCCTCGACATCCTGGAGCGCTACGACGTGCCGGCGACGTTCTTCGAGATCGGCGACCAGATCGCCACCTACGGCGAGGGGGGCGCGATCGAGCGGCGGATGCTCGCCGACGGCGACATGATCGGCGACCACACGTGGAGCCACCCCGACATCGCCGGCGCCGGCGTGTTCGCGCAGGACCAGATCGAGGAGGCGGCCGCCGCGATCCGCGCCGCCACCGGGGGCTTCACGCCGTGCCTGCTGCGCGCCCCATACGGCGACGTCAGCCCGGCGCTGATCGCCGAGGCGCGTTCGCTCGGCTTTACGACCATCCAGTGGGACATCGATCCGCGGGATTGGGCGCTGCCCGGCGTGACCGAGATCTACGACAACGTGATCGACAACGCCCACCCCGGGGCGATCGTGATCCAGCACGACGGGGGTGGCAATCGCTCCGAGACGCTGGCGGCGCTGCCGATGGAGATCACGACCCTGCGTGCCCGCGGCTACACGTTCGTGACGGTCACGCAGCTGCTCGGTCAGACGCTGATCTACCGGTAGGCCGCGTCCGGGCGAGGTCGGCGTCGATCGCGTCGACGAGGACGAGCGCGAACTCCAGCAGCGCGTCGGTGGCGGTGCGATCCAGCATGCCGGCGGTGTCATCGGGCTGGTGGCTGCGCGGCGCGATGCCCCGCTCGTCCAGGCAGCCGATCGTCAGCGCCGGCAGCCCGGCGCGCCGCGCCGGGAGGGCCGGACCGGCGCCTCGGCCGCGGTGGGGCAGCGCGTGCAGCGCCGGCGCGCACCGGGCAAGCTCGCACAGGCGGGCGTGATAGCGCAGCGGCAGCAGGGCGCCGTCGCTGACCCACCAGCGCGGCGCGCCCGCGCCGCATGGCCCGATCCCGAGCACGACCGTGTTGGACCACGACAGCTCTCGCCGCCGCGTGCGCAGATGCCGTGACAGCCCGATCATCTCGCCGTCGCCGGCTCCCTGGAGCACGAGCTCGACGTCGAGGTTCCGGGGCGGCGCGGCGTCCAGGGCGCGGACGACCGCCACGGCGACCGCGGCGCCGGCGGCGTTGTCGCCGGCGGCGGGACCGAACTCCGACAGCGCGAGCTCGAGCAACAGGGCCAGCGCGAGCACCAGCGCGACCGTCGGGACGAGCTGCACGATGCCGATCGGTGTGCCCGCGGCGCCTGCGCCCCGCGCGCCGGCCACCGCGAGGAGCGCGACCAACGCGAGCACGAGCCAACCCCGCCACCCGGGGGTGAGCCGGCCCCCGGCGGCGAGTCGCCGGCAGCGGGCGAGCGCCGCCCGCCACCGCTCCCTGTAGACGAGCCCCGTTCGTCCGGCGTCGTAGTTGGCGGTGACGATCAGCCTCACCCGGCGGTCTGCAGCGGGTCCGACGGGGTCGCCGGGCTCCGGCGCCGGCGGCCGGCTGACGACATTCTGGCTGGCGCGCTCCGGCGTGAGCCGGCGGCCCAGCGAGCGCCCGGTGGCCGCGTCGGCCAGGATCGACGCGAGGGCGATCAGCACGAGCGCCCCGCCCGCCACGGGATCGGAGACGAGCAGCAGGCTGCCCGCCAGCGCGAGCAGCGCATGCCAGGCGTGGGCGAGCGCCCAGCCCGGACGGCACCAGAAGACCTCGACGACGGCATCGCGCCGGTCGGAGCGCAGCTCGCCGGCGAGCCATGTGGCGGCGCGCCGCTCGGCGTCGGTCCCCGCCCCGCGATGCTCGAAATCGCTCAACCGCGAGGCTGTCTGGGCGGCTGGCATCGAGTCCGGATGATTCCAGCCACGGAGGCTGCACGGTCACGACTCAGGGACGCGGATCGTGTACAAACCGGAGCGATGAGCGCTTCGGAATCCGACCTGCTCGCCGTCGCGCACGAGGCTGCGCGAGCCGCGGCGCGCGAGCTCGGGCCTCGGTTCGGTCACCGGCAGCGCGGGATCCGCACCAAGAGCGGTCCCACCGATCTGGTCTCCGACGCCGACCTGGCGGCCGAGGCGGCGATCCGCGCCGTGCTCGCCGCACGCCGGCCGGCCGACTCGATCCTGGGGGAGGAGGGGGGAGCGAGCGGCGACGGCGAGCTGCGCTGGGTCATCGATCCGCTTGACGGGACGACCAACTTCCTGTTCGGGGTTCCGCAGTTCGCGGTCAGCGTCGCCTGCGAGGATCGCGACGGGCCGCTGGTCGGGGTCGTGCTCGACCCGATTCGCGACGAGTGCTTCGCGGCGACCCGCTCCGGGCAGGCCACGCTCAACGGCGCGCAGATCGCCGCCTCGGAGCGACAGGACCTGTCGACCGCGCTGGTCGCGACGGGCTTCGCCTACGACGCCGCGGTCCGCGCGCGGCAGGCCGAGGTGCTGAGCCGCGTGCTGCCGCGGGTCCGTGACATCCGCCGCGCCGGCGCCGCCGCGCTGGATCTGACCTGGACCGCGTGCGATCGCTACGACGCCTATTACGAGCGCGGGATCAAGCACTGGGATCACGCCGCCGGCGGGCTGATCGCCGCCCGCGCGGGCCTGTCGATTCGTACGCTCGAGGCCGCCGAGGACGGGCCCGAGGGGATCCTCGTCGCGCCGGCAGCCCTGCTCGACGAGCTGCTCGCGCTGGTCACCGGCGACTGAGGCGCTCCGGCGCCCCGTCCATGCGGTCCACGCTGTCCACCCCGTCCGCCGCGACGGCTTGGCGCGGGACGGGCGGCGCGGCGGGGAGCGCGGGCTGGGAGCGCGGGCTGGGAATCCAGCACCTACACTCTGCCCCCGCGCGGCGGTGGTGGAACGGTAGACACGGTGCCCTCAAAAGGCACTGTCCTTCGGGACGTGTGGGTTCGAATCCCACTCGCCGCATGCGTGCACGAGGGGTGCCGGCGACCGCCGGCGATCGCCGGGCCGGCGAAGGCGTGCCACCTCTACGCCGGGGCGGCCTCCGGTCCACTTGCGATCGTCTTGCTGCCCCGTCGACGGGCGTCCTCCTCGGGCACCTCCATCTCGACGTTCCAGCCCTGGGAGAAGCCGATGATCGCGGAGATGATCAGCGCCGCCTCGACCGGGATCAGCAGGACGGTGATCGCGCCGAGCGCGTTTGGCGCCAGGCCGCTACCGCCCAAGAGCGAGTGTGCCGGGGCGAAGCCGGGCTGGCTGCGATCGAACCAGCTCGTGCCGCTGAGGCCGAGGGCGGCGATCGCGGCGATCGTCAGCAGCAGCACCGCGAGCGCCGCGGCAATCGGCAGCAGGCCCCGGGCCCAGCGCGCCACGTAGAAGGCGATCACCAGGTAGAGCAGGCACCAGATGAAGTTGACCGGCTTGAGCCCCTGCAGCTTGCTCCAACCGCCGATCGTCAGGACGAGGATCAGCCCCGCGGACGCGAGCAGGATCGCCACTACCAGGAGCTTGGTCAGCTTGCACTTCGCCTTGTCCCGGTTGGGGTGGATGACGACGTATCCGGGCCTGACGTTGCGAACCTGCGCCACGGCGCGGACCATACATTCTGAATGTGCTGCCCGCACCGGCTGCCCGCACCGGCTGCCCGCACCGGCTGCCCCCACCGGCTGCCCCCACCCCCGAGCGTGCCTCGGTCGGAGGACCTCCAGGCACGTCGCGCTGCCTGGCTGCCCGGCACGCCCCGCGCGCCGGATCACGACCCTCCGGCTGCCGACGGAGCTGGCGCGAGCGCTCCGCGTGCCTCACAATTCCCTCGCGCTCCCGCGGGCGTGGTGAAATGGTAGACACGCCGGCTTTAGGTGCCGGTGGGCGCAAGCCCTTGGGGGTTCGAGTCCCTCCGCCCGCACTCACTCCACTCCCGCACTCCCCGCACTCCCGCTAACGCTAGCTCGCCGATCCGACGCTTGCATCGCTCGCCGGTCCCGGTCCGACGCGGGACGTGTCGGGGTGTGCCACGCGCAGCGTCGGCCGGATCAGGCTCGGGACGGCAGACGGCCGGAGGTGGGTACCATCGCTAGGCCCCGAAGGGGAGTGAGTTAATGGCTATGCGCATGGTCTCCAAAACCATGAATCCGGGTTCGAATCCCGGCTCCCCTGCTCAATGATCTCCCATACCGTCTACCGCACCTTCAACACCTCCGGGCGCCGAGAGTTCGTGCGGATCACCGAGGACGTCGCGGAGGCGGTCCGCGATGCCGGGATCGCGGAGGGCATGGCGCTCGTGTGCGCGATGCACATCACCGCGGCCGTATGGATCAACGACGACGAGCCCGGCCTGCAGGCCGACGTGCTGGAGTGGCTGGACAAGCTCGCGCCGCCGAGCTGGCAGCCACCGAAGGGCGAGGTCGCCCGGGAGCTGCTCCCCGATCCCGGCGACTACCGTCATCACCGTGGCGGTGAGGACAACGGCGATGCCCACCTCAAGAACCTGCTCGTGCACCACCAGGTGATCGTGCCCGTGACCGACGGGCGGCTCGACCTGGGACCTTGGCAGCAGGTGTTCTACTGCGAGTTCGACGGCGGGCGGCCCAAGCGGCTCGTCATCAAGGTGCTCGGGGAGTAGGCGCGGAGGAGTCACCGATCGTCGCGCGCGACGCTCTCGGAGGTGGCCGGCGACATGCGCGAAGCCGTCGGATTCCGGTCGATCGTCGAGGCGACCCTCGGGCGGCTCACAGCCCGGGCCCTGACCTCGCACCCCGCGCGGAACGAAGTCGCGCGCTCACGCCGTCCCCGGGTGGGGGCGCGTTACCATAGGACGACCCGCGGGCGAAGTGTTGTGGTTGCACAAAAGCCTTCCAAGCTTTTAGGGCGGGTTCGATTCCCGTCGCCCGCTTGTGTCGCCGCTCAGCATCTTGCGAGTCGCTCACCTAACCTAACGATTAGCGCTAAGCGGTCGCCGTCTCGTTGTCGCCACTTGCAGTGGCCCCGGGGGAGACGCTTGAAGTGGCCCCACCTCGCGTCGATGGTCCTTGGTCTGGATGTTGCCTGATGGGGCGGTCGGAGGGATTGCCGCAAACCGGGACGAGGTCGTTGCCTGAGCGGACGAGGTTCGTAACGCAGGTGTGCCGGAGCATGTGCGCGGAGAGCTTGAGTCCGGCTCGGGCCGCGACGCTACGCACGACCAGATCGACTGCTCGGGCCGACAGCCGTCGGCCCTGGGGCGCGGTGAACAGCGCCCGCTCCCCGTCGGCTGCGGCTCGCTCCCTGAGGCAGTCGGTGAGTGCCTGCTGGCAGAATGGGTTCAGCGGCACCTCGCGGTAGAGGTCGCCCTTTCCGGGCGTGATGACCAGCAGGCCCCTGCGTGCTGAGATCGACACGTCGTCGAGGTCGAGCGTGACGAGCTCCTGAAGCCGGAGCGCGGTGTAGAGCAGCAGCGTCACGATCGCGCGATCACGCGGGCGCGAGCCCTCCGCGGCCCGCACGAGGTCGCGCTGCGCGCGACTGACAGCCTTGGGACCGCGTGGGCGACCGGCTCGCGCTTGACGTTGGCTGGCCCGAGGCCGAGGAAGTGGTTGAAGTGATCCACGGCCGCGAGCGCTAGGTTGACGGACGACGGCTTCCACCCCCGCTCGACCTTCAGATGCCCGCTTGAAGTCCCGGGCGGCGTGGTCTCTGGCCCGCGGATCCTTCAGTGCCTTTGCCCCTTCTTGCCGTTCCGTCAGCCAGGCGCCATACGCCCCGACGTGCTGGCTGTAGGCGTCCTTGGTCCGCTGCGCGAGCAGCGCTCGATCGAGCTCTCTCCAGCACCGTTTGACCGCAGCCGTGACCGCCCGATCGTCGCCGTGCTTGTTAGTAGAAGCCGTTTTCGCACGCTCTGACCTGAGGCCACCGCGAGCGGATTAGTAGCAGGAATCCGGGTGGAATCTTGCGACTAACGTGACTTAGAAGACGCTCTTTGACCGTCTCGTCTACCAACACTTTCTGGACCGGCTGCTTATCCTCTTGGTCGTGAGCTGCGGGGATCGGCGTCGGGGCTTGGGGTTGGGTGCTGTCGGAGTCGAGCACGGTGGGGTGCGTTGGTGAGCGCGTCGTCAGGCGTTGGCGCTGGGTGGTTGTTGGAGCGTGAGGTTGAGCTGGCGCGCGTCGAGCAGGTGTTTGATCGGGTGGGCTCCGGGGTCGGGGCGGTGGTTGTGGTTGAGGGTGTGGCTGGGATCGGGAAGAGCGAGCTGTTGGCGGCGGTCGGTGCGGGCGCGGAGGGGCGGGGGTTTCGGTTGCTGAGCGCCCGCGGGTCGGAGTTTGAGGCGGAGATCGCGTTCGGGGTAGTGCGTCAGCTGTTTGAGCCGATGCTGCGCGCCGCTTCGCCCGTTCAGCGGCGGCGGCTGCTTGATGGTGTCGCCGCGGTGGGCGCGCGGGCGTTGGGTGTGGAGGCGGGCGAGCTACCGACGGATCGCTTTGCGGCGATTCACGGGCTGTATTGGCTGTGCGCGAATCGGGCTGAGCGCGGCCCGCTGGTCGTGGTGATCGATGATGTGCAGTGGGTTGATGATCCGTCGCTGGCGTGGCTTGGTTATGTGGCGCGGCGCGCGGGCGATCTGGCGCTGGGGTTGGTGCTGGGATT
>Ga0181518_10005640_pt1 | contig 10736 bp, 10 predicted proteins | sample PEATcosm2014_Bin_28_FD_119751 | JGI IMG/M metagenome (GOLD analysis project Ga0181518, IMG submission 119751) | Peatland microbial communities from MTU Mesocosm Facility, Houghton, MI, USA - PEATcosm2014_Bin01_60_metaG | ecosystem: Environmental > Terrestrial > Soil > Wetlands > Peat | place... | reverse complement strand
GACACCCATGACCGCAGCCCGCTCGAATCCCTCTCGCCGCGCGAGTTGCAGGTGCTGCGCCTGGTGGCCGAGGGCAAAACCAGCAAGGACATCGCGGTCTTGCTCGACCTCGGCCTGCAGACCGTCCGCAGCTACCGCAAAACCATGATGAAGAAGCTCGGCGTCAACAACGTGGCTGGGCTAACGCAGCTCGCGCTCGCCGCCGGCCTGGCTCACTGGAACACCAGCGACGGCAACCCCGCCGTTTGAAATCCGTGGGGCAGGTCCCCGACCTGCCAACAGCCCGGCTGATAAGCCTGGCCGGCGCCGATCGCGGCAATCCGCCAGCCGCCCGGCGAGCGGCCTACCCGCGCTTGCGCAGCCAAAGGTAGCAATGGTTGCCGATGCGCGCAGCGCGCGGAGTCCGCAGTAAAAGCAGATCCAGGTAGCGCAGCGGAAACAGCAGCCAGCCGAGCACGCCATGCGCCAGGCCGCGCCACGCGCGCCACGGCAGCAGCAGCTTTGCGTATTCGATCGCGAATACCAGCAGCGTCGCCGTGGGGCCGGTGCGCCAGCCCTCGGCGACCGGCTCGAAACCGTTGGCCAACTCCTTCAATCCGTCCAGCGTGTAGCGCCGGTAATCCCTCGGGTACTCGTGGATGGGATGGCAGAACGGCGTCACCACGTGCAGGTAGCCTCCGGGAGCGAGCACGCGTTCGATTTCGGCCATCACCTGTTCGGGACGGCGCACGTGCTCGAGCACCGCATCGCATTCCACGCGTTGAAACAGGTTGCCGCGAAACGGCAGGCGTTCGGCGTCGGCGGCCACATCCACTCCCGGCACCGGAAACAGATCGAGGTTGACGTAACCGGCTGGCCGGCTCCCGGCCCCGCCCAAGTAGAGGTTCCAGCGCCCCAGCGGAAAGTCCTTGGGCTCGGCCGGGTTCATCACCAGCGGCGCGGGCGGAGCGAGCAACCGGCGCAGCCGGTTCTGCCAGCGCGTCGAACGGCGTCGGCGGTAGATATCCTCAAGCGAATCGGGCGGCACTTGCCTCAATCGTCGAAAGAGAATTCATCATAGCAGAGCCCGCCGCGCCGCTCCCCCGTCCAAAGCAGCCCGCTCGCCCCCCACCCAACAGCCCGCCGTTCTCAACCATAGCTCGACTGGATAGAATCCTGAGAGCATCGGCATCCCGGAACAACATAATCATTGCCATGTTCTGGTTGTTCCATCCCGGTGTCCGGCATCCTCTCTATCCGTCAGTCCGGGCCACGCGGGCGACGTCGTCCAATGGGCGCCCGATGGCCTTATCGGGCACGTTTCAACAGCTCGCCCACGCCGCGTTGCGCCGCGTCGAACCGCGCCGCGCGGTTTTTGCTTTGCAGAATGAAGGCGACCCTCTGCTCACGGACGCCCAGCGCGACGAGCTGTGGGAGCTGTTCCATGTGCCCGTCTACGTCCTGCTGCTGGATGCCAACCATAGGGTCTGCGCTTACGAATGTGAAGCGCACCAGGGCCTGCATCTGCCGCGGGACATCGGCGCCAGTCGAATTCCCCCGGGGCTAGAGACCTCGCCTTGCGGTTGTGGCCGCCCCGGTCCGCGTCTGCGTTACTCCCATGCGCCTCACGCCGGTCTTGCCGTGGCCGGATGAAGGGGACGCGGCGCAACCTCACGGCGCGGCGTTGAGTGCCGTCTCGGCGGCGGCCCTGCCGCTCGCGGCCGGCTGGTAGCCCTGCGCTGCCAGCGCTTCCTCCAACGCTTCCAGCAGCATGAGCACATTGCCGGCAGTTGATCCGTAGCCCATCAGTCCAATCCGGAATATCCTGCCTGCCAGCGGGCCGAAGCCGCCGGCGATTTCGATGCCGTGGCGCTCCAGTAAATACTGCCGCACTTTGGCGTCGTCCACACCCTCCGGCACGCGCGGCGTATTCAGCGTCCATAGCCGATGGCCTTCCGGAACATGCATGGCGAGCCCCATCGCCTGGATGCCCGCCACAAACGCCAGGTGGTTGCGCCGGTGCCGCTCCCAACGGCTTTCGCGGCCTTCCTCGGCCACCAAAACGAGCCCTTCGCGGAGAGCGTAGAACAGAGTCGCCGACGCGGTGTGATGATACTTGCGCCCGCTGTAATACGTGTCCAGCAGCTCCAGGTCCAGATACCAGGATTGGACCGGCGTCTTGCGCTGCCGCAGCCGCTCGAGCGCGCGCGGCGAAATCGTCATCGGCGCGAGGCCAGGCGGACAGCCAAGACCTTTCTGCGTGCAACTATAAGCGATGTCGATGCCATTCTCATCCACCAGCACCGGCATGCCGCCCAGGCTGGTCACGCAGTCGACGATCGTCAGCGCGTCCACCTCGTGCGCGGCTTCGCACACCGGCTGGGCCTGGTTATACATGCCGGTAGAGGTCTCGGCCTGCACCAGGGCCACCACCTGCGGGCGTTCGCGGCGGATGAACTCGCGCGCCTCCTGGGCGTCGAACGGCTCGCCCCAACTCTTGGCCAGCCGCGCCACCTCCGCGCCGTGCCGCCGCGCCATTTCGCCGATGCGGTCGGCAAAAAAACCGTTGGTCAGCAATGCGAATTTGGTCCCCGGCTCGGTAAAGTTGGCGACCGCCGCTTCCATCCCGGAACTGCCCGTCCCCGATACCGCCAGGTTGCGCTGGTTGGCGGTCGAAAAAGCGTAACCCAGCAGCGAGCGGATTTCGCCGGCCACCTGAAAGAAGAACGGGTCCAGGTGCCCGACCACGTTCTGCTGCATGGCCTGGTACACGCGCGGCGCCACCGGGCTGGGCCCCGGCCCGAACAGCAGGCGTATCGGGGCTTCGAGCGGCGGATATGGATGCGGCATAGATTTCAGTGTATCGCCGAGGTCAACCGGCCCACGCCGCCGCGTTACAGGTCTTGCAGGAAAATGTCCCGCTTCGGATCGAGCTCCTCGCCATACGAGTGGTCCGGCGCCTGCGCAATGCGAATCATCTCCCCGCGATCCGTCCAGTTCAAAAAGCACTTCGAACAGTCGTCAATCACCACGTTCCCCGGCCCGCAGTAATAGTGCGTATCCATCCGCTGGTGGCACTTGGGGCAGTTGATGTGCCGCTTCAACTCCTGCGGATCTGGCGCGAGCGGCACGCCTGGCCCCGGCGCCTCGGCCTTCAGTTCCTGAATCAACGCCAGGAACGTCTCCATCGGAATCAACATCCCCTTGCAGCGGGTGCAGTAACGGATTCGCTCGCGCGCAAACATCGCGTGCATCAGCGGGATCGCACAGATCGGGCACGCTTCCTCCGTGTCCTCACCCAGCACCCGCACTCCCTCGTCGTCTTTCTCGGGGTAGTAGATGCTCTTGCAGTAAGCGCAGGCGGGAACTCCGTGATCGCCTTCCAGGTTGAGCGGCGCGCCGCATGCCGGACAGTTCATAGCTGTGGTTTGCCGCACTTGGGACAGAATTTCGCGCGTGCGGGCATGGATTGACCGCAGTCGATGCAGAACTTCGACTCCGCTGCCGGTGCTGGCGCCGGCACTGGCACTTCGGGCGCCGCTTTCATCGCCCCCATCATTGTCTGCGCCATCGTCAACCCGGCGCCCAGGCCCACGCCCACGCCGGCCGCGCCGCCCGGATTTGCCGCCGCCACAGGCAACGACTGCGCCGCTTGGAACTGCGTATACCGCCCCAAATCGCCGGCCATGCCGACACCGATGCGCTGGTCCAGCACCTGCTGCAACTCGTCCGGCAGCGACACGTTCTCCACCACGAACTGAGCCAGTTCCAATCCCAGGCCCGCAAACCCCGGTTTCAGTTCGCCCGCAATCTTCTCGGCCAGCATGCCTTGGTTTGCCGCCATGTCGAGGAAGGCCACTTCACTGGGCGCGAAGACGTCCGTCATCTTCGCCACAATCGTGTTGCGGAGCTGGCCTTCCAGATCGGAGACATAGTAAGTATCGCGCGTGCCGCTCACGTTGCTGTAAAACAACTTCGGATCCGCGATGCGGTAAGAATAGATGCCGTATCCGCGCAATCGCACCGCGCCGAATTCCTTGTCGCGGATGGTGATCGGTGTCGCCGTGCCCCAGCGCTGGTCCATCCGGAGCCGCGTGGAAAAGAAATAGACATCCGACTTAAACGGCGATTCGAAGCCCTTGTCCCAGTTCATCAGGTCCGTCAACAACGGCAGGTTGCGCGTATTGAGGGTGTACAAGCCGGGATGGAAGACGTCGGCGATGCGCCCCTCATTGACGAAGAGAGCCACCTGCGAATCGCGGACCGTGAGCTGTCCACCGTTCTGTATTTCCATGTCCTGCATGGGATACCGGTAAGCCAGAACGTCGTCATCGGCTTCGGTCCACTGGACAACGTCAATTAACTGCTTGACCAGGAATTCTCGAAGACTCACAAATGCCTCCCGAGCCCGACTCTATCATGGGGTTGACACCCGGCCAATGCATACTAAAGTTAGCGGTTCCTATGTTTTCAGTTGGGAGGCTCGTCGGGGCGCCGCGTGGCACCTCTATGCCGCTCATCCGAAATGACTTAAGACCAGGAAAAACAGTGGCACAGGGGCGCGTAGGATGGTACAGCGTGTACCACCGCCTGTAAAGTGAACTGCGTAAGCGGCCGATACGATAGGTGTATGCAGGATCATCGCAGGGAAACCAGGATGATGTGCGCGGATATGGTGGAGGTACGCTGGGAGGACGAAAAAAAACAGCCACACAGTGCCCTGGCGCTGCTTGAGGATATCTCACCCTCCGGCGCCTGTCTGCAACTGGAAAATGAAGTCCCGCTAGGCACCGAAGTTCACTGGGACTGTCCCAAACAGAGCTTCGCCGGATACGTCCGCTACTGCGATTACCGGGAGATCGGCTTCTTCGTGGGAGTCGAGTTCTCGGACGCTTGCCGATGGTCGAAGAAGGCCTTTAAGCCACTGCATTTGTTGGACTTGGAAAGGCTGGTGACAAAGACGAAGAAATAGCCGATGAACCACACATGACCGGCGTGTCCGGCCATCCTGCGAGATGAAAAGCTCAATAAGCGGCTGACAAGTGGAATCGCTTGGTCACGCCTGACTCTGAGAGCAACGCAGATAAGCCAATTGCCTTCTTCATCAGCGTTGTTTGGCGGCCAGGCATTTTCTCGTTTTTCCGCGGCGTCGCGCCCTGCTAGACTGGTCGCTTCCAAAGGAGAACTCCGTGATCCGATGTTGCGCGGCCTTGTTTGCCGTCCCCGTCCTCTTCGCCGCTTCCGCCAATCAGCCGCCGGGCCTGCTCAGCGACCTAGTGGATGTGAGCGCCGATTTTCACGATTTCACAAGCACCTACTTCCTGGCCGACCGTCTCGCCGCATTCGACCCGGCGACCGGCGCCGGTTCCCTCACCTGGAGCCGCAACCAGCTCTACCCTCGCATCGCGTTCAACAATATGGAGCCGGTGCTCCAGCCGTTCGAAGGCCTCACCTTCCCCGGCCGCGAGTACGCCGTCAATCCGTCGCTGCCTCTTTCGATCCAGTTCGTCTCGCCGCGCACCGTTCGCATTCGCATTAAGACCGGAGTCGAAGCCGGCCCCGAAGCGCCGTCCCCGATGCTGGTGGGCGAGCCGCCGCACGACAACTCCTGGAAGATGGAAAAAGTGGCTGGCGGTTACCGCTACTCGAGCGCCGCCGGTTCGGTCACCATCCTCGAGAACCCCTGGCACATCGAGTTTCGCGATGCCCAGGGCCGCTTGCTCACCAAGACCCAGCACACCTCCGACTTCGCCACTTCGCTCGACCCGGCGCTGCCTTTTTCCTTTATTCGCCGCCCGTCCGACTACTCGCGCAGCCTGGCCGCCGTCTTTTCGCTCTCACCCGATGAGAAGCTGTTCGGCTGCGGCGAATCCTTTACGGGGCTCGATAAGCGTGGCCAAAGAGTCGTTCTCTGGGCCAACGATGCCAACGGTGTGGAAAGCGGGCGCATGTACAAGCCCATCCCGTTCTTCATGAGCAGCCGCGGCTATGGCATGTTCGTCCACACCTCGGCGCCGGCCACTTTCGACTTCGGCGCTTCCTACGGCTTCTCGAACCAACTGCTGCTGGGCGACGATGCGCTCGACCTGTTTGTCTTCCTCGGCTCGCCCAAGGACATCCTCGACGAGTACACCAACCTCACCGGCAAGGCCGCCATGCCGCCGCTGTGGTCCTTCGGTTTGTGGATGAGCCGCATCACATATTTCTCCGAAGCCGAAGTGCGCGCCGTGGCCGCCAAGCTGCGCGCGAACCGCATCCCAGACGACGTGATCCACATCGATACCGGGTGGTTCGAAACCGACTGGCGCTGCGACTATAAGTTCTCGACAACGCGCTTCCCGACTCCCGAGAAGATGATCGCCGATTTGAAACGAGACGGCTTCCACATCTCGCTCTGGCAGCTTCCTTACTTCGTGCCGCAGAATTCGCTGTTCCCCGAAATCCTGGCCAAGGGCCTGGCCGTGAAAGACGCCAAGGGCAACCCTCCGTATGAGGATGCCGTCCTCGATTTCACCAACCCCGCCACCGTGGCGTGGTACCAGGATAAAATCGCGCGCCTGCTCAAGATGGGCGTGGGCGCGATCAAGGTGGATTTCGGCGAAGCTGCGCCGCTTACCGGAGTCTACGCCAACGGCCGCACGGGATTCTACGAACACAATCTCTATCCGCTGCGCTACAACCAGGCCGTGGCCGAGATCACCCGCAAAGTCACCGGCGAAAACATCATCTGGGCGCGCAGCGCCTGGGCCGGCAGCCAGCGCTATCCCCTGCACTGGGGCGGCGACGCAGGCAACACCGATACCGGCATGGCGGCCGAATTGCGCGGCGGCCTTTCCTTCGGGCTCAGCGGCTTCACTTTTTGGAGCCACGACATCGGCGGCTTCACCGCCAAGACTCCTGAGGAACTCTATCGTCGCTGGCTGCCTTTCGGCATGCTGACGTCGCATAGCCGCTGCCACGGCGCGCCGCCCAAGGAGCCGTGGGAATACAGCGCCGCTTTCCTCGACCTGTTCCGCCGCACCGACGAAATGAGGTATCGCCTGATGCCCTACATCTATGCCCAGGCCAAATATTCGACCCAGCACGGTCTGCCCATGGTGCGGGCGCTGTTCATCGAATATCCGAACGATCCCGGCGCCTGGCAGGTGGACGACGAATACCTGTTCGGCTCCGACATTCTGGTGGCCCCGCTATTCGAGGCGAACACAACTGGCCGCGACGTGTATCTGCCGGCAGGCGAGTAGATCGAATACCAGACCGGCAAATTCTATTCGGGCGGCTGGCACAGAATCGAGGGGGGAACCATCCCCGTCGTGATGCTGGTCCGCGATGGCGCCGTGATCCCGCAGATGGAACCGTCCCAATCCACCGCCGCGCTCGATTGGTCGAAGCTCGATATGGTAGTCTACGCGGCTCACGCGCAAGCCGCGCACGGCCTGGTGTGTCTCCCGTCGGACAACGTCCTGCACCCGATTGAAGCCACCCGCCTCAACGGAAACTTCACCGTGGCCGCCGGCCCGCTGCCGGGCAAGGCCTCCACCATGCGCCTTTACTCGCAACCAGCGCGGTAATGTGGCGCACGCGCTCCCGCACACCCAAGAAAGGTCGAGACGGCTCTCGACCCTGCACGCAAGACTGCGCGCGCCACGGCCACGCTACCAGAATTTCAAATATGGGCGGCCTTCGACGATGCGCAGCAGATAGAGGGCGGCTTCGCGCGCGTGATAATCGCCCCACATCGAGGATTCTCCCGGAGCGGCGCACCAACCGTTCGGCCGATGATACACGGAGTGCAGAATCAGGCCCTGATGGCTGGAGGCAACGCTGAGATACGGCTCGTCGAACAGCGCATTGGCGATGGTGAGCCCGGCGTTCCAGTAGCGGTCGTCTTTGAGGTGGTGGCCGAGGCGCAGCAGTCCTTGCGTGGCAATGGCGGCGGCGGAACTGTCGACCGGCTCATGCGCATTGAACGGGTCGCTGGGCCGTTCGCGCCAAGCCCCAAGTTGGGCCAGGCCGGGAGCGCCCGTATCCCAATAAGGTACGCCATCGAGCGGCGTATTGGCGATCCAGAAATCGCAGGCGGCCCGCGCGGCTTTCTCCATCACCGCGCGGAACTCGGCGTGGCCTTCCAGGGTTGCGAAGAATTCCAACTGCTCGGCGAAGCCGCACATGGCCCACGCCAGGCCGCGCGTCCAGGTGGTGAACGGAGAATAACCCTGCTGCGAGTTGGGGCAGCGGTAGATTCCGTCGTTGGGATTGAAGATGCTCTCGTGCGCCACGCGGCCGCGCACGTCGTAGGCGTCGCGGCCCTCGCCGTAATAGACCGAATATTTCGCCGTGGTGCGCGCGTGGTCCATCAGCCGGTCGAGCAGCGAAATGCGCCGGTCGTTTTCGCCCATTAGCGCGTGGCCCAACCGGTGCGCCACTGCCAGAATACGCAAGGAGCGAATCGTGTCCACGAACAGCGAGTGGGGACCGTTGAAGGAGTAGATGTACCCGCCGCCATCGGCCGTGGGCGACCAGCGCGCCGCCTGCACGGCGCCGGAAGCCTGGAGCGCCAGCTCATAGAAACGGCGTTCCCAACCATCCTCCGCGATGCGGCCTTCGTTCATCAGGCGCAGCAGGTTGCCGTAGGTGCTGATGTTGTGGAAACCGTGGTCGTGGACGCCGGTGTGGCTCAAGTGGATCGCCATCAGCTCCACCGTGCGCGCGCGGCCGGTCTCCAGAAACGCGCGTTCTTCCGTGGCGTCGAATTGGAGGATGGGCGACCCGATGTGGAAACCTTGCGTCCATTCCGTCCAGCCGCGGCTGGTGTAGCGCCCGTCGACGGTGAACACGGGCGAGCCCTGCGAGGGCTGCCAGGTGTTTTCGAGAGATTGAATTTTTTGCGCCGAAAGCTCGAACAGCCGGCGCAGCTTGCCCGACAGCGCGGCAGGCGTCAGGTCGGAACGGATTTCCATGCTCGGGTAAGCTCATGGTAGCGCCGATGGCGGAGTGCGCGCGGACGCGGATGCGGGCACTCAGTCTTCGACAAACGACTTTAGCCTGGCCAGCGTTTGGTCCCACTGTTCGGAAACGAGATCGAAGTATTTCCTGATTTCTTCCATCGGCTTCGGATCGAATTCGAATAGCTTCTCGCGGCCCGACCGGACGGCGTGTACGATTCCGGCGCGCTCCAGCACGCGCAGATGCTTGGTGATGGCCTGCCGGGTAAGCCGGGAGCCTCCCGTCAAATGGGAAATCGAACAGGGCTGCCCAGCGGAGAGCTTGGCAACCAGCGATAGCCGCGTCTGGTCGCCCAGCGCGGCAAAGACAGGTGCCTGAGCCCACCGTTTGCCGGCAGTGCCGCTACGGCCTTTGTGCGACATAGCTTTCAATATTCTTCATTTGCTCCGTCCAGCCGCCGTCATTCCTGCGGAACGCTTCCAGGCGCCGCTCGCTGGGGATCTTGTCGAAGCCGGACTCCGTGAGCAGAAGCAGCGTACCGCCGGTGGTCTCCTCCAGCCAGAATTCGACCAGCGTGGGCGTCTCCTTCGAATAGTCTGTCTTGAGATCGTCGGAATAAGGATGCCAGGTGAAGGAAAAGAGCCGCTCTGGCTCCATTTTCTGCACGACGGCCTCCCATTTCACGTGCTCGTAGCCAGGGTAGGTTATGTGCCCGCGCGAAACCTGACCGGGCACGAATGGGCCATCCAGTTTCACACGAAACCACTCGCCAAACTCACGGTAGTCCGTCAGCGCGCGCCACACCCGCGAGACCGTCGCCGCAAGTTCAATACGCTTCTCGATTCGGTCATCCATCTTAGGCAACCTCCAGGTTGCATATTAGCCCGGTTCGACAGAAAAAGCCACCTTCCGGTTGCGCTTTGGAAAGATCGGCGTCTCTCCCTATGGTCGCGGTTCCGATCGCCTAATGCTGGTGCTCCTCGTGTCCTTCGGCGGAAACCGGGATGGCGCAGCCGTTTTCGGAAATGGCGCAGCCTAGGTGCTCGAACTGGACCGTGCTATGGAAAATGTGGAACCGCTCGGCCAGCACGTGGTTCAGACGGCGCAGCACCACATCGCTGGCCGACGCCGGGATATCGGCAATCGTAACGTGGCAGCTCAGCGCGCGCGTGCTCGACCCCAGGCTCCAGATATGCAGGTCGTGGACATCCAGCACGCCTTCCACGCCCCGCATGCTGGCGATTACATCGCTCAGGCTGAGGCCGCGCGGCAGGCCCTCGAGCAAAATGTTCAACGATTCGCGGATAATGTCCCAAGCCGTCCACACGATCAGCAGCGCGATCAGAATGGAAAGCCAGGCATCGATTTGTAGCCAGCCCGTGAAGCGGATGGCCACGGCGCCGATGACGATGGCAAGCGAGCCGAGCGCATCGCCCAGCATATGGACGAACGCGCTGCGCACGTTGAGATCGTTCCGCGAGGATGCCCGCAGCGCCAGCACGATGCCGCCGTTGACCACCACGCCGAGCGCCGCCACAACCATCATGAGGCCCGCGCTCACCGGCGCGGGATGGCGCAGCCGCTCCACGCTTTCCCATAGAATCCAGATCGAAAGCGCCACCAGCGTAGCCGCGTTGACGAATGCCGCCAGCACCCCGGCGCGGTGATAACCGTAAGTCTTAACCTCATCGGCCGGCTTGGATTGGAAGAAAACGCCGAACCAGGCCAGCAGCAGCGCCAGTGCGTCGGTGAAATTGTGACCCGCGTCGGAGAGCAAGGCCAGCGAGTGGGCGCGCATGCCGGCCGCGACT
>Ga0181518_10005636_pt1 | contig 10741 bp, 6 predicted proteins | sample PEATcosm2014_Bin_28_FD_119751 | JGI IMG/M metagenome (GOLD analysis project Ga0181518, IMG submission 119751) | Peatland microbial communities from MTU Mesocosm Facility, Houghton, MI, USA - PEATcosm2014_Bin01_60_metaG | ecosystem: Environmental > Terrestrial > Soil > Wetlands > Peat | place... | reverse complement strand
GAGGAAAACCTCGGCGCGGTGAATGTCGAGCTGACCGAGCATGACCTCCAGCAGATTGACGAAGCCTCTTCGAAGCTGAAACTCGAAGGGGCCCGCCTTCCTGAAGCTGCACTGAAGATGACTGGACGGTGAGCGCTTCGGGCGGTGAGGGGATGGATGCGGATGTTCATAGCGATGGAAATGGGCCGCAAACGACGGCTCGAAGGAGAGATCATGCAAACACAAGAAACTGGAAGCAGTAATCTGAGCGGCGCGGCCCGCGGGGTCAACGTCGCTGACTCTATCAGGAGAAGACATCGGAAGTCTCTCATCGGGCTAGTGCTGATGGCGGCGTTTTCCCTGTCTTTGTCTTTAGCGACTGCGCAGGAGAAAAGCAACAGCAACCCCCAAGCAGCGGCAGCCCCCGCCGTCGCGCCAAAGGTCATCAACATCTGGCCTGGCGTCGCGCCTGGCTCCGAACAATGGAAGCAGCAGGAGGCCACGCTTGGTTCCGGCCCGATGCAGCGCATCGTCAACGTGACGACGCCAACCCTGACGGCATACCTGCCTGACCCGGCCAAGGCGACGGGCACCGCGGTCATTATCGCCCCTGGCGGTGGCTTCATCTTCCTGGGCACGGATACCCACGAAGTTGCCGAGTGGCTGGCGGTCCGGGGACTTGCGGCATTCGTCTTGAAGTACCGGACAGTTCAGCTCGACGGTCAGAACGAAGCGCAGTTAGACCAGTCCGGCAGAGCGCGCTTCGGAGCTCAGCTGAACAATCACGCCTTGATCGCAGAGGACGGGAAGTACGGGATTGCCGACGGCATTCAGGCCATCAAGGTGGTGCGTGCGCATGCCGCTGAATGGGGAATCTCCCCGGATCGCATCGTCTTCATGGGATTTTCAGCCGGCGGGTCGATCGCGGAATTTGCGTCCGTTCAATCTGACGTGAGCGCGCGCCCGAACTACGCTGCTCCGATTTACGGCGCGCCGTTCCCTGTGCCCCCGATACCGAAAGACGTGCCGCCCTTCTTCATGGAGATGGCGCAAGACGACACACTTGCCGGACCGCAAATTGTTGCCTTCTACGATGCTGTCAAGGCGGCCGGATACAAACCGGAATTCCACATCTATAGCTCCGGCGGTCATGGCTGGGATATGCGCAAACAAGGTAAATCGAGCGATCATTGGATCGACGACTTTTACTATTGGCTGGAAGCAAAAGGTCTGACGCGACCGCAGTCCGACGCACAAACAGGAAACGCAATTTTCCCAAAAGGCGAACTGTCCACGACTAAAAACCACACGGGGAATATCTGGCTCAAAGAGTTAAATGTCGGCGACAGCACGTTCGATCCCAGTATTGCTGCAGCAACTTATGATGCCGGTGCAAAGCTGGATTGGCATATTCATCCGGGTGGTCAAGTTCTACTTATCACGGAAGGCACCGGCTATTACCAGGAAAGGGGAAAGCCCATACAAATAGTTCACAAAGGGGATGTAATAAAATGCCTTCCGGGCGTAGAGCATTGGCACGGTGCGTCACCGAACAGCGGCTTTGCCTATCTGGCAGTTACACCCACTCAAAAGGGAAAAACAATTTGGTTGGAGCCGGTTAGCGATAAGGACTATAACAGCGTGAAATAAAAGATTTCCTGGGTAACCGCGGCCGTGCGCCAGGCGGGTGGTCGAGCATTCACTAGACTTCGTTCATCCTAGCCCATCAAGGGACACGGGTGGTTGATGCATGCGTTTTTTGCAGGGGGTGGGCCGCGATGCTGTTGATAGCACCATCAGGATCGTGGCTCGCGGGCTGCATCGCTACCGCGGCGGCGTGATCGCGGTAGGCCTGTAGTGCGATCGGTGCTCCGAGCCCAGCCTGCGCAAAGTGCGCGGAGGATGGGGCACGCGGCGGGGAGTTCAGCGGCGATTTTTGGGGTTGGCGGTTAATGCGGTGCGTATCTTCTGGGCCAGGTCGGCCATCTCGAAGGGTTTTTGGAGGAAGGACTGGGGATCGAAGGCGGGATTGCGGCCGGCTTCGTCCTCCGGATATCCGGACATGAGCAGGACCCTGATATCGGGGCGCAGTTCTTTCATGCGGGTGACCAGGTCGGGGCCGCTCATGCCGGGCATGACTACGTCGGTGATCAGGAGATGAATGGGGATGGGCTCGTGTTCGGCCAAATGCAAGGCTTCGGGGCCATCGCGGGCGGGCAAGACTTTGTAGCCGAGTTTTTCCAGGTTCTCGCAAAGGAAGGCGCGCAAGGCGGCCGAATCTTCGGCGAGGAGGATGGTCTCATCGCCTCCGCGGACTTCGGTTGAGCGCTTCGGCGGCTTGAGAGAATCCGCAGTGCCTTCAACCTGGGGCAGAAAGATTTCGAAACGGGCGCCTTGCCCCACTTGGCTGACGACGCGGATGCATCCGCCGCTCTGTTTGACGATGCCATAGACGGTGGCCAAGCCCAATCCGGTGCCCTTTCCCGCGGGTTTGGTGGTGAAGAAGGGATCGAAGATGTGGGCCTGGGTATCTGAATCCATGCCCGCACCGGTATCGCTGACAGCCAGCATTACATAGTAGCCGGGCGGAGGAATGTTGCCGGGCGAGGCGGCGTTTTCATCCACGGTGACGTTGGCGGTTTCAATGAGCAGCTCACCGCCATTGGGCATGGCGTCGCGGGCATTGACGGCCAAGTTCATGATGACTTGCTCGACTTGGGCGGGGTCGGCTTTGGCCAGCGCTAAGTTGGATTGGAGATGAAGGCGGAGGCGGATATCTTCTCCAATAAGACGGCGTAACATGCGATCGGTATCGGACACTACGGAATTCAGACTTAGTAACTTAAACTCCAGAACTTGTTTGCGGCTGAAGGCGAGCAATTGTCCGGTGAGGTCAGCGGCGCGGCGGGCGGCGGAGGTGATGGCCTCGAGTTTGCGCTGGTTGGCGGGGTCCTTTTCGACTTCGGCGAGCATGTCGGCGTATCCCAGGATCACTTCCAGCAGATTGTTGAAGTCGTGGGCCACGCCTCCCGCGAGGCGGCCGACGGCCTCCATCTTCTGGGCGTGAAGGAATTGCTCTTCGAGGAGGCGGCGCTCGGTGATGTCGTCAAAGATTCCTTCCACAACATCCTCGCCACTGGCTTCGTCGCGAGTGATCCAGGTGCTGCCGCTAATGGTAAGGGGGGTGCCGTTTTTGCGTTTCCAGCGAAGTTCGACGTCGATAGGGTCGGCGTTCTTCAGCAACCGCGTAAGAAACGCCTTCCGCCCGTCAGGATCGACATAGAGGTCGGACAGCTTGAGGCCGAGGACTTCCGCTTTGGAATCGCATCCCAACATTTTTATGGCAGCAGGATTGGCTTCCAGAAACCTATTCTCGGCGACGCTGGCGCGGGTAATGGCGTAAGGGGCATTCTCGACAAAGGAGCGCAACTGGGTTTCGGAGCGGCGGAGGGCTTCTTCGGCGCGCTTGCGGTCGGTGATGTCGTGGAAGATGCAAGCGACGCGATCGATTCCCCCCAGACCTTCCACGGGCAAATAGGTGATCGCGAGTTCCCGCATCCCCATCCCCGGAAAAGACTGGCTGCGCTCGAGGTGGATGAGGTTCCCCTGGAAACAATCGTCGAGTACTGTCTTGACCACGGTTGCAAAAAACTCCTGGCCGGTTACATCCGCCACTGGATGTCCTATAACCTGTTCTTTCGTCTTGCCCCAATATTTCAGGAAGGCCGGGTTCGCGATTACATTCCGGTATTCGCGATCCACCACTACGATCATCTCGTCCAGGTTCTCGACTACTCTTTCAAATTCGCGCAGTCCGGCCTCGCTCCGCCGCAGGGCCTCTTCCGCGCGCTTGCGGTCGGAGATATCCTCATAAGTCCCGAGCACTCCGATCACTTGGCCATTGAGGTCAACCATGGGGAGCTTGCTGGTCACAAGCCAAGACTGAGTGCCATCCGGCTTGTTCTGCGGTTCTTCGTAGCCAATCTTGGGCTTGCCTGACTGCATTACGTCGCGATCGTCCGCGCGGTAGAGATCGGCGTTGGCCGCCCAAGACATTTCGTAATCTGTCTTGCCCAGCACATCCTCGGAAGACTGGTAGCCGGAGTCGAGGGCAAAAGGTTTGTTGCAGGCAACGAACTTAAGATTGCGATCTTTCCAGAAAACGCGCTGGGGAATGTTGTCGAGGACGGACTGGAGGAGCTGGCGGGAATTGAATAGCTCTTCTTCGGTTCGCTTGCGCTCGGAGATGTTACTGACCATGCCGACGCCACCGACAGTTTTTCCTTCGGCGTCGCGCATGGCAGTGGCGTTGACCAGACCCCAGATGCCGCTGCCATCCTTGTGGCGGAACTTGACTTCGTAGTGGTCGGACATGCCTTGCATCCGACGCTGGATATGGGACTGGACCAGACCCACACTTTCGGGAACAATGAAGTCCAATGCTGGACGGCCGCGGATTTCGTCGATGGTGTAGCCCAACATTTGGGCCATCTGGGGGTTGACCCAGGTGATCCGGGCATGGGCGTCGTACATCCAGATGCCTTCGCCGGCGAGTTCGATGACCCGGCGATAGCGTTCCTCGCTCTCGCGCAATGCCTCCTGGGTACGCTTGCGATCGGCGATTTCCCGCTCCAACTCGGAAGTTCGCTGGGAGGCATCCTGGAGCAGAACGGCGTTATTCATCATGAGGGAGACTTCGGCGGCCAGTGCCTCGAGTAAAAGCGCATCCTGGCTGAAATTGCGCGGCGCTGCCGATCCGAGTCCGAGGACGCCCCTGGTTCCGGTCACGGTCCGGAGCGGCAAGGCGGCAAAGGAACGCAGTCCGGCCTGTTTGCATTCCGCCCAGGTGCAACGCGGGTCGGCGCAAATGTCGGAGGAATAGACCGGCGATGCCAGTTCCATTGCGAGGCCGCAGAGGCACTGACCGAGGCGATGGATCGGGATTTCGGGAAAATTCGCCGCTGCCGGGGTGCGGCTGATCGCAGCCAGCGGAAGTTTCCCATCTTTTTCCAGGAAGCAGAGGGCCACGTCGCAGCTTAAACCCTCGACAATGCCATCGACAGCGGATTGCAAGGCCTCGGTGAGCGATCCACTATTGTTGAAGGTGTGGGCCACCGACCAGAGCAGCGAAGCGGAGCGGTGGCTCTGCCCGAGTTTTTCCTCGGCAAGCTGGCGTGCGGCGATGGCGCGATTGAGATTGGCTGAGCGGCGCAGTTTCCTTTGTGTGCGGCGGGCTTCGGTAACATCTCGGACAATTGAGAAAACAACTGGCGCGGTGCCATCTCTCTGGAGCAGGTTGTGATACTCCCAAATGGTTCGCTTGCCGGATTTGGCGAGGAGTGTGGTCAAACCGCTGGCGGTTTGATGTTCCTGGAGTATGGCGAGATAGTCATCAAAGCGCGGGCGGTATTCCGGCGCGAGCAGGCCGGGCAGGCGTATTTGCAGCAACTGCTCGACGGTGTATCCCAACACTAGAGGTTGAAGCGAGTGAATGGAAAGGATGCGGCCGCTCAGATCGTGGGTACACAGCAAGTCTTGCGATAGATGCGGTAACGAGTTATGGAGGGGATCGACAGGGAAAGGACTGGACGGCGCCCGAAGATGAGTATTCCCTGGAACATGCTCGTCGGATCTGTCAGGTGCGCCGGAAGGTTCCATAAGTCACCTTGGTGCCAAACAAGTATCCAGGAAGGGCAATGATCTAAGCCAGGATTCACGCCCCGTTATCCTGGCTAGCGTTCATTGTACGTCGAGTCGCCTCGGTTGGCGGATGTTTCTTGGCGGGAGGGCATTGGCAGCGTTTCTTTTGGGCGACTAAGGGTCAAGGCGCCCGTCCCTCCATTGATAAGTCAACAGGAGATCACGGCGTGGGCGCGGGTCGAATTCCCTCCCCTGCATCGCCCGACGCTGATGCGAATCTAATTCGAAGGGTGGTATCGTTGGAGTCACAACGGATTCACAACGGAATCGCATCCGGGAGGCGCATGAAGATTGGGATCACGTGTTATCCGACCTACGGGGGCAGCGGGGTGGTCGCGACCGAACTGGGGCTGGAACTGGCTCGACGTGGGCATGAGATTCATTTCATCTCTTATTCGCAACCTATTCGGCTGACCGGGCCGGAACCTAATATTCACTATCACGAGGTCGAGGTGACGAGGTATCCGCTGTTTGAATATCCTCCATACGATCTGGCGCTGGCGACGCGGATGGCGGAGGTATCGCAGCTTTACGAACTCGATCTGCTGCACGTGCACTATGCGATTCCGCACTCGGTGAGCGCGATGCTGGCGAAGCAGATGCTGGCGGCGACTCCGCCGCGGAAGCGTTTGCCGTTTGTGACGACGCTGCACGGCACCGACATCACGCTGGTGGGGCTGGACCGCTCGTATCTTCCGATCACGCGATTTTCGATCGAGCAGAGCGACGGGGTGACGGCGATTTCGCAGTATTTGCGCACGCGTACGCTGAAGATTTTCGACGTCAAGAAACATATCGAAGTCATTCCGAACTTCGTGAACTGCGACGAATATCTGCGCAAACCGGAGTGGCTGGAAAAGCGCAGCGAATATGTCGCGAACGACGAGCGGCTACTGGTGCATCTTTCGAACTTCCGCCCAGTAAAGCGTGTTCTGGATGTGATCGAAGTGTTCGATCGCGTGCGGAAGAAGATTCCCTCGAAGCTGCTGCTGATTGGCGACGGACCCGATCGTTCGCAGGCGGAATGGCTGGCGGTGCAGAAGGGGATTCACGAACACGTGCTGTTCCTTGGGAAGCAGGACCAGATCCGGGAAAAGCTGGCGATTTCGGATGTGTTGCTGATGCCGAGCGAACTGGAAACGTTTGGACTGGCGGCGCTGGAAGGAATGGCTTGCGAGGTAGTGCCGGTGGCGGCGCGCTCCGGAGGAGTGCCGGAATTGATCGAACACGGGGTGACCGGATTTATGGCCGATGTGGGCGACGTGGAGACGATGGCGCGTTACGCCGTCGAGATTCTCGGCGATGAATCGGCTTTGCGCGCCATGGGGAAACGGGCGCGGGATTCGGCGCAGGAAAGATTCTGCTCGAGCAAGATTATTCCGCTTTACGAAGAGTTTTACCGGAAGGTGCTGGAGCAGGCGGCGTAGCGGCCCAGCCCCTAAAGGGGCGTACGTTTTCGAAGGACTTGCGGTAGCGCTAAAGCGATACCCTGATACGAGCCTTGGGCGTTGGCAATACCCTGATACGAACCTTCGCGATACCCTGGCATGAACCTTAAGGTTTAGCGACGCCCCGATAAAACCTCACTTTCACCGCGGGCTGGCAGGCGTCATCAGCTCTTCGGGATTGGGGAGAATGGGCAAGCGCAGGCGGACGAGAGTGCCTCCGGCTTCGCGATTCTCGATCATCATTTTGGCGGCATCGCCGTAGAGGACTTTCAGGCGCTCGGCGACGTTCGCCATGCCGATTCCCATGCCGGGCACGCCATTGGCCTCCAAGTGCGGCTGGGCCGGAACCATGCCGACGCCGTCATCTTCCACTTCAACGACGAGACGCGATTCGAGCACGCGGCTGCGCAGAGTGATGCTGCCGCCTTCGACTTTGGGAGATAGTCCGTGTTTGATGCAGTTCTCGACCAGCGGCTGGAGCAACATGCTGGGAACCATGGCTTCGAGAGAGGCGGGATCGAGGTCCTTGACGACTTTGAGTTTGTCGCGTCCGAAGCGGACAACTTCGATGTCGAGATAGTTGTCGATGAACTCGACTTCCTCGCGCAGGGACACGAACGAATCGGTGCTGTTGAGGAGGCGGCGGAGGATGGTGGCGAGTTTGAGGACCATCTCGCGCGCGGTATCGGGATCGAAACGCACGAGCGACGAAATGGAATTCAGGGTGTTGAAGAGGAAGTGGGGATTGATCTGGTTTTGCAGGGCGGCCATGCGCGCTTGAAGCAGAAGGCGCTCCTGCTCTTCGAGCTTGAGTTGGATGCGGACGCCGTTGAAGATTTTGAGTTCGGTGCCCACCACCATGACCACGGTCAGATAGATCGCGCTCTCGACCAGGTACCCGTTTAAAGTTCCGTGGGCGCTTCCCGTCCAAAGGCCGGGGCTTTCGAGGCTGAAGATGGAATTGGGCCAGAAGCGCCAGATTTGGGTCTGAAGAAAACGCAGACCGACGATGGTGGCGAAAAATGCGACCTGCCAGTCGAAGACGCGAGGGCGCGGCAGATTGCGGCGAATCATGCGATAGACGGTGAGATCGATGAAGGGCGAGAACGACCAGATGTCTTCCTGCTCGGGCGCGATGCGGCGCAACTGGCCGGCCAGAATTCCGGCCATCACGTTCAACGGCAGGCTGGCCCACTCGCCGTGCAGGACCGCGGGCAGCGACATGAGCGCTCCGCCGACGCCGCCGGAGAGGCGGCCGCCAATCACGCCCAGCAACAGGGCGGTTTCGAGGGAGAGATCGCCGGCGAGGAAGCTTTTAACGTTGCACCGTATCCAGACGCCGAGGGCGATGGGGATTGCCATCCACAACGCCAGATAAATCTTGTGCTTGGTTTCGCGGTGCTCGCGGAAGATCAGGTTCTTGAATTCCTTGGAGCGCACGAGGGCGCTCGACACGGCGGCGGCCACGCCCAGCTTGATGAGGAGATTGACGAGTATCAGCCGTGGTTCGAGCATCGAATTAGTTCTTTCCGGAAAACGGCGCCCGGGATCAGGCTCCGATTGTAACCGCTGCCTGGTGCAAAAGCTGCTCGATATTCGAGCCTGCCGGAACTCCGCCCTGGGCGAAATCGCGGCTGCCACCGCCGCGGCCTCCGACCGACGACAACACTTGCTTGAGCAAGGCGCCCATGTCGGCTAGGCCGCCGGGAGTCTGCGCGAAAACCAGGCCTGGAGGGTTGATGGCGCTCGCGACCAGCGCGATGACCGGGGTTCCGGCGCGGGTCGCTTTCTGGGCAAAAAGTTTGGCGAAGGCGAGGTCGCGATCGGGGAACGCACGCAGGACAATTTTTCGTCCGTTGGTCTCGGTCCGCTCGCGGAGGTCGGCTGCGGCCATAAGCTCGGCGAGTTGATCGAGGACATCGTCTTTTTGCTTGCGCAACTGCTTGCTCTCTTCGAGGCTTTTGCGGATCTGCTCGGGCACATCCCAGAGCTGCGCTGAAAAGAGCGCGGCGGCCTCGGTGAGGGCGGTGAAATCGCGGCGGGCCATGCGGATCGCGCGATCGCCGCAGACAAATTCGACGCGCGTTCCGTTGCGCACCTTCTCGGTTTTCCGCAGCAGAATCGAGCCGATCTGGCCGGTGGCGGCGACGTGGGTTCCTCCGCAGGCTGAGAGATCGAAGTCTGCGATTTCGATCAGGCGGAGTTCGTCGCGGTCGGCGGGAGGCAGTTTACGAAGGCCGAGCTTCTCGGCTTCGGCGCGGGAAACATGGCGAATTTGGACCGCGCGATTTTCAAACACGATCTGATTGGCGCGTTTTTCGGCTCCGGCAACCTGCTCGGGAGTTATCGTTGGCGTGGCCAGGTCAATTGAACAATAGGTTTCACTGGCGCCCATGTGGAAGGAAACGGTGGGCATCTGGTAAAGCTCGACAAAGGCGGCGGAGAGAACGTGCTGTCCGGAGTGTTGCTGCATGTGATCGCGGCGGCGTTCGGGGTCGACGGCGCCGTGGACTTTGTCGCCTGCTAGTGGCAACTTCGGGGGCGCTTCCAGGTAATGGACGACCGTGCCGTCTTCCGCGTCGGCAACTTCCACGACTTGGAGGCGCTCGGCGTTATTCAGCGTGAGCCATCCGGTGTCGTGAACTTGACCGCCGCTGGTGGGGTAGAAGGCGGTTTCGCGCAGGATGACGGAGGGGCGCGGCTGGTCCGGCGCGGGAGGTGCGACGGTTTCGACGACTGAATCGAATTCTTCCAGGGCGGGATTCTCGTAATACAGCCGCTTGGTCATAGCATCACACGTCTCTCACGGAGAATCCAGATTTACCGTGGCCGCCAGCAACGGCCGAGCTGCGCTCGGCTTGGACGGGCGAGACGGCCGTCCCCGCACGACACAGCAGACACGAAAATCAGGCACCGGCGGTCCACTGCACACGAAAGAGCCCGTTACCGTTGCTTCCTTCCGGACCTGGCGGGGTTGGCGGGAAAACGTCGCGCGGAACCGATGCCTGACACTACATCTTAGCAAGAGATTGCGGAAAATAGGAATGAATAGGCCACTGTCTCTAATGGAGGGAGGCGCGGTTGCCTAGTTTTTAGTGCGCTCGACTTTGACAATATCAAACACCACGTCCTGGCACTTACCGTCGGTCTTCGATTTACACACCCTCAGGCCGTTATTTTCAAGCGCTGCCGGATACGTACCTGGCAAAAGCACGTCTGACCGTAAGACATTTTTCGAAGAATGGGAAATATGGTGAGCGAGTAGCTCGTAGGTATTACCATCGCTGGCAGTAACGAGTACGTTGGTCGTCACTGACCGACCACCGCCCTTGATCCAGCTTCGGCGGTACTCGGCCTCAGCACCTTGCGAGCTCAATACGGTGATTGTCAGCTCGTATTCGTGCTTGTCCTTTGCGAGTACCGACCCCACAGACAGCAGCAAGAACACCGCAATTGCCTGGCGCATTTTGTTTTCTCCTTTCAGATCATGGTCCAGCTAGGCGGGGACACCCGGCGGTCCACTGCACACGAAAGAGCCCGTTACCGTTGCTTCCTTCCGGACCTGGCGGGGTTGGCGGGAAAACGTCGCGCGGAACCGATGCCTGACACTACAT
>Ga0181518_10005632_pt1 | contig 10752 bp, 11 predicted proteins | sample PEATcosm2014_Bin_28_FD_119751 | JGI IMG/M metagenome (GOLD analysis project Ga0181518, IMG submission 119751) | Peatland microbial communities from MTU Mesocosm Facility, Houghton, MI, USA - PEATcosm2014_Bin01_60_metaG | ecosystem: Environmental > Terrestrial > Soil > Wetlands > Peat | place... | reverse complement strand
GATCGCCGTCAGCGCCACGCGCTCGCCCTGATAGACCCTCGCCATGTAGCCGCCCACCAGCGGCGTCAGGCCCGTCAGCACCGCGACCAGCGCGACGATCTGGATCCAGCCCGTGACCGTCATGCCGGCCGCCGCCGATTCCGACTCCCGGTCCTTGGATGACGGGCGGTTATCGCGGCATCTGCGGATCCTTGACAGCTCTCGCGCATCAAGGCCGCAGACGCTAAACCCGAGGCTGTGAAGCGAACGTGCAGATCTCGCGGCCGCCTATCAAGATCTCGTGAACGCGGCCGTTGTCGCTGCTCGCAAGGCGCGGCTCGTCGCGGACGTCTGACGTCACAGACCGGGACGAACGACCTCATCGCGGGTGACAACGGCGCCGCGCAGAGCCATGCGTCCGTGGCCGCTGCGGGTGTGAGAGACCGTAGTCACGCGCGGCTCGGACTGCACGTTTGCCTGATGACCAGCGGTTCCTCCGCCGCTACCGTGCTGCTTGTTCGGACGAAACCCCGGACCCCGGACAGGTTCGCGAAAGGTGGAAAATGCGATGCGAGCGCTTGGTGCTGCACTTCTCCTCATTGCTTTGGTGCCGGTGCTTCTGATCGTGGCGATTGCGATGGGGCCGATCATCGTCACCCTCCTGTTCGTCGCCGCGTGCGCACTGATCGTGTTCTTACTCTGGAACATCCCGATCGCGCTCGCCGCGTTCGGGCACTCCATCGAGAAGAGCGCCAGATCGCACCGTGCGCAGCACAGGTCGTTGACACCAAACGGCTAGCATCAACCCCTGGTCAAGGAGTGCCCGGGCCGCCGGACGACGACCGCCGCGGGTATCCGTCGGCGACCGCGTACAGCCGAGCCGGCGCGGGCGGGCCCGGCGCCTTGCGCTTGTTGGGCTCCAGGTCCGGTGGGCGCATCGACGGCGGGATGAGCTCGCCGTGGCGCAGCGCCGCCGCCTTGAGCCGGCGCGCCGGAACGGCCGGGACGTCGAGCGCGGCGGCTGCCGCCAGCAGCCGCCTGCGCTTGTCTCCCCACGAGAACGGCCGGGCGAGCGCGACGACCATCGCATGCTGCGCGCGCATCCCATGGGCGTGCAGCTCGATCTGGCCCCAGAGCGCGACGGCGCCGGCGACGAGGTCGGGGGTCGCAGCTGATGCCCCGCGCGGCGGCGGCCCATACCACGCGTAGATGCCGCACGTGCACCCGTTGGCGGGCGCCGGCCCGGGGTGGCGTCCGTGGCTGCACACGGCGGTCACGACACCGAGCTGCCAGCGGTCGGTCGCGCGCAGCGACCACAGCTCCGACCCCCTCAGGCGCCACTGGCGAAAGCCGATGACGGCGGTGATGAGGTCTGGGGCGCTGCCCTCCATTGGGCTCGACGATCGTCAGTGCGCCGGCTCGCGAGGGCGCTCCGGCTCACGCGGCGCCGGCTCGCGTGCCGGCTCGGGCTCGACCCGCCGCGGCGCCGGCACCGGGGTCTGGAGCGGTTCGACCGTGATCGTCTTCGACGGTCCGTCGAGCGACGCGACGAGCCCCTCGGAGGCTTGCGGACGAGGCGGGAGGTCGATCACAGGCTTCATGGCCGCGCTGCGAGCAATCGTACCGCCACCCATCTCCGGGGTGAGCGCAGCGCAGCGGCCGTCAGGACAGCCGCGGCTCGGCGATACGGCTGAGCACCGCGATCCGCAGCGAGATCCCCGCGGCGAGGATCGGGATCAGCCACGCCTGCGCGAGCGTCGCGGGCGTCTCCGAGGGCGACAGCCAGAGCCCGAGCGCGAGCACCCAGACGAGCGGGTCTCGGTGGCGCCGCGTCGCCGCCAACGCGATGAAGAGCAGGAGGAAGTAGTGCTGCCAGACGACCGGGGAGGCCAGGATCCCGAGCGTCAGGGCGGCGGTGAACCATCCCAGGTCGCTGCCTCGGGCGACCCGGACCACCGTCGCCGCCACCGCGACTGCGAGCGCGACCGCGAGCGCCATCGCCGGATGGAGCGGGACGCCGCTGCGCACGAGCGCGGTGAGGATCGAGTGGGCGTCGGTGCCGAAGGCGCGGGCGTCGGCCGACAAAAGCCGCGGATAGGAGGTCAGGCCCGCGAAGCCGATCGGTGCCCAGCTCGCCAGTAGGAAGACGACCGTTGCGGCGGCGGCGAGTGCGGCCTGGCGAAAGCGGCGCGTCACGAGCAGCCAGATGATCAGCGGCCACGCCAGCAGCTTGGCGGCGATGATCGCCCCAGCGGCGATCGGCCCCGGCCACGAGTCGCGGTAGCGCCAGGCGACCGCGGCACCGAGCGCCAACAGCCCGTCGGGCTGGCCGAGCGCCAGGCTGGCCACGAACGGAAACGAGCACAAGACGACGACTCCGAACGCCCGGTCTCGCACCCCGAGCACACGTAATGCGCCGATCAGGCAGCCCGCGCACACGAGGTTGAAGGCGGCGATCGCCGTGCCGAACGGCAGCAGCGAGAACGGCGCGCCGACGATCGCCAGCAGCGGAGGGGTGATGAAGCTGTTGGAATGCCCCAGAAGCCAGGCCGAATTGGGCCGCGGGAAGGGCGACAGGCCGTTGAGCAGCGCCCGGCCGGCGTTCCAGGTGCCGCCCCTGAAGTCGTAGCCGTACTCGCCGCCCTGCGCCTGGTGCACGATCTGGACGATCGCCATAACGAGCAGCGCAGCGACGATGCACCGGCAGCCGAGGCGCGTCCAGTCGACGCGCGCCGCTCCCGGTCCAGGACCGCTGTCCTCCAATGCGCGGGGGCCGGGCCGCGCCGGCGCCCGCGGCAGGATGCCGCTTCCAGCGCCCCCGAGATCCGCCGGTGAATCAGCCACTGCAAGACCCAACGGACGCTCAGACGGGGGCCATGGCTCCCCGAAGGTGCAGTCCACCCCCGACGAAGGTCGGGAGCGCGCCGCTACCCTCGGCCTGAGCACGCCCGCCACCCGCCGCGCGCGAACGCCGCCTCGGTGCAGTACAGCGCGGTCGGGTAGTACGCGCCCATCGCGGCGCGGACGGATGCTCGGGGGTCTGTCACGTTCTACCAGTAGCGCAGCTGGTCGTGGCCGTAGACGGGGTCGCCAGAGCCAGTGTCGGGAAAGGTGGGAACCCGGCTCTGGATCACGACCAGTTGACCGTGATGATGCGCGGCGACCGTCATCAGATACGCGTTCTGCGGGTTGCCGAACTGGCTGCCGAACGAGCGTGACCCTCCCCCGCCCGGCGGCGACCCGCCTGCCGGCACGTAGATGCGCAGCACGGACAGCAGCGATCTGGCGCCGGGCCCCGCCGGCGCATACAGCGTGTTGCCGGCGGGCCGCGCCGGCCGCGCCGTGAACAGAAGCCTCAGGCGGTAGTCGTCGGCCGCTCCGCGGGGCACCGGGCCGCGGACGGGTTCGCGCTGCCCTTGTCGGGAGCGATCTGCTTGTCATAGACCGAGTCCAGCGGTTGTCCCGTCGACCCGTAGAGCGTGAACGAGAAGTAACGCGCGGCCGGATATCGGCCCGTGATCACGACCTGCGTGCCCGACTGCACGGTCACCCCGGTGGCGTAGTAGAACGCGTCCAGATCAGGCGCGCGAGTGCCCGCCGTTTGGCTGTGATCACGTCGATCCTCAGACCCGGGTGCTGTACCGGTTCGCGGGCCTCGACAGGCCGAGCAGGCCGCGCAGGGTCGTCGCTTCGTACGCGCCGCGGCGCACGCGGCGGGAGGTCAACTCCGCGGTCAGCCGGCGAGTGATCGCTTCGAGGTCACGCGGAAGCTCCGCGGGGCGCAGGCGAAAGCCGCTCACCCCGAGCTCGCTCCACCTGATCAGCCGCTGCGCCAGGGACGCCGGCGTGCCGGCAAAGCCGAGCGCCGGCGACCCCCTGGCCGCGGCACCGTTCTGCGCCCGGCGCGCCTCGGCAGCAGCCGGGTCGTCATCCAGGGTCACGTCCACGTCGGCGAGCAGCCGCAGGTCCGCTGGGTCACGTCCGGCGGCGGCGGCGGCGTCGCTGACCGCGGCGGCGCCGCGCTCGAGCTCACGGTCATCCCCGGCGGCGACGAGCACGACGTCGGCGCAGTGCGCGGCCAGCGTCCGCGTCGGTGGATCGGCGGCGACGATCGCCACGACCGGCTGGCCCTGCGGCGGCCGCGGAGTGATCGAAGGGCCCTTGACGCTGAAGAACGGGCCCTCGAAGTCGATGTGGTGCACTCGTTCGCGGTCGATGAACCGGTTGGTGGTGGCGTCCCGGATCTCCGCGTCGTCTTCCCAGCTGTCCCACAGGCGGCGGACGACGTCGATGTGATCGGCCGCCTCGTCGTAGCGGTCGGGCGCAGGCGGGACGGGGCGCGGGCCGACATAGCCGCCGTCGCCGGCGCGGACGGAGACATCGGCCTGCCAGCCCGCCCGCCCACCGCTGACCCAATCCAGCGTCGCGATCTGGGTGGAGAGCAGGAACGGCTCGGTCAAGGTCGTGCTCGCCGCGGGGACGATCCCGATGTGACGCGTGAGCGGAGCGACTCGAGCCGCGATCATCACGGCGTCGAGCCGGCCGCGCGGCGGCGCGAGCATCCGGTGGCAGTCCGCGATCGTCACGAAGTCCAGGCCGCCGTGCTCCGCCGCTCGGATCTGATGCACCCAAAACGCCGGCGTCAGCGGCGTATCGCCGTCGGGTTCCGCGCGCGGGCGCAGAGCCGGACGCCATGCGGCCGAGTCCAGCTCGACGGCGAGGTGGAATGGGAGCTTTTTTGACAATCTCTATTGAAATTGAGGGCTAGCTCGTCATGCTACCTCGATGACGGTGCTCTCGGGCCTCGAGCAGACCCCGGCGCGATCACACCGGCGGCGACGGCGGCCGCCTGCGCTCGCAGCTCCGGCACCGCGACCGTCTCCCAGAGCTGACCGGTCAGCAGGCTCCCGAGCGCGTACAGCCCCTCGGCCACCTGGAGGTCTACGTCGGCGGCGAGGCCGAGCCCCGTGTGGTGGCGCCGGCAGATGCCGCTGTTCACGAGCTCACGCAGCAGGGGCTGGTCGCTTCGCGCGCAGTCGAGCTGCGGTCCGGTGCAGTCGATCACCGCCGCGGCCCGGAGCCGCTCGGTCTGACCCTCCGCGGTCTCGAACGCGATCTCGAGGCGCTCGCCGACGACCTCGGGCGCGATCCGGCGGGTGGCGATGACCGCGAGGCGCCCGGAGGCGAGCTCGGCCTCGATCCGGCCGGCGACCTCGGGAGCCATGCGGTGACGGTGCACGTTCCAGATCGATCCCCATCTCGCCACCGCCAGCTCCCGGTCCTCGGCCGCCAATCGCTGCCACAGCTCCTGAGTGTGCGGTCGCAGAGCGTCGATCGCGGAACGACAGTCGTGGCCCGCGGCCTGCCGGTCGCCGATCAAGCCGAGGATGTCGGCGAGGGTCGTCACCTGTGCCACGGCACCGGCATCGAGCCCCGGCGCGGCGACCCCTCGCCGGTGCGCCGTGGGCAGGCGCCCGTTGCGTGACAGCGCGACGATCGGCCCTTCGAAGCCCAGACGCCGAACGGTCAGCACCGAGTCGACGGCCGTCAGTCCGGATCCGATCAGCACCACGGGGCCGTCGCGGTGCGACAGCCCGCCACCCGACATCGACCACGGGCCCGCGTGGAGATCGGGATGCCCGAGGGCCCCGAACACGTGCTGGGGGTCGTTCCCGGTGGCCAGGACACAGCGCCGCGCCGTCAGCGAGCTGCCCCCGGCGGTGATCGACCATCCGCCGCGGCCCGGGACGATGGAATCCGCCCTGGCGTCGATCCAGCGCACCGTGATCGCCCGCTGCGGTGCCTCCCGCAGCGCGTCCTCGCGTAGCCCGCTCAGATAGTGCGCGTACAGTGCCCGCGGGGCGAAATCGACCGGACCCGGCGCCGGCACGCCGAGTGTCGCGCAGGCGGCCGCGGCGGCCGGCGTCAGCAGCCAGGCGGCGAAATGCTCGGGATCGTGGGCCCAGGCGCCCATGCGGTTGGCCTGCACGTTGAGCAGATGCAGCGGATCGACGGTCCTGTAGGCGAGACCGAGCCCGGAGCGATCGGACGCGACCACCGCCACCGTGAGCGCGGTGGCGCGGCGCACCAGCTGCATGAGCGTCGCCAGCCCGGAGAACCCGAATCCGACGATCGCGAGATCGGCATCGCCCGCGGTCGTCGTCCCATTCAGCATCTAGACCATCAGGTTAATTGAAGTCTCCGCCGGTCAGCGCGCGCGGGCGAACCGGTGCACGGCGTCGAGCAGCTCGCGGCTCTTGGCGGCAGCCTCCGCCTCGTCGCCGGACGCCAGCGCGCCGGCGACGCAGTGGTTGACGTGCTCGTCGAGGATCTTGAACGCGACCGCATCCAGAGCGGTCGTCACCGCTGAGATCTGGGTGATGATGTCGATGCAGTAGCGGTCGTCGGCGAGCATCTTCTCGATCCCGCGCACCTGCCCCTCGATCCGGTGCAGGCGCTTGATGAGCGCCTCCCTGTCGGCGCTGTAGCCGTAGACGGGGTGTTCGGATTCGGTCACGTCGTAGTCTCCCGGGATGAGTGGAAGCGCCAGCGGCGCAGCTCCGCCTTCCTATCAAAGCCCCGCGACCCTCGATCTTCGGCGAGGCCCGCTGCTCGGGCGCGTCGCACGGGTCGATCCGCGACGCGTGGAGGTGGAGGTGTCGGGCGATCTCGTCGCCGGGATCGCCGTGTCGGATCTGGTCGCGATGCCGGCGGGGGGCGGCTTCCTCGTCGGGCTGGTGGACACGATCAGCGCGCGCGCGGCCGGCGATGGGCGGTCCGCCACCGGGGCGCCGGCCGGCGCGGTGACCGCGGACCTGCGGGTCATGCCGATCGGATCGTTCGTCGCCGAGCCGGGGGGCGCTGCTGCCCTCCGGCGCGGCGCCTCGGCGTATCCCCGCATCGGCGCGGGCTGTCATCTGATCGACGGCGCGCTGCTGAGCGCGTTGATGTCGATCGTCGCCGACGTGGTCGGGGCCGGCGAGCGGCTCGTGCTCGGCCACTACCTGTCCGAGGGCGAGGCGCCGGCGGTCGCCGACGGCAACTACCTCTTCCAGCGTCATGTCGCCCTGCTCGGCAGCACCGGGGTGGGGAAGAGCTGGGCGGTGGCGCTGATGCTCGAACGCGCATCGGCGTTGGCGCACGCGAACCTGATCGTGTTCGACCTCCACGGCGAGTACGGCCCGCTCACGCAGCCGGCCAACGGGCGCGCTCCGGTTGCCCGAGGCCTGCAGGTCGCCGGTCCCGCCGATCTCGGCCGATCCGACGATCACATCCTCTACCTGCCCTACTGGCTGCTGGAGCGCGACGAGCTGCTCGCACTCACCCTCAATCCTTCCGACCCGAATGCGTCTGACCAGGTCGTGCGCTTCACCCAGCACGTGCAGACGCTCAAGGGCGTCTACCTCGTGCAGGTGGGCCGCGAGGACACGGTGCCGATGTTCACCGCCGACTCGCCGATCCCCTACAGCCTGGGCCATCTCGCTCAGATGCTCCGGCGCGACGACACCGAGCAGATTCCCCAGCCTCCGAGCCACCGTCTGGAGCCGGGCCCGCACTACGGCCGGCTGACTGGTTTCATCTCGCGGATCGCAGCGCGGATCGACGACCCGCGCTACGGATTCATCTTCACCCCGCCCGACCACACGCTCGCCTACGAGTGGCTCGCCGACATGGCGAGGATCCTCCTCGGGGCGGAGCAAGGCAAGCCCGGGATCAAGATCATCGACCTCTCCGAGGTGCCCAGCTCGATCGTGCCGATCGTGGTGGGAGTCCTCGCGCGCCTCGTCTACAACGTGCAGTTCTGGATGGACCCCGACCAGCGGACGCCGGTCTGCCTGGTCTGCGACGAGGCTCACCTCTACCTGCCCCAGGCCGACAATCCGGGACGGCTGCAGAGCGCCGCGCTGCGGGCCTTCGAGTCGATCGCCAAGGAGGGGCGCAAGTACGGCGTCGGCCTGCTCGTGGTCAGCCAGCGCCCGACCGACGTCAACCGCACGATCCTCAGCCAGTGCAACAACTTCATCGTCATGCGGATGACCAACGACTCCGACCAGGCGATGATCAAGCACCTCGTCCCGGAGTCCGTCTCGGGCGTGACCGACCTCCTGCCGGTGCTCGACGTCGGCGAGGCGGTGGTGATCGGCGACGCGTTGCGGCTTCCCACCCGGATCCTGTTCGATGCCCCGGCGATCCGCCCGGCCAGCACGACCAAGCCCTACTGGTCGCTGTGGGCCACGCAGCCCTCGAGCCCGGAGGCGATCGTCGCCGGCGTCGAGGCGATGCGAAACCAGCTGCGCGGCCGGCGGGCCGTGCAGCCGTAATTCTCGGCTTTCTACTGTTACCACCAGGCCGGCTCTCCGTTTACCTTGTGCGTGGCCCAGGGCCACGCCGACCAGGGGGAGCGGTGGCAGCGCAGCCGCATCCTCGCCTGGCACGGCCGGATCCGGGGCGCATAACAGTCACGCGAGGAGAGTCCGTGCGCAAGCCAGCAGCACCCAGCTTTCGCGCTCTGCGCGAACCACGCCCGTTCCGTCCACCTCCGGTCGGTGGCGCCACCGCAGACGCGGCCCGCCAGGATCAGCCGGCGGTGTTCCTCAACTGCCCGCGGTGCGGGCTGAGCATCAGGCAGAGATCCCCGTGGCTGCCGATGGAGCACTGCCCGCGTTGCATCGCCCGCGCTCAGATCCCGATCAAGCTGTTCGCCTCGCCGCGGCCCACGACCGACTGGCACCGCCACGGGTCGGCGCCGTACCCACAGAGCCAGGGCTAGCCCTCCCGCGCCCGAACATGACCTGACCCTGCGTCGACACGAGACCGCTCGGGGCCGCCGCTCACCCGCGCAACCCACGCCGAGGCCCGGCCAATCGGAGACAATTGAGCGGTGAGGGTCTCCGCCAAGGCCGACTACGCGGTGCGAGCCGCGATCGAGCTCGCGTCGGCCGAGCATCTGCCGGTCAAGGCCGACCAGCTGGCCCACAGCCAGGCGATCCCGGTCAACTTCCTCGTCAAGATCCTGCATGAGCTGCGGACTGCCGGCCTGATCCGCACGCAGCGGGGACCCGAGGGCGGCCACGAGCTCGCCCGGCCGGCCGACGAGATCTCGATCGCCGACGTCCTGCGCGCCGTGGAGGGACCGCTTGCCGAGGTTCGCGGCGCGCCGCCGGAGACGCTCGAGTACATCGGCAGCGCGCGGCCGCTTCAGCGGGTCTGGGTCGCGTTGCGCACGAACATGCGCGGCGTGCTCGAGACCGTGACGCTGGCCGACCTGGCCACTGATCATCTGCCCGCGGACATCGAGCTCCTGGCCAGCAACGCCGAGTCCTGGGTCACGCGCTGACGCCTCGGCGGGCTCGCGCCCGCCATTAACCCTAAAAACCGATCGGTTTTGCTAGTGTTTGGGGTCCGGTAGTGCGAGCGTAGTGCGAGCCCGCGTCCACTTTTTGAATCGACTAGATTGACTTACATGCCCGCAGTAACGACCCCGCGCCGGATCCGACTTGCCGTCGACGCGCCGCCTGCGACGGCGGGTCCGCTCCGGAGCCGGAGATGCCATGATCGCCAGTGTTCATGAGGTGAGGCCCGAATCGAGCTCGGAGGAGCTGCTCACGCTGCTCTCGCGCGAGCACGCCGATCACCGCCTGCCCGTCGGCCTGCGCCGGCTCACCGAGCGTTTCGCTTACGAGCTGCTCGGACTGCTGTTCCCCCATTTCGCAGACCGTTCGGTGTCGGCGCCCGGCGAGCTCGCCGAGCAGCTCGTCGCCCTCGAGGTGCTGCTCAACCGCGCCGTGAGCGCGCCCCGCGCGGACGGGGGCGACGGCGGCCCGCCCGATCCGGCCGTCGAGTTTCTGTTCTCGCGGCTGGGCCTGATCCGCGAGGCGCTGATGCTGGACGCGCACGCCATCTACGCCGGCGATCCGGCCGCCCAGAGCGTCGACGAGGTGATCCTCGGCTACCCCGGGTTCCTGGCGATCGCCACCTACCGAGTGGCCCACGAGCTGCACGGGCGCGTAGCGCTGTTCCCGCGTCTGCTGACCGAGGTCGCGCACCGCGCGACGGGGATCGACATCCACCCCGGCGCGCGGATCGGCTCGTCGTTCGCGATCGACCACGGTACCGGGATCGTGATCGGCGAGACCGCGAAGCTCGGCGAGCGCGTGCGCCTGTATCAGGGGGTGACGCTCGGCGCGGCGCGTGTGAACAAGGGCCTGGAGAGCGTCAAGCGACACCCCACGATCGGCGACGACGTCGTGATCTACGCCAACGCGACGATCCTCGGCGGCGACACGGTGATCGGCCACGGCAGCCGGATCGGCGGCAACGTGTGGCTCACCCGTAGCGTGCCGCCCTACTCGGTCGTGACGCCGACGGCCCGCGTCGAGAGGCACCGGGCCGAGTCGAGCCCGTCCGACGACCTTCTCGAATTCAATATCTGACTCGAGCGACAGGAGCAGAGCATGAGGTTCAACAACGTCCTGGAGACGATCGGAAACACGCCGCACATCCGGATCAACCGGTTGTTCGATCCGCGGGTGGAGGTGTGGATGAAGGCTGAGCGGACCAACCCGGGGGGCAGCATCAAGGATCGGATCGGGCTCTCGATGATCGAGGACGCGGAGCGGCGAGGGTTGATCGGGCCGGGGGGCCTGATCGTCGAGCCGACGTCGGGCAACACCGGAGTGGGCTTGGCGATCGTGGCGGCGGTGAAGGGCTACCGGCTGCTGTTGGTGATGCCCGAGTCGATGTCGATCGAGCGGCGGCGGCTGTTCGCCGTCT
>Ga0181518_10005630_pt1 | contig 10759 bp, 10 predicted proteins | sample PEATcosm2014_Bin_28_FD_119751 | JGI IMG/M metagenome (GOLD analysis project Ga0181518, IMG submission 119751) | Peatland microbial communities from MTU Mesocosm Facility, Houghton, MI, USA - PEATcosm2014_Bin01_60_metaG | ecosystem: Environmental > Terrestrial > Soil > Wetlands > Peat | place... | reverse complement strand
TCCGGGGACGCCGATGGTTCCGGGGACGCCGATGGTTCCGTGGACGCCGATGGTTCCGGTGACGCCGATGACTCCGGCGACTGCGGTGACGCTGATATCTCCGGTATCTCCGGTATCTCCGGTGCGTTCGGTGACGCCGACGTGGCCTGGCGCCAGATCCGGTCGGTGTCGGCCCGCCTCGAGCTCCTCCGGAGCTTCGCTCAGGTGCTGCAAGAGCACTCCGGCGAACTGGTGAATCGCAGCCGCGCGCTGCAGGCCCGTAGCGCCGCGCTGCAGAGCCGCGCCACGGCGCTCAAAGCGAACGCCGGGGATTGCATCCAGGACCGCAGCGCACTCGGCGTGTCCCCGGCCCCGGTGGCCCCGGTGGCCATTGCCCCGCGGTCCCCTGTGAATTTCGCCACGCAAGTCCCCCCGACGGTCACCGGGGAAGCCCCAGCGACCTTCGCCCCAAAGGCCCCAGCGATCTTCACCGCAAAGGCCCCGGTGCCCTCTCGGCCATATGTCAGCGCCGAACCCCAAAGCGCCGAAATTCCCCTCCTCGGCGGCGAGGTGACCGAAGGTGTCGTCCGCGTCGGCCGGACCGTCCGCCGCCCGGTGCGGCCGCACACTCCCGCGGTACACACGCTCCTTCGGTACCTCGAGGCCGCCGGTTTCGACGGCGCCCCGCGCGTGCTCGGCATCGACGCGAAGAACCGCGAGGTCCTGACCTACCTCCCGGGCGTGGTGAGCAGGCGCCTGCTCCCGAGGTTCATCACGGCCGACTCCACGCTGGTCTCCCTGGCCGAACTGCAACTTCGCTATCACCAGGCGGTCGCCGGTTTCGACCCGCCCCCCGGGGCGCAGTGGGATGGTGAGCTGACCCGGTTTGTCGACGGGCCGTCGGACGTCATCTGCCACTGCGACGTGAATCTGAAGAACGTTATCTTCCGGCCGGGACCGGACGGTCCCCAGCCGTATGCGTTCATCGACTTCGATCTGGCCCGGCCCGGAACGCGGCTCGTCGACATCATCCAGACGCTGCGCTACTGGGCCCCGATCGCCGATCCGGCCGACCGCGATCCGGCGCTCCGGGACGCCGATGCCCCGGCCCGCATCGCGATCTTCTGTGCGGCGTACGGCCTCTCGTGCGACGAACGCGCCCGCCTCGTCCCGGTTGCGAGCCGATGGCTGTGCCGGTCGCGGGCCACCATCGCCGAGCGGGGCAGGACGCGCGGCGGGGCCTGGGCCCGGATGCTGGCCGCCGGAATAGGGGACCGGCTGCTGCGGTCCGCGGTGTGGCTGGAGCGCAACCGGCCCGAGATCGAGGCACGCCTGCGCCGTCCGGACCGCTGGCCGGTGTGAACGCTGCGCCGCCCGGACCGCTGGCCGCCGCGCCCGCCGTACTGTCCCTGCGTCAACCGGAACCGGCGCCCGGTGAGCCCGGGGAGCCGGATCACGCCACGGCGTCTTCGCCTATGGTCAGTTGCTGTGACGTGCGAGGGGCGGGCGCCGGATGGTGCCAGGGACTGGGCGCTGGCAGGTGGCGTGGCCGCGGGCGTGGCGCTGGACGCGCTGATCGGTGACCCGCGCCGCGCGCATCCAGTGGCTGCCTTCGGCCGTGCCGCCGCGGGCCTGGAAGCGCGCATGTACGCGGACGGCCGGCTCCGCGGCTCGCTGTACGCCGGCGCCTGCGTGCTGGGCGCCACCCTGCCGGCCGCGGCTGCGCACCGCCTCACCCGTGGCCGCCCGCTACTCCGCGCCGCCGCCGTCACGGCCACCGTCTGGGCGGTCACCGGTGCCCGTTCGCTTCGCCATGAGGCCGAACGGGCCGCTGTGACCCTCGATACGAACGATCTGGCCGTGGCCCGCGAGGTGCTCCCGGGGCTCTGCAGCCGCGACCCGGCCCACCTCGGCCCGAAGGACCTCGCCCGCGCGGTGGTCGAGTCGGTGGCCGAGAACACTAGCGACGCGGCGGTCGCCCCGCTGGTCTGGGCCGCGGTCGCCGGGCTGCCCGGCCTGGCCGCCTACCGCGCGGTGAACACGCTGGACGCGATGGTGGGCTACCGGTCACCGCGGTACGAGCGGTTCGGCTGGGCCGCCGCGCGCCTCGACGACGTCGCCAACTGGGCCCCCGCCCGCCTGACGGCGGCGCTCGCCGCGGCCTGCGCGCCCGCCGTCGGCGGGAGCCCCCGCGCGTCGCTGCGCGCCGTCCGCCGCGATGGCGGGCACCACCCGAGCCCGAACGCGGGCCACCCGGAGGCGGCCTTCGCCGGCGCGCTCGGCCTGCGGCTCGGCGGGGCCAGCAGCTACCAGGGCGTCACTGAGTACCGGCCCGAACTCGGCGACGGCCGCGCACCCGAACCCCGCGACATTCGCCGGGCGGCGCGCCTGTCCCGCGCCGTCACGGTCAGCGCCGCCGCCCTGGCCGCCCTGGCCGCCCTGGCCCCAAACATCCCCGGTCCGGCCTCACCCGGTCCGGCCTCACCCGGCCCGGCCTCACCCGGCCCGGCCTCACCCGGCCTCGCCTCCCCGCATGGGCTCCCCGGGCGGGGGCTCCTCCCCGTCGGCCGCCCCTCGCGGCGCCCGGGCCGGACGCGCGGGGGCGTCCGGTGAAGGGGGCGTTGCTGGTCGCGGGGACGAACTCCGACGCCGGCAAGAGCGTGATCACGGCCGGGCTGTGCCGCTGGCTGGCCCGCCAGGGCCTGAAGGTGGCCCCGTTCAAGGCACAGAACATGTCGCTCAACTCCTTCGTCACGCCGGGTGGCGCGGAGATCGGGCGGGCACAGGTCATGCAGGCCGCCGCGGCCGGGGTCGAGCCGACCGCGGACATGAACCCGGTCCTGCTCAAGCCGGGCAGCGACCGGCGCAGCCAGGTGGTCGTACTCGGCCACCCGAGAACCGAGGCCGACGCGGTCTCCTACCGGTCCATGGCCACAGAGCTCCGGCAGGTCGCGCTGGCCAGCCTGGCCCGGCTCCGCGACGAGTTCGACGTCGTGATCTGCGAGGGGGCCGGCAGCCCGGCGGAGATCAACCTGCGCGACACCGACGTGGCGAACATGGGGCTGGCCCGGGCCGCCGGGCTGCCCGTCATCGTGGTCGGCGACATCGACCGGGGCGGTGTGTTCGCGGCACTGTACGGGACGCTCGCGCTCATGCCGCCCGCCGACCAGGAGCTGGTCTCGGGCTTCGTCATCAACAAGTTCCGCGGCGCCACCGAACTGCTGGACAGCGGGATCACCATGCTGGGGCGCCTCACCGGGCGCCCACTGCTCGGCGTGCTGCCCTGGGCCGAGAACCTCTGGCTCGACGCGGAAGACTCGCTCGCACTCTCCCGGCCGGCCGGCTCCGGCGGCGGGATAGGGAGCACTACAGCCCCGTTCGGAAATGACGTGCTCCGGATCAGCGTGGTCCGGCTCCCGCGGATCAGCAACTTCACCGATATCGACGCGCTGGCCGCCGAGCCGGGGGTGCTCGTCCGGCTGGCCCGCGAGCCCGCCGAACTGGCCGACGCCGACCTGGTCGTGCTGCCCGGCTCCCGGGCGACCGTCGCGGACCTCGGCTGGCTGCGTGGGCGCGGGCTCGCCGCCGCCATCGCCGAGCGCGCGCGGCTGGGCCGGCCGGTGCTCGGCATCTGCGGCGGGTACCAGATGCTGGCCGTGCAGATCAAGGACCGGGTGGAGTCCGGCGCGGGTGAGGTCCCCGGCCTGGGCCTGCTCCCGGCCCGGGTGGAATTCGGCACGGATAAGTGCCTGGGACGGCCGGTGGGCCGCGCGCTGGGCACCACGGTCGCCGGATACGAGATCCACCACGGTGTCGTCCGGCTCACCGACCCGGGCTGCGAGCCGTTCCTGGACGGCTGCCGGGCCGGCCCCGGTGGCGCAGTGTTTGGCACGAGCTGGCATGGCACGATGGAAAACGACAAGTTCCGGCGGGTGTTCCTGGCCGACGTGGCGCGCCTGGCCGGTCGCGATTTCACGCCCGCACCCGGCACGGACTTCGCGGGGCTGCGCGAGGCGCGGCTCGACGCGCTCGGCGACCTGGTCGCAGACCACCTTGATACCGCGGCGCTCGGGCGGCTGATCAGCGAGGGTGCGCCGCCTGGTCTGCCCGTGCTGCCCCCCGCGGGCCGGTGAAATCGGTGCCGGCGAAGTTCTGGCGAACGGAAAGGGGCGGGAGATGGACGAACGTGGCGACGCCACCGCGGCGGCGGTCAGCGGCGACCCAGCGTGGCTGGCGTCCAGGCCGGTGCTCATCTTCGACCTCGGCGGCGTCGTCCTGGACTGGAACCCCCGTCACCTGTACCGGAAGCTGATCCCCGACGAGGTGGCGCGCGAATGGTTCCTGACCGAGGTGTGCAGCCCGGCCTGGAACCTGCAGATGGACACCGGCAAGCCGTCGGCGGAAGCGGTCGCGGAACTGTCTGCGCGCTTTCCCGGCCAGGCCGGCCTGATCAGCGCCTATTGGGATCGCTGGCCGGAAATGCTTTGCGGTCCCATTCCGGGCACGAGCGAGTTCGTTACCGAATTGGCCAAATCGGGACGTGAGCTGTACGCCATTTCGAACTTTAACGGCGAGGTGTGGCCGGCCACGATGGACGCCTTTCCCGTGCTGAACTGCTTTAAGGACACCGTCATTTCCAGCTTCGTCGGGGTCTGCAAGCCCGATCCGCGGATCTTCGGCTTCGCGCTGCGGCGGTTCGGCGTTGCCGCCGGGGACTGCCTGTTCATCGATGACGTCGCGGCGAACGTGGATGGCGCGAAAGCAGCCGGAATCGCGGCCGTCCAGTTCACCTCGGCCGCCGCGCTGCGGAGGCTGCTCGCGTCCGCTGACCCGGCCTCCTGAGCGGGCCTGACCCGGCCTCCTGAGCGGGCCTGACCCGGCGTCCTGAGCGGGCGGCATGGCCCCGGCGACGCCCTGATCGGCTGTCCCCTAGCATGGGCGGCAGCGCTGCCGGGCTCAATGGCGTACGGCGGCCTGCGCGCCCACGTGAAGTCCATTTGAGAGCCTTGAGGTCGGTCATGCCTGAGAAAGTCCTGTACACCGCCGAAGCCACCGCCACGGGCGGCGGCCGGAACGGCCACGTCACCTCCTCCGACGGCCGGATCGACCTCGATCTCGCGCTTCCGCCCGGGATGGGCGGGTCAGGTAACGGCGCCAACCCCGAAGAGCTGTTCGCCGCCGGGTACGCGGCGTGCTACCACAGCGCCCTGCGCGCGGTCGGCCGCCGGGCCGGCGCCGACGTGGACGGCTCCACGGTGACCGCGTACGTGGGCATCGGGCCCGAAGGAGACGCGCTCGACCTGGTCGTCACGCTCGAGATCTACCTGCCGAACGCCGGTCCCGCGCACGCCCGCGAGGTCGCCGAGGCGGCCCACCAGGTGTGCACCTACTCGCGCGCGACGCGCGGCAACATCAGCGTGGAGCTGCGGCTCACCGGCCCGGCCGCCACCACCGAGCAGCCTGCCTGACCCGGATGCCGCGAGACCTGCGGGACCGGCTGGCGGACGCGCGGCTCTACCTGTGCACGGACGCCCGGGAGCGCCAGGGCGACCTGCCGGACTTCCTCGACGCGGTGCTCGGGGCCGGGGTGGACATCGTCCAGCTCCGGCAGAAGGGCCTGGAGGCGGCGCAGGAGCTCGCGTTCCTCGAGATGTTCCGGGAGAAGGCGGCCCGGCACGATGCGCTGTTCGCCGTCAACGACCGCGCCGACCTGGCCTACGCGGCCGCCGCAGACGTCCTGCACCTGGGCCAGGATGATCTCCCGGTCGCCGTGGCCCGGGCGATCATCGGCCCCGGGCCGCTGATCGGGCGTTCCTCGCACGCCGAGGCGGAGACGGCCGCGGAAGCGTCGGCCCCCGGGGTCGACTACTTCTGCACGGGCCCGGTCTGGCCGACGCCGACCAAACCCGGCCGGCCCGCGCCCGGCCTGCCGCTCGTGCGTTACGCCGCCACGCTGGGCCCCGGCCGTCCGTGGTTCGCGATCGGCGGGATCACCCTGGACAGCCTCGGCCAGGTGCTGGGGGCCGGTGCGCGCCGCGTGGTCGTGGTCCGGGCGCTCACCGAAGCGCCGGATCCGGCCGCCGCCGCGGCCACGTTCGCCGCGCGGCTGCGCGCTGCCCAGTAGCGGGCCGGCGGGCCCTGGCGCAGGCCGGCCCGCAGACCTGCCCGGCCGCCGGGCCATTGGGCCGTGGCACGGATGGGCACTCAGCGGTTACGCTGGGCCGCATGCCTCCTCGCCCGCGCCGCTCATCCGCGCCCGCCGGCTCCGCCGGGCCCATCGGCTCTGCGGCCGCCCCGGCCCGACTGGTCCGGCACGCCGCCGCGATCCGGGACCTGATCGCGGCCGGCGGTGAGTCGTTCTCATTCGAATTCATGCCGCCGAAGACCGACGCCGAGGAGCTGCAGCTCTGGCGGGCGATCCGGCAGCTCGAGCCGCTGCGGCCGACGTTCGTCTCGGTGACCTACGGTGCGGGCGGCTCGACCCGCGACCGGACGGTCCGCGTGACCGGCCGGATCGCCGAGGAGACGACGCTGACCCCGGTCGGGCACCTGACCGCCGTGAATCACTCGGTCGCCGAGCTGCGGCACGTCATCGGCTCCTACGCGGCGGTCGGCGTCCGCAACCTGCTGGCGCTGCGCGGTGACCCGCCCGGCGACCCGAACGCGGAGTGGACGGCGCACCCGGAGGGTCTGGCCCACGCCGACGACCTGGTCCGCCTGATCCGGTCCGCCGGAGACTTCTGCGTCGGCGTCGCCGCTTTCCCCGAGAAGCACCCGCGCTCACCCGACCTCGACTCCGACGTCGAGTATTTCGTCCGCAAGTGCCGGGCCGGGGCCGACTTCGCCGTCACGCAGATGTTCTTCTACCCCGAGGACTACCTGCGGCTGCGTGACCGGGTGGCGGCCCACGGCTGCGCCGTGCCGATCATCCCCGGCATCATGCCCATCACCAGCGTGCGGATCATCGACCGCGCGATCGAGCTGGGTGGCACCAAGATTCCGCCGGAGCTGTCCGAGCGGCTGCACGCCGTCTCCGACGACCGGGCGGCGGTGCGCGAGATCGGCGTGGACTACGCGGCCTCGATGTGCGAGCGACTGCTCGCCGAGGGCGCCCCGGGCCTGCACTTTTACACGCTGAACTGGTCCCGGGCCACGCGCGAGATCTACCAGCGGCTCGGCCTGGCCGAGCGCGCGGCAAGGATGCGCGCGTCCCGCCCCACGGACCAGACGGATCCGCCGGGCCAGCAGCGTCAGGAGCGGATGTCGCGCAGCGGCAGCGCGGCGCCCATCACCGCGTAGGGCGGGTCACCGCCGGAGAACCGGTACGCCGTCAGCAGGTCGACGAACCCGGCGTTGCGGTACAGCTGCCGCGCGGGTGATTCGGAGTCGTGCGTGGACAGCAGGGCGCTGTATTCGTCCAAGTCGGCGGTCAGCCGGTACAGCAGGCTGCGCCCGAGTCCCTGGTGCTGGTAGGCGGGCTTCACGTGCAGCTCAGCCACCTCGAACGAGTCGGACAGCCAGTGGCCGGCTTCGGCCGGGCTGGCCGAAGCGGCCAGCGCGTAGTTAACCATGTCGTGCCACCACTGGCCGGACTCCCCGTGGAAGCCGTAGCTGAAGGCGACCGGCTCACCGTCGCCGTCGACGACGGCCAGGGCGCGGAAACCGGGGTTGGTCGCGTGCCGGGCCATGATCGCCCGCCGGCCCGCCAGCTGCGAGGGCGCCGGGTTCATGGCGGCGGTGTACACCGCCAGCATCTTTTCGACGGCTATCACGAAGCGCGCGGCGCCCAGTTCCGTCAGCGTGGTTGCGGGCCCCATCCCCCCGAGCTTACGGGACACCGCGGCACCCCTAAAGCACACCACCGCCAGCGCCCTGCCGATGTCCTGGTGCCCCCAACCGCCCGCTCGCTCTCGTCCAATAACCAATAAAACCTATCTAAATTATTGACAATCGTCGGCCTCAGTGTTTTGCTCGCGATAACGGCCGGGCGCGCCCGCCGGGCGGGCCGTGCGACCCGCAGAAGGGAGACTCATGTCCACCAGTGCCGCGGCCATCGACATCCGGCGCATCGCGGGCCACATCGGCGCGGAGATCACCGGCGTGCGCATCGCCGCCGACCTGCCTGGCGATGTGTTCAGCACCATGAGGCACGCCCTCCTCGAGCACAAGGTGATCTTCATCCGTGGCCAGGGTCAGCTGACCGATGCGGAGCAGGCAGGCTTCGGCCGCCTATTCGGAAGCCTGACCGCGGCCCACCCGACCGTGCCCGGCACCGAGCAGGAGCCGCACGTCCTTGAGCTGGACGCGCAGGCCGGCGGGGGCAAGGCCAACGCGTGGCATACCGACGTCACGTTCGTCGACCGGCCGCCCGCGGTCTCCATCCTGCGAGCGGTCAGCTTGCCGCCCTACGGCGGCGACACGTCCTGGGCGAACACCACGACCGCGTACCAGAGCCTGTCCCCGGAGCTACGGACCCTGGCCGAGAGTCTGCGGGCGCTGCACACGAACGAGTACGACTACGCGGAGCAGTCCGGCGGTGGTGTGGGCCGCAGGTCCGACCGGGACGAGCGGCACCATCGCGAGGTCTTCCTGTCCACGATCTTCCAGACGGAGCATCCCGTGGTGCGGGTCCACCCCGAGACGGGGGAGCGCTCCCTGCTGCTCGGCCAGTTCGTCAAGCGCATCCTGGGCGTATCCCCCTCGGACTCCCGCTACCTGTTCGAGCTGTTCCAGCGGCACGTCACGCGGCTGGAGAATACCGTGCGCTGGCGCTGGGCCCCCGGCGACCTTGCCATCTGGGACAACCGCGCGACCCAGCACTACGCGATCGACGATTACGGCGAGCTGCCCCGCCGGATGCACCGCATCACGGTCGCCGGCGACGTCCCCGTCGGCGCCGGCGGCCGCCCGAGCCTCGCCCTGCAAGGCGAGTCGGCCTCCTACGTCACCGCCTGAGGCCAGGTCCGGATCCTTGGCGCGTTCTCAGTCAGCGCGGGAAAAGGGGCCCGTGGGACAGGTGGGGCAGGACGTGGCGGGCGAACAGGTCGCCTTCGGTGACGTGCGGGTAGCCGGACAGGATGAACGCTTCCATGCCGAGCGCCTGGTACGCCCGCAGCTTGGCCAGCACCTGGTCCGGGTCGCCCACGATGGCCGCCCCGGCCCCGGACCGTGCCCGCCCGATGCCGGTCCACAGCGCCGGCTCGGCGTACCCTTCGCTGTTGGCCGCCTCCCGAAGTTCCCGCTGCCGGGCGTTCCCGGCCGACGTGGTGTCCAGCGACCGGCGGCGGATCTGCTCGCCGGTCTCCGCGTCCAGCCGTGACAGCAGCCGCCGCGCCGCCGCCCGCGCCTCGGACTCGGTGGACCGGACGATCACGTGCGCCCGGTACCCGAACCGCAGCTCGCGCCCATGCCGCGCCGCCCGCGTCCGCATGTCGTCGATCACCCCGGCCACCCCGGGCAGCGTGTCCGGCCACATCAGGAACACGTCCGCGGCCTGGGCCGCCACCTCGCGCGCGGGCTCGGACAGGCCGCCGAAGTAGAACGGCGGGCGCCCGCCCTTCGGCCGCAGCCGCGGCGGATCGAGCGTCACGTCGACGAAATCCCCGTGGAAATCCACCGGCTTCCCGCTGAGCAGGTCGCGCAGCACGGTCATGATCTCCAGCGTGCGCCGGTACCGGGCCGCGGAGTCCAGCTTCTGGCCCGGCAGGTCGGAGGAGATGATGTTGACCGTGAGCCGGCCGCCGAGCATCTGGTCCAGCGTGGCCAGCTGCCGGGCCAGCTGCGGCGCCCACATCTCGCCCATCCGCACCGCCGCCAGCAGCTGCATGCGCCGCAGCAGCGGGGCGATCCCGGCCGCGAAGCCGATCGCGTCGATGCCCATCGAGTACCCCGACGGCAGCAGCAGGTTGTCGTAGCCCGCCGCCTCGGCGGCGAGCGCGATCGTGCGGCAGTGCTCCCAGCTCGACTGGAGCGCCGGATCCGGTACCCCGAGGAACTCGTAGTCGTCGTCGCACAGGGCGGCGAACCAAGACACTTCACATCCCATCGGCGTGCCTCCTTGTGCGGCGCTGCGCTGGGCGGTCAAGTTTCTCCTGTACCCGTCCGGGCTGCCCAGGAATCCCTCCCGCCTCAGTGCTAGCCCAGCGGTACGCCCGTTCGGCGGGATAGGAAAACGGGCGCGGTGCCGGGCGGCCGGCCCGGGGCGCTCAGTCGAGGTGCTGGCGGCTGGCCGCCATGACGGTGAGCGTGACCCGGGCGCGGCCGAGACCGGGGTGCTCGGCGATCACCGTGACCGGCCCCGTCCGGCCTGGCCGGGATCGCAGCCAGACCGCGCCGAGCCCGCCGTATTCGGCGAGCGGGAACGGGTTGTCCCCGATCAGCTCGGCGGGTCCCGTCACGTGCAGCGTGACCTCTCCGGAGGTGTAGCGGCGCTGGTTGCCGTAGGCGTCGACCGCCCGGAACACCACGCGGGTGGCGTCGGACCCGTCGCCGGTGATCGCCGTGTCGTCGGCCGTCACCGGCCAACTCGGCCGGCCGGCGCCGGGCCTCCGGTCCAGTTCCCCGGCTGCCGGCGCAGCTTGCCTGCAGCTACTGGAGAGGCCGAGTGCTACCCCCGAGCGACCGCGGCTAGCCAGCCGAACAGCCATGCCGGAAACACAGAGTAACGATGTCATGACACATCCCTGTTCGGTCATGGTCAAACGTCCCTGATATCCCGCCGCCCGCCCGCGAAACGCCCACCCACCCACCCACCCACCCGCCGAGCCCCGCTGCGAGGGTC
>Ga0181518_10005620_pt1 | contig 10779 bp, 10 predicted proteins | sample PEATcosm2014_Bin_28_FD_119751 | JGI IMG/M metagenome (GOLD analysis project Ga0181518, IMG submission 119751) | Peatland microbial communities from MTU Mesocosm Facility, Houghton, MI, USA - PEATcosm2014_Bin01_60_metaG | ecosystem: Environmental > Terrestrial > Soil > Wetlands > Peat | place... | reverse complement strand
GACGACGCCGCCGGTCAGCGCGGCCACCACCTGCTCAGCCGCCTGGTAGCCGGCGCGGTCGGTGGCCTCGGCGGTCGAGGCCCCGAGGTGCGGGGTGACGATCACGTTGGGGTAGTGGAACAGGGGGTGCTCGGTGATCGGTTCGGAGCGGAACACGTCGAGCGCGGCGCCGGCGACCTTGCCGGAGTCCAGCGCGGCCTGAAGGTCCTCGTCGACGACGAGCGGCCCGCGTGCGACGTTGAGGACCCGCACGCCGTCCTTGCACTTGGCCAGCGCCTCGGCGTTGAGCCAGCCCTCGGTTTCCGGGGTGCGGGGCAGGTGCAGGGTGACGAAGTCGGCCACGGCATAGACCTCGTCGGACGAGGACGCCTTCTGCACCCCGAGCTCGCCGTAGCGCTCGGCTGACACGTACGGGTCGTAGGCGATCACCCTCATGTTGAACCCCCGGGCCCGCTGGGCGACGAGCTGCCCGATGTGGCCGAAGCCGAGGATCCCGAGGGTCTTCTCGTAGAGCTCCACGCCGGAGAACTTCGCGCGCTCCCAGTGGCCGCCGGTGAGCGAGGCGTGGGCCTGCGGGACGTTGCGCGCGAGCGCCAGCAGGAGCGCCATCGTGTGCTCGGCGGCGGTGATGACATTGGACTGCGGCGCGTTGGCGACGACGATCCCACGCTGGGTGGCGGCGGCGACGTCGACGTTGTCGACCCCGACGCCCGCCCGCCCCACGGCGCGCAGCCGCGTCGCGCGGCCCAGCAGCTCGGCGTCGAGCGTGGTCGCCGAGCGGATCAGGATCCCGTCGTAGTCGCCGATCCGCTCGCCGAGCTCGTCGGCGCTCCAGCCTGCACCGACGTCGACCTGGAAATGCTCCCGTAGCAGATCGAGGCCGGAGTCGCCGATCTTCTCTGCCACCAGGACACGGCTCCCGCCAGCCCCGCTCATAACCGCTCCAGCACCCAGTCGATGCAGGCTGTCAGGGCCTGCACGTCGGCGGGATCGGTGGCGGGGAACATGGCGATCCGCAATTGGTTGCGCCCCAGCTTGCGGTAGGGCTCGACGTCGACGATCCCGTTGGCGCGCAGCGTCGCCGCGAGCGCCGCCGCATCGACCGAGTCCTCGAAGTCGATCGTGCCGACGACCAGCGAGCGCTTGGCGGGATCGGCGACGAACGGCGTCGCGCTCGGTTGGCGCTCGGCCCAGCCGTAGAGGCGGTCGCTGGACTGCGAGGTCCGCGCCACCATCGCGTCCAGCCCGCCCTGGTCCAGCATCCACTCGAGCTGGTCGGCGAGCAGCAGGAGCGTGGCGATCGCCGGCGTGTTGTAGGTCTGATCCTTGCGCGAGTTCTCGAGCGCGATTGGCAGCGAGAGGAAGTCCGGCACCCAGCGCGAGGCGTCCCGGCGCCCGGCGATCTCCTCGATCCGCGCCACCGCAGCGGGGCTCATCGCGGCCAGCCACAGCCCGCCGTCGGAGGCGAACCCCTTCTGGGGGGCGAAGTAGTACACGTCGCTGCAGCCGATGTCCACCGGCAGCCCGGCGGCGCCCGACGTGGCGTCGATCAACACGAGCGCTCCCTCCGAGCCCGCCGGGCGGACAACCGGCACCATGACGCCGGTCGACGTCTCGTTGTGGGCCCAGGCGATCGCGTCGACGCGCTCGGAGCTGACGCCGGCCGGATCGGGCGCGTCGCCCGCCGGCGCGTCGACGACGACCGGATCAGCCAGGAACGGTGCCCCGCGGGTGCAGGCGGCGAACTTGGACGAGAACTCGCCATAGGTCAGATGCAGACAGCGCTCCCGGATCAGCGAGCAGGTGGCGGCGTCCCAGAAGGCGGTGGTGCCGCCATTGCCGAGCACGATCTCATAGCCGCCGGGCAGCGCAAACAGCTCGCCCAGGCCGGCGCGGACGCGGCCGACGAGGCTCCGGACGGGCTGCTGGCGGTGCGAGGTGCCCATCACGGCCGCGCCCGGACCGGTCAGATGCTCGAGCTGGGCCCGGCGGACGCGGGATGGCCCCGAGCCGAAGCGTCCGTCGGCTGGCCGGATCTCCGGCGGTATCTGTAGAACGGCCTGGGTCAATGTCGATCCCTCGTTGTGCCGCCCTACTCGTGGAACTCGGTGTCGATCCATTCCATCTGCGAGCGCAGCTCGCGCCCGACGACCTCGACCTGATGCCCGGCCTGCTCGTCGCGCATCCGCTTGAAGCTCTCCTGGCCGGCCCGGTTCTCGGCGATCCATTCGCGGGCGAAGTCGCCGGACTGGATCTCGGCCAGCAACTGCTTCATCGCCGCCCGCGACTGCTCGCCGATGACCCGCTTGCCGCGGGTCAGATCGCCATACTCGGCGGTGTTGGAGATCGAGTAGCGCATGCCGGCGATCCCCTTCTCGTACATCAGGTCGACGATCAGCTTGAGCTCGTGCAGGCACTCGAAGTAGGCCAGGCGGGGGTCGTAGCCGGCGTCGACGAGCGTCTCGTAGCCGGCCCGCACGAGCTCGGTGACGCCGCCGCACAGGACGGCCTGCTCGCCGAACAGGTCGGTCTCGGTCTCGTCCTTGAACGTCGTCTCGATCACGCCCCCCCGGGTGCAGCCGATCCCCTTGGCGTAGGCAAGGGCGATCCCCAGCGCGTCGCCGGTGGCGTCCTGGTGGACCGCCACCAGGCCGGGCACGCCCGAGCCCTCCAGGAACTGGCGGCGGACGAGATGGCCGGGTCCCTTGGGCGCGACGAGCGTCACGTCGACGCCGGGCGGGGGCACGATCTGCTGATAGTGGATCGAGAAGCCGTGGCCGAACATGAGCATGTTGCCGGCGGCGATCCCGTCCTTGACCCCGGCCTCCCACACCTGGCCGTGCAGCTCGTCGGGCGTCAGGATCATCACCACGTCGCCCTCGCTCGCCGCGTCGGCCGGCTCCAGCACCCTGAGCCCGTGCTCGGTGGCCTTGGCGACGCTGGCAGACGTGGGCCGCAGCCCGACGACGACGCTCACGCCGGAGTCCTTGAGGTTCAGGGCGTGGGCATGGCCCTGTGAGCCGTAGCCGATGATCGCGACGGTCTTGCCGTCGAGCTTGTGGAGGTCAGCGTCGTCGTCGTAGAACATGGGTCGCAGGCTACATGGAGCGCTGGCCCGGAGGAGCTACGGGCCGCCGAAGCGCTGCTGGAGCGCCATCACGTCGTTGACGTACTGCTGGGTGTCGGAGTACATCCCGTGCTGGAGCACCGACTGCAGGCCCTGGTAGTAGCCGGCCGCGGCCAGCTGCGCGTCGCCGCCGGTCTGAGCGAGCAGGGAGTGCAGCAGCAGGACCCCGCCGCGGATGTTGTCGGTCGCCGAATCAGGTGACAGCGGCGGCGGCGTGGCCAGGTCAGATCCGATGTAGTCCCAGGTCCCGGGCTCGATCTGCATCACGCCGGTCGCGCCCGTGCTCGAGACGAGGTCGTTGTTGAAGCCGCTCTCCTGGTAGCCGATCGCCTCGGCCAGCGACGGCGAGACGCCGTTCTCGGACGCGATCGAGCCGACCTCCTCGGGGCTGACCGTCTCGGGTGTCGGCTGGGCACCCCCGGCGCCGTCCTCGGCGGCCGGCGGGGAGGTCTCGGTCACGGCGGCCGGCGCGGTGTCGGTCGACGAGCTCGACGGCGCCGCGCCGGAGACCGCGAGCGTCGAGCCGGCGAGCAGGATCCCATTGGGGTCCAGACCGTTGGCGGCGGCGAGCTGATCCACGCTCAGGCCGTAGCGGGCGGCGATCGCCGACAGCGTGTCCCCGGGCGCCACCACATAACCGCCGCTCGTCGCCGGCGCCTCGTAGCCGGCTGTGGCCGGCGTTCCCGAGCTCTCGGCCGGCGTTCCCGAGCTCTCGGGAGCCGGTGTAGAGGTGACGGAGTCGTAGCTCGGTCCGGTCTGCGGCGGGATCGCCAGGAGCGTCCCGGCGACGAGCTGCGAGTCCGAGGGCAGCCCGTTGGCGGCGGCCAGCTGGGCGACCGAGAGGCCGTCGGTGGCGGCGACCGAGGACGGGGACTCGCCGGGGGCGACGACATGCTGAAACGCGGCCGAAGCGGCGGCGGGAAATGTGAGGGCGACGATCGCCGTGAGCAGCGACAGTTTCGTGGTACGCATGGGCGACAGTCTTCACCGTCGACACCGCCAGGAAAACTCCTGCAATCGGGCTTTCACCCCGCAAGAAATCTTTCACGCCGAAGATCGCCCGCGGCCGCCCGCCGCCGCGGTGTCACGCCGTGGCGCTGGCCACCAGCGAGCTGCCGGAGAGCAGCAGCGAACCGTCGGGCGCCTGGAACGGGGCGACAGCGGCGGCGATCGCCCCGCGGACCTGCAGCTGGCGCTCGGCGTCCAAGGGCGAGTAGGCGGCGTCGAACATCATCGACATGTCGACCGTCTCGGCGATGAACCGATCGACGTCGTCGTAACGATGCTCGATCGCCACCGCGACGACCTCGACCTCCTGGAACCCCCCATCGTCAAGCAGCTCCGCCAGGCGCCCCAGCTCGAGCACGCGCTGGCCGGGCTGCAGATCGAGCGCTTCGATCATCGCCACCGACACCGGCATGCCGTACTCGCGCAGGAGCTCGGCGCGCGATCCCCAGCGCTCCGCGGCGCGCTCCCACATCCGGCGGCTGGCGGCGCGCTGCTCGTCGGGCTCGGGCGTCGTCACGCACGTGAGCCTATTGGGTCCCGGCGGCCCGGCCGGCGGGTTCGGGCGCCGGCCGGCGCTCGAGCCCCGCGACCGCGGCCTCCCCGATCTCGAGATGAAGCGATCAGCCGAGCTCGCGCCGCAACAGCTTGCCCGTCACGCCGCGTGGCAGCTCGGCGACCAGCTCGAAGCGCTTCGGGACCTTGAACGGCGCCAGCCGTTGTGCGCAGTGGCGCCGCAGCTGCTCGGGGGTCGCGCTCGTGCGGTCGCCGAGCACGATGCGTGCGACGACCGCCTCCCCCCACTCGGGGTCGGGGCGGCCGAAGACCGCGGCGTCGGCGACGGCGGGATGCTCGAGCAGCACGGACTCGACCTCCACTGGAACGACGTTCTCCCCGCCGCTGACGATCGTGTCCGCCGTGCGGCCGGCGATCACGAGGCGGCCGGTCTCGTCGAGCCGGCCGAGATCGCCCGTGTGCAGCCAGCCGTCCGCCGACAGCGCTCCCGCCGCGACGGTCGCTCCCCGGACGAGGATCTCACCGAGCCCACCGAGCTCGCCGTCGATCGCCAGCTCGGTCCCGAGCAGCGGATATCCGTCGGTGGCGATCTGCGAGCACGCCTCGGTCATCCCGTAGGACGGCGCGACGTCGACGCCGCGCTCGCGTGCGCGATCGAGCAGCGCCGGCGCGATCGGGCCTCCGCCGAGCAGCGCCCGGCGCAGCGTCGGCGGCTCGCGCAGCCCCGCATCCAGCAGCCGCGAGAGCATCGTCGGCACCAGCGAGACGAGCGTCACCCGCTCGTCGCCGTCCATCAGCGCCGCGAGCGCCGCGGTCGTGTCGAAGCGCTCGTGCAGGATCACCGTGGTCGCGTAGATCGCGCTGCGCAGCTGGATCGAGAGCCCCCCGACATGGGCCAGCGGCAGCGGACACAACCACCGTTCGCCGGGGTCCAGACCGAGCGCGATCGCCGATCCGAGCGCGTTCCAGAGCCAGTTGTCGTAGCTGAGCGCGACCTGCTTGGGCCCGGCGGTCGTCCCCGAGGTGAAGATCAGCGTCGCCGTCGCCGCCGGGTCCAGCGCCCGCAGCGGGCCGGGCTCCCCAGCGATCGGCTCGTCGAGGACGAGCGCGGCGCCGGCGATCCGCGCGGCGCGCTCGGCCGTCCCGAGGCGCAGGTCGATCGGGACGGCGATCGCCCCGATCAGCAGGCACCCGTGGAGCGCCACGACGAGGTCGTCTCCGGGCAGCGCCAGCGCGACGCGCTCCCCGGCCCGCACGCCGCGCGCGAGCAGGCCGCCGGCGGCCGCGCGCGCCCGCGCGTACAGCTCGGCGTAGGTGAGGCTGCGCCGAGCGGTCACGAGCGCCACACGATCGGGGCGCACACGCGCCGCGCGAGCCAGCCACGGTTCCATCAGGCGGAGATCAGCGCTCGGCGTGGAGGGTGCTCAGCGTCGGCGGCGCGACCGGGCGAACGGCGACGGGTGCTCCGCGCCGGCGCGGCCGGCGCACCCGCATCTCCTCGGCCAGGAAGTAGGAGCCGAGCACGAGCGTCGCGGCCACCACCTGCGCGACGATCGTCTGCACGTTGGGGAAGATCGAGAACCACAGGCCCATCCAGCCGGGGATCGCGACGCCGATCGGGGTCGTCCCGATCCAGCCGGCCTGCTGGAGCTCCTGGACGCTCTCGCCGACCATCACCAGCAGCACGAAGCCGAGCATGATGCCGGTGGCGACGAGCATTCGGCGGTAGGGAAGGCGCCGTTGGAGGCCGAAGGTGAGGTAGCCGATCACCGCCACGAACACGAGGCCCAGCGCCACGCCCTCGAGCACCGTCTCCGATCCGTAGAGCAGGCGGAGGTTCTGCAGGAACAGCACGACCTCGAAGCTCTCCCGGTACACCGAGGTGAAGCCCAGCAGCGCCAGCCCGATCATCGTCCGCTGGACGCCGACCGAGTCCGCGCTGCCCATCAGCTCCTTTCGGCGGCGGTTGTGGGAGGCGATCCATCCGGTCCAGTAGACCCGGTGGAAGAACCAGTTCATGACCACCAACAGGACGACGATCGCCAGCAGGCCGGTCGCGGCCTGCAGGTCGAGGCTCCCCGGACCGACGGCGTTGGTGATCGCGACCGCCACGAACCACGTGACCACGCCGGCGCCCAGCGCCACGACGCCACCCACCGCGAGCGGCTTCCGGAAGGTGCTGTTGGCTCCGCGCATGCTCGCGGTGAGCACCGCCAGCACGAGGATCGTCTCCAGACCCTCGCGCAGCACGAGGATGCCGCTGTCGACGACCACCGCCAGGTGGCTGAGGTGGTGCGTCGAGGCGGTCGGATCCGGGGTGCCGCCCTGTGCGCCGATCATCTGCCAGACGAGCAGGCCGGCCGCCGCAAGACCGACGGACCACCATCCAACCTTCCTCCACGAGAAGGTGACCATTAGGGAACCCTAACAGCAAGGCCGCTCACTAGAGTCCACCCCATTCTCAGACGATTGGAGCGACAACCGTGAGCACCAGCTGGCAGGCCGCGGGCGACTACGGCGACATCCGCTACGAGCTGGCCGCGGGCGACGACGCTGGGATCGCCAAGATCACGATCGCCCGTCCCGAGGTCCGCAACGCGTTCCGGCCCGAAACGGTGGTGGAGCTGTGCGACGCCTTCGAGCGTGCGCGCGAGGACTCGCGGGTGGGTGTCGTGATCCTCACCGGCGAGGGACCGGACGCGTTCTGCTCAGGCGGCGACCAGCGCGTGCGGGGCGGCCGCGGCGGCTACGTGACCGGTGCCGATCCCGCCGCGGCGGGATCCCACGAGGCCATCGGGCGCTTCCACATCACCGACCTGCACGTCCAGATCCGCCGCATGCCCAAGCCGGTGGTGGCGATGGTGGCCGGCTACGCGATCGGCGGCGGGCACGTGCTGCACATCGTCTGCGACCTGACGATCGCCGCCGACAACGCCCGCTTCGGGCAGACCGGTCCGAAGGTGGGGTCGTTCGACGGCGGCTTCGGGGCGAGCGTGCTGTCGCGGCTCGTCGGACCCAAGAAGGCCAAGGAGCTCTGGTTTCTGTGCCGCCAGTACGACGCGCACCAGGCGCTCGAGATGGGCCTCGTCAACGCCGTCGTGCCGCTGCAGCGGCTCGAGCAGGAGACCGTCCAGTGGTGCCGGGAGATGCTCGCGATGTCGCCGCTGGCGCTGCGGCTGATCAAGGCGAGCTTCAACGCCGACGAGGACGGGCTGTCGGGCATCCAGCAACTGGCCCACGACGCCAACCTGCTCTTCTACATGAGCGAGGAGGCGCAGGAGGGCCGCGACGCCTACCTGGAGAAGCGCCGTCCCGACTTCTCGAAGTTCCCGCGGCGGGCGTAGGAGCGATGGCAGACGCGGGGCGACGGTCGCCGGAGGGCGCGGTCGGGATCTGGCTGATGGCCGCGCGCCCGCGGACGCTGCCGGCCGCCGTGGCACCGGTGCTGGTCGGCACGGCGCTGGCCGGCTACGAGCACGTCTTCCACCCCCTGCGCTTCGTCGCGGCGCTGCTGGGCGCGATCTTCATCCAGGTCGGCACGAACCTCTCCAACGACTACTCCGACGCGCGCCGCGGAGCCGACACCGAGGACCGGCTCGGCCCGGTGCGCGTGACCGCCGGCGGGCTCGTCCCCCCCCAGCAGGTTCTCGTCGCCACCTACGTCTCGTTCGGGCTGGCGGTGCTGGCCGGCGTCTACCTGATCGTCGTCGCCGGCTGGCAGCTGCTGCTCGTCGGAGCGGCCTCGATCCTCGCCGGAGTGGCCTACACGGGAGGCCCCAAGCCGTACGGCTACGAGGGACTGGGCGAGGTGTTCGTGTTCCTGTTCTTCGGCGTCGTCGCGGTGGCGGGATCGTTCTTCGTCCAGGTGCGGGCGCTCAACTGGGAGGCATTCGCGCTCTCGGTGCCGGTCGGGCTGCTCGCCGCCGGGATCCTGGTCGTCAACAACGTGCGCGACATCGACTCCGACCGCCGGGCCGGCAAGCGGACCCTCGCCGTCCGGCTGGGGCGCGGGCGCACGCGCAGCCTGTTCGCGGGGATCGTCTATCTCGCGTTCGTCCTGGCGCCGGTCACCTGGGTCTTCGGCCCGGCCAGGCCCTGGATCCTGCTGCCGTGGCTGACGCTACCGCTGGCCACGGCCGTCGTGCGTGCCGTCCGCAACCGCACCGACGGACCGTCGCTCAACCATGCGCTGGCCCAGAGCGGGATGCTCCAGCTCGCGTTCTGCACGCTACTGTCGGCGGGGCTGCTGCTCAGCCGGTGACGCGCTCGGGCTGTCGTTGAAGCTGGCGATCGAGCCGGTGACGGTGCCGCTCCGGGGGCCGTTTCACGCCGGCCACGGCACGGTCGTGGCTCGCGAGCTGCTGCTCGTCTCGCTGCGCGGCGCCGACGGCCGTGTCGGCATCGGTGAGGCGGCGCCGCTGCAGTCCTACGACGGCGTCTCCGTCGCCGCGGTGGCGGCGGCGCTCTCGGCCTGCCGGCCGGTGCTGGAGGCCGCCGACGGTCTGCCGGCCGCCGCCGTCATGGCCCGCTGCGCCGAGGTCACGCTCCTCCCTCAGGCGCTGGCGGCGATCGATCTCGCGCTCTGGGACCTCGCCGGCCGCCGCGCCGGGGAGCCGGTCTGGCGCCTGCTCGGCGGCCCCGGATCGGCGCCCATCCCCGTGAATTGGACGATCGCCGTCGACGACCGTGCGGGCGCCGCGCGCGCGGCCGCCCACGCCCGGGACGGCGGCTACGCGACGGTCAAGGCCAAGGTCGCGATCGGCGACGATGCCGGCCGGCTGGCCGCGATCCGCGCCGCCGCCGGAGCGCAGATGGCGATCCGGATCGACGCCAACGGCGCCTGGTCGCCGGCCGAGGCGCAGGCGGCGCTGCGGCTCCTGGCACCGGTGGGGATCGAGCTGTGCGAGGAGCCGGTGCACGGAGTTAGGGCGATCCGGGCCCTGCGCCGAGTCGTCGAGGTCCCGCTCGCGCTCGACGAGTCGGCGGGCGACCCCGACGCGCTCGGCGCCGAAGCCGGGGCGGCGGCCGACTTCATCTGCCTGAAGATCGCGCGGTGCGGCGGGATCACCGCCACGATCGACGCCGCCCGCCGCGCCCGGGCCTTGGGCTACGAGGTGTATCTCGCCTCGACGCTCGACGGGCCGCTCGGGATCGCGGCGGCGCTGCACGCCGCCACGGTCATCGTGCCCGTCCGGGCGTGCGGGCTGGCGACGCTGGGGCTGTTCTCGGAGCGTGCCGATCCGCTGCCCGCCGAGCACGGCGCGATCGCGCCACCGGCCGGGGCCGGCCTGGGCGAGTCGCTGGTGAGCTGGTACGGCGCCTGACGGGCTCTCGTCGCCGCGGCGCGCTCGGACGTCACCGCTCGTCGCGGGCGAGGACCGCGGCCACCCGATCGGGCTGCTCGAGGTGGACCGCATGGCCGGCGCCCGGCACGACCTCGGTCCGTGCCCGCGGCAGCGCCGAGGCCATCTGCTGCGCGACCGCGCGGAACTTCGCGTCGCGTTCGCCGACGATCAGCTCGACCGGCACCTCCAGCTCCCCCAGCCGGTCCCACAGCGAGGGCAGCGCGCCGGTGCCGAGCCCGCGCAGCGCGGCGGCCAGGCCGGCCGTGGAGTTGCGCAGCCGGTCGGCGTGGACGGCCGCCTGGACGGCGGGGGGCTGGTCGGCGAGCACCGGGGTCGCAGCCCACCGCCGGGCGAGCTCCTCGATCGTCAGCGCCTCCAGCTCGCCGGCCAGCCGCTCGTCGGCGGCGCGCCGCTGCTCGCGCTCGCCGGCGTCAGCGATGCCCGGGCTGGCGCCGATCAGCACGAGACGGGCGATGCGGCCGGGCGCCGCGAGCGCGATCTGGAGCGCCAGCCGGCCTCCCATCGAGTAGCCGGCGAGGGAGAACGCGGCGGGCGCCGAGCGCAGGATGTCGCTGGTCACGGCCTCCAGGGAGACCGGGCGCACAGCCGAGGCGTGACCGTGGCCGCGCAGGTCGGGGGCGAGCGCTCGGTAGCGTTCGCGCAGGCCCGCCACGACCGCGTCCCAGCTGCGTCCGGTGTTCGTGAACCCGTGCAGCAGCAGAAGCGTCGGTGGTGGCGCCATCCGACCGCAATCATGACCGCTACCGACACCTACCTGCTGCTGCG
>Ga0181518_10005615_pt1 | contig 10786 bp, 4 predicted proteins | sample PEATcosm2014_Bin_28_FD_119751 | JGI IMG/M metagenome (GOLD analysis project Ga0181518, IMG submission 119751) | Peatland microbial communities from MTU Mesocosm Facility, Houghton, MI, USA - PEATcosm2014_Bin01_60_metaG | ecosystem: Environmental > Terrestrial > Soil > Wetlands > Peat | place... | reverse complement strand
GGGCCTGCGCACCCAGGGCGGTGCGGGCAAGCATGTTGGCGGGGCCAACAGGACCGTCATCAAGTTGGCCCAGCAACTGCTCATCAATCCGGCCGTCAACCTGGCGGGCCAGCCGCTCGGCGCGCTCGTCCGACTGGACCACATCTACGATCTGGTCGAAGGGAACATCGGCTCGGACATCCGGGCCAAGATCGCCGCCCTGCCACGCAGGGTCGATCACCCACTGGCACAGCCCGTGGCGAAGGCGATCTGCCTACTTCAGTACGTGAAGTCCGTCCACCGCACCGCCGAGAACATCGCGGCGGCATTGCACCCGTCCGTAGTGGCCGACAGCCAGCTTGCCGCCGTCAGGGAGGCCCTGCGCCTCCTCGAAGCCGCGCACGAGGTCCGCCTTGGAGATGATGGATACCGCATCCCGACCCCAGCCGAGGACGGCTGGGAGCAGATTCGATCCTCCCTGCGCCCCAGTCCCGGCGACTCCCACCGGCTCCATTCAGAAATCCTGGCCGGCTTCTGGCAGCCACAGCCCTCGCACACCTTGTTCGACACCAAGGCGTTCAAGGCTGGCCTCGCCATTCATGGCCGGGAGGTGGTGCCCGGCGACATGCTCTTCGACATGCACTTCGCCGAGGACGGCCAGCCATTCAAGGACCTGGCCGTCGAGCTGCGCAGGCGCAGCCAGCAGGAACGCCAGTGCGTCTTCTGGACTGTGGCGCTCAACGATGCCATCGACCAGCGGACCGTGGAGCTGCATCGGTCGAAGGAGATGACTTCGCGCAAGGAGCGCGAGGCTCGCACCGAGGACGAGGCCACGCTTGTTGCCGAGGAAAAGCGCCGCGCTCGCCGGCACCTGGACGAGCTGCGCGGGTTGCTCAAGACGGCATGTCTGACTGGAACCGTCTACTTCCGTGGCAATGACCGCAGCCCAGGGGACAGGGCTGCCGACGTGGGCAGGGCCGCATCCGAGATCCTGGGTCCGGTCCTGCTGGATATTTTCGACCGCTTCAAGGACGCGGCGGCTCGTGCCAGCGACCTCAAGAAGGGCTGCGATGCCCTGCTCACCGCTGACAGCCTGGCGGGCTTGCCCGCTGTGTTCTCCACCCTCGGGCTGCTGCGGAGCGAACACGGCAGGCCGGCGTTCCAAACCGAAAGCGGGCCGCTGCAAGAGGTGCTGAACCGGATCACCGAGCGCGCGAACTACGGCGAAAGCCCCAGCGGCCGTTTCCTGGTGGACGAGCTTGCCAAGGAGCCTTTCGGTTGGGACTTTGAAGCCGTACGGCTGTTCGTGCTGTGCCTGCTGCGCGCTGGGAAGATCGATGCGACCAGCAAGGGCCAGACTATCGACTCGGCCACCAGCGTCGAGGCCCGTGAGACCTTCACATCCAACAACTTGTTCCGCCAGGCTTCCTTCCGGCCGCCAAAGCAGGCGATCAGCTTCCAGGAACTGGCCAAGGCGGCGGAGGCATACCGCGAGACCTTCGGCGACGAGGTGCGCGAGATCAATCAGGCGACTATCGTCACAGCGGTCCGGCATCAGGTGGACCAGCACCAGGATCGGATCGCCGATGCCTTGGGCCAACTTCGGGCCGAAGGGCTCCCTGGTGGCGCCATGCTCAATACGGCACTCGACCAGATGAAGGCCCTGGTGCGCGGCTCGGAAGAAAACGCGGTGGCGACCTTCAACGCCTCCTATCGCCCACTCAAAGACGCCATCAAGCGGGCAGCAGATTTGGCGCAAGCCCTGACCGGGCCACGCCTGGCAGATCTTGCCCGGGCAAAGCGCGCAGTGTCGGTTTTGATGCCCTTCCTGCGCCAGGAACGGGATTTGCCGGAAGCCATCAGAACCGCAGGGGCGACCCTGGACGATCTCTTGGCGCGCGAGACGTTCTTCCGCGAGTTGCCCACCATCGAGCAGCACGCAACGTCCATCACTGCCGAGTACGACCGGCGATACCAGGAAGCCCTGTCCGCGCGCTGCGCAGCCTACGAGAAGGCCTTCTCCCGCCTGATCGCCACGGCGGGCTGGAAGGAGATTGACGAAGACGACCAGCGCCGCATCGCCGATCCGCTGGAACGGGGCCGGGTTTCGCCCACCGAGCCGGTGCCCATCGCGCAACTCCGGTCAGAACGTGAAGCCTGCACCTCTCGTCTACGTGACGCTGTCGCCGAGATCCACAGTCTGTTGGAAGGCGAGCGCATGGCAACGGTCAGCATCGGCAGCTACTTTGGTGACGGCATCGAGACCGAGGAGCAACTCGACGCCGCCTTGACCGGAATCCGCGATGAATGCGCCCGGCTCATCGGCTCCGGAAAGAAGGTAATTGTCCAATGAAGTCCACACAACCTCAGAGCATCCGTTCCTGGCAGAAGGAGTTTGAGGAGTTCTTTTCCTGGTGCGCTCCACGCTTGAAGGAGGTGATGGAGGCAGGCGGCGTTCGCGAACTCTGGCTTCAAGGCGAAGCATATCGCTACTTTCGCCATCACCGCCCCGGCGGACTGCTGAATGTCTGGACGAACACGTGCAACAGGAACGACCTGGCATTCTATGCGGATGAGGACAGCGAATCCCCCTACCTCGTACTGGAGATGAAGCTCTATGGGCTGAATTTTCTGACGAAGAACCTGACTGGCTTCTCGGACATGCGGCCATACCAGGCACCCTCCCAGGAGAATGCTCGATTCACTTTCACACCGAGACACCGGTGCCATCCCAGGGAGGGAAGCATCCTCAAGGACTACAGGAAGCTACTCAAGCAGCCAGGCTGTATGCGCCTTCTGATGCTGGTGCTCAATACCGCGACCGATGTGAACGAATTCGGTGAGGCGATCCAGAGGGTGGATTTCGGAACTCCGGGGGTTGATGTGTTCAAGAAGGACCATGTTCACGTACGTTGGTGGGAAATCGGCTAGCGGATGGACAAAGACACCCGCAACGCCATCGAGCGCGCCACGCAGAAGGCCAGACGCCTTTTGCAGGACGATCTTGCTGCCCAGCTTGAAGGCCACTTCGACGTGCTGCTTTCGGGCGTCGTGGCTGCCAAGGCGGGCAAGCACTTGTCGGCACGGGAGCGATTGCAGCGCGAGAAGATCGTCGCGGCCGTCGAGCACAAGCGCGCCGCTGGGATGAAGCCCGACGAGGCCGTGGCCGACTACATCAGGGATGCGGCGTTCACGACCCTGAATCGCTTCGTGGCGCTCAAGATGCTGGAGGCGCGGGAGCTGGTGCAAGAGTGCATCACGCGCGGCGAGCAGTCGGGCGGGTACAAGGAGTTCTGCGGGATGGCCCCCGGTCTGGCCCTGCTGCCGGATGCGGCTGGCTATCGCCTGTACGTCGAGAGCCTGTTCGACGAGCTGTCGGTGGAGATCAAGATTCTGTTCGACCGCCGGGACGCGGCCTCGGTGCTGTGGCCGCGACGCCAGACCTTCGATGACCTGCTGGTCATCCTGAACGAACAGGAACTTTCGGGCGTGTGGGCCGAGGACGAGACCATCGGCTGGGTGTACCAGTACTTCAACAGCGGGGAGGAGCGGCGGGCTATGCGCGACGCCTCGCAGGCACCACGCAACAGCCGCGAGTTGGCCGTGCGCAACCAGTTTTTTACCCCCCGCTACGTGGTCCAGTTCCTGACCGACAACACCCTGGGCCGCATCTGGTACGAGATGCGCAAGGGCGACACGGTCCTGCGCGACCGTTGCGAATACATGGTCCGCCGTCCCAGCGAGGTCTTTCTGGCCGAGGGCGCGAAGGTGCCACCCGAAGAGCCCGCCGAGGGCTTGTCGCAGGAGGAACTACTGCGCCGGACAGTCTACGTTCCCTATCGGCCCAAGAAGGATCCGCGCGATCTCAAGATCCTGGACCCGGCCTGCGGCTCAGGGCACTTCCTGCTCTACGCCTTCGACCTCCTCCTGGCGATCTACGACGAGGCGTGGGCCGATCCAGACGCGCCGAAGAGCGAAGCCACTGGCCGCATCCTGGCCGCCGACTACCCAGACCGCCAAGCTCTTCTCCGCGATGCGCCCATCCTTGTCTTGCAACACAACCTGCACGGGGTGGACATCGATCCCCGCTGCACCCAGATCTCCCAGCTCGCCCTGTGGATGCGGGCACAGCGGGCATTCCGCGATCTCTCTTTACCGCGTGCCGAGCGACCACGCATCCGGCGTTCCAACGTCGTGCTAGCCGAGCCCATGCCAGGTGAAGACGACCTGCTCCGCGATTTCACCGGCCGCCTGGAAGACCCCATGCTGGCCGAGATGTTCACCAAGCTGGTGGACACCATGAAACTGGCTGGTGAGCTGGGCCTGCTCCTGCGCCTGGAGCAAATCGTGCGCATGCCCGGCAAGGGGCAGTTGGAACTCCTCGCTCCCCCCGAGGAGCGCATCCACTCGACCCTGCTCCGGTTTCTGGATGCTACCGGGACCGATCAACGCACCCGGCGTCGCCTTTTCGCTGACGACGCGGATCACGGCCTGGCCCTGCTGGAACTGGCCGGGAAACGATTCGATGTGGTCTTGATGAACCCTCCGTTTGGGGCCTGCGGTGCTGGTGCCAAGAAGGAGTTCGACAAGGCGTACCTACGCACTAAGAACGATCTCTACGCCGCTTTCGTCGAGCGCGGCATCGAGTGCCTGCATCGGCGCGGACTGCTGGGGGCGATCACGTCGCGGACGGGGTTCTTTCTGTCCAGCTTCCAGAAGTGGCGGGAGGAGATCATCCTGAAGGAGGCGCCACCGACGGTGTTCGCGGATCTGGGTGCCGGGATCCTGGACAGCGCTATGGTGGAGACGGCGGCGTATTGCTTGGAGTCTTGTCAGTGACGATGTTCATTCGTCTGCTCGATGGTCCGGTAGAACAGAAGTCGGGGGTCCTGCGGGAGGTCATTGGCGCATTGAGGCGGGCCGACGACAAAGGGGCAGTCCCGTCGCAAGCCTTCGAGCGCGTACCCGGGGTTTTCAGCGACGTGCCCGGGAGCCCGTTTGCCTATTGGGTAAGCGAGCACGTGCGAGGCGTGTTTCAGCATGTTGCTCGATTCGAGGCTGAGGGGCGCAGTGTCAAGCAGGGCCTCGTCACGGCCGATGACTTCCGATTCGTTCGCGCTTGGTGGGAGGTCGGCGTGAGCGCTGAGCGCGGACGGTGGTTTGGCTTCGCCAAAGGGGGCGTCTTCTCGCCCTTCTATGCCGACCTGCCGCTCCTGGTCGGATACTCTGAGGGTGATCAAGTGGGCCTGCAGGCAATTGGTCGATACGGTCGCGGAGCGACTCACTACTTCCGTCCGGGACTGACCTGGCCGCTGCGCACGAATGGCCTGTCATTCCGAGTCATGCCTTCGGGCTGCATTTTCAGTCATAAAGGTCCGGCTGCATTCGTCGAGCAGGATTCGTCGGAACGTCTGCTCGCGCTTCTGGCTGTCATGAACTCCTCACCCTTCGGCTATCTCGTTAGTGTGCAGCTTGCTCGGACTGAGCTGGCGCAATCGTATGAAGTCGGTCTCATCCAGCAAACGCCCCTGCCAGCGCTCAGCGTTGCTGACAATGAACGCCTTGCCTCGCTCGCCCGCCGTGCCTGGTCGTTGAAGCGCACCCTCGATACCACCAGCGAACCCTCGCATGCGTTTTTTCTACCGCCTCCGCTGCGGGGTCGAATTGGTGTCATCGATCAACCGGCTATCGAGGCTGAGCTGGCGGACATCCAGCGCCAGAACGACGACCTGACGTTCGAGTTCTTCGGCATCGCGGGCGAGGATCGCTCCCAGATCGAAGACTGGTCGCGCAAGTCGTCTCCAGCTCTGAACATTGATGTCCAACCAGCAACGACCGATGAAGACGACGACGATTCCACCACCGATACCAATGACGCGCTCGATCTCGTCTCCTGGTCCGTGGGCGTGGCCTTCGGCCGCTTCGACATCCGCCTTGCCACCTGCGATCGCGCAGCACCACCCGAGCCCGAGCCCTTTGATCCACTGCCTGTCCACAGCCCGGGCATGCTGCCCGAGGGCGATCCGCCGTTCCGGCAGGGGACCGGCATCCAAGTCGATGACCCCGGTCACCACGACGATCTGACCGCCGTGGTCACGTCCGTGCTGAACGCTGTGAAGGTTGAGCCACCCAGTGACCTGCGTCACACACTGGCCCGCGACTTCTTCCCTTTCCACATCCAGCGCTACTCGAAATCCCGGCGCAAAGCGCCTATCTACTGGCAGCTCGCCACTCCCTCGGCCAGCTACTCCGTCTGGTTGTACCTGCACGCCTTCAACGCCGACACGCTCTACAAGGTCCAGAACGACTACGTCGCGCCCAAACTGGGTCACGAGGAGCAAAAGCTGGACAGGCTGCGCCGGGAGTACGGCGACAGCCCGACCGCGAGTCAGCGCAAGGAGCTGGACAGTCAGGAAACCTTCGTGGCCGAGCTGCGCACCTTCCTTGATGAGGTCAAGCGAGCGGCACCGCTCTGGAAGCCTGACCTCGACGACGGCGTGATCATCAACTTCGCGTCTCTGTGGCGACTCGTGCCGCACCAACGTCCCTGGCAAAAAGAGTGCAAGGCTACATGGGATGCCCTGGCCGACGGTGAGTACGACTGGTCCCACCTGGCCATGCACCTGTGGCCCGAGCGCGTGGTCCCCAAGTGCCAGCAAGATCGCAGCCTGGCGATCGCCCACGGTCTGGAAGACATCTTCTGGTCCGAGGACGCCGATAGTAAATGGAAACCCCGCCCAACCCCCACGCGACCGCTCAACGATCTCATCAAAGAGCGCACATCGTCCGCAGTGAAGGCCGCGTTGGATAGCCTGCTTTCGGCACCACAACCCGGCGGCACCAGTCGCCCGCGTGGCAAGGGCAAGCGTGCCGCCACCGGAGGTGAATCCTGATGCACCCTCTCCACGACTACCTGGCCGAATCGCTGGCCGACAAACTGAAGGCCAGGCGCGTGGTCGTCTGGTACGACGTTCGGGGGGAATTCGTTCCCTTCGTCGAGGAACTGCGCGGAGGCCCGAACCGTCCTGGCAACCTGGCCACGGTTTGCGTTGGGGACACCAACGCTCAACTGGCCGAGTACGACGGATCATTCTTCCAGTTGCGCTCCGTCGTCGAGCCGGTTATGGCCGCCGACACCCCGGAGCCGCTGCTGGTCTACGTCCCCGGCGTCGAGCGGGATCTCAAGGCGTCGGTTTTGATGGAGATGGAAAAGTCGGGCGAGTGCTACCAGCCTCAGTTGAAGCGACTTGCCCGCAACGTTTTGGCCGAGCGGTTCACGGCTGGCGTGATCGATGACATCCTGGCGCCCGAGCGAGTGGCCTACGAAGATCTGGCTCGTCAGTTGTCCACGTCAGATGGGGCTGAGCCGCCGTCAATGCTCAAGGCCATCTTTCACGACCTGTCTGGCAATGACGCCATCCTTGCCGCCTGGCTGGCACGAGATTCCCGCGATGAGAAATTGGCTGCCAAGGAGGCGATCCCGGAACTGTCCAGGTTGGTGAAGGCCCGTCTGGACCTGGATTTGCCCGAAGGAGCGTCCATCGCCAAGATGCGTGCCTTGACCCTGCGCTACGTCCTGGGCAGCGAGTTCCGCCTGGACCTGGGCTGCGCCCCGCCGGCCAGCCTGGGCGCGGTGCCGGTGCCCAAGAACAAGGACCAGGAGGCCGCCATCCGAGATCTCGCCCGACGGCTGCGCACCAACCACCCCGACGACTACGCCGCGCTTGCGGATCGTGTCGAGGCCGAACTCGGCCTGGCTGCCGCGAAGATCCCAGTCGAGTCCCTGGGAACCATCGACACGTTCCGGTTCGAGGAGCGCGCCCTGCTTGCCCACTGTGGCGACCTGATCGTGCAGAAACGCTTCGCGGACGCCCTGACTCTGGTGGCAGAGCGCGAGCGCAGCTTCTGGCTTGACCGGGACGTGACACGCAAGATCCACTGGGAGGTCTGCCGCCGGATGGCCGAACTTGGGGCTGTGGCCAAGGAGGTACGCGCTGCTGTCGAGACCACGGCCAGCGGCGTGGGCACCTGGCTGGATGCCTACGCTGCCAAGGACGGCTGGCACCGCCTGGATCAGGCCCAGCGACGCCTGGAAGCCTTGTTGATCCACCTGGACGACCCGGAGGAACGGTCCCTGGGCCTGGTCCGCCGCGCCTACGAGGACGCCTGCCACGAAATGGCCATCGGGTTCGTGCAGCAACTGACGGCCGCCAACTGGGTGATGCCGGGCGCGTCCGCACAAACGAAGATCTTCGCCGACTTGGTGTCTGCCGGGGCAAAGCCGGTGGCCTATTTCCTGGTCGATTCGCTGCGCTTCGAGATGGGCGTGGACCTGTGCGCCAGGCTACCCAAGACGGCCGAGGTCAACGTCCGCCCCGCCCTGGCCAGCCTGCCAAGCATTACCAAGGTGGGCATGGCGGCCCTCATGCCCGGGGCATCGGGCAGCTTCGATGTCACTGAGCAGAACGGCAAGCTGGGCTGCAAGATTGAAAACACGTTCCTACCTGACCTGGCGTCGCGCAAGCGGTTCGCGGCAGCGCGGGTGCCCGGGTTCGTGGACATGACCCTCGACGACCTGCTGGGCCTTACCACGGGCAAGCTGGCCAAGAAGATCGCGGCCGCACAAGTGATCGTCGTGCGCTCGCAGGAGATCGACCAGGTAGGTGAGGAGGGGCAGTCATTGTGGGTCCGACAGGCGATGGACACGGTGATCGACAACCTGGCACGCGGCGTCCGAAAGCTGTCGACCGCCGGGGTCGAACGCTCCGTGATCGCCGCCGACCACGGACACCTGTTCTTCGCCACCGACAGAGACGAATCCATGCGCGTGGACTCGCCGCGCGGGCAGGAGATCGAACTGCACCGGCGATGCTGGATCGGCCGCGGGGGCAAGAACCCATCGGGTTGCATTCGCGTTTCGGCGGCGGCGCTCGGCTACGCATCCGACCTGGAGTTGGTCTTTCCGGCTGGCTGCGGCGTGTTCAAGGCGGGGGGCGACCTGGCTTTTCATCACGGCGGGCCGTCCTTGCAGGAGATGGTCATTCCCGTGGTCACGGTTCGCCTACCCTCGCTGGAGGCCGAGAAGAAAGGCTCGACCAGCATCGTGGCAACGGGCGTTCCCGAGGCGATCACCAATCGTATCTTCACGTTGACGATCCGGGCCGGAGGCGCAAACCTGGCCATGTTCGCGAACGCCACGACGGTCCGGCCCCTGCTGCTCTCCGCAGGCAGGCAGGTCGGCAAGGCGTGCCTTGCCATCGACGCCGAATTCGACGCAAACACAGGATGCGTGAAGTTGCAGCCCAACAAGCCTGCCACGGTTGCGTTCCAGCTATCTGACGACACCGTGGCATCGCTGTACGTGGTGGTTCAGGACCCGGCCACCGACGCAGAACTTTATCGATCCCCGAGTGAGATCCCTGTTCGACTGGGAGTGTGAGCCATGAGCAACGGACAAATCCCGGCGCGTGATGCCCTGGACGACAAAGTCAACCGCCTGTTCGCGGGCAAGGTTGTTCGCAAGGACCTGGTCCGCAAGGTGAAGGTGGGCGCGAACGTGCCCGCGTTCGTACTGGAATACCTGCTGGGAAAGTACTGCGCCTCGTCCGACGAGGTGACGATCCAGATGGGCCTACAGGTCGTGCTCGATACGCTGGCGAACAACTACATTCGCGCCGACGAGGCGGGAAAAGCGCAGAGCCGGGTCAAGGAGCAGGGCAAGTACACCTTCATCGACAAAGTGAAGGTGCGCCTGGTCGACAGCGACTACTGGGCCGAGTCGGTGAATTTCGGCGACAGGTTCCTGCACATCCCCACGCAGTACATCCGCGACTACGAGCGCCTGCTGATGGGCGGCATCTGGGCACAGCTGGACATGCGCTTCGAGTACGACGAGGCAGAGCGCGGCAAGCACCCATTCTGGATCGACAAGCTGGTGCCGATCCAGATCGCGACCTTCGATGTCGAGGAGTACCGCCGCCTTCGCCGGGACTTCACCACGGACGAATGGATCGACCTGATGCTGCGGAGCATGGGGTACGAGCCTGCGGCCATGGAGAAGCGGTTGAAGTTGCACTTCCTGGTGCGGCTGATTCCCCTGGCCGAGCGCAACTTCAACCTGGTCGAGCTTGGGCCGCGCGGCACCGGCAAGAGCTACGTCGTGCAGGAGATCTCGCCCTACGCCGCCCTGCTGACCGGGTCGCCCACGGTCGCGGGCCTGTTTGGCCACATGGGCGGCAAGCAGAAGGGCCTGATCCAACTGTGGGACGTGGTGGCGTTCGACGAAGTGGCTGAACTGCGCAACATGCCCAAGGAACTGGTGCCCATGTTGCAGACCTACTGCGAGTCGGGCCAATTCCAGCGCGGCGCCGAAGCCGCCAGTGGCGAGGCCAGCGTGGCCCTGTTCGGCAACACCAACCGGCCGGTCGACGTCATGGTGCAGACCAGCCACCTGTTCGAGCCGCTGCCCGACAACGTGCGAGCCATGGCGTTCCTGGACCGGCTGCACTTTTACCTGCCAGGCTGGGAGATCCCGAAGATGCGGCCGGACCTGCTGACCGACCACTACGGCTTCGTCGTGGACTACCTGGCCGAGGCCATGCGCGAACTGCGCAAGCTCAACTTCACCGAGGTCATCGAGCGGGACTTCGCCTTCGGCTCGCACCTGGTGCAGCGGGACCGCAAGGCCGTGCAAAAGTCGTTCTCGGGCTTGATGAAGATCATCCACCCGCATGGCGAAGCAACCCGCGAGGAGACAATCGAGTTGCTTGAGTTCGCCATGGAAGGCCGACGGCGGGTCAAGGAGCAG
>Ga0181518_10005612_pt1 | contig 10789 bp, 10 predicted proteins | sample PEATcosm2014_Bin_28_FD_119751 | JGI IMG/M metagenome (GOLD analysis project Ga0181518, IMG submission 119751) | Peatland microbial communities from MTU Mesocosm Facility, Houghton, MI, USA - PEATcosm2014_Bin01_60_metaG | ecosystem: Environmental > Terrestrial > Soil > Wetlands > Peat | place... | reverse complement strand
TCCACTAGTTTTTGGGTGATTAGAAGTTCAAGTTCACCGAAAGGTTGTCGTTCGAAAATCATCCTGACTTGCTTCTGTTTGTCAAGTTTGCACTTACGAAGGACCAATTCGCGAACTTCTTTAAACCAAGGGGCGGGTGGATCGGCCAGTTTCCGCTTCAACTCTTCCTGGCGCTGCACCTCAACCAGCTTAGTGAGCTCTCCGCGTCGGAACTTCAAAAATTCTTCGATCTTGCCGTAGATATCTGTCCGCTCAGGAGCGGGAGGTGCTTTTCTCCTCGTAAGTAACTGCGAAATATAGGACTCTGTGACTTGGGCGGCAACCGCCAAATCTCTCTGCTCATGTCCTAGTTGCTCAAGCCGTTGTCTGATGATGAAAGGCAGATCCATGGAAACTGTCCCCTCGCTTAACTTAGAGAAGTTCATTACGATTTGACTTTAGAAGGTTCGCATAATTGTCTTGACAAGTAAAGTAAATTCACCCATGATGGTTACCGAGAGGAGCCTCTCTTAGACACGCCCTTAATCTCCCGAACTAAGTCTGGTCATCTCACGCTGCAGCTCGGTTCGACGAACACTGCCGAGTTGCCCTCGTTTGAGTTTGGTGAATACGAAACGACCTTCAGCAAGAAGGAACGAGGATTTCAATGATGGTTAGACTCTTGATAACCAATCACAGGGGGCGAACCGAGTCGCGCTGAAGGATTCTGGCATGTACATTCAATACGTGGGCTTCGATACTGCCCCCGGTTCTCGCACTTATAGCTTTCATGTGATTGATGCGCCCCATGCGGTACGCGATTTCACCGTCAAAGTCGAAGCCGAGGCGTTTCGGCCGGATCGTTTAGGCCTTCAAGATGGTCCGTGCATCTGTTACGCGCGCCTGGTCAAGGAATTACAAGGACAGAATTCTGAATCGCGCGCTGAGGCCTGCCTGAGCATCGGGGAGCGGGACATCAAGGATTACTTGGAGGAGCACAATCCGAAAAAGCCTCAGGCAAAGAAGAAAGACGGGCGCGTCGTGCCGACGGCCGACAGGCCGGAAGATCGGTGGGGCGGAGATGAACCCATTTGACGTTCTGCGTGACCCGCCGAAGGCTGCCACGGTCACACAACAGGCTTCGGGATCTTCATCCCCGGAGCGCCTCGGGAATCGTCCCGGGGAACTATAAACTGAAGTACAACCTAATGGAGCAGGCCCCAAAGGCCGTTCCACCTTGGAGGATACAGAGAGAAACATGCCAACTAAACTATTCGTAGGTAATTTACCCCATAGCGCTACCGATGCGACGCTCGGCGAATTTGTGACCAATGCAGGCTTTCAGGTGGCCTCGGCGGTGGTGGTTCGCGACAAGATGACAGGGACGCCACGAGGCTTCGGCTTTGTCGAACTCGGCGAGGGTGAAGATATTCAGCGCGCCATCGCAGGGCTGAATGGACAGTCCCTCGAGGGCCGTCCCTTAACCGTCAATGAAGCTCGTCCGCCGCGCACCGACTTCTCGCGCCCCCGCGGCGGGGGGGGTGGCGGTCGTGGTGGCTTCGGCGGCCGCCGGCGAGATTATTAAGGCCGGGAACCCCCCGGCAAGACGAGTCGGCGGGCTTCTGAAGAACCATCGATTGCGCTTTGTGGCGGACCCCCCAGGGCGGAAATCCCTCCGGCGGGTAATGCCGGGGGGTACCCGTCCGCGCCTGCACGGCGAGATACGCCCGAAAGATAAGGAATCGTGGTCCCGATTCTGGCGGGATATTCAAACTAAAGACATAGCGCATCACTTTTCACTAAGCCCGAGCACGATCCATCGTCGCAGTGATCACATACTGGTTAAGGTCGGCCTTCGCAACAAGATTGAACTCGTGTTCTTCATGATCGCCCGCCAGCCCTCTGCCGGAGCGCAACCTTAACACTCCTCCAGTTCCGCATGGCTTGATTTTATGCGACTCGCCCTCTTGCGATGAGCAGAGTGGCGGCGAGCGTGGGGTGGGGGTGTGGAACCTGCTCGATCCTGCGGCCGGTCCGCGCATGGCTCCCGGCGTGACCGCCCCGGCCGCGCGTCCGTACCCAGAATTGTGGTGACTTTAGCCAGGGATTGATCTAGCATAAGGCCTTTGCAAGAGTGCTGTTGGCGAACACGGTCCGCGAGGCAGTGCCCGGTCGTTACCAAAACCACCTATTCTTGATACGAGGCGTCTGCTTTGACGGGCGAAAGGAGGGCTGTCGTGGCGCGGAAGAAAATCCAGCCGGCTGATTGGGAGTCCCTGCTCACCGAGGTGTCCTACGGAAAGTCCATTACAAAAACCGAAAGAAAACGCCGCATCTTCAGGCAGGGAGATCCTGCCGATGCGGTGTTTTTCCTCATCCACGGCAGGGTGAAGCTGGCGGTGACGTCCAAACAAGGCAAGGAAGCCATTGTGGCTATTTTGGACCCTGGTGATTTCTTCGGTGAGGGTTGTCTCGCAGGTCAGCCCTTGCGCATGGCGACGGCGATCGCGATGACGGATTGTACGCTGGTCAGGATAGAAAAGCCCGCCATGGCGCGCATGCTTCACGAAAAGCACCACATCTCAGAGTTATTCGTCACCCATCTGCTTTCACGTAACATCCGTTATGAGGAGGATCTTGTCGACCAGCTTTTCAACTCCAGCGAGAGGCGGCTGGCTCGAATTCTCTTGCTGCTTTCGCATTTTGGCAAAGAAGGCCGTGTGGAGACAGTGGTCCCCAGAATCAGTCAGGAGAGTCTGGCGCAGATGGTCGGCACCACCCGGTCGCGCGTCAGTCATTTCATGAACAAGTTTAAGAAGCTTGGCTTCCTCGACTATAACGGTGGGCTCACCGTCAACAGTGGCCTCCTGAGCGTTATCCTGCACGACTAGCCTGGATTTCTCACCGCGACAAGGAAGGGCGGAACTTTGCCGTCTGCCCGGCCCAAAACCCTGACTTGCGGCGAGCGGACCCGCCTCTGGCAAAATTCCCAATGTGAGCAAAATTGAACAGTCTTGACCCCACGGCTGAGGGTAGCATTGCGTGTCGCGCTTGTGGCGGGGTGGCGTGGTGCCGTTCAGAATCGCCCATACGCGCCGGCAGTGGAGTTATGCATGAAGAAGAGTCGAAGTCCCGCCGCGAGCTTCCGGCAATTCCTCGAAGAGATCGGCCCTCAAGAAGAAACCCGGGAGTACCTAAGCCGGCAAACCATCTATTCGCAAGGGGATCTGGCGGATGCGGCGTTCTACATCCAGGGCGGCAACGTCAAGCTCACCGTGACATCCGAGAGCGGCAAGAAAGCGGTCCTCGCCGTTTTGGGGCGGGGTGACTTCTTTGGAACGGGATGCCTGGCCAAGCGATCTCTGCGAATCACGGGAGCGGCGGCGCTCACTCAAGCTTCGATCGCCCGGGTGGAAAGAAGAGTCCTTGTCCGCATGATCCATCAGCAGCCTGACTTCGCCCGGCTTTTCATCTCCTACTTGACTTCACGGGCGGGCAGGATTGCCGAAGACTTGATCGACCAACACTTCAGTTCGAGTGAGCAGCGCCTGGCGCGCGTGCTCTTAAGGTTGGCTCACTTCGGCGAAGGCCGCAAACCCGAGCCGGCAGTTTCTGCGATCAGCCAGGATACCCTGGCGCAAATGGTTGGAACCACCCGATCGCGAGTCAGCCACTTTATGATCAAGTTCCGCAAGCTCGGCTACATTTCCTACAACGGCGGACTACGGGTCCATGGTTCCTTGCAGGGCGTTGTCCTTCACGACTGGCGGTCGCCGCGTTCCGATACTCCCGGCTCTGCGCCCGATGCGCGCGTCTAAGAGAATTTCAAAAGTGAGCAGAATTGCACAGATTTCCATATCGGCTGATGGCAGCCTGTTAGTCCGTGGGCGGACGGTTGAACACTCGGTCTCAGGGCGGGCACCAAATTCTTGGCCGTTTCGATTTCATGATCACGTCGGAGGCGGCACGCACCCCAGGAGAGCATTTTTTCCACCTCCGGCTTGATCGGTGGGAGTAATCTCGATGAACATACTGCTTTACAATCCGGATAACGAAATCACCAACAATTTCATGCCGCATCTCTGGATGTTTCTGCTGCGATCGCTGACGCCTCCGGGCCATGAAGTCTTCCTGGTGGACGGCAACGCGCAACGCTTGAGCGCCGGCGAGTTGGCCCACTACGTAACCGAGAACCACATCGGGCTGGTCGGAATCGGCGCGATGACGCGCATGATTCGCAAAGCGTACGTCATGGCCGATGCGGTGCGCGCCGTGGGAGTGCCGGTCGTCATGGGAGGCCCGCACGTTACGGAGGTCCCCGACGAGCCGCTGGGGCGCGACGGGGGGCCGCGCCATGCTGACGCGGTGGCTCTCGGCGAAGCCGACAATACCTGGCCGCGAATTGTAGCCGATGCGGAACGCGGGGAATTGAAGGAGATTTATTCCCCTGTCGATGACGCGGGCAAAGAGGTGAAGCCTTCTCTCTCGAACTATCCCGAGATTCCATGGGATCAGATGGATTTGAGCCAGTTTAACCTGGTGGGGCATTTTCCCAAGTGGGCGCGACGTTTGCTTTCACTTGCGGGCATGACGTGGCAGAGCTTCCACATGGTGCCGATTGAATCCGGCCGGGGCTGCCCGTACGGTTGTGAGTTCTGCACGGTGACGGGTTTCTTCGGAGACTCGATCCGCTTTCGTTCCAACGCCAGCGTGGTGGACGAACTTCTGAAACTCAAGCAACTGGAAAAGCGCCAGAAGGGGAAAATCTCTGTCTTCTTCATCGACGACAACTTCGCCATCAATCCCAAGCGCACCAAGTCGCTGCTGCGTGAAATTATCGCGCGTGATGCCCAGGTGCCCTGGGTGGCCCAAATCAGCATGAACCTGTTGCGGGACGAGGAACTGGTTTCGCTCATCGCCGAGAGCGGCGGCAAATATATCTTCATGGGGCTTGAGTCCATTGACCCCGAGAACCTGAAGAGCGTACGCAAGGGATTCAACAAGCCGGAAGAGTACAAAGGGATTCTGGAGCGCCTCCAGCGCTACGGTCTTTACGCGATCACGTCTTTCATCTTCGGCATGGACAGCGACACCCCCGGAGTGGCGCAGCGTACTCTCGATGTCATCCGCACCTGGCCGCCGGGGCTCCCCGTTTTTGGACTTCTGACGCCTTACCCGTCGACGCCCCTTTACGACAGACTCTTGGCTGCGGGCCGGCTGACCAGGCCCAAGCACTGGTTAGAGTTCAAGCCTTTTACGATGGATTTCTCGCCCCTGGGGATCTCTCCGGAACAAGCGGAGGACGAAGTCAGGCAGGCATGGGGTGCATCCTATAAGTCGGAAACTAACGGCGCCGCAATTGACCGGCTGGAATCGGGAACCCTCGCGGACCGAATTATTCATTTGCTGGGCCGCCTGGCCTTCCGCGGAATTTACTTCCCGCAGATGAGGAAGAGAGAATGGGTGCGGGTACTTTTTGAAAATCGTCGTTCCATCCTTCAGGTCATTTGGGAGGCGTTAAGATTCAGGTATCAGCCCCGGTCCACGGAGCCCCTCTCGATTGAAGTGCCGGAAGGCGCCGAGCCGTCCGCTTGATAGGAAGTTTTGCCGAGCCCTCAAGTGAGGAAGTGGACTACGCTCCGGCCGTAGTGCCAGGCAAAAGTCTGTGGAACCCGCACTTTCAGTTTCAACGCACTTTTAGAACACTACCCGCCTGCTTGCAGACTTGTTCACAACTCTCGATCTATTAAACTCTTCGCAGGTTGGCGCCCGGGAAGAGACCCGCCCGGAGTCCCCAGATTTGATCTTGTGTTGTGCGTAGCGACGGCACGGCAAGCGTCTGCCCTCTTGCTCCTCGACAAACGCGAACGTCCATAAGACAAGCGACACACCCGAGTTGCACTTCCGATTAGACCTTGCGAATCGACGTTCCGAGACGAGGAAGGGAATTCCATGTTATGCGAATAGAGACTCCGCCTGGAAAGTCGTGTATAGTTTTCGAAAAGGCTTCTTGCGGCAAGGGAGGCGTAACTTAATGGTTAAATCGATCGCTGTCGTGGTGGGCAGCTACGTGCTGTCGATCATTCTTGTGCTGGCGACAGACCCGTTGCTCTCTCGCCTTTTCCCGGGGGATTTCGTCAAGGGTCGTATTCCCTCGAGCACGGCTCTTCTGGCAAGCACCGGGTGCTTCGTGATCGTCTCAATCCTCTGTGCGTGGCTCTGCGCCCGCTTCGCTCCCGGCCGCGCCGGCCTGCACGTGGTCTGGTTTTTTGCAACTGGGGAAGTGATGGGAATCGTCGCGACAGTTCCGAACTGGAGCAAGGGCTGGCCGCACTGGTACGGGCTGTCCTGGCTGCTCACCTGGCCGATAAGTTGCTGGCTGGGTCTGATGTTGTCCGGGCGCCGGGGTGGTCAGCCGTCTGCGCCATCGGCCGGCGCGGCAGCATGACCCGCGAAGTCTGCCCAAGTGACCCGCGAACTCAAGTGTTCCCGGAGGTATTTCCCCGGCGACTCACTTATCGCCTCTGTACCTTTAAGAGTGAGTTTCTTCGCGGCACGCGAAGAAAAGCAGATCCTTCGCTTCTCTCAGGATGACAGACGGGGGACTTTTTCCGCAGCCAGCCGGGGGTTTCTTTCAACATCGCAGCCAGGGCGAGAGATTCCGGTCGATGATCTGTTGCAACTCTAGGATGTCCGGTTTGAAATCAGAGACAAGCTGCGCTCGCACGCCGGGCCGGAATTCCGGTTTAGGAGCCCAGATGAGCTTGGAAAACCTCTGGAACAGACTCGATCGCATTTTCAAGGGCACAGTTCCCCGGATCGTGCGCTTCGCCGGCCCGGCGGCACTCAGCAGGCGGCGAAGGATGAACGTGCGGGGGATCCCAACCGTCACGTTATCGTGCTCCGAAGTGTCGAACGAGCGGTTCTCATCAACCCCCAGGAACGAGCAAATCCTTTTCACAAACCCCGGGCAGTCGGCAACCATGTCGTCGTACACCAGGATCAGCATCTGCTCGCGCGGGAAGAGCTCCAGGTAACGGCGGAGCTGCCGGGCGTAGTATCCGTGATTGCGGTAGTGGTATTTGGAGTACCAGCCTTTCGCGATCCGTGTATCTTCGGCGTCCAGCGCCGCGGCGAAATCCGCCAGCGGCTCGAGTCCATCCCTGCGGTTGTGGCAGAAATGGGAGTAGGCCCGCTCCGCGGGGTCGCGGAGAATGGCAATCAGTTTGGCGTTTGGAATTAGCTTTCGAATCGCGCCCGGCGAACATTGGTGGTAAAGATACAGAGGACTCATTTCCCCAGCCACCAGCTCTGTGGTCCTGGCCGCGAACAGCTGGCGATAGTCTTCGATTTTCCAGACCACCGGAAGGGTCCGGTGCGGCCCCACAAAAACCGGACGAGTGTCGGGAAATGCAAAATACCTGGGCTCCTTGATCGGACTCAGGTAAATCTCAGGATGGGTTTTGAGATACCGGTAGAGAGAAGTCGTGCCGGCCTTGGGCGCTCCGATCACCAGAAAATCAGGCAATTGCGATGCTGTCTGCGTCATTCACCGTCCGCCGGCAGGCTCCGTCGGAAGTCAGTCCCGCCGCCCGGCGCTGTAACCGAGCGCTCACGCCTCCGGGAATCGCCCAGGGGAGCCGTATAGACTAACCGGAATTTCCATTATGGGCTTTCTGCCGGGCCGATAATATACACCGGGCCACCGCTGAACGCAATTGTCATGGCCGCGACTCGAGGGCCGAAGCGCCGTGGCGCTGCGTGGCACGGGTTATTCAGCAAACCCCTGGCACTCACCCCAGGCGCGGGCGCAGAGACCTGCAAAGACTAGCGGCAGGCTGCGAAAGAATTGCCCGTGGAGACTGTTGCTGCGCATCACCCGCAGCCCCGTCGCTCCGAACAGCAGGAAGGGCAGAATCGGGGTCAGGAGGAGTCGGAACAGGCGCTGCCGCTTACTGAGCTGCCGCACTTTCATCTGAACCTTGGCATAGCAGCGGCGATGGAAGGCAACGTGGCGCAGAAACTCGCCGGCGGTGTAGAGGGTGCGATGAAAGACCTGTATGGCTGGCTCCTGGCGCACTACCTGTCCATCCGCCCGCGCCCGCAGATGGAATACGGTATCCGAGCTGTAGGTGCCTGTGAGGAATGGACCGTACCGGTCAAAGGCTTCTCGCTTGAAGGAGAGACAGCAGCCGGCGACTTCGCGGATCGGCCCGGCCTCCCGGCGCGGCAGCCACAGGCTGAACTCGCAGAAGTAATATGCCCACGCCACGGCGCTCTCGGGCGTGCCATTCTGAATGACGCCTCCGATCAGCAACTCCGGCCTCCGGTGCGCCTCCAGCACCCGGTCGACCCAGCCGCTTTCGACGTAACAGTCGGCATCGATGAAGGCGATGATTGGCGCACGGGCAGCGCACATTCCAAGGTTGCGTGCGTCGCCGCAAAAGAGGCGCGTGGGTGAGGTGATAAGATGGACTTCGGGATAGTGGGCACTGACGAACTCGGCAGTACCGTCGGTGGAGCTATCGACGAGAATAATCTCAAACCGCCTCGTGGTCTTCTGGTTGCAAAGCGAAACCAGGCAGGACTCAATTGTCCGGCGGGAATTGAACGAAGCGATCAGGATCGAAAGCTCGGGAACCGCCTCGTCCATCATTTAGCCCTCACCCTCCCTGTTCACTGAAACCCGCTCGTTCAGCAGCTCACCCACACTAATGGCACGGACAGCTAGCCGATGTCAAAGGCATTTGTGACGCACTAAATTAGATCGCCCGGCGAAGTTCGCGTGCCAGCTACGCCTCCGGCAATCCCCCCGGTGAGCCGTATATACTAATCTGCTTGGGCGGAACTACCAACGGAAACTCTCTGCCGGCATAAGTCTTCTGGTCTGTTGGTCTACCTGGGCAACGACAAGATTCACCACAGAGCGCACAGAGACCACGGAGATACCCGCTCGCCTTGTCTCTGTATGCTAAAATCCTTCTGCCGTTTCGGAAAAACCGGCCATGCAAACGCCAGAAGACCTGACGATTGAGCGCGCGGAAGAGAGTGATTACGACTGGTGCGAGCGCCTGATGGCGGGGAGCGAGCCCTGGATCACCTTGCGCCGGGGTCTCGATGGCTGTCACGCGGCGTTGCGCCGCCCCGGAAGCGAACTGTTTGTGGCCCGCGAGCGCGGCGGCCCCGCCGGGTTCATCTTAATTCACCCCTACGGCTGCGCGGGATCCCCTTATATCGCCAGCGTCGCGGTGGCGGAGGGCGCGCGAGGGCGAGGCATTGGAACTCAACTGGTCGCCTTTGCGGAACGGCAAATGACGGGGCGGCGCTTTGTTTTTCTTTGCGTTTCTTCGTTTAACCGGCGCGCTCAGGAGCTCTACCGCCGCCTCGGCTACTGGCGCGTAGGAGAGATGCCGGACTACGTCGTCGAGGGCCACTCCGAAATCCTGCTATGCAAAAGGCTCCCCTGAATCACTCCCCAGGCGCCCCCGGCCCGGGACAGGTTTCCGCAAATGCGGCGGGGGGCCGCCTGGTGTTCCTGCTCGCCCTGGCCGCCTCAGTAGGCTATATGTGTAGGGTTGGCCTCACCGTGGTGGCCCCGCGCCTGATGGCGGAGCTGAACCTCTCTCAACTCCAAATGGGCAAGGTCTTTAGCGCTTTCCTGCTGGGCTACACCCTGTTCCAGGTGCCTTCCGGATGGCTCGCCGGCCGGGCGTCCACGCGGCGCCTGTTTGCAGCCTTGGCGCTCGGCTGGGCGGTGGTCACCTGCGCGCACGGCCTAGTGGGCAAGACTTGGTTTGGCCTTTCGATCGGCGCACTGCCGTTACTGCTGGGCTTGCGCTTTGTGCTGGGCATCCTGGCTTCGCCCACCTACCCGGCCGCCGGGCGGGCCATTTCGGTGGCCCTGCCTGCCGACCGGCACGGGAGCGCCAACGGCATGGTGCTGGGGAGCATCGGGATCGGCTCGGCGGCGGCGCCGCCCCTGCTCGGCTTCGTCGCCCTGCATTGGGGATGGCGCGCGGCGCTGCAGTTGGTGGCGCTGCTCGCCGCCCTGGTAGCGGTCCTCTGGTGGCGGCTAGCCCCGGGGGTGCAAGCGGCGAGTGCCGCTCGCCCGCCATCCGGGGGTGGGGTGGCTGCGGCCGGCAAATCACCGCTGCGTCTGCGCAGCTTCTGGTTGCTGACGGCGAGCTATAGTCTGCAAGGCTACGTGGGGTATGTGTTTGTGTTTTGGTTCTTCCTGTATCTCGTCCAGGTGCGCCGTTTCGAACTCCTTCGGGCCGCGTGGTTGACCACGCTTCCCTGGATCGCCAGCCTGGTCGTTATTCCGCTCGGGGGCGTGGTCTCAGACCGGGCCGTCAAACGTTGGGGGTCGACGTGGGGGCGCAGGAGCCTGCCCCTGCCGGCCCTGATCCTTGCCGCAGGCGCGCTCCTGCTCGGGGCCCGCACCGGCAGCGCCTGGCTGGCCGCGTTGAGCCTGACGGTGGCGACGGCGCTCGTCCTCGCTACCGAAGGCCCTTATTGGGCTTCGATGACCCAGCTTTCCGGCCCGCAGAGCGGCATCGGCGGCGGAGTGATGAATTTTGGCAGTAATCTGGGCGGCCTCGTCTCGCCGGTCCTCACTCCATGGCTGGCAGCCCGCTTGGGCTGGGAATCGGCTCTCGGCTTGGCTGCGCTGATCGCCGTCGTGGGGGCAATCCTGTGGATGGGCGTCAGCATTGACGTGGGTGCGGTCAAAGAGTCCGGTACGGTGCGATAGAACCGTGGTGCGAGGAAGAAACAGAAAGTGTCATCCGTCGCTTCGCTCAGGGTGAGG
>Ga0181518_10005610_pt1 | contig 10791 bp, 9 predicted proteins | sample PEATcosm2014_Bin_28_FD_119751 | JGI IMG/M metagenome (GOLD analysis project Ga0181518, IMG submission 119751) | Peatland microbial communities from MTU Mesocosm Facility, Houghton, MI, USA - PEATcosm2014_Bin01_60_metaG | ecosystem: Environmental > Terrestrial > Soil > Wetlands > Peat | place... | reverse complement strand
GAACAACCGCTATGCGCAGACGACGCCGGTGGAGTTGACGCATTGCGGCGCGCTGGCGAACCGGCCAAGGGCTTTCGGCATCGAGACGATTTGCGCGAGTGGATTTGATGTGGAGGAGGTGTATGCGCGGGCGACGGAACTGGTGCAACGCGTGCGCAGCGGCCAGCCGGGCTGCCTGCACCTCGACACCTACCGGCTGGCGGCGCACAGCAAGGGCGACGATACGCGCGATCCCGCTGAGATCGCGGCCTACTGGCAGAAAGATCCGTTGAAGGCATTTGGCGCGTCGGTGAGCGCCACCGCGCGCGATGCCGTGAAGCGACAGGTCGAGACTCGCATGCAGGAGGCGGTGGCAAGCTGCTTGCAAGGCAAGTCACAGGATTTCGCACGCTATCGCGAGCGCATGGGCGACCGGGAGTTCGCGCGAACATGAGCACTGCCACCATCGTATCGGATCTCAATCGCGCTCTTCGCGAGTGTTTTCTAGCTGATGGACGTGTCGTGTTGTGGGGGGAAGATGTGCTGTCGCCCTATGGGGGTGCCTTCAAGGTGACGGCCGGGATCTCTGCGGATTTCCCAGGGCGCGTCTTCACGACGCCCATCAGCGAGGCGGCGATTGTGGGCATGGGCGTGGGGGCCGCGATGCGAGGACTGCGCCCGGTGGTGGAAATCATGTTTGGCGACTTTTTGCTGCTGGCGGCCGATCAACTCGTGAATCACGCGGCGAAATTCGCGGGCATGTATAACGGCGCGGTCAAGGTGCCGTTGGTCGTTCGCACCCCGATGGGCGGTTATCGCGGTTACGGGCCCACGCACAGCCAATCGCTTGAAAAGCACTTGCTGGGCGTGCCTGGCTTGCGGGTGGTTGCCGTCAACCATTTCACCAGCCCGGGCGCGCTGTTGAAAACCGCAATCCTCGGTGGCGACGGCCCGGTCGTCTTCATCGAAAACAAAGCCCTGTATTCGCAGTCCGTGCAGCTTGGCGGTGATGGTGTGCTGGAGGTGACGGAACTTGACGACGAAAGCGGGTATCCGATGGTGCGCGTCGTGAATTTTTCCAAGGGCGTCAAAGCCGACCTCACCGCAGTTTCCTATGGCGGATTGTCGCTGCAGTGGGAGCAGGCGCTCCGGGATCTCGCGGCGGATGAAATCCGGGTGGAGCTGTTCCTGCCGACGCTGCTCAGCGATCTCTTGCTCGCGCCGATCGCCGAATCCGTTTCGCGCACGGGCCGGCTGCTCGCCAGCGAGGAAGGGACGCGTGGCTTCAGTTTTGGTTCGGAAGTCGTCGCTCGGATCGCGGAAACCGTGGGGACGAAGCAGCGTGCAAAATTCCGACAGGTTGGAGCGGCGCGGGTGGTGATTCCTTCCGACAAATCCCTTGAGCGCGAGATGCTGCCGTCCAGCCATGCGCTGGTCACGGCCGCGCTGGAAATGATTGAGCTATGATCAAAGGACTGACCCCCCAGCTCGGCGTCAACGATGACACCGCCCTTCTGGTGAACTGGACCGTCAAGCCGGGCGACCGCGTGGCGAAGGGCGATGTTGTCGGACAGATCGAAACGACCAAGGCAGTGTACGATATCGAAGCGGAAGGTGCGGGATTCTTTGCGCCTCTCGCCGAGCCTGGCGCGCGCGTCGCGGTAGGACAGGTGATCTATGCGTTGACCGACTCGGCGGACGCCAAAGTGGACGTGGCTGCCATAGCGGTTCCGGCCGCCGGGCTGGCAATGGCGGGGGCCGACGCCAAACAAGTGGCACGCTGGACGAAAAAGGCCGAACTGTTGGCAAAGGAGCATGGGATCGACATCGCGCAAGTTCCAGCCATCGGGGTGGTGCGAGAGGCCGACGTGTTGATGTTCGTGAAATCCGGGGGCAGGCCCGCCCCAGCGGGAGGGGATCTCGTCGATGGCGCCTATCCGGCGAATCGTCCGAACCGCATCATGGTGATCGGGGGCGGGCGCGGCGCGGTGCAGGTGCTGGATATCTTGCGCCGCTGCCGCCATCAAAGCGCGGTCGGACTGCTCGATGACGATCGGACCAATCACGGGCGCACGATCATGGGCGTGCCGATTGTCGGCACACTGAGCGAGGCAGCGATCCGTGCGGAGAAGAAAGAGTTCGACTCCCTGGTGATTGCCTTCACCAACGATCTGGCGGCGCGGCGGCGCGTGTTCGAGGAGATGAAAGAAAGGGGACTTCCTTTCACGAACGTGATCGATCCTTCCGTGCAGGTGCATGCCAACGTGCGGCTGGGTGAAGGCAACGTCATCATCGCCAACGGGCGGCTGGGCGCCTGCGCCTCGGTCGGCGACAACAATTTTCTCAGCGCTTATGTGAACATTGAGCACCACAATACGCTTGGTTCGCACTGCACCTTCGGGCCGGGGGTGATGACCTCAAGCCGCGTGGATATCGGCGACGGTTGCCGGTTTGGCACGGGAGTGTTCATCGAGCCGGGTGTGCGAATCGGCGCTGGCTGCATCATCGCGTCCGGCGCGATTCTTGCGAGCAACGTGCCGGAGAAACATGTCGTAAAGGTGCATTGCGAGATGCACATGCGGCCGATTGATGCGGCCGGTCGCTGAAAACCAGTTTTTCATCAAACAATGACCCCGTTCCCTCCGTCATGGGCCTGCCCTCATTTCGTGGAAAATCGATCGCGCCCCCTCATGCCAATGAGCGGCCAGCGACACGAAACAGACCAAGAGCGAAAGCCCATCCGTGGATTCGGAAACGATCTGAGACGATTCAGATATTTTGGAGGAACGTGTTTAGCTGCTCCGGGACAGCAAACGTGAAAACACAGGGATTTGCGAACAATCTCTGATTAAGCAATGCGATTTTGTTATCTTAGACCGCCGATCTATCTGGAGATCACCGGGGCGTTTTTACGAAGCCTCTGAAACTCGAATTTCAATTGAATAATGAAAATACCGTTTGTTGACCTTCACGCACAATATCTGACTATTAAACCGGAGATTGATGCCGCCATTCAGGACGTCATCTCCAACTCGGCCTACATTCGCGGGCCGCATGTGGACAAGTTTGAAGAACTTTGGGCTGAAGTGGTTGGTGCGAAACATTGTGTCTCCTGCGCCAACGGAACCGATGCGCTTTACATCGCCATGCGCGGTTTGGGCATCAAGGCCGGCGATGAGGTCATAACCACCGCGCACTCGTGGATTTCCACGTCGGAAACCATCACGCAAGCTGGCGGCAAAGTCGTTTTCAGCGACACCGAATATGACACGTTTAACCTCAATGCGGGGCAGATAGAAGCCAAGATGACTTCACGCACCGTGGGAATTATTCCTGTCCATCTTTACGGCCAGCCGGCGGAGATGGACACGATCATGGCCATCGCCAAGAAACACAAGTTGTGGGTGATCGAAGACTGCGCGCAATCTCACCTGGCTCGCTACAAGGGAAAACTCGTCGGCACGTTTGGTGATGCCGCGATATTCTCGTTTTATCCAGGGAAAAATCTTGGCGCGTATGGTGACGCGGGCAGTCTTGTGACGGACAATGACCAGCTTGCCGACTGGTGTGCGAATTACGCCCGGCACGGTGGCAAGGGCGAACACATCATGGAAGGCATCAACAGCCGTCTTGATGGTTTGCAAGCGGCGATTCTCAACGTCAAAATACCGCATTTGGGGAAGTGGACGGAAGCGCGGCGGAAAGTTGCCGCCGATTACGACGAACTTCTCGCGGGTGTTGGCGATTTGGTGCTGCCGAAGGTCGCGTCCGGTCGCGAGCATGTGTATCACCTCTATGTCGTGCGAACTGAGAAGCGCGACGCGCTGAAAAGACACCTGGCCGACGCGGGCATCAGCACGGTTTTGAATTATCCCAAGGCATTGCCGTTCTATCCGGCATACGCGTATCTGGGGGCCAAACCCGGAGACTTTCCAATTTCGTTTGCCAACCAGTCGCGGATTCTCTCGCTCCCGATTTATCCGGAGATCACCGAGGAGATGGTTGGTTACATCACCGGGCAGATCAAAGGCTTTTATCTGGCCGCCTCTTCACGCGGAACAAGATTGTGATAGTCGGCAAAGCAGACACCACCCGCAAGGAGATGACGCCCCCAACCGTTGAGAGCCCTCATGCCACGACGGGAGGCCGGGCAATAACGAACTCTCTATGGAACATTGTGCCCATGGTTTGGTCGTCGCTTCTCGGTCTCGCCACGATACCTATCATCGTCAAGGGAATCGGCATGGATCATTTCGGTCTCTTTGGGCTGTTCGCGGTTCTTTTGGCTCCTTTGAGCCTGGCGAACCTTGGCTTTGGTGAGGCCACAATCAAATATGTAGCTGAGCACGCCGCAACCGGGGACTATAATCAGTGCGCGTGCTTTGTGCGCACAACACTGTTTTTCAACCTGGCGGTGGGCGTCGCCTGCGGAGGCCTGATCGTTTCGATAGGCCCAATGTTGGCACACAGGTTCTTTAACATTCCAGCGCAAGACTTGCATTTGTTCAACCGTTGCTTGGTGCTGGTTGGCGCCACCTGGGCTGTGAATCAAGCGGGCAGCGTCTTTATGGGCATTCCTCCAGCGATGCAGAGGTTCAGGGTGGTCGCCACCTGCCAGATGGTCATCACCACCTGCACAGCCGTGGCGACCGTGGGTGCAGTGCTCGGCGGCCTAGGACTCCTCGGCTACACTGCGGCCAACCTGGCCGGGGCCGCCCTCGGCTTGCTGGTCTGGTACATGGCGGGAAAGGCGCTTCTGCCGATGCAGGACTTCTCGCCGCGGCTCGACAAGGCTGTTTGGAAGCGGGCTTTCCACTTCGGGATATGGCAGGCAGCCGCGCAGCTTGGGGGCATGCTCGCAAATCAAGCGGAGCGCTTTCTCTTGGGTGCGTACTTAATTCCGAAATCGGTCGGGCTCTATAATGTCGCATGGAGCCTCGAACAGCGCGCTTATGCTGTTGTCTTCAAAATGTCCGAGGTTCTCTTCCCGATCTTCAGCGCCGCTGGGGCCGACTCTCTCGAAAGGAAGTTCCTGCTCCTCACCCGCGCCACCTGGCTGTTGACCAGCCTTTCTGTATGCGCCTTGGTGCCAATGGTCGGATTGGCAAGACCCCTATTGGCTGCCTGGATTAACCCGGACACCGCCCGTCAGGCCGGGTTGACACTCCAAGTGTTGTCAATCGCCGGCATCCTGGGCTGTGCTACGAATGCCACGTACTTCTTCCTGCTTGGCACAGGCAGAACAAGACTCATGGCCGTCTTGAGTTTTGTCACGGGCGTGAGCACCGTTCTCGGCGCGCTTTTGATTATACCGCGCTTTGGTTTGCGAGGGGCTGCATTCGGGTCTCTAATCTCCATGGTCATTCAGCAAACGCTCCTCATTGCCTATTTGCTCCCTCGCATCTTCGGACCTGCCTTTAGTCTGGTGAAGTGCTCTGTAGCGTTTCACCTCCCGGTCGTCATAGGCTTGGCGCTTGCCTTCGCCTCAACCCAACTGAAATGTCTCAATGGCTGCTCGCTGCTCACGGTGCTGGCGGGTTACGCGCTGGCCGGCGTCCTCTGCGCCTGCCTGATCTTGGTTTGCCATTGGAAGATACCTTACGTTTCAATCCACCTCAGTGACGCTGTTCGCGTTCTGGCATTCGTCCGCGCCAAGCTCGGCACAGGGTCTGGTTGACGCATGTGTGGCATAACAGGCATCCTTAATTTCGACGGCAGACCGGTAAGTCAACCGGCCATTGACCGGTTCACCGATTCGCTGGCGCACCGTGGCCCGGATGGACGCGGCACATGGCGGAATGATCAGTGCGGAGTAGCGCTGGGTCATCGCCGTCTCGCGATCTTGGATCTTTCCCCCGCGGGACAACAGCCAATGCCGTACCTAAACGGCCGCTACGTGATCACGTTCAATGGCGAAATCTACAATTTCGTTGAAATCCGCGCCGACCTCGAGAAACAGGGATACAGGTTCACGTCCACCTCGGACACGGAGGTGATCCTCGCCGCGTATGACAGGTGGGGGCCGGACATGCTCCCTCGCTTCAACGGAATGTGGGCCTTTGCTATTTGGGACAACCAGAAGCGCACTCTGTTCCTATCACGGGATCGCTACGGCATCAAACCGCTTTTGTACCGGCTTGCGAGCCAGCAGATGGCGTTTGCCTCGGAACTTAAGGCATTTCGTTGCCTGGATGGGTTCCAGCCGGAGCTTGACTGTGAAACCGGGGCATTTTTGAACTTGGCTCCGACCAGGATTGAAGGCTCGGCACGATCGCTTATCCAGGGGGTCTCGCGGCTGCCCGGAGGCCATTATGCGGTAATTAGCAGCGGGGCGATGCAGATTTTCCGGTGGTGGAACACGACCGAACACCTGGCAGCCGTGCCGGGCAGTCTCGCGGAACAAGCTGAGATGTTTCATGAGTTGTTCACGGATAGCATCCGCCTAAGGATGCGAAGTGATGTTCCTATTGGCACTTGTTTGAGCGGCGGATTTGACTCAACTTCAGTACTTTGCACATTGGCCAAGATTGGAGAACGCGGCTCCCAAAGTCGTGGGGCTTCAGACTGGCAGCACGCGTTTGTCGCTTCGTTTCCGGGGGCTGCAAACGATGAGACGCCGCAAGCCTTGGAAGCCGGACGATTTGCGGGTGTGCGGCCAGTCTTGCTGCCGATAACCGAGGACGAGTCTTTGAACAACATTGATCGGGTGCTCAATGATCTGGATGATGTGACCATCAATCTGCCGACCGCCACCTGGCTGATTTACCGCGAACTGCGACAGCACCAGGTTGTGGTCTCCCTTGATGGACACGGGGCCGACGAACTCTTGGGCGGTTACAGGCACACCAGCACCCTCCTGCTCGCCGAAGCCCCCTCCTTTCTGCTGCATCCCTTGGAGAACCTTCGCCGCCTGCGGGCAGCTTACGGCGCCAGAAGCTCTGTCATGCAGGCCCCTTCGCCTTTGGGTCGAATGAAGTACCTTGCCTGCGAGAGCCTCTTCCACCACCCGAGCCTCGGCGGCCTCCAGAAGTTTTGCCGCCAATCAGTGCGGCGGGTGCGGAAGTTAATGAGGCGGCCGGCCTCCGCCTTTCTCCTGCCGGACTGCCGGCCCGAAGCTGGTAATTTCGCCATTCCCGCGGAGAGCGACTCGTTGCCGGACCACTGGGGCTTAGTGAACCGTCTCACTTATCAGGACTTTCATTGCACAACCCTTCCCGGAATCCTCAGAAACTTTGACCGTCTTTCCATGGCGCACGGCATTGAGGTCCGCATGCCCTTCATGGACTGGCGCCTGGTTTCTTTTATCATGTCTTTGCCGGACACCAGCAAGGTCGGAGGGGGGCGGACCAAGCGGGTGGTCCGGGAGGCCATGAAAGGGCGAATGCCGGAATCCATTCGTGACCAGACCTTGAAGATTGGCTTCAATTCGCCGTTGCCTGAGTGGTTGAATGGCCCCCTGCAAGGCTGGGGCAGTGATTTGATCGCATCGAAAGGGCGGGATCATCCCTTCCTGAATATGCGCGCATTCGACCGTTACTTTCAGCAGCATTGCCGCCAGCGAACGTGGACGTGGTCCAATTGCGCCAACGCTTGGACGGTGCTGGGATATCTATGGTTCGAAACTAATTTCCTGCAACGCTAAACAATAAGACGTCCTTTCCGGACTAGCGTTTGCCCTCTGCTGTCACACTAAATCGGCGTCTTATGTCACGCATCCGATTGTTAAAGAGTTCGCAGGCTTACTCGGGATATCCTGAGTTGTTTTACGCGGATCGGCCTGGGCTGGGGGAAAGGCCCTTTTCCGAGCAGATGCAGATATTCCTCGCAGATGGGTTCTTTTTCGGTGATGCCTGGAAATTTTACTTGGAGGCCGGCGGGCGCTATGAGGTCATGGATGTGGTTTTTAATGCCGAGCTGGCCCAGAGGCAATGGGCGAGGGAGCATGGGGTGCGGTATTCTGAGGAGAACTGGAGCGAGGCAATCCTGGCGGCGCAATTGGCAGACTTCAAACCCGACATCTGGTTTTGCAACGCGTGGCTTACGGCGCAACAGCGTCTGCGGCTGAGGCGAGCTTGCCCATCCATCCGCTATGTGATCGGGTATGATGGGATCCGGAACCATGATCCTGAGTGCCTGGCCGGCTGCGATGCGGTTTTGAGTTGTGTCAGGGAGTCGGCGGCGTTCTACACCAGAGCGGGCTTCCGGGGTTATTGGATACCGTGGGGTTTCGATCCCCGGCTATTGGCCAGGTTAAAGCCAAGTCAGGAGCGCTACCTAATCAGCTTTTGCGGCAGCATGGTTATTCAGAGGAATGTGAGCCATTTTGAGCGCCTCCGCCTCGTTGACCGGCTTCAACGTGCTGTTGGTATTGACGTCTTCTGCGCAGATTTGTCTGGTAGAAAAATTGAACGGCTCCTTCTGTCGCATTTGTACCGCAGAAGGTTGGATCTCGCTTGGCGCACAGTGCAGATTTGCCCTGCCGTCCGGCGATTGCGCCGGATCAACTGCGGCGAACGCTTCGGACTGGCCATGCTGCAGACCTTGGCAGATTCAAAGGTCACACTCAATATTCATATTGACATCGGAAAAACCGCTGGAAACATCCGCTTGTTTGAGGCCACAGGAGTCGGAACTTGCCTTTTGACAGACTGGAAGGAGAATCTGCCTGACATTTTTGAGCCGGATCGGGAGGTCGTGGCGTTCTGTTCGGCTGAGGAGTGCGCGGAAAAGGCGCGTTATCTCCTGGATCACGAAGAAGCCCGGCGGGCCATCGCTGCGGCCGGCCAAAAGCGATGCCTGCGCGACCATAACATCGGTCACCATATTCTCAAGTTCGCGGATGAGGTGTTGAATAAATTATGATGGAGCTTATTCAAACTCATCCAAGCTTCGATTTTTTCTAAATTGACACACTCGCTGCTATGAAAGTCCTGTGGTTCAGCCCGGTGCCGCCTCCAGCGATTTGTGAGAAGTTTAACCTGAGGCCGTCCGATGAAGGTGAGACCCGCCTGCTGTTACCGGCTGCAATCGCTAAGGTTCCTCCGGCGGGGCCTGGATCAACGCGCCATGATTCCCATCCGCCCTCAATCTGATCTCAAACGTGTAGGGGAAGTGTGAGGATGGATTGTGCCGTTCTCATTGCTGGCCCGCAGCACGGTTTGTTGTTGTGTCGGGGCGGTGCAAGATATCACTTTTGATATTGCACTGGCTTGTCAATTTACTTGTGAAGAAGTGTTCCCGGTTGGCCGGTCTGCACAGAAATTATGATCGAGAGAGTCCTGTTGGCAGTAGTTACAGTCGTCGTCATCAGCCTGATTGTCCTGATTATGCGCCGTACCAGGGGCACGAGCATTCTTGGCTGGCAGGTTGGTGTCTTTGCTATTGCTGTCAACCCTGCAGTGTATTTCCTCGATTTTTTTCTCGGCAACGCCTTCAGTCCGATGACTCCATATTCTGACATCGAAATCCGCATCTTTCGCGCGATTTTATTGAGCAATTGTATCGCGATCGGTTATTTGGCGGTTCTGCTTGGAGTCCTTCAACGACGGAACCGCATAACGCCTAAAGAAACCGGCGCCTGCGCGACGAGACCGGCGGTTTTCTGGCTGTTGAGCGCGTTCGCCTTGACGGGGATCCTGCTTGAGCTGACGACGAGCCAGTTTCAATTGGTCTTGCATGAAGGCATCGCTACGATAGGCAACTACGAGGAATATTATAAGGTGCGGGGAGAGGTGTCAACAATGACCCCCGACCTGCTTCATCAGCACATCTTTGCAATGTCAGTGGTGGTGTGCCTGCCACTGGTGGTGTTGTTCAGCTTTCAGCAATTTCTGTTATGGCGAACCAGGCGCTGGCTCTGGCGCTGGATCGTTTTGGCCATTCTATGGAGCCTTAACAGTGTGTTAATATATCAAAAGTCCCCAATCGTGGTTGTAATTGTGGGTCATTTGGCGGTCCTATTGCTAACATTGGTTTCAAGGCCCATTAAGCTAAGACAACTTTTAATGTATGGATTCGCAGCCACAATTGTGGCCTTTGGCCTTGTTCATGGGGTTTACGTCGTTTTGGGCGCCAGCAGTTCCCTCTCTGAATCCTTCCTGCTCTTATGCGATAGAATATGGGGAATTCCAATGTACACGACCTATTATCACTTCTACATCTTTCCGGACTTTAGTGAGCACACTCGTTATTCAATGTCCACCACGATGAACTTATTGCTTGGCGGAGGAAAGCGTGTTGACACTGGCGGGCTGCTGCCATACGAGGTCGCCTCCTCCATTATCGTTGGGACGGCATTTGACATGAACTCAGGGTTTTTAGGTTCGTGTTGGGCTGAACTCGGGTATGTGGGTGTGATGGAAGGAGCATTGATTATTTTTGGCGTCTGTTTTTTATGGGACGTCTATTTCTTGAGGCATCGGGGCGTTTCGGCCAGGGCCTTGCTGTGCGCATTTTTTGTTGGGTATTCATTCAATATCGTTAACATATCTCTGCTTGCCATGTTGCTGCCGGGCGGCCTTATCTTGGCCCCGATTTATACTTTGTTCCTGTTTCGCTCTGCCGCGGGGCCGGCGAGATTTGAGCTGCGGAAGCAGAAATTACTGCCGGCAAACGCTCAACTGTTGGATCGGAAACAGGGAGCATAGATTGGGGGCGGGTTAATATTGAGGATTAAGGATGAGTTTGACCGCAAGTATTATAGTGCCGACGTTCAACCGGCCCGCCATTATGGAGCGATGCGTCAGGGCGCTGCAACGTCAGACGGCCGAATTTGACTATGAGGTCATAATTGTTGACGACGGTTCCCACGAT
>Ga0181518_10005603_pt1 | contig 10803 bp, 10 predicted proteins | sample PEATcosm2014_Bin_28_FD_119751 | JGI IMG/M metagenome (GOLD analysis project Ga0181518, IMG submission 119751) | Peatland microbial communities from MTU Mesocosm Facility, Houghton, MI, USA - PEATcosm2014_Bin01_60_metaG | ecosystem: Environmental > Terrestrial > Soil > Wetlands > Peat | place... | reverse complement strand
TTGCGCGATCATGGGGCTCATAACCCGAAGGTCCCAAGTTCAAATCTTGGCCCCGCTACAATCTTTCCGGGTAGTTACAGCGCGCGGGGGCCGATTTCGACGTCCCTCATTCAAAATGAGGAACGAACGAGGAACCGAGCAGCGCGCCAATGGCCACCAGCGGCCAAAGTCTGCACTTACGGCTCTGCACTTACGGTCTGAACTTGTGGCAAGGCCGACTTGTCCGCTCCTGTCCACTCGGACGTTCCTCGTTAGAATGAGGGACGTTCCTCGTTCCACCCGCTGACGTCCCTCGTTCCTCATGCGCTGGACCCGCCTGACCCTGGCTATCACCGAAGCCTTCGTGGCGCTGAGCGCCTCCGTGGCCGGCGCGATGTTCATGGCTGCGCCCAGCGGGCGGCTGATGGGGATGACCGAGGCCACCCTGGCGCGGTCACCGTTCCGGAGCTACCTGATGCCTGGGATCGTGCTGTTCGTGGTGGTGGGGGGCACGCTCGCGATGGCAGCGTGGGCGGAGATTTGGCGCTGGCCCCGGGCCGGATGGTTGTCCGTGGTGGCGGGCGTGGTGCCTGGCCGGGTGGATCATCGCGCGGGTGGCGATGAGCGGGCTCGGGCATGACCAGCTCCGGGTAGCTTGGGTATCAGGGGCGCGTATCACACAGTCCCAGCAACAGCCTCAACATCGTTGCCGAGCGGACGGCGCTCATCACGGTAGGACGCAGCGATACCAGTGAGGAGTTGGCGTCCGCGACGCTGGAGAAACGTGACGGCGGGCTACTAGCGATCCGGAAGCTTCCATTGATACGTCCCTTGACTTTCGAGTAACGCACGAAGCCCCTTTGTGCCGCCAAAGTCCAACTGCCATCTTGCACCGCAGCCGGACGAGAACCGCTTGCTCGAAAACTTCTGCGGCTCTGATAGCCAAAGACTAATCTCCTTGTGCATCCTGCAGAACAACCCGACACCCAGATGCTGCATCTTGCTCCCGAGACAAGCTATCGACATGGCCGTTGTGTACCTTGTGGCGTCCCATATCCGGTCGAGAACCTCGATTATCTCTTTGTAGTTGAGCGTCGATGCCTCGTGGAGACGCTCGGGCGGGGTATTCTCCAGGTTGTTTGTCACTCGCACAGCCTCCATTCGCCACCAATTCCGCTCGCCTGGGGGTTTACCGACTACCCAGTGGGTGAGATCGCGCCTTGCCCCGTGAAGCTCACTCGCTCTGCCACACATCGCCCGCATTCGCACGACGCTGAAATTCGGCAGACACACCAGGGCCGTCGGTCGGCTCCCGTAGTTGTACTCGTAGTAGGGCGCAAAGGAATACACCTCCCCCAGACCATCACTTTGAAACGCGGCATCCTCGAAGGATCGAACGAATAACTGCCCCTCCGCTCTTGCCCGTTCCGCAACTTTCTCCCATTCCTCCTTCAGCGGGAAGTACTGTTCTGCCTCCGAGTATGCGATACTGAGTTCAAGCTCCCGATCGAGCAAAGCAAAGAGAATCGGATAGAACAGGTATGAAGACATCGTGCTCATATCGATGATTGCTCGGCTACCGGGCGCAGCGAGTTCATCGAGCGTTTGGCTCAGGTCGTCAGCAAAAGTCTGCCGGCTATAATTCAGCCGTCTGAGTCCGCGAGACTTTTTCGCGGCCTCCACGAAGTCCCCTTCATGGACGGCATTGTCCTCCATATTCGTCGGGTACTTGACAAGAAGTACGCTCAGCCCGCTGAGTCTGTCCTTGCGAGCAAGGAACTGCGCAACGGCACTCGTGCGGTCCTCAAACCCCACTGCGCAGATCAACGTCCCGTTCGTGCTCGCGTCCCAGCCCTCCAAAGGGGTTGCCTCTGGCAGTTTCGCACTGACGTCGCCAGGACCCAATCTCTGTAGGTACATGTCATCCTCCGCGCGGTTTAATCACTGCGTCGTCAATTGCGAGCTGCAGCTGCTCGACGGTAAGGGAACCCCTTCTCAGTTCCGCCTCCACGAAGTTCCTTGGGCTCTGAAGCAATGAAATAAGCTCGTCCGCAGTGTCGGCCTTCACGGGTACATCTCTCTTCAGAGGGGCCTTGAAGGCCGGCAGATAGGCGCGGCGCAGCTGCAACCGCTCGGTCTGCCCAGAAATTCTCGACCTGCTCGTGTCAAGGGGGAAGAGTATCGCGCGCGACTTCAGCAAGCTGTAGAGGCCCGCAAGGTGCGGATTCCGAGTCTGCAGCTCCTCGATCGCCGCGTGCCTAATGTCGAGGTGCGTTTTGCACGAAGGCTCGTCGGGTTTGTCTCTCCGCTGAGATTTCTTGAATACAACGCACGTGCGGGCCAAGTACCCTAGGTTAGTTACGATGTCGAAGATCGCCTCTCCATCGGGCACAATGTAGCGCAGCTTTACGACCTCCTCGTGAGCGAATTGTGTAATTGTCTTGTGTTGCAGGGCAGCCGGTATGACCTGCTTCTTGTCGGCCGTTACACGCGCGTCGGAGAAGATCCGCTTGACCACGTCGAGAGCCAGCGCCAAATCGCCGGAACACAGGTGATGAATGCAGTCAATTCCGTGGTAGTAGAAAGGTACGCCGCCTTCTTCCTTCTCGGCAGCAATCGCCTTCGACATGTTTGGATACCCCCCTTTGCCGAGGGTCTCCGTTATGGTTGCAACGTAGCCGGAATCCTTTAGGCGTCGATCAATGATGTCCTCTAGGAACTTGTAGCCATCGCTATTGTCAAGTGAGGTGTAGCTGTCTCCGCAATTCACCTCGAACACCTCTCGCCCCTCTTGGATACCCTGAAGGTCCACGCCATCGTACTCAGAGGAAACCTTGAAGATAGGGGTGCCCTGCTTGGCGAACGAAATCGTTTGGTTCAACTTGCGCTGCAGAGCAACTGGAATGCGCTGGTTTGAGTAGTCGTCGATCAGAAATGTCACGTGTCGCGTCTTAAAGAAGTCGAAGTGCTCACCGAGTTTCCTGCAAAGGTCGGAAACGAGGGCCGGATCCGGCGCGACGTCGTCAGCGCACTTCCGCTGAATGCGGCTCCACTCGCTCCAACGCAAGTGCCTGCAAAGTCCCTTTAGATAGTCGAAGGGCGCCTCGCCCTGGAGCCGCACGATCTCGCCCTCGCCTTGGATCCTGGTTGCGGCCTCCTTCGTGAATGCGAATGCGGCCACATCGGACAGGTTGAGCGGACCTTCGCCGTACTTCAGCCTAATCAAGCCGAGGGTGTCGAAGAGCTCTTCCGCCAAAAGCAGACTAAAGAAGCGAATCACACGCGCTTGCATGGACTCCAGGGCCGCGTCGGAGAGGAGCAAGAATCGGGAGCGCAGCTCCGACGAGCAGGAAACGTACACACCGACCTCATCGACAGCAGAGGCATCCCGACTGGGGTCGGAAATGAGTGTCTTGAAGGAAAGCCAACGCAGCACAGAAGACTTGCCACAGCCCCGCGGTCCGTATAGGTAGAGAGGCTGCTTCGCCTGGCATTCGGCCAGCCACGGGCACCGCGCGGAAAACAGGTTCGCGAAGCCCAAATCGCTGAGAATCATCTCGGCAGAGGGGAAATCGAAAGGGGATTCAAGGCGGGGCGGGGCGGTATCGGCGGCACGATGGGCAGAGGCCTCCAGAGCCCGCAGCTGAATGACCACATCGGTCGGTGCGTCTAGACGACGCTCATAGCTTTCTTCGGCAAGCCGATCGAAGAAGCCCAAAAGCTGATCGACGAATCGCCGCTCGCGGGGCTCAAAGCGATGGTAGTTCGCCATAAGGCGGTTGGCCATGATGAGTAGGAGCTCAACTGCCCGGAGGTGATCGTCAGGCGCCTTCCAAGCGAGCAACTCCCGCAAGTGTTCGCAGTCAGGAGTCGAAGCGGCATCAATGGTTGCGACTTTCTCCCGCAGTTTCGTAAGCAACTCGGTACGCGTGCTGATGCGCTTTAGCGAGCCAGTGTCAATTACCCTGAGGCATAGATGTTTCGTGTTCTTCAGGTAGTCCTGGCGTGTCTCAACGAGGACATTGCCTGCATGGAGGTCGTCGTGGCACAGGCTTTGCGCGCGAAGATCAGCGAGTGCTCCGAAGAGCTGTTCGACCAGCGCCATGAATTCTGGGACAAGGAGGTCATGTCCTTCAAGCCACGTGTCTAGCCGAGTGCCTGCGATCAATTCCGTGACAACGCTGGGCAGCGCCGGGCTGGTTGGCTTGCCGTCGATCTCCAAGGTCCCGAAAGCAACAAGCCGTGCAAAATAGTTGGAGTCCAGCCTTCGCGCAAAAGTCATCTCATCGTACAGGCTGTTTGGGTACGCGAAGCTGCGCATCACCTTGAGGGCGACCGGCTCTCCCAGGTCATCGACAGCGCGCCACACGACGGAACTCTGCCCGGTCCCGACCTCCTCCTGCAAAGTGTATTCGGACCGATATTTCTGTGCTCGACCAACCGCCACCAGAAGATTCGGCTGTAGCCGCGCAATCGGATCGGGGCCGCTATCTAAGTGGCGTGACTTGTCCATCGAGGCCTCCTTTCGAGTGTCCCAGAAACGAGCGGAGGGCGGCGTCAAACGGGTAAAGGAGGACGGCTTTCCGTGTTTGCGAATTGGTGTGTGAGCCACCACGCTTTCGATATCCCTTCGTATGCCCAACCAATTTCCAATTGGCCGCGTAGTAGCTTGTTCCGCGGTAGCGAGTCGTATCGACGTACGTTTCGAGAAACGTAGGCCGCACGAAATAGAACTTCTCCCAGTCGGTTCGCACGCGACGGGCTGCAAGCCCCAACAAGCGAGATGCCAAATTCGGTACGGTAACCCAAGGGAGGATCAGAAAGCGGCCATTGTTGATCCCGGAGTTGCGGATTTCTTCCCGGGAGTAGCCCAGGGGAAGCAGTATTCTGTCCCTTGGATCGACTGCCCAACTTGGGTCGCACCAACCGATTGCACCGAGTGTACGGCCCTCTGAGGTGATGAGGTACTTCATCGAGCGGCCCACAAACACTTCGAAGCCCAGATAATGATACTGCCCGACCAACCGATTCCACGTAGCCTCCGCCTCGCCCCTCCGCACGAGCTCCAGTTGGATCTTGGCGAAGTCCACGCAATTGATCGGCGTGGTATCAATATGGATGTTCCTTGACTTCAGCCGTAGCGTGCATCGTGAGCTGTTATTCGGCGTGACCCGCCTGGGCGGGAGTCTCAGGTGGCCTTCGAGTTCCAGCCGAATGAGTACGTCTCGGCAGGCTCGCTCCTTCAGCCAGCCGTTGGGCTGGGTCCACTTGAGCGCCCGGCAGACTTCCTGGGATATGCGGGTGCGTCCTGCGGCGTAGTTGGCTCGGACAATCTTCTCTATGGTCTTGATGTCTCTTCGTGAAAAGCATCGCCCGCGAGCGATCAGAATGCGCTGATCTTGGTTGGGACGGGGTCCCATTGGACGACGCGCCTTCGTATTGGCGCCCTCTCGAACGGCCCGGCTCTGCGGCGAGTGGCCGCGTGGGCCACCGATCGGCGCACTGCCCCGTGACTTGCTGGGTGTGGCTCGCGAAGACGTCATCCGAGACGTGTGTTTCCCGACGGTGGCGACGATCGACAGCCGGCGTGGCCGACATGTCTCGCCATCCTGCATAATCACACGATGGGTTCCCTGTTCCTCAGCCTCCTTGGAGCGCTGCGCTCCGCCCTCCGCACCCGCGCGGACCTCGTGATCGAGAACCTCGCCCTGCGCCAGCAGCTGGCCAACTTCCAGCGCACGTCCGGCCGCAGTCTGTCCAGATCGTCTCGGCTGTTTGGAACCTGTCACGTTGGCAGTCCAAGTCACGGCGATGGGATGATCTCGCGTCTGGGTATACGGAGCAAGATAGATTCGCCGTCCCCGACGTCCCCGACGAGATCACACGCTCCCCGTCTGGGGTAGGGCGCCCATTTGAGTCTACCGCCCGCGTGTGTCCACGAAATCGAACGCAGGCAGCTCCGCGAGCCCGTACGCTTGAAGGCTCAGGTTGTCCAGGTTCGCGAAGTCGCGAATGCGGAAAGCCTTCTTGATCTTCGCGCCCAGGGCGGCGGCGAGGCTCTCCGGCGCTGGCAACCGTATCCGCCGCAGGTACTGCGCCTGGAAACGCAGGTACGCACGCCCAACCACCAGCCCGCCAGGAATGCGATCGTGACGGCGGGACCGAGGGCATAGCTCACGGCCAGGCCAACCTCGGCGACCTTGACCGCAAACCACGCTACTTCCGACGCGGCCGTATCTTCGATCGCGTTGTCTTGGTCCTCCATGTTTCCACCAATCGGTCGCACATCCAGCGACGCGAACGCTCTCCTCTCGCCCTTCGCGGGGCGTGCCACACAGACGGTCGTGCTGGTCTTTGCCTTGGGCTTCATCGCAACTTCTTCTGCAATTCGGGGGCGTCCTTGGTCGCGAACTCCCAGAGCTGCTCCGTGGCGATGCGCATGACGGCCTCGACGTCCTTAAACCGACACAAGTTCTTCCAGTCGATGTCCGGGAGCCTGGCCCTGGATCTCGGTGACTGCCCGATCGACGCGTGGCCGATGTTCACCAGGGCCAGCCTGACGGCGTCCTGGGTGTTCTTGTCGGCGGAGAACGCGGTGAAGTCCAGGCCCTTCGTGCGGTCCGCGATGCGCCTGCAGGCGCGCGCCATCTCGTCGAGCCGGAGGCAGGGCTCGCAGCGCACGGTCACCCACCCCGCACGCTCCTCACATGTCCCTGGCTTGCCGCAGATCTCACATGTTCGCATGGACCTGTCGCGTGCCTTGCCGAGGGCAATGTGCAGCCTGGCATCGAGGCGGCGGTCCACCCGCGCGCCCTCGTCACGCGCGCAATGCACGGCCAGTCTGCCGAATTTTTCCTTGACCTGGACAACATGGAGGGCCTTGTCCATGGCCAGTTTCGCCGACAAGGCGTCGAGGATGCAGAACCACCCGTCTCCGACGGTGAAGCCATCCAGCGCGAAGCTGCTCGCCTTGTTCGGGGTGGGGACCCACGCCTCCCGATACAGGACCGGGCAGCGATCGAGCAGCTCCAGAACATGGGCCGGGGACAGGTCGAGCCGGCTCCACCGTCCCGAGGCGGCGGTCAGCTTTGCCCGCTCGTAGACAGTCTTCGCCCGGAAGGCTTTCCACTCGCGGAAAAGGTCTTTCCACTCATCATGGTGCTTCATCGTTTTTCCGTCAGCGAAGGCGGTAGATGGTCAGCAGCGCAGCCCAGCCGTAGTCGAGGATGGCTGGCGGCCGGTCATACTCGCGAGCGAAGCGGATGGCCATGTCGAGCAAGTACCGCGTCCAAAAGTACGACTCGACAATGGGGCGCGTGTGCCGCGTCCAATCGTCATTGTGAGACAGCTCCCACTTCTTCCCGGTGCCAGCGGCGACAATCTCCTCGAAGTAGGTATCGAGCGGCTTGCCCGGATCGGGCGCCATGGCGCGGAGACGGCCCACAATCTCAGTCGTGTGGTGCTGCGCCCCGTAGACCTTGTTCGACTGGTGCAGGAACCTGTACGGAACATCCTCGTCGTCCCGTGCCCGGCATTCCTCGCGCAGCTTCTCCAGGTCGGGCAGGGCGGCTTTGAGGTTCGCGAGCAGGAGGCCGACATCGGGGCGCGGGTCGATGTTTTCCTCGGCGGTGCGCGGCCGGAGGATGTTCTGGCCGTCCTTTCGGTCGATGATCATTCCGGCGAGACCAAGACGGCGGGGCTTGCGTTTCTCTTCGTTCATTCGCGTTTTCCTTTCGAGCATGGTCATGGCCTGGTGTTCCTGGTGAGTGTGTCGATTGTTGTTGGCGCCTTTCTCGGCGGTGCTGGCGCGGGCAGCATCAGCGGCCGCGCCAGTTCGATCAGGCCGGCTGCAATCACCTGCCGTGGCGCCCCGGGCGCCAGCACTGCGGCGTGTACCGCGCGGGCTATCGACCTCATCACCGCCGCGTTGGCGGCAATGTTGCCCATCGCCATGCCAACGCCCGTCCGGGTGCCGTGGTCGAATCCCAAGTTAAAGTAGCGCTCTTCGCAGACCACGCAGTATGCAGTCCAGGCATCGTCGTAGGCGATGAAGCGCGCTTGGTCTTGCGGGCGTTCACGCAGGCGCTTGGCGGCGCGTGCCATGTGCATGCGAGCCGCGCGCACGTCGGGCATGCGGTGGACCATGGCCGCTACGGGGTTGTCGCCGACACTGGGGTCCAGGTTCCGGAAGGCGTTGCGGGTCAACGGGCGTTCCTCGGTGTCCACCGGCTGTGGCCGCCGACCGGGTGGGCGGCGCGCCGGTGCCGAACGAGACACACGAGCGGTCTTGGGGTAGCGTTTCTTCGTCATCGAGGGTGACTCCTCGGTGGCCACGGGGGCGGCGTGCTATCAACACGCGGCAGCCCCCATTTTCACCTCTATATATGTTGTGAATGCGGTTCGCGGTCTGGCTCCCGGGTATCGCCGGGCTGGCGCCTCCTTTCTTGGTGTCAATGAACTCGTGCCCGCTCAGGGCTGCGCCGCCTCGCCCTCCACCACGGTCAGCATGCGGCGCCTTGCGATTGCGTCCAGGGGCTCGTCGAGCAGTTCGATCCACTTCCACTTCTCGCGGGCGTCGTCGCTGAAACGGCCGTACAGCTTCACGGTCAGCTCTATGCTGCTGTGGCCGAGGTAGTCGCTCACCACCGACATGGGGATGCCCCTGGCCAGGCAGCGGCACGCGAACAGGTGGCGGAGGGCGTGGAAGGTCACCTTGCCCTTCAGGCCCGCCCGCTCGACCGCCTGCCAGTAGTACCCGGTGCCCCTGCACTGGGGGTCGTGCTCGATGCGAACGAAGGGGCAGCCGCCCACGTTCGGGAACACCCTGTCGCTCGGGCTTGGTTGGAGCTTCTGCCGCAAATCGTCCAGGATTGCCCGCGCCCGGCCGCTGAGAGGCACAGTGCGGGTCTTGCCGTGTTTCGGGCGGTAGGGCTTGCCACCACGACTGCGGCCGCGGGTACGGCGCTCGATACGCAGCGCCCCGCGGTTCCCGACGGTGAACTCGACCTGGGACCAGAGCAGCTTCATCAACTCTTCCTGGCGCAGGCCGGTCTCGGCCGCGAACTCGGTCACCTCGGGCAGCAACGGCGCTACGTCCCGGAATTCCGCGGCGGCACGCACGATTCGGTCGAATTCCTCCTCGGTGGGGGGCACGACCTCCTGGGCATCATCGGTGGGCAGCATGCGCACCTTGGGCACGGCTGCCAGCTTGCCCTCCTCGGCAGCCAGGCGGAGACTTGACTTCAACTGCTCCAATTGCTTGTTCACGGTCAAGGAGCCCAGGGTGTCCGTCTTCGGCCTGCGCGGCTTGCCGTCCTTGCGGGCGCCAAAGCTCAGCGCGGCTCCGGGAAGGATCATCTCCTCGCTGTAGCGGTTGACGACCTCGGCCGTAATCTCGTCCAGGCGCAGATCCCCCAGCCTGAAGAGCAGGTACTGCCAGCAGGCGACGACCTTCTGTTGGCTGGCGGCGCTACAGATTGCCCTGAGACGGGGTACGACGCGGTCCAAGTAGAACTCGCGCAGTGTCGGCGGCTTCGCGGAGATGCGCGGCTTCGTCACCACCTGCGGGTCCAGACCCAGGATGGCCGCTGCTTGGCTCTTCTGCTCCTGTTGCTCCTGAGCCTGCTGGACCACCTTCACCTCGGTCTCGAGCTCGGCGATCATCTTGGTCTCGGCTGCCTGCGCGTCGGCTCGGCTTCCGCGCACCCGCTGACAGCGGCGGCGTTTCACTTTGTCCGCTCCTGTCCGCTGGGCTTGGATCACCCAGGTCTGCGTTTGCCGGTCCATGTAGTAGGACATCGTTTGCTACTCCTTGTTGGTTCAGGCGTGCGAAGACTGCGACCGGGTCGAACCGGACCGCGCGACCGTTCGGGATGACCGGGATTTTTCCGTCGTGGACACGTCGCCGGAGCGTCCGTGTGCTAATGCCGAGCCGTGCTGCCATGCCATCGCGTGTCTCAAGCTGACCTGATGTTTTCACGGTCGCTCGTTTCGGCGGACAACGCAATGCCTCGTTTTCGCTCGTGTTTTCTGTGATTCCATGAGTCATGTCGCCCGAGGCCAGCGTCGCGATGTCGATGCGTCTCGGCAGTCGGTAGTCACCACGCCGCGCAGCATCCAGATTGCCCCGTGCCAGCTTCGCGAATTGGGGGTCGCGCTCGATGAGGAGGCCGTGGCGCCCGGTCAAGATCGCGGCCACGCCGGTCGCAGCACCGCCCGCAAACGGGTCGAGAACCCGGCCGCCTCGTGGCGCGTAGATGTTGAGCAGATGGGCCATCAACTCCACCGGCTTCGCCGCTGGGTGGCCCGCTGGATCACGCACCCTCGGAACCTGGAAGATGCGCGATTGATGACCGAGTACCGGATCGGTCGCGAGCACCGTGGTGGGAACGCGCCCCAGCGGGTTCGGCGCGTAGGTTGTGTCGCGGTCGAGATCAGCCCCGAGCACCCGCCGCTCGGCGCCGTGGAGGGTGTTGGCACGGCGGGCCTGCTCGCGGTCATGGTCGCAACTCCAGGGGATGCGGGCCGCGTCCAGGCTCGTCACTAGCTTCGGGCCTGGGACACTGGCGATGATGATTGGCGTGCAGGCGACACGGGGCTCATGGGATCCACGACCCCGACCGTCCGCGAAGACCCAGTAGTCGAGACCCAGGTAGGTGAGCCCTGCGGCCTCAACCATCTGGATGAAGTGATGAACAACCCGATCATCAACGACCAGGACCAACCGGCCACCGGGTCTCAGTACGCGACGGCCTTCCCGAAAGAACTCGGCCGTCGGTCGCACATCCCACGCGCCCATGCCGACTCCGTATGCTGGGTCCGACA
>Ga0181518_10005597_pt1 | contig 10807 bp, 11 predicted proteins | sample PEATcosm2014_Bin_28_FD_119751 | JGI IMG/M metagenome (GOLD analysis project Ga0181518, IMG submission 119751) | Peatland microbial communities from MTU Mesocosm Facility, Houghton, MI, USA - PEATcosm2014_Bin01_60_metaG | ecosystem: Environmental > Terrestrial > Soil > Wetlands > Peat | place... | reverse complement strand
GTCACCCCCACCACACTGACGGCCGGGTCCAGAGGCCGGATCACCAGGCCCTTCGTCGTCGAAATGGACCCAGCCGACCTCACCCGCCGCACCGCATGAGCGACTCCCTGGCCAAGCAGGGTTGTGCGAGGTCGATGAGCGGTGGCGTTGGCCCGCGCCCGGAATGGAGACATTCCGCACGGCGCATGAACAACGCCGCGACCTGACCGCCCAGCTGAAACAACAGCAGCGGGAACTCGCCGCCAGGCTGACGGTAGGGGCCGAAACCGCCGAGGAGCAGCCGCCCGGGTCGCATCACGCCTCCCTGTGGTCGGCAGGCACAAGGCCGGCGGAGTCATCGGGCGCGCCGGTGAGTTCGTCGAGCAGATCGGCGAACATGCGCGGGATCCGTGGGTCCTCGATGTTCTGCTCGCCGAGGTAATCGCGGAACAGCTGCAGCGGGCCGCGGCCGGCCCGGCTCGGCTTGTCACCGCTGCGGATGCCCGGCCGCGAGCTCGGTGAGGTGGGATTGCTGGGACGTAAGGCGCGGTTTCCGGCTTCGGCGGGAAAGGCGGACGGGCAGACATGCCGGCAGGCGGGCCAGCGGACATGCGCCACCGACCTGCCTGCCGTTGCTGATGTGCTAGGCGGCTCCATTAGCCGCCCGTGGTGTTCCGCTGCCGATCAGCAGCCGTCGTAGGCCGACCAGTTGGACTGGCCGCCCGCGGCGATCGCGTTGTCGAACACCTGGTTCTGCTCTGCCACGCTGGCGTGCCCGAAGGACGCGGGGGAGCCGCCGTAGGCCACCCAGGTCGCGTAGCTGAACTGGTAGAGGCCGTAGTGCCCGCTGGCGTTCATCACCTGGGCGTTGCCGCCGGACTCGCGGGCGATCACGCACGACTGGAACGAGCTGCTGGCGGAAGAGCTGGCCGCTGGAGCGGCCTTCGTGGCAGTCTGCGTGCCCACGTGCGCCTCGTGGGCCAAGTGGGCCACGTGCGCCTCGTGCGCCGCGGCGCTCTGCGCCACGGACATTAGCCGGGCGGACGAGGAGTCCGCCTGGACGGCGGCCACAGCGTGCTGCGCTGTAGCCGTGACGGTTGCTGCACCCGCGGGTGCAGCCTGCGCGGACAAGCAAAGCCCCGCGGCGGCCAAGCCGAACAGCGTGGGCGCGGCGGCTAGTGCCAGCCGGTACGGGCGTCGGGTGCGTACGTGTTTCCCTGGGTGTCCCACAGGATTCCTTCCCGAGTAGGGCGCGCTCACCGGGAAGGCTGGACACGGTGCGTTTTTGACGGCACCTGGATGCGCACAGCCTTCCGAGCGCCTAACAGGCCCCGAGCATAAACGGATGGATACAAAACGGTAAAGAGTGGGTAAAGCGACTTCCAGGGCCCCGGTCTGCGGTGCCCTGGTGGGGGCGCGACGCCGACTTTGCCGCCCAAGCGCGTGAAACCGGGCTCGGCCGGGGCCCGGCGACGCGATCATGAATGGCCGCTGACCTGCACGTCGGCCGGCCGCGAGCCGCCTGCCCGGACCGTCCTGGCGGGTCACAAAAGGCGCAGCACGGTATGAACGCGTCGGATCGCTATAGTTTCTGTGTGTTACCGGCGGAGTGATCAAGATTACGTAATTGCGGGATGCGCCGGCGTGGTAATGGCGGGGCGCAAGTTAGCCAAGGGGATCGTTTTAGCCAAGGGGATCGTTTCCCGGCCGGACCCCCATGGCCCGGAGCCCCGATTTCCGGGCCGTCCTGGCGTAAGCCAAAATCCACCAGCGGGGGAGACCTCCGCCGACCCGAATCAACTCGCCAGAGTGGGGGAGGGGAGCCGGCGGCCACTGGTCCGTAGTCCCACGATGCCGGCCGAACGCGACCGACCTGTTACCGACTGTATGTCATCGGAATCGCGGCGCCCCTCCATGAGGGTCCCTGCGGGCTTATCCCGCCTCGCGCCGTGGCCGCCGGATGGCAGCCCGCCGTCGTGTCACCCGATCGGGCGTCATGACAGTGTCGCCCTCGATCGGGAATGCTGAGTATGCGCCAGCCCGGGATCTGATGACGCTGCGGCGCCCGGCCATGCGGCCCGGCGTCGGCCTGCGGCCGATTCGCCTAGGGGGGCGGTCCGAGGGGGCTTGGGTGTCCCGGGCCATTCACCGGCCCGGGGCACCCAGGCTGGGGCCGTCGGCCCCGGCGCGGGCGAATGATTTGTACGGCATGATCTCGCCCGGCTTGATCACGCCATCCTCGATCGCGCGGGCGAGCAGCGCGTCCTTGCTCGGCGCGGTCCGCCCGGTGGCCGCGTACTTGGCACGCGCGCGGCTGATGTACTGCCGGACCGTGTTCTCGCTGATCGACATGCGCCGCCCGACCGATGCTTTCGACATGCCCTGGAACCACAGCAGCAGCGCCTGCCGCTCCTGCTCCGACAGCGCCGGCCGGGCCGGGCGCTGGTCGGCGAGCATCGCCCTGGCCTGCGACCGGGTCACGTACGGCCGGTCGGCGGCAGCCGCCAGCACGGCCTCGACCAGATGGTCCCGGCCCTCCTCCTTGGACACGTAGGCGTGCGCGCCGTTGTCCAGCGTCTCCATCACGATCGCCGGATCGGTGTGCCCGGAGAAGGCCACCACCCGGTATCCGGCTGCCACCAGCCCGGGGATCTGCGTGGTGACCAGCTCGCCGGACAGCTCCAGGTCCAGGATGACCACGTCAACCGGCGGCCGCGGTACGGCGCGGAGCCCGGCCAGCTCGCGCGCCGTCTGCACCAGCCGCACCCGCTGGCCGGGATCGGACCGGATCCAGGACGCCACCCCCTCGGTGACGACCGGATGGTCTTCGATGATCGCCACCGTCACCGGCTGTTCCATCGCGCCTCCGCCCAGAGCATGCCGCCGTCTTGCTGCTGTTCGATGGTGACCCCCTCGCCGGCTGCGGGCAGCCGGACAACCGCGCCGGTATCGGCGACGAAGCTGACGGCGATTCCGGCGGCCACTGCCGCCAGCGTGATCCGCGCCTGGCTGCGCGCGGCGGTCAGGATCGCGATGGCAGCGTCGGTGATCACCCGCCGGGCCGGGCCGGGCACCTGCGGCAGCGGCCCGGCCGTCTCGATCTCGACGGCAACCCCGCGCCGCTCGGCCACGTCGGCACTCGCGTGCAGTTCGTGCACCAGCGATCCGGGTACCTCATCACCCTCGGCCAGCAGCCGGCGCAGCCGGGCCGCCTGGACCGCGCACCTGATGCGCACCTGCGCGTCGCCCGGGTCAGCCGTCCCCGTCGCCAGCTCGGCGACCAGCGGGACGGCGCTTTCCTGCAGCGCCAGCCAGCGGGCGTGCCGGGCGGCCCGGATGATTTCCGCGGTGGCGGCCCGCTCGCGCGCGGCGTGCTCACTCTGCGCCGACGTGGCGGCCTGGCCGGCGGCGGCATCCAGCGCCCTGACCCCGGCGGCGACGGCCACCTGAGCGCCGGTCGACCAGGCCAGCACGGCGAGGAACCCGGCCAGGTCGGTGCGGTGCAGCCCGTCCCACACCTGTATGCTCAGGATGGCCAGGGCCTCGGCGGCGAGGAACCACGCAAGCTCGGCGAACCGGCGGCGGAGCAGCACGAGCACGCCCATCCAGCCGGCACTCCCCCACGCCCAGTTGACCGCCAGCATCTGGCCAGCCGGGCTGGCCGCCGCCGCTGCCGTGCTGGCGGCCAGCGCGATCACGGCCACCGCCCAGGCCGGGCGCCAGCCGGGCGCTCCGCGCAGCACCAGGACCAACCCGGCGGTGATCGCCAGCGCCATGATCAGCCACATGGCGCCCTGGAACGCGAACGAGCCGTAGGCCGGCCGGTTATGCAGCAGCTGCCCGCCCGCTCCGGCGAGATGCCAGCCCGCGACCAGGAAGACCACTGCGATGGTGAAGGCCCGCTGATAGCGGCCGGACATCATCGCCGTCGGCTGCGCGGCGGTCATGCCGGCCAGCTTACGGTGACGGTCGTGCCCGCGCCGGGACGGCTGGCGATCGCGGCCCGGCCGCCGGCCGCCAGCATCCGCCCGGTGATCGACTCGCGGATGCCCCGGCGGGATGGCGGGGTGGCGGTCGGGTCGAACCCGCGGCCGCAGTCAGTGACCTTGACGACCGCCCAGCCCGTACCACCGCTGACGGTCACGTCCGCCTGGCCGGTTCCGGCGTGCCGCTCGACGTTGCGCAGCGCCTCGCCGACGCAGGCGACGAGCTGATCGGCGACCGGAGACGGCAGCGTGACCGGGACGAGCTTCAGCCGCACGGCCAGGTCATCGGTGCTGGCCGCGGCCCGCTCCAGCTTCGGTCTCAGGTCAGTCAGCGGCGCCAACCCGCCCGGCACGGCCGGGGCGCCCGCGAGCCCTTGCAGCACGTGCAGGTCCCGGGCCGCCTGCGCGGTCAGCGCCGGGGACGGTTCGGCAAAGGCGCCAGCCGCGACCATGGTCAGGGTCGACAGGACGGTGTCGTGCAGCTGGCGGTGCTGCTCTCGCTCGTCGGCGCGCCGCGCCTCCTCGGCCCGGATCTGCCGCTCGGTCTCCAGGCCGGCGGCGACGATCGCGTCCGCTTGCCGGGCGCCGCCGCGGATCACCGCCACCAGCCCGGCGGCGACGATCGTCTCCACCACCAGCAGCCAGGCATCGGCCAGGTGGCCGGCGCCGAGCCCGTAGGCGACGACCACGATCGCGGCCCCGGGCAGCCCGAGCCACGGCCGCAGCGCGATCTGCAGGATGTACACCGACGTGCAGGCCAGCGGGAGCATCCAGGTCGTGCTGTCCTTGATCAGCACGACCGGGACCAGGTGCTGCTGCGCCAGCGCCAGCACCGAGATAACTGCGGCGTCGGCCAGTACCACGGTCGGCGTCAACCCGGACCGCCGGACCCGCCAGGTGAAGAAGGCTGACCACAAGCACAGCGCAGTCAGCGGCGCGCCCAGCCACCAGCCGGAGATCTGCTTCGTTGCGGCCAGCACGGCTACCGCGGTGAACAAGACCGCGCCGCCGAGGCGCAGGGCGATCGCATACCAGCCGGCCAGCCGGTGCAGCGCCTGGTCGGATGGCCCTGCTAACCGCGGGCGGCGTGCCCGCCCGCGGCGGCCCGCGGGGGGCTGGATCTGCCCCCCGACGCAATCAGCTGCCGGTTCCACCGGACCAGTATGCGGCAGGACCACGGCACCGGGAGCGGTGACGCTTCAACATCTGCTCGGCGCGCTCAACAGGAAGAAGAACCGCAGGTCGTTCAGCCCGGCCCGGCTCGGCCGCTCAGGACCCGAGTGACAGGGAGCGCTGCACCTCGTAGTCGATCGCTTCCGCGGAGATCATGATGGACCGGGCAGCGAGGAGAAGCCCGCCGAGAAGCGTCACGGTCCCGGCCAGAACAAGGACGAGAGCGACGGTTCCCGCCGCTCCTGACCTGTTCGTCACGGCGACCGCGATCACGATCACGCCCAGGACCAGCACGGCCACCGCGGCGAAGATGAGGAGAACAGCGTCACGAATCAAACGGTGACGGCGCAGGAGCAAGGGCAGTTGGGCGTCGATCTGGGTAAGCCGCTCCCGGCCACTCGCTGGCACATCAGCGGCCGATAGCAGCGTCCCACCGGCGCCCGTCAAGGTTTCCAGGCGCTCACGGTCCATGGCGCGCATGCGGTCGTTAACCGAGCCGTACATCGCGAGCAGGCCACCTGACAGGATCGCAGCCGTCGTGATGAGCACCCCAGGCGCCACCATGGCCTGGATTGCCGTGATGGCGGTCGGGTTCACCGGCCCAGCCTACGAGAGGAGCGCCGGACAGGACACTTCCTGCGAACCACGCCCAGACCCACTCGGGTGGCTTCACCTGTCGTCGCTGGTGCTTATTGGTTTATCCGTCATCTGCTGGTTTCCGGCGGCGGCTGGGCTGCTCCCGCCCAGTCTCCGCGTGGGCGGCCAGCGCTTGCTGGCGGTGGAGTGCACCCGCCTGGTCCCGTTCGGGATCCAGAAGCTCGTACCGGATGCGGTGCCCGTGCTGGCTGGCCACCGGCGACCCTGCGGGACTGACCGGCCGCATGCGCCCGGCCGTCCTCAACGGGCGCCCGGCCGCTGGACTGCCTGAGCTGCCGCGGCCAGTGCCTGCTGCAGCGCATCGATGAGCGTGGTCTCCGGGCAGGTGAGAGCGGCGGCCAGGACACCGGCGAGGGTGTCTCCCGCGCCGGTGGTGTCCACGACCTGCTCGACGTGCGGAGCGGGCAGTCGTTGGGTCCCGTGCTGGTCGGCGAGCACCGCCCCGCCCGGCCCGAGGGTGATAACCACGGACCGGGGGCCCCGTGCGAGCGGTTGCCCGGCTGCCTGGTCTGCGTTGTCGACGTCGATGCCGGCCCCCCCGAGCAGCACGCTGGCCTCATGCTCATTGACCAGCAGGGGGTCCAGCCCCGACAGCAGCTCATCCGGTACTGGCTGGGCGGGTGCCAGGGTGACCACCGGCCGGGTGCCGGCCGCGACCGCCCGCTGAACGGCGCAGGACACGGCATCGACCGGAACCTCCAGCTGCGCGAGCAGCACGGCGGCGCGGGCCACGTCCGCATCACGGATCTCGATGTCACGGGGCGTCAGCTGCATATTGGCGCCAGGATCGACCACGATCGTGTTCTCGCCGTCGGGTGTCACCGTGATGTAGGCCGCGCCGGTGGCCATGCCGGGCACCGACGTCAGCAAGGTGATGTCCACGTGGGCGCGGCGCAGGTCGTCGGTCATGCGGACGCCGGTGCGGTCGTCGCCGACCTTGGCCAGCAGCCAGACGTTCGCACCGGCCCGGGCCGCCGCCACCGCCTGGTTAGCTCCCTTACCCCCTGGACGGCGCTGGCGGCCGGTCGCGAAAATGGTCTCTCCCGGCCCCGGCGGGCGGGGCACCTGCAGCACGACGTCTTCGTTCACCGAGCCGACCACCAGGACCAGGCCACGGTCACCCGGCCCGGCGGGCCGGGTGCGGCATGGACCAGACAATCGAGGCATGACAAGCCTCCAGACGATGCCGAAGCTACGGCAGTGGACTAAGCTCTTAGCTAAGGAGGACTCATGGCTGCTGACGCCGATGCACAGTTCAACATCCATGACGCGAAGACCTATCTGTCGCGGATTATCGAGCGGGTCGAGCACGGCGAGGAGATCGTTATCAGCCGCGCGGGCACCCCGGTCGCCAAGGTTGTCCCCCTCACGCGCCGTGTCGACCGGGTGGGGCGAGGCTCGCTGCGCGGCCAGCTAGTCACCGCTACGGACTGGGACTGCGATGAGGTCAACGACACCATCGCCCGCGACTTCGGCGCGCTGCCGTGAGTCTGCTGCTGGACACGCATGTCGTCCTCTGGTGGCTGGCCGACGATCCTGCGCTGGCGGATGAAATCAAAGCCAGGCTGGACCACGAACCGGACGTCTACGTGAGCGCCGTGACAATCTGGGAAGTAGCCATCAAGCAGGCCATCGGGAAACTTCCCGAGCCGGCCGGGCTGCCCGAGCGAATCAGGGACAGCGGGTTCGCCGAATTGCCCATCACTTCCCAGCACGCCATTACCGCGGGACGCCTGCCGCCGGTTCACCGCGACCCCTTCGACCGGATGCTCGTCGCCCAGGCGCAGCACGAAAACCTGACCCTGGTTACCAGGGATCCCCGGTGCCAGAAATACGAGGTCGGCATTCTCCCCGCTTGATGACGAGGGCCCGATCCTCGCGAGCGCAACCGCTCTGCCGAACGAAGCCGGAACTGACCTGGCCCGAGGGGGGACACGGGAGGCCGGAAGCTGGGGCACCAGGGGCCCGCCAGCAAGCGCCTGCAGCCGGGCACCTGCCAGGGACGGCGCGCGTCCGGCGGGTCGGCCAGGCGAATTCCCGGCGGCCTGAACGATGTCGGTGCCGCGTGGCACGATGGATGGCCATACCGACGGGCGGAGAAGGGCGGACCGTGGCCGGACCGGAAACTGACGACACGATTCCGCAGGACGTGCTGGCTCGGTACGGACCGCTGCTGGCCCGGCTGGACGGTGGGCTTCCGGTGGACCAGCAGGTGTCGCTGCTGGTCGACGAGGCGGTACCGGTGTGGAGCAGGCCGGGGTTCGAGACCTTCCTGTCCCTGTCCTCGCTGCGGTTCACGCCGTTCGACTACCAGTTGCAGGCGGCCCGCAGCGCGCTGCGGCGGATGCGGGGCCGGGCGATCCTGGCCGACGAGGTCGGTCTCGGCAAGACCATCGAGGCCGGCCTGATCCTGGCCGAGCTCCGGCTGCGCGGGCTCGCCGACCGCTGCCTGATCATCACCCCGCCGGGGCTGCTGGCCCAGTGGCAGGAGGAACTCGAGCGGAAGTTCGCCGTGCCCACGGTGCTCGCCGGACGGGAAACCGCGATCCCCGGACGGGAGGCAGGCACGCCCGGGCCGGGCGGTGGCATCGACCGGCCGGTCATCATCACGTCACTGGCCACGGCGCGGCGCGACCCGCTCATGTCCGTGCTGACCGGGGACCAGTGGGACCTGATCATCGTCGACGAGGCGCACCGGGTAAGGGCGCCGCGCAGCGCCTCGGGGAAACTGATCCGCGCGCTGCGCTCGCGTCACCTGCTGCTGCTCACCGCCACCCCGGTGGAGAACCGGCTGCAGGATCTCTACGAGATGGTGAGCCTCGTCGCGCCCGGCCTGCTGGGCACGTCCGCGCAGTTCCGTGTGGCACACGGCGCGGGAGGGGCCGGGCCGGGCACGGAGCCGCGGAACTCACCTGCCCTCCGGAAGCGGACCGCCGAGGTGATGATCCGGCACCGGCGGAGCGAGGTCAGCGTGCTGCTGCCGCAGCGCCTGGCGGAGACCTTGCTGATCGAGCCGCCGGCAGCCGAACGCGACTGGTACGCGGACCTGGCGGCCCGGATCCGCGCTCAGGGCGGTGCCGCGGCGCCGTCACTGCGCCTGGCGCTGCGCAGTGTGGCGAGGCTGGCCGGGTCCAGCCCGGCGGCCGCCGCGTCCCCGCTCGGCAAGATCGGATGGGACGATCTGGCCGCCCGGGCGGAAGCCCTGGGCGGGTCACCGAAGGGCGCCGCGCTGCTGGATCAGCTGCGGCGGTTCGCCGGGGAGAAGGTCCTGGTCTTCACCGCGTTCCGGCACACCCTTGATCAGCTCGCCGCTCAGCTGGCCGGTGCGGGATTTCCCGCTGCGGTGTACCACGGCAGTCTGCCACGGGCCGAGAAGGAACGCGCGGTGGCCGCCTTCCGGGACGAGGTCGGCGTCCTGCTGTCGACCGAGTCAGCCGGCGAAGGCCGCAACCTCCAGTTCTGCCACGTCATGGTCAACATGGACCTGCCGTGGAACCCGATGCAGATCGAGCAGCGGCTGGGGCGGCTGCACCGGGTCGGCCAGGACCATGACGTGCTCCTCACCAACCTGGTGGCGAGGGGCACGATCGAAGAGCAGGTGCTGCGCGTTCTCGAAGCGAAGATCAACCTATTCGAGCTCGTCGTCGGCGAGCTCGACATGATCCTGGGCCGGGTGGCCGACGAGTTCGACTTCGAGTCGACCGTTTTCGACGCGTTCGTCCAGTCCGGTGACGATGCCGAGTTCGCCGAACGGATGGAGGCCATCGGCGACGATCTCGCCCGGGCCAGGACCGGCTACCTGGCCAGCCGGGCGGCCCTGGATGGCCTGGTCGGCGAGGAGACGGGCTGATGGATCCGGCTTTGGCGTTCTGGCTGCGGCACGTCGCAACGGAGGGCGGTCTGTGGGAACCGGCCGGAGACAGCACCTACGTCGTCCTGCCGCCGGTTCTGCGCGACGCCTACCGGCTCCAGGAAGAGTTGCAGGTCACCGCCGATCCCGACGTCGCGCGGGAGGACGGGGCGACCCTGCTCGCCCTCGGGCACCCGGTCCTGGCGGAGGCGGCCGAACGCGTCCTGGCATCGGGTGATGCCGGGCGCCGCGTCCTGGCCCGGCCCGTATCCGTGCGGCCCGGTACGGACGTCCTGGCCGCCGGGGTCCGGGACGCGTTCCCGGTGGATCACGGGCGGATCGATCTGGCTGGCGAGCCGGCGTTCGCGTGGCATCCGGTGGTCCGGGTCGGCGCGCTGGTCAGCTACGTGCTGTCGGCCGAGGATCATTTCCAGGAGCAGGCCGAGCGGTGGGTGGACGGCCCGGCACGCTGCCTCCTCCCGCCCGGCCTCACCGAGCGGCTTTCCCATGCTGCTGTCGACGGGCGAGACGCACCGGGGCCGCCCACCGGTGATGTCCCCGACAGCGACCTGCTGGCTGCTGTCGCTGAGGCACACCGGCTGATCGAGGCGGACGCTGGCGCCCGCCGCGAGGTGCTGTCCGCTCAGGTCCGCGACGCGCACGAGGCGGAACATGCCCGCGCCGCCGCCTACTACGCGGACGCGATCGCCGGGATCGAACGTCGGCTGGCCACGGCTCCCGGCGACCGGAAGCCTGTGCTCGAGCAGCGGCTGCGCAGCACCAGGGACGAGGAAGCCCGGCGTCTCGCCGAGATAGCGGAGAAGTACGAGGCGCGCCACTTCATCCGCCCCTACCGGCTGCACGTGATCGACGTGCCCGCGCTGCGGGTGCCGGCCGATGTGAGGCGCGGCGACCGCCGGTATCCGATGACCTTCGACTGGCTGCTGCCGGCCGGGGCTTTCGCCCCGGTGCGCTGCCCGTCCTGCGGCGGCGACGCGCCGCTGGTCGCGGGCAAGCAGAAACTCGGCTGCGAGCGGTGCCTGCCCCGGACCCCCGGGCCCTCGGTATCGTCCCCGGCGGCCAAGGCGTCCCCGGCGGCCAAGGCGTCCCCGGCGGCCAAGGCGTCCCCGGCGGCCAAGGCGTCCCCGGCGGCGAAGGCGTC
>Ga0181518_10005596_pt1 | contig 10809 bp, 10 predicted proteins | sample PEATcosm2014_Bin_28_FD_119751 | JGI IMG/M metagenome (GOLD analysis project Ga0181518, IMG submission 119751) | Peatland microbial communities from MTU Mesocosm Facility, Houghton, MI, USA - PEATcosm2014_Bin01_60_metaG | ecosystem: Environmental > Terrestrial > Soil > Wetlands > Peat | place... | reverse complement strand
CCGCCGACCTTATCCTTTAATTCCAGAATCAAGCGGTCGGCGGTCTTTTTCCCGATGCCGGGGATGGTGGTCAAAGTTTCCACGCTGCCGGAAGCAATCGCCAGCGCTAACTGGTCGGCGCTCATCGCAGAAAGCATCGCCATGCCGGTTTTGGGACCTAAACCGGAAACGGAAATCAATGTTTCAAAAAGCTTCAATTCATCCAGCGAACCGAAGCCGAAGAGGCTCATATCATCTTCCCGGATGTGGAAATGGGTATAGAGTTTCACTTCCCGTCCGACAACTCCCAACTCACTTAAAACCGAGGTAGTGACGCTGACCTTAAAACCCACGCCGTTAACATTCACAATCAGGCCGTCTTTGCTGACGGCATCAATAATTCCCTGTAAACTGGCAATCATTTTTTGCTCCTCTTTGTCTTTTCCCCGACAAGATTACTGAAATGCGTTTCGCTGAGATGGCATAAAGCCACTGCCAGGGCATCGGCGGCATCTGCCGGTTCCGGTATTTCCTGGAGATTAAGCTGCAGCCGCACCATTTGCTGCATCTGTTCTTTGGAGCTGGCGCCGTAGCTGGAAACAGTGTGCTTGACCTTGGCGGGCGAATACTCAAAAACCGAAATACCCTGATTCGCCGCGACCAGGATGGCGACAGCCTGCGCCCGTCCAATGATAAAGGCCGTGCTGACATTATTGGAAACAAACGGCTGTTCCACCGCCACTTCATCCGGGTGATAGCGCTCGACGACTTCCTTCAATCCATAATACAATTTGCTCAAACGTTCCGGAGTCGGCAGCTTCGGTGACGATTTGATAACTCCGTAGGCCACCATCTTCAGGTTGCCGTCCGAATTATCCACTAAACCATATCCGGCGACGATTGTCCCGGGGTCGATTCCCAATACCAGCATTTATTAGACCCTTATATTATGTTAAATTAACACCGATGTGATAATTCTACCACATTATAAAGGAAATCAGGAGAATCGGAAAGGGAAAAGACTATTAGCTTGAGAACAATAATTCTCCCTTAACTCCATCCTTAACAAGGAGGGAGAATGCCATCCTTTCTCCTTCGTAAGGATGTGGCTGTATGTAAGTCTACGTGAAAGATTGAGGGAGAATTTTATTATTCTTACCAAGTAAAAAAAAGAGGGTTGATTAAATCAACCCTCCGAACAGGACTTAATTGGTAGTGACTGAATGTTTAGCCCTTTTCGTAAGCGGCCATGGCCGAATCGGAGAAATTGACGTTGGTGGCAACACTTTGCACATCATCCAGTTCTTCCAGGTTCTCCACCAACCTCATCGTCTGGACGGATTGTTTATCGTCCAGGTCAATGGTTTGTTTCGGTATCATTGAGACTTCCGCCGATTCGACCGTAATTTTCTCTTTTTCCAGGGCGGTACGGACCTCTTCGAGTTTTGCGGGGTTGGTATAGACAGTTACATAGTCGCCTTCAACATTAACATCTTCCGCTCCCAAGTCTATGGCCTGCAGCGATAATTCGTCTTTATCCCTGTCTTCAGCTTTGACGTTAATCACGCCCCTCTGCTGGAAAAGCCAGGCCACACAGCCGTTTTCACCGAGACTGCCGCCGGAACGTGTAAAAATATTTCTGATACCGGCGACCGTACGATTACGGTTATCCGTCAGCACATTAACCAGTACAGCGCCGCCACCTGGGCCGTAGCCCTCCATCAGCAGTTCCTGCATCTGTACGCCATCACCGCCGCCGCTGGCTTTGGTAATGGCACGGCTGATATTGTCCCAGGGCATGCTGGAGTCTTTAGCTCTCTGGACGGCCAAGCGCAAGGAGTAATTGCCATCGATGCTGGGGCCGCCCTTACGTGCGGCAACGATAATTTCGCGGGTCAGTTTGGTGAACATCTGGCCGCGCTTTGCATCAGTCGCTGCCTTCTGATTCTTAATAGTATGCCATTTAGAATGACCCGACATCGGTAGCCTCCTGCACTAAAAGCGGATATATAATACCTCTATTATATTATCACCCGTTCTACCTGAGGTCAAAGGCAAAACTAAAATAATTCTTCTACCTTAGGCGCCAGCGCCCGTTCCGCCACCGCGCCAACCATCGTATTGACCGCCTCGCCGTTCTTGAAAAACATCAATGTCGGCAGGGACATCACGCGGTATTTGGCCGCGGTCCGCGGGTTTTCGGTGACATTCATCCGGTAGAATTTACATTTCCCGTCATATTTCTGAGATAACTTATCTACAATCGGGTCGACTATTTTACAGGGTACGCACCCCGGGCGCCACATATCAATCAGAACCGGTAACTTGGATTTAACTACTTTCTGTTCAAACTCCTGGTCGGTGATATCGCTTACCATTCAAACTCCTTCCGCTAACGTGATTTACGTTATAATGCTAATGCCGCAACCCGATAGCTGTCAATAGTTTTTTCGACGATTTTGCAGATAATTTTTCGGTCTTTTTTAGCATTTCAACAAACGTTAATCAGTCTTATTTTCTTGACCTGATATCAGGCTATCGGGTATACTCCATCGTAGGGAGAGGTGAATTCCCCTTCTGATTCCGGAATGATATTCCCAACTCTGATTGTTTCCTTTTGAATATAAAAGTACTTAATCAATTGGCGGTTTTATTCACAAAACCGCCGATTATTTGATACAGGAGAACGCCAGTGCCATACGATGCCAGTAAAATGAAAGAATGGCAAATTGCCGAAGCGGCCGAAGAAAATTTGCCTGAACCGGAAGAATGGCTGGAAAGACTCAGCCTGAAAAAAGATGAGATGATTCCCTACGGGAAAACCCCGAAACTGGATTTCATGAAAATCATCGACCGTCTCCAGAACCGGCCGAACGGGAAATACATCGAGGTTACGGCAATTACACCCACCCCCCTGGGCGAGGGTAAAAGCACGACCTCTATCGGGCTGATTGAGGGATTAGGTAAAAGAGGCAAGAATGTCGGCGGCGCGTTAAGACAGCCGTCCGGCGGGCCAACAATGAACGTGAAAGGGACGGCGGCCGGAGGCGGCAACGCCCTTTTAATCCCGATGACCGAATTCTCGATGGGCCTGACCGGCGATATCAACGACATCATGAACGCCCACAACCTGGCGATGGTAGCCTTAACCGCCAGAATGCAGCACGAACGCAATTACGATGACGAGCATCTCCAGCGGCTGACGCACATGCGGCGGCTGGATATCGACCCCGAACGTGTCGAATTCAACTGGATTATGGATTTCTGCGCACAGAGCTTAAGAAATATCAATATCGGCAACGGCGGCCGCAAAGACGGTGTCCCGATGCCGTCGCGATTCAGCATCGCCCCCAGTTCCGAACTGATGGCCATCCTGGCCATTGTCAGCGATTTGCAGGATATGCGGCAAAGAATGGATAAAATTACCCTCGCTTACGACAGGCAGGGCAAACCGGTTACCACCGGCGACCTCGAGGTCGGCGGGGCGATGACTGCCTGGATGCGCAACTCCATCAACCCGACACTGTGTTACAGCGCCGAATATCAACCCATCATGGTGCATGCCGGGCCTTTTGCCAACATCGCCATCGGACAATCGTCTATTATCGCTGACCGGCTGGGCTTGAAGATGTTCGATTACCATGTAACGGAATCCGGTTTCGCCGCCGATATCGGTTTCGAAAAATTCTGGAACGTAAAATGCCGCCTCAGCGGACTGAAACCCAATGTTTCCGTGGTAGTGGCCACCATCCGTGCCCTGAAAATGCACGGCGGCGGCCCGAAAGTTGTTTCCGGCCTGCCGCTTTCGGAAGAATACACCAAAGAGAACGTCAAACTGGTGGAAGCCGGTTTACCCAATTTACTACACCATATCAAAACGATCAAACTTTCCGGGGTCAGTCCGGTGGTCTGCATCAACAGCTTCACCACGGATACCGCCGAAGAAATCAAAGTGGTCAAACGGGCCGTGGAAGCAGCCGACGCGCACTGCGCCGTTTCTACCCACTGGGCCGAGGGGGGCGAAGGGGCACTGGAGCTGGCCGATATGATTATCGACGCCTGCAAGAAAAGCAACGGGTTCCAGTTCCTGTACCCGAACGAAATGAAATTGCGGCAGCGCGTCGAAAAAATCGCGACTACCGTTTACGGCGCGGACGGCGTGGACTGGTCGCCGGAAGCCGAAGCTAAGGCCAAAATCTTTGAAAGTAACCCGGCCTATGACGACTATAGCACGATGATGGTTAAGACCCAATTGAGCCTGACGCATATCCCCGAAAAGAAGGGCGTGCCTAAGGGATGGCGGCTGCCGATACGCGATATCCTGCTCTATTCCGGGGCGAAATTCCTATGCCCCTGCGCCGGCACCATCAGCCTGATGCCGGGCACCGCGTCAGACCCTTCGTTCCGGCACCTGGATGTGGATGTAAAGACCGGGAAAGTATCCGGCCTGTCATAAACCCCTCGGGAGTATGAAATGAGTATTAAAATTGCGGTGGCCGGAAAAGGCGGGTGCGGAAAAACTTCCATCACCGCCCTGGTCATCCGTTATTTGAAGAAGAACGGCAAAACCCCGATTCTGGCGGTAGATGCCGACCCCAACGCCAACCTGGGGGAAAGCCTGGGATTAAAAGTGCCCCAGACTATCGGCAGGATACTGGATGATTTCCAGCATGAGAAAATCAGCATCCCGTCTGGCATGACCAAAGAAGCCTATCTGGATTACAAACTCAATGAGACGCTGGTCGAAAGCCGGGGGCTGGACCTCATCACCATGGGACGGGGGCAGGGCCCCGAATGTTACTGCTACCCCAACACTGTTTTAAAGAAGTTCATCGACGGGTTATCCGATAATTACGCTTATGTCGTGATGGACAATGAAGCCGGGATGGAACATCTGAGCCGAAAGACGACAGACGACGTCGATGCCCTGCTTTTGGTTTCCAACCATTCGGTCAAAGGCGTACGCGCTATCGGGCGGATATTGGAGCTGGCGGCCGAATTGAAACTGCACGTTAAAAAGAAATATATTTTGATTAACATGGTGCCGGATAAACTCGACCCGCTGGTGGCTGAGGAATTAAAACAACTGGGATTGAAAGCTGATGTTATCATTCCCGAAGACAAAACGCTGTACCGCCAGGATTTGGAACAAAAACCGTTAATGGACATGCCGGATAATTCCCCTGCCGTGCAAGCCGTGGCGGCACTGATGGCAGAACTTTAAAATAAAACAAAATTTCCTTCAAAAATAACTGGCGTTGCCCCCTGGTAAAATTCTATAATGATGTTGGCTTTGAGAATTATGATGGATTGGAGGGGAAAATGACTGCGAAACTTATCAGCGGCGCCGAAATCGCGGCCCAGATACGCGAAGAGATTAAACAGGAAGTCCTCCAGCTTAAAACTAAACACAATCTGGTACCCGGTCTCGCAACCGTCTTACTCGGCAGCGACCCAGGTTCCCTATCCTATATTTCCGGCAAAGAAAAAACCGCCAAAGAACTCGGATTTTATTCGGCAAGAATTGACCTGCCGGAATTCACCTCTCAAAAAGACCTGCTGACGGTAATTGATAAGCTTAATAAAGACCCCAAGATTCACGGGATCCTCGTGCAGGAACCCCGGCCGCAACATATTAATGCTTACGAAATAAATTGCGCCATCGACCCTAAAAAGGACATCGATGTCTTTCATCCCTTTAATGTCGGACGGTTGATGATTGGCGACGCTGATTTACTGCCCTGCACCCCGGCCGGCATCCAGCAGATGCTCATCCGCTGCGGCGTTAAAATCGACGGCGCCGAGGTAGTAATTGTGGGCCGGAGCAATATCGTCGGCAAACCGATGGCCAACTTGTTAATGCAGAAAAACAAAGGCGCGAATGCCACCGTTACGCTCTGCCATACTCACACCACAGATGTCGCTGCCCACACCCGGAGGGCGGACATCCTGATTGTCGCTGCCGGCAGACCGAAAGCAATTACCGCAGATATGGTTAAAGAAGGTGCGGTGGTGATTGATGTCGGGGTAAACCAGGTCGGCACCTCAAAGAGCGGGAAACGGATTCTGGTCGGCGATGTGGACTTTGAAGCCGTGAAAGAAAAGGCTTCAATGATTACCCCGGTGCCGGGTGGCGTGGGTCCGATGACCATTACGATGTTGATGTTGAATACTTTGAAAGCTGCTAAAATTGCGGCAGGGCTTGGCGCGTAAGGGAGATGCTTGATGGCAATTGAAATTCCAAAGACCAACTATTCCGGCAAAATAAAAGAAATCAAACTGGGTAAGGGGGAGAAAGCCGTTACGGTCGGCGGCGAAAACTCTTACCCGTTTTATCTATTTGAAGGGACGATGCCGCACAAACCAAGGATTGCGATGGAAGTTCCGGACTCCGTTCCGCAGGAATGGCCGAAAGCCGCCCTTGAACCTTTCGCCGACGTGAAAAACGACCCCGTTGCCTGGGCTAAAAAATGCATCCACGAATACGGTGCGGAAATAATCGCCCTGCAGTTGGTCAGCACCGACCCGAACGGTTTAGACCGTAGCGCCGATGAAGCTGCCGTAGTGGTGAAAAAAGTGGCCGATGCGATTCACGTCCCGCTGATTGTCTGGGGCACCGCCAACCACGAAAAAGATACCCAGGTTCTGACCAAAGTTTGCGAAATCTGCCAGGACAAACGGCTGATCATCGGGCCGGTGGAAGAAAAAGATTATAAAAAAATTGCTGCCGCGGCGATTGCCTACAAACATACTATTGTTGCCTCCAGCCCCATTGACATTAACCTGGCCAAGCAGTTGAATATCCTGCTCGGCAACCTGGGCGTCGCCGACGATATGATTTTAATGGACCCCACCGTGAGCGGCATCGGCTACGGGTTGGAATACTGCTATTCGGTGATGGAAAGGATGCGAATGGCCGGTTTGACACAGCAGGACGAAAAGCTGCAGTTCCCAATCATTTGCAACCTGTCCAAAGAGGTCTGGAAATCCAAAGAGGTCAATCAGCCGGATAATGAAAGCAACATGGGGAATGCGAAAAATCGAGGCATTTTAATGGAAGCGATGTCTGCCGCGGCGCTGCTGATGGCCGGCGGGGATGTCATCATCATGCGCCATCCCGAAGCAATCAATCTGACTAAAGAGCTGATTGTTGATTTAGCATCTTAACTTGAAGCAGGTGGATAAATTGGCAGACAAGAAAAAAATTGTGAAAAATACCATTGGGGCTGCACCGTCAATCAACGATAAGTCTAATTCCGCAAAAATAACCCCCGATGGCTTTATCCGCCAGGTCGCCGCCGGTACGGAATATTACAGCGGGCGCGCCCGCAAAATCACCCGGGATTTAATCGCCGCTGGAGAAGAGCAAAAATCCGGCCCGGCGATTAAAGACGAAGCCAAATTGCAGCGGATAGCAGCGGAATTGGATATTCAGACCGCCAACCGTCCTGAAAATGAAGTGGCCGGTGAACTCGGCAAACTGCTGTTAAATGAATTCACCAAGCAACAGGGCGAGTTGTTTTTTTTGAAAAGGGCGCCGCGAAAACGGCAGGAAGTCTGGCATAACGCGGCGGTTGCGCCTTCCGGCATCGATGGCGAAATCGCGGCCACCCGGTTTGACGAAAATAACCCCAACTCCGGCAGCCCGTTAGTGCAGAGTGCGCGGTGCGCACTGGCCGGCGGCTGGGGTTGTCAAATGATTGCCGCCGAACTCGGGGATATCCTTTACGGCACCCCTTTCCCGGCTTTAACGAAAATAGGCCGGGCCGAAATGGTGACCGGCTTCAGTCCCGAATCAATTATTTATTCCCTGGGCGGCTCGTTCCGCGGTTCTTTACATCCGCTGATTGATAACATCATCAACGGCCGCATGCGGGGCATCGCCGGTATTTTTAACTGCCGTGAAAATGAAAGTGACGATACTCTGGTGATATTAGCCCGGGAACTGATTAAAAACGACATCCTGGTATTGTTCACCGGCGATAATGCCGAAAGTTTAGCTCAAGCCGGTTTGATGGTCTACGAAGGCGCCCAATTTGCCGGTGAGGGTTTACATTCGGTTTGTGAAGCGGTCGGCCTGCCGCCGGTGCTAAACTTGGGAAATTCCATTGACAGCTGCCGCATCCTGATTGCTGCTTCCGCCATCGTGCAGCAAGCTAAGCTCGGCGATATCAGCGACTTGCCCGCCTGCATTGCCGCGACCGAAAATTTGAATGATAAAACCGCTGCCATCGGACAGTGTTTTGCCGGTTCCGGTTTTTATACCGTTTCCGGCGACGCAAGATTAAGTGACGTTGGAGAACTGTCCGCCGACATGGAGACACTGGTTGGCGGGAAATGGGACTTTGCCGCGGACCCGCGGCAAATGGCACAGAAAATGATTACCCACATCGATAATAAACGCAAGGCACTGGGTATCGATAAAGCCCGGGAAAGGGTCCTTTACGATATGGCTATGAGAAGAGAGTTAACTTAAGTCACTTAATACTCTCTTTTTATCAGGTAAAATACAGAGAGTAATTACAAAGGAAAACAGATGTCCAAAGTGATTGCCTCCGTCGCGATTAGCGGCGCTCACAAAATAGTGGAAAAATCCGAAGCCAAATGGAAAACGGCGATGGACAGATGGGGCGCCAACGAACCTATCGGCTTCCCCAATACCGCCTATTACCTGCCGGTAATTTACGGCATGCTCGGCTACAAAGTCGAGAAACTGGGCGATATCGAATATGTGCTCAATAAATGCCGCGCGTTACTGCCGCCGCCGGTTAAAGAAATCCATCCCCTGCCCTATCTGGGCAATGCGCTGGATGCCGGCATGGCCGCATTTTTGCCGAAGAAATCATCGAAGCGATTCGGTACCGGGAAAATCCCCGTTACTATGTTTCCGGGGAGGATGTGACCCCGGATAATATCTGGCTCGGCGCCGCCGATGACGTTATTTTGAGAAAACGGGGAGTGGAATTTGTGGACGGCACCGCGCCCGGTTTTGCCGCGATACTGGGCGCCGCCCCGACACCGCAAATCGCCGCCGACATCGCCCGCGATTTACAGCAAAAAAACCTTTATGTTTTTATGTCCGGGGAAAACGGCGGCAAACGTTTCGCCGAGCAGCTGGTTGAAGCCGGCGTCCAGATTGGCTGGGGCACACGGCTCGTGCCTTTCGGGCCGGATGTCAACGCCACCGTTTTCGCGCTGGGTTTTGCCACCAGGGCCGCCATGTCTTTCGGCGGCATCGAACCCGGCGATTACCGCAAACTTTTACTCTATAACAAAGACCGCATTTTCGCTTTTGTGATGGCCCTCGGCACCGTTACCGAAGAGTGGGGCGCGAACGCAGCCGGCGCGATTAACTACGGTTTCCCGGTGATTGCAGATACCGCGATTCCCGAAATCCTGCCGAGCGGTATCACTACTTACGAACACGTGGTCGCCAATGTTCCCCACGATAAAATTGTCGCCCGGGCCATCGAAGTGCGCGGGCTGAAGGTAAATGTCTCGGCGATACCGATTCCGGTGGCCTACGGCCCGGCTTTCGAAGGTGAAAGGGTCCGCGGTGACGATATCTATCTGGAAGCCGGCGGGGGCCGCAGCCCAATGGTCGAATGGGTCACGTCCAAACGGATGAACGAAATCGAAGACGGCAAAATCGAAATCATCGGCCCGGAAATCACCGATGTTCTCGCCCGGTCGATTTTACCGCTGGCCATCAAAGTCGAAATTGCCGGCCGGCATTTTGAAACCGATTACGAACCGATTCTGGAACGGCAAATTCACCACCTGATTAATTACGCTCAAGGCGTGATGCACATCGGCCAGCGGGATATCGCCTGGCTGCGCGTCAGTAAACAAGCCGTGGAAAAAGGCTTCCGGCTGAAACATATCGGCATTATCCTCCACGCTAAACTGCACCAGGATTTCGGCCGGATTTTCGATAAACTGCAGGTTACGATTTACACCGACGAAGCTAAAGTCAAGCAAATCGTGGAGCAGGCGCGGGCTGCCTATGCCGAACGTGACGCCCGTATCGAAGGGATGACTGACGAGAGTACCGACACTTATTATTCCTGCCTGCTCTGCCAGTCATTTGCGCCCAGCCATGTCTGCATCATCAGCCCTGAAAGAACCGGCCTCTGCGGCTCTTACAACTGGATGGACTGCAAAGCCTCCTATGAAATCAACCCGACCGGCCCGAATCAGCCGGTGCCGAAGGGTGAAACCGTTGACGCTAAACTGGGGCAGTGGAAAGGCGTGAATGAATTCCTTTTCAAAGCTTCACGCGGGAAATTCGATCATTATAACTCCTACAGCCTCGTGAACGACCCTATGACCACCTGCGGCTGCTGCGAATGTATTGCGGCCGTGCTGCCGCTATGCAACGGGATTATGACCGTCAACCGGGAATATGCCGGCATGACCCCCTCCGGCATGAAATTCACCACCCTCGCCGGCACAATCGGCGGCGGAATCAGCACACCGGGTTTTGTTGGACACGGTAAATATAATATCTGCCAGCGGAAATTCATCCGGGCAGACGGCGGGTTATTACGCATGGTCTGGATGCCGAAAATGCTCAAGGAAGAAATCGGCGACAGGCTCAAAGCCAGAGCCATCGAATTGGGCGTACCGAACCTGGTGGAGATGATTGCCGACGAGACCATCGGGACAACTGAAGAGGAAATCCTGCCGTTCCTGACGGAGAAAGGTCATCCTGCTTTGACCATGCCGCCGATAATTGAATAAATTCCAAAATCCAACCGTCAAATAAGGTATAATAAACTCAATTTTAAAAATATAATATTGCATATTGATTATTGATATCTGGTTATT
>Ga0181518_10005594_pt1 | contig 10810 bp, 9 predicted proteins | sample PEATcosm2014_Bin_28_FD_119751 | JGI IMG/M metagenome (GOLD analysis project Ga0181518, IMG submission 119751) | Peatland microbial communities from MTU Mesocosm Facility, Houghton, MI, USA - PEATcosm2014_Bin01_60_metaG | ecosystem: Environmental > Terrestrial > Soil > Wetlands > Peat | place... | reverse complement strand
GCCTCAAGCTCAAGTTCTAATGAGCGGTCCGACCGTTAGTTAGGACGGCAAAATGTAACTCAGCCCGGCCAGCAGCCTCGTCAGCGAGACTGCTGGCCGGCTCTTTTTTGTGGATGAACCGGGAAGGAACACGCCAGAAGGCGATACACTGGGGACTGTCCGTGGCGGCTAGTTCGCGGTGATGCCAAATTCTCGTCATTTGTCACTGGCGAACTTGTATCTGGCACCCATGACCAACTGGAAGACAGCTTGTCTCTTCGTTGCACTCCTCTTCGCTACGCTGCTCCGCGCGCAGACTCCCACTCCTTCTGACGCACAAGCCCTGGAACGCCAGGGAAGGCTTCCAGAAGCAGCCGAAGCGTGGAAGGCCATTACAAGCCACAACCCTCGTGACGCGGCGGCATTTGCCAGTTGGGGGGTGGTTCTCTCCAAGCAAGAAAATTACCAGGAAGCCGCTTCGGCCTATAAGAAAGCGCTGGCGCTGAATCCGAATCTGCCGGGCATCCAACTCAATCTCGGGCTGGCAGAGTTCAAACAGGGGCATTTCCCGGAAGCGATTCCTCCGTTTCGTGCGGCGTTGGCGGCTGATCCCCATAGCATGCAAGCGCGCACGCTCCTGGGACTCAGCTACTACGGAGCAAAGAGATTTGCGGAAGCGGCCGGGTATTTGAAGGTGGCCGCGCAAGCCGACCCCAACAATTTGGAGTTACGTCAGGTGCTGGCGCAGAGCTGCTTGTGGGCGAAGGACAATGACTGCGCCTTGCAAGAGTTCCAGCAGATTCTGAAGCAAAACCCCGATTCGGCGGCGGCGCACATGCTGATGGGTGAAGCTCTTGACGGTCTGGAGAGGTCGGCAGACGCGATTGCGGAGTTCCAGGCCGCGGTGAAGGCCGCTCCGCGAGAGCCGGGGGTCCATTTCGGCTTGGGCTATCTGTATTGGAAGTCACATGAATATGACCAGGCCAAAGCGGAGTTTGAAATGGAGCTTGAGGTTGACCCTGGGAACGCTCAAGCGCTGGCCTATTTGGGCGATATCGAATTGAAGTTGAATAACCCGGAAAAAGCGCTCGTGTTGCTCCAGAAGGCCGTCCAGCAGAGAGCGGACATTCGCATCGCCTATGCGGATATGGGCTCAATTTACGCGGAGCAGAAGAAATACGAAGAGGCTCTCGCGGCGTTCCAACAGGCCGTGAAACTCGATCCGGAGCAGCCTGACATGCACTTCCGGCTGGGGAACTTATATCGGGTAATGGGGAACACCTCCGCGTCTCAAGAGGAATTCGCCAAATTCCGCGCACTCCACAAGAAAGCAGACGATGCTCTACTTAAGAAAATCTCTGATGCGCCGCCCGCACTGCATCAGTAGGTGCCGCAAAACCGGAAAAGTCATCGTTGATTAGGTCCCGGGAAATGTAGGGTGTTTCCCCTTGACTCCGCACATTCGAAGGTCTAGGCTTCGGGCTGTTTTTCATGGCGCTTATGCACCAGCCAAACCAACGCGCGCTTCTGCAGGTCAAGGCAATCCTGCTGCCTGCGCTGCTGTGTAACTTTTTGTGTCCGCTTCCGGCGTGGTGCCAGTCGAATGCAGGTGAGGAAAGGGAGATTCGCGGTTCCCGCGCCGAAATCGACGTGACCATACGCGGCAGTTCTGGAGAGATCATCTCCACGCCCGCGAACGTGAATCTCTATAGGGACGGCACCCCATGTGATCGAGGATCGGCAACGAGCGGGCGAATGTTTTTCATGTTGCGCAAGCTAGGTGATTATACCGTCATTGTGCAAGCGGCTGGGTACAAACCGGGACAGAAAGATATCTCGGTGACCACGGAGAGGAAGTTCGACGTGGAGGTCAATGTAACGCGGGATGCATCCTCGAATGTTACACCTGGGGCAGCGGGAAATCCGATACTCGCTCCTAAGGCCAAGAAAGCCCTGGACAAGGGCTTCCAGGCCCTGCGAGACGACAATTTGGATGCGGCGCAGAAGGCCCTGGACCAGGCTATCAAGCTCGCTCCAAATAATCCCGATGTGCTTTATGTGCTGGGTTTACTCGAGATGAAAAAGCATGAGTGGACAAAGGCGCAAAGTGTTCTGGAAAAAGCCACGCAGATGGAACCAAACAACGCGCGCTCTCTAGCGGCATTGGGGATAGTGCTGTTCAATCAGGAGAAATACGCGCAGGCTATTCCACCACTCGAGAAGTCCGTGCAACTGAACCCGGCCAGCGACTGGAAGACGCATTGGTCATTGGCGGAGTCGTATTATCACAGCGAACGGTTTGGCGATGCCTTGAAGGTCTCGCAGCAGGCGCAGGCGGAGTCTAATGGACAGGTGCCGCAGATCGATTTGCTGGTTGCAAAGTCACTCGTGGCTGTGGGGCGGTACGAGGACTCAGCGAAAGTTCTGCGAGAACTAATCAAGAACCACAGTGATAGCCCGGAAGCCGCTACCGCGCGGCGCTATTTGGAGCGCTTGACGACCGACGGGAAAATTCATCAGCAGTAGGGTCTTTCCTCGCGCTTGTAGACGTCGCAAATTCTTGACGTCTCACCAAACACTACCGGGAGTTAGCCCGCCGCCGGCGGCCCTACCTGGCACTACTGGCAACTGTATCTGCACGAGTTTGCACCGGGACTCTATCAGTAATAGAGTTCAACTTGCAGGGGATCGACTTCGCTCCAATAAGAGAACAGGGATCGGAAAGGATACCGGATATGCGTAGAGCGCTGATTCTGGCGGTACTTTTATTCGTTTGCGCGGCGGCCTTTGCCCAGGCGCCCGCAGCGACGAATGCGGATGCGGCGAAGCGGGCGGACACCTACCTCGGCAAAATGTCGCTCGAGGAGAAGATCGATTACATCGGCGGAACTGGGTTCGCCGTTCGGGCCGTCCCCTCAGTCGGCCTGCCGCCTTTCGAGATGTCCGATGGCCCCTTTGGTGTGCGCAGCAATGAGCGATTTCCTTCCACCACCTATGCGATCGGCGTCGGCCTCGCGGCGTCCTGGGATGCCGATTTGGCCGAAAAGATCGGCGCTGCTATCGGCAGGGACGCGCGGGCCCGCGGCATTCATTTCATGCTCGGCCCCGGAGTGAACATCTGCCGCTCGCCGCTGAACGGCCGTAACTTCGAGTATTTTGGAGAAGATCCATTCCTCACGGCGTCGATCGCGGTCGGCTACATCAAAGGCATGCAGTCGCAGGGCGTTTCTGCGACCATTAAACACTTCCTGGGCAACAACTCCGAATATCTGCGGCACCGTTCCGATTCCCTGATCGAGGAACGCGCGCTGCGCGAAATCTATCTCCCCTCGTTTGAAGCGGCGGTGAAGCAGGCGCATGTTGGCGCCATCATGGATTCCTACAACCTCATCAACGGCCAGCACGCCACGCAGAATGGTTACTTCAACATTCAAATCGCCCGCAAGGAATGGGGCTTCGATGGCGTCTTGATGTCGGACTGGGAGGCCACCTACGACGGCGTTGCCGCCGCCAACAACGGGCTCGACCTGGAAATGCCTATCGGCGCGTTTATGAATCGTCTCAATCTCCTGCCGGCGATTGCCGATGGCCGCGTCACCCAGGCGACCATCGACGAGAAAGTTCGCCACATTCTGCGGACCGCCATTCGCTTCGGCTGGCTCGATCGTCCGCAGACGGATCTTTCCATTTCCACCTACAACCAGCCGAATCAGCAATTGGCGCTCCAGGCGGCGCGCGAGGGCATGGTCCTCCTCAAGAATGAGGGCAATCTGCTCCCGCTCGACAAGCAACATAGCAAGACCGTGCTCGTGGTTGGGCCCGATGCCTATCCCGGCGAACCTGTCGGAAGCGGCAGCGCTCGCGTGGTTCCCTTTGCCTCCGTCAGCGCCCTGCAAGGTATCGCCAGCTTCCTTGGCCCATCCGCCAATGTTTTCTACGAAGCGGGACTGCCCACCATGGAAAGGGCGGCGGCCGCCACCGAATTTGTGACCGAGCCGCAAAATGGCCTGCCTGGCCTGAAATTCGAGTTCTTCCAGAATGCCGATCTTTCTGGCACGCCCGCGTCCGCGCACCTGGTTCCCCACCTTAACGATCCCGGCACAGAATGGGGCGACCTCGCGCTCGACATGCAATCACTGGCCACATTTTTCAATTCCCAGCCGAAGCCTTCCTCGAAACGCTGGACCGGCTATTTCATTGCCCCACAGGCCGGCCCCTACGAAGTCGTGGCGCAGGGCTCGGGAGAGGACGGGGGCTATCGCCTCTCTATTGATGACAAGCTGATTTTCGACAATTGGAAACTTGCCAAGGCTTTTCAGGAGGATGCCGTTCTGCAGCTGTCCGCGGGACCTCACAAAATCGTTGGCGAGGAATACGTCAATTCGATTGTCGGCGGACGCTTGCGCGTTGGCATCGTCGACCAGCATAAGCTCGTTTCCGCTGCCGCGAAGGAGTTGGCGGCGAAAGCGGACGTGGTGATTATCGCCGCCGGTTTCGACAATGATAGCGAAGGAGAAGGAGGAGACCGTCCCTTCTCTTTGCCCTTTGGCCAGGATGAACTCATTCGCGAACTTTCCGCGGCGAACAAGAACACCATCGTTGCGCTCACTTCGGGAGGCGGCGTCGATGTCTCTGCCTGGATCGATCATGTCCGCGGGCTCATCGAGATGTGGTATCCCGGCGAACAGGGCGGTACGGCTCTCGCGGAGATTCTGTTCGGCGTCGTGAATCCTTCCGGGCATCTTCCGGCCACGTTTGGAAAGCGCTGGCAAGACAATCCCGCCTACGCGTACTACTATCCGGAAGCAGGCACCGTTCGCGTGCACTACAACGAAGGAATCTTTGTCGGCTATCGCGGCTACGAGCATAACAATGTGCAGCCGCGGTTCCCGTTTGGCTTCGGCCTCTCCTACACCTCCTTCAAATTCGGCAATCTGTCCGTCGCTCCGGCAAGCTCGTCGGCGTTGGCGCCCAGCGGCCGTCCGGCGCTCTATGCCGTTTCCTTCGACGTCACCAACACGGGTTCCCGTGCCGGCGCCGACGTTGCGCAACTCTACGTTGCGGAAGCCGCTCCGAAAGTGCCGCGTCCCGCAAAGGAGCTGAAGGGCTTCGCGCGCGTGGAGCTTGCGGCCGGCGAAACGAAGCGCGTCACCATCTCGCTCGACGCCCGCGCCTTTGCGTTCTACGATGTCGCCGCCAAGCACTGGCAGGCCGATAGCGGCGCTTACACCATCAAGGTCGGCGATTCTTCCGTGGACACGCCGCTCACCGCCGGCATGACTCTGCCGAGCCTCATCAGCATCGCGAACGACAAATAGCCGCTTGCGAACTACTAGCTGTTTCATAAATGCTGCTTAGGGGGTCGGAGCTTCAGTTCCGACATTAGACTGTCTGATAGCACGGGCTTTAGCCCCTGAGGAATTGGTTTTAAGCCTTTTTCCGCAGCCCTTTCTCGCCACGATGAAAATGTCGGCATACAGACAATGGCACTTAATGTTGTAGTAAACACAGGCGTTAGGAAGACGGGTTTACAGTTCACAGTCGACAGTTCGCAGTTCGGAGCGGAGTCCTCCAGCCGGTTGAAATCACCGAGCCTTGAATGACAAAGAAACTCTGCCGTGAAAGTCATCTTTTCGGAGGGATCTTCCTTTTTCTTGCCTCCTGATCGCTGGTCACTGATCACTGATAACTCTCCTACCGAAGGCACAAGAGCAGCGTCCCCTCAGCATAACGGGGAAAGCATAGCACATTATTTACCTTTTATCTATTATTATTCAATAGGTATTTATATCACCCGGCCGAGGCTCTTGCGCGCTAGGGGTGTAAGACGCATCCACGGGGCCTGCAGCCGCACAGTAACAAAGAACAAAAATAGCTTGACCTTCGCTTTTTATTCGCTTATAGATAATGTATATAACGAGGGCGGAATGATGGAACACGTTATAAGCTGCTGCTATGGAAGGTTACCCCGTCCGCTTCCGAGATCCCGTACATGGGTTCATCCATCTTTCGCGCAACGAGTTAGGGCTGGTCGAGTCCAGAGCGTTTCGGCGACTGAGAAACATCAAGCAGCTTGCTTTGACGTACCTGGTATATCCGGGGGCAATGCACACGAGATTTGAGCATTCCCTAGCCCAAACCGCATTCACATCAGAGTTGCTAAAGGCTGAACCACTTTCCCTTGTGTTCCCGTACCTTCTAACCGGTAGAGGCATTGCCTAGGACCTCCTGTCCTATCAGATTCTTCAAAATGCCTGGCCTTTGTGCTATCATCCTAATGAGGAAGAGCACCCAGACGTCTCCCTTATAACGCAAATTTCGTATATGGTAAACGATAATTTCGTATCTCAAATGGTATGCCTTCTGCCTCAAATAATTGCCTTATTTTCATACGTATAGGTGTAGGCTTGAGCTGCGCCTGGAGACTCGGGGTGATTTTCTTTCCACTACACTTCGTTCCTGGGAGAAAATTAAATGGAAAAGTTCGGAGAGCGACTACGACGCCTTCGGGGCGCTAAGTCACAAAGGGACGTCGCATCAGAGCTGAACATGCCCGTTACAACTCTCTCTTCACTTGAAAACCAGAGCACCATTCCTCGGGGAGAGATGTTGAAGCGGCTGGCCGATTACTACAAAGTTACAGTTAACTATTTCTTTGATATGTCTGGCGCCGAGCCTGGCGTGACCGACGTGGCGAGAGCTTGGCTTCAACGGTTGCGAGAGCCTGCGAAGGGCAAGGACACAGTCGCAACGCAGGCGAATATCATGCTGGATGACCAGACCAAAGAGAGAATTGCCGAACGGTTGAGAAAGAGAAATGCAAAAGTTTCGAACGACGAGTGACACACCGGAGATACTATCCTCACAGGAAATAGTCGAATCTCTGCTAGTAGAGGCGGGGACTGCCGCAAACCTTCCCACGGACGAGAATAAACTGCTTCACTTTTTGAAGCTCCATCAGCTTAGTTTCGACTTCATGCATGAGTTGGACTTTCTTCCGGAGGCGCAGAAATCTTCGCTGGACCTTCGCGCAGCTTTGAGCCTGAATGACAGGATCGTCGCCACTCAGTCAGGGCTAAACGAAAAGCGCAAACGTTTTGGCATCTTTCACGAGATTGCCCACTTCATCCTCCCGGAGCACCGTGACAAACTCTTCTTGGACAACGACAGCACTCTTAGCTGGTGGACAAAGGTCCGCATGGAGAGAGAGGCAAACGAAATTGCTGCTGAGCTCCTGTTTCAGGGTGGTCGTTTCACAGAGGAAGCAATCAGTTCGCCCGCATCCGTTCGGACCGCGATAGACCTCGCTCCCAAGTACGGCGCGTCATACGAATCTGCGATGCGACGCTACGTGGAAAAACACTTGCTGCCCTGCGCTGTTGTCGTCTATGACAAAGTCAAAAAAGACGTGGAAGAAACGGACGTGGAAGACGCGGAGTACAGAATTCACTACACGATTGCCTCGCCCTCCTTCAGGAAGAGATATTTCTCCGCCCTTGAAATCAAAGGGGGGACTATTAGTGGTACGGAGCTCTGCCAAAAAGGGAAGTGGTGGGGAGTCGACGACGTAGCCGAGCATGACCTCGTCGTAGGCCACGGCGATAAGAGCGCTTGGCATTTTCACACACAGCTATTCTCAAACGGCTACAAGGTCTTTCAGTTTGTACTTCCGCCAAAATCGAAAACCTAAACCGAGAATTGTCCTAGCCCGTCCTTCCGAGTTGTGTCGTGCCCCTACATTGGGAAGCGGCGGGATGACAGCGAGCCTCCCTGCGCGCTTACACCTTCTCCAGCAGGGCGACGAAATGAAGTCCTCGGCCGACCAGCAGCGAAAACGGAAAAGGGTACAACGGCACTTCCGTGTTCCACTCGGCAATAGAGAGCCCGCATTTCGCGAAGCTCGTTTCCCATTCCTTGCGGCTCAGATAGTTGTACGGCAAACGCACACCATGGGGACGGTTGCCCACCCAGTCCATGAACTGCAGTGTCTTGAAGTCCAAGCCGTTTTCGCTGAGATGGTCTTTGATGAGCACGAACTGGCGCGTCACGCGGCGCGCTTCCCGCAGCAGGATGGAGGCATCGTCCGCGTGGTGCAGCACATCCACAAACAGGCACACGTCGAACGAGCCGTCGGCAAACGGCAGCCTGGCCCCATCGAACGCGCGGCACGGAATCCTGCATTGCGGACGCGGAGCAAACTCCACTCCCTCGATGGACATCTCCGAACCGGGTTTGGCCAGCAGGCTTCCGATGGTGCCGTCGCCGCAGCCAATGTCCAGAACCACGGCACGCTGCGGAATGCGCGCGGACAAAACTTCAGCCAGGACCCGCACACGCCGGCCGAAAACCATGCGGGCGTGCGCGGCCTGCAGCAGCGAAAAGCCAACGGAGTTTCGCGCGTCACTTTTTGGTATGTCAGTCATATTCCGGAGAGACATTCATCAGCGTTTGCCCATTCCCAGAACGCTGAGAAAAAAACTCGAGAAAATCGTCTGGCAACCCAGCGTGAGGAAAATCACGCCGGGCATGACCATGCGCAGCGTCCTGCTGGGATTGAGCGGCCCGAAGCCGGTGGCCCGCCAAAAATCCACGGCAAAAACCGAAATGGCCAGCCCGAGCAGAAAAAGGACCGCTCCGATCACCAGGCCGGTTTCCAGCGTGATGATGTTAAAGAGCCGGTTGAACTTTTCATCGCGGGGCAAATAGCCGGCGGTGATGGCAAAGATTTTTGTAAAGACCGCGAAGTTAACCGCCTGATAGCCCACGAAAATCATCGTCGCGCTGTAAACCAGCGTGCTGACGTCGAATCCCACGTGCCCGACATGCCGCATGCCCGGCAACAACCAAAGCGTCAGCAGGCTTCCAATCAGCATCAGCAGGCACCCGGGATACAGAAAGAGCCAGCGCGGGCTGTAGAGCAGCATGAAGCGCAGGTGGCGCCAACCGTCGCGCCAGGTGCGCAGGTGCGGCGGCGCGCTGCGGCCGTCGAGAGAAAGATCGGTGGGGATCTCCGCGATGCGCAGCCCGAAAATCGAGGACTTCACCAGCATTTCGCTGGCGAATTCCATGCCCAGCGAGCGCAGCTCCAGACCTTCGATGGCTTCTTTGCGGAAACCGCGCATGCCGCAATTCACGTCGCCGCAGGGCGTGCGGAAGAAAATCCTCGCCAGCCGGGTCAACACGGGCGTGCCGAGGTAGCGATGCAGAAAAGGCATGGCGCCGGCGGCAATGTTCCCCTCAAAGCGATTGCCCATCACCAGATCGTAGCCTTCGCGAAGTTTGTGCAGGAAAGAACTTACCTGCGATAGGTCGTAGCTGTCGTCCGCGTCGGCCATGATCACATATTTGCCGCGCGCCGCGGCGATTCCCGACAGCAACGCGCTGCCGTAGCCTCGCGCGGCAACTTCCACAACAGTAGCGCCCGCGCGGCGCGCAATTTCCTGCGAGCCATCGCTGCTGCCGTTATCGGCAACCAGGATTTCCGCGGACAAGCCTTCGCGCTCGATGGCAGCTCTCGCCTTCTTGATGCAGGCCTCCAGTGTCGCGGCTTCGTTCAAGCAGGGCATCACCACGGATAGTTCGATATCTGCGGCAGAGTTCGCCGCAGCACGCGCGATATCCTTGGTTGAATGTTCCTTTTCCGTTTCGATGCTCATGGCCTGAACTTGTGCCGGCCCCAAAATGCGATCCACAAGTCACTTAGGCTTGTGCCCTCACTGCGTCCGGACGCACCTCAACTTCGCTCCTTCTACCGAAAGCTATTATATGGCTTCGACTCTATGCCCGCGCACATTCAAACAATTGCCACTGATGCACGGAGCTACACCCCATTCACGGCCCCGTGCTTTCCTGAACCCTTCCGGTTCACCTAGAAATGGCTGGGAAGCGTGGTTTCCCACAGCTTCCACGGGGGTGTGGAAAGTCAGGGAAAAATGTCTTGTGAAAGGCTTGACATATTCCCGCTGTTTGGTAAGATAACAAATGGCCCGGTGCATCCTGAAAGTGCCGGGTCGTGCAGGGGATTCACAGTCGGGTCTGAAGTAATCCAAGGAACAGATCCTATAGTGAGGCGCCTTATTAGCACGGGATAGTACGAGTTGAGCTTCGCGCGAAGCCGCTAAACACATGGCGGCTATGCCCGGCGCTCGACGCCGGGTTTTGTATTTTAAGGGCCGTTTTTGGCGACAGTCGTTGCTGAAAATAGCCCGGTCCTCCGCAAGGAGGACGCCTCGACGCAAGTCGAAGCCCCCGAGGGAATCGGGGACCAAGTTCTTTGACAACAGAAAGGCTGGCAAATTCACGCCGAGAACCTCGGGCGGATTACGGTCCGCTTGGGGGAGTGATGGCGTGGATTATTACAAGTTCTGCTCGAGATGTTGAGCAGTGCTGTGGATTACAAGGCGAGCTCAGTCAAGCACCTGGGGAACTGCGGAGTCGATAGTCCCGGAGCCGAGCAATCGGACCACGGAATAATGGATCCGCGGGAAACAGGGCGAACGAGCCGAAGGAAAGTTGCGGTTTAGCCACCGCAATGAGCAGCGAGGAGCGCAAGCGAATCGGTGCACCGCGGCAAACGACGTATTGGGTGAGTTTTATGATTAAGCTACTAAGAGCGTACGGTGGATGCCTTGGCGCTAGAAGGCGATGAAGGACGTGGCAAGCTGCGATAAGCCTCGGGGAGCCGCAAGCAGGCTTTGATCCGGGGATTTCCGAATGGGGAAACCCAGCGGGATGAACTCCCGTTACAGCCGGCTGAATACATAGGCTGGTGTGAGCTAACTCAGGGAAGTGAACCATCTCAGTACCTGAAGGAAAATAAATCACAGAGATT
>Ga0181518_10005592_pt1 | contig 10814 bp, 2 predicted proteins | sample PEATcosm2014_Bin_28_FD_119751 | JGI IMG/M metagenome (GOLD analysis project Ga0181518, IMG submission 119751) | Peatland microbial communities from MTU Mesocosm Facility, Houghton, MI, USA - PEATcosm2014_Bin01_60_metaG | ecosystem: Environmental > Terrestrial > Soil > Wetlands > Peat | place... | reverse complement strand
GAATGCTCCGTTCACCGTCAGCGCGACAGCGTCTTCAGGTTTGCCGGTCTTATTCAACATTCTTTCCGGTCCGGCGACAATATCCGGCAACACCATTACCATCACGGGCGCGGGTCCGGTCACTGTCCAGGCATCCCAGGCAGGGAATACCAACTATCAAGCCGCAACGAATGTTGATCAGAGTTTTACGGTGTTCCCGGCTGGATTGACGGTGAGCGGTGTAACGGCGCAAGACAAGGTGTATGACGGGACCACGAATGCGACCTTGAGCGGCACGGCGACCTTGAACGGACAGGTGAGCGGCGACGATGTGAGCCTCGTCACGGGCGCGGTGACGGCCTGGTTTGCCGCCCCGGACACGGGGACGGACCTCCCGGTCACCGTGAGCGGCTACGCCATCACTGGCGCAGATGCAGGCAATTACACCCTGACCCAGCCGGCGGGACTGACGGCCAACATCACGGCGGCGACGCTGACCTACACGGCGACCCCGGCGGGCATGACCTACGGGACGGCAGTGCCGGCGTTGAGTGGTTCGGTGAGTGGCTTTGTCGGAACAGACGCGCAGGGCAGTGCGACGACCGGGACGTTGACCTTCACGACGATGGCGACATCGTCCAGCGGCGCGGGCAGCTACGCGATCAACGGTTCTGGGCTGACGGCCAACAATGGCAATTACACGTTCGTGCAGGCGGCGGGGAATGCGACAGCGCTGACGATCAGCGCGCTGCCGGTTAATTTGACGGGCACACGGCCTTATGACGGGACGGCGACGGTGGCGGCGGGGATTTTGTCGGTAGGTAACAAGGCAGGCAGCGACGACGTGACGGTGGCGTCGGGCAGCGGCACGCTGGCGGGCGCGGCTGTGGGGCCAGAAGCGATCACATCGTTCGGGACGCTGACCTTGGGTGGCGCATCAGCGGGCAACTACACGTTGTCGGGTGCCAGCGGCTCCGTGAGCATCGCGGCGAGCGGGCTGGCGGTGACGAATCTGCTGGCCCTGGACAAGGTTTATGACGGCACCACCAACGCCACGCTGGACGCGACCAATGCTGGCCTGGCCGGGGTGTTGAACGGCGACAGCGTAACGTTGGTCAGCAGCAACGCGGTGGCGTATTTTGCAGACAAGAATGTGGGGACGAACAAGCCGGTCACGGTGACGGGTCTGGCGTTGGGCGGCGTGGGGGCAATCAATTATTCACTGGTGAATCCGACGAACGTGACGGCGAGCATTACGCCGGCTGGATTGACGGTGAGCGGCGTAACGGCGCAAGACAAGGTGTATGACGGGACCACGAATGCGACCTTGAGCGGCACGGCGACCTTGAACGGACAGGTGAGCGGCGACGATGTGAGCCTGGTCACGGGCGCGGTGACGGCCTGGTTTGCCGCCCCGGACACGGGGACGGACCTCCCGGTCACCGTGAGCGGCTACGCCATCACTGGCGCAGATGCAGGCAATTACACCCTGACCCAACCCACCGGGTTCACCGCAGACATTCTACCATTGGTGACGCCGGCCTTTTCGGGCACGGCGATATCCATGGGATTGGGAGGATGGCAGTTGAGCTTCAGCGCTCAGGCCGGGCAGAGCTACCGCGTGCTGGTCACGGGCGATCTCACGCTGCCGTTTAACCAATGGACGGTGTTGACGAATGGCACATTTGGGGCTGGGAAAGTTACCGTTACGGATAATTCAACCAACCTGCCGAACCGGTTCTATCTGATCGTTTCGCCGTGATCGCGCAGCGGGACGGCTGAATTGTCTCCCAGTGCCAGGGGAATTGTCCTGGCATCAATTTTCTCGCGTCGGACGGCAGGGGCCGGGGAGAAGGCATTTTACACCTTCGAACTTTCCGTCTTCATTTGTCTTAGCGCCGCTGTGCCAACCAAGAGAAGGAAGCCTACCGCTATTAGACGCCGACGCAGATTGCCGAAACAAGTTGTCGCGGCCCGCGGCAGGCGGCTGCCTTTGTGGGTGTTCACCTGCTCGCTCGAAAACACGAAGTTTTCTGACGTGTCCGCACCAACGCCCCGCATTCAGGCAATCGCTGTGCCTTCGTTCATCCGCTCGCGGGCCCGGCGGGTGACGCGCGAGACGATGGCCACAAAACCCCAGAGCATCAGAAACGCGCCCACCACCGTCAGACCCCGCATCGGCCAACTGACCGCCTTGGTGTTTGCCGCCAGCATCTGAATCGTCATCGGTTTGCCGGTTTCCGTCTGTAATACCTGGGTGAAGGCATAATGCGCGCCGCGCACCGGCAGGTTCACGTGCAAGGGCTGCACCTGGGCGGCCACGATTTCCTGCGCCTGTTGCAACTTCGCCGACTGCTGCTCGGCAGCCGCATTGTCGTATAACAAATTGGGATATTGACTTTGCGCCGGAATATTTTCGCCGGCAGTGATTTGTCCGGAGTTGCGAATAGTGAAATCACTTTGGGCGTTGATGAGATTGCTGGCCTGGGCATTCTGCAAATCCTTTTCGAGTTGCTTGACATCCCGGTCTTCCCCGTTCCCTTTGGCAGATTTCACTTTGGCCCGGTAGAAACTCACACTGGCCTCGCGCACGTTGCCGCTGGCCAACTGGCGTTGCGCTTCGGTCACGTCCCGCAGGGTCTCGACCTTCGCCTGTTCCTTGTTGACCTGTTCCATCCGCGAATAATCGAGGATCGAAAAACTCGCCGAGGACGCTTCCGTCGCAGCGGCTTCGCGGGTCATCGTGCCTTGAAAGGCCTGATAATCGTAATCCGGCGGTAGATAGATTTCCCAGTGCGCATTCTTCAACGGCACGTCAAATTTCGGGGAAACGAACCCGACCGTCCCGCGGGCGCGCGGGAAGGCGTTGGTGCCTACATAAGTCAATTCCACCGCCGCCGCGCCGTCGTCCGCGCCGGATTGCTGGATGGGCAGAAGCAATTTGCCGTCGCGCAGACTCGGTCGCACCGGCTGGCCGGCGACGAATGCCGACCAGACCTTTGCGCCCGCCGGCAATTCAACTTCGAGGAATTGCCGCCCGTTGTTCCGCACGGACAGCGACATCTCCGTCATCATCTGGCCGTCGTCGGCCACAACACTGGTGAATTGCGCGCTGTCCACGAGCGCCTGCAGGACCTCTGCCTCGTCAAACCGCTGCACATTGAGCGCGAGTTTGTAACCTGGCCGGGCATAACGATACGCCAGCGCGGTTGCCGTGTCGGGGCTGCCCGCCCAGTCGGGGAAATCGCCCGTGTCCACCCGCTGCAAATCCGCCGCGTTCAGTTCACTCACCTGCAACGGCGCCCCGCTTTGCGGGACCGAGATGGCCAGCAGGCCGGTTTCGCGTTCCACGCCCTCTGCGGACACACCGGTGATTTCCATCGTGCCCGCCTTTGCCGGACGCGGCTGGTCCCAAGTGACGGTGAGGACGTAGAATCCATGGGTCGGGCTTTGCAATTCGACGCGCCAGACATCGCCGTTAGTGGCGCGGGCATCTTGCCCGCCTGGATCGGACGGGCGAGACGCCCGTGCCACTACCTTTTCGCGGATGTTCGGGCCGGAGATTTCAACGTTCTTGAATTCCGCCGGAACTTTTACTCGCAGTTCCTTCACCGGCGCGTTGGCAATGTCGTAACGGACCAGCGCGCGTCCGCTCAGGAGCGTTTCGCCGAGCGTGAACGTGTTGACGACTTCCGCGCGCACCCAGGCGGCGACGGCTTCGGTCGCCACGCTCAAATTCCATTCCGGCGCGGATTGCGGCTCCGACGAAATGAATTTGTAGGCCAGCACGCTGCCTGAACCGGAAACGGTCGCGTAATCCGGCAGCGACACTGCCGGAATTTCCGTCAGGCCGTCGAACGCCTCCGTTTTTACGGTCACACCCGGCTCGGCGGAAACCGCGACAAAGCCAGTGAGCTTCGCCGTGTCGAGCGGGTGCACGCCCGCAACGGCCAGCGATTGGGGCAATTCCTTGAAACTGCGCGTGAGTTCGATACCCAACGTGTAAGCGCCGCTCGTGCGGTCTTTTAACGTCACTTCCAGCACGCGCGGACTGTTATCATTGTGTTCAACCTGTTGCAGGATGTTGTTTCCCGTGACCCGTTCGACGTGGTAACCGTCGGGCAAAGCGACCCGCAATGCGAACATACCGGCGCGCTTGATGGTGTAATCAATCGTGGCCGAAAGCGCGACCTGTTCGGCGCCCACCCGGAAATTGTTCCGCGCCACGGCTTCGATCTCCGGCTGAAGGACTTCCGCCCGCACGCGCAGGGCAAATTCCGGATTGGAAAACCGGAACACGGTGAACAATTTGCCGGCCTTGTCCGCGGACACCCGCGAGAATTCCTCTGCGTCCACGCGCTCCAGACCGGACGCGGACTCGACCGACAATCCCAATTCCTCGGTTCCCTGTAACCCCACCAAACCTGTCTCGCGTTTCACGTCGAGCGTGTGCGGCACGGCCGCCGGCTCGGTGGCCGGCAGCGCATCCAAAGCCGTTTCGGTTTCGACGGTCAGCTCCCACGACGACGATACGCCCTTGAGCAAATCCACGACAAGCACCCCCGCGCCGTTTTCATTTTTGGTTTCCCACGTCTGGATTTCTTTTCCTTCAACCCGCAGCAGGCGTTGGCCGGCGGGCAATTGCACCCGTGCCTGGCGCAATTCGCCCTGCGTGATCTGGTAATCCAGCGTGGCGCGCACGTTCACCACGCCGCCGCCGAAGGTCACGAGCGAGGAGTTCTGACAAAAAACCGTCGCGGCAAGTTCCGCGGCCCGTTTCACCCGCGGCGTCCAGACCAACTCGACGCGGTCGCCGGAGCCGATGACGGCTTCGACGCGCGTTTTGTCCTTGTCCAGAATGCGCTTGAATGAAATCGCCGTTGGAAAATCCACATCGGCCTCCGATTCGCCCAACGCGAGCGCGACCTGGCTGGACAACGCCGGCGGAATGCCGAACGCGAGCTGCCGCTTGGTCACGTCACCGGCGATTTTGACCAGCATTTTGATTTGCAGCATCACGCTGCCACGGCTGTTGAGTTGCACGGCGATGTTGTTGCCGGCCCGGACGAGTTCGGCGCTGCCGTTCTTGACCGTGAACTGCTGCACGGCCACGTCGTCGCCGAACAGGGGAACGACTTCGCCGGCTTTCGCGGCGGAAATTTGAAAGGTCGCGTCCAGCAACGCCACGCGGTCGTTCACCGTGCCGGAGTAACTGGCGGAGATAATTGACGAATGACGAGTGACGAATGATGAATTATCAATCGGCGCTGCGGACAAGGAATTTGCGCCGAGCAAAAATGCGATCGCGATGGAAGCCATCACGGGCGGCAGACTGGAATCCGGCGCGGGCGGTTTGATGGGCGGCGGTTCGGGTGGTTCCGGTTTGTGGCTGCGCGGCCAATAACGCCAGACGAGCCAGGCAACGACCGCCAGCGTCACTACCGGGAAGCCGACGATGAGCGCGTCGTGCAACGCGCGCCACTGGACGAGCAGGCTGCAAACTGAGCCGATGATCAATGCCAGCGCGACAGTGAGAATGAAGCTGCTACGATCCACATGTCCGCCTTTGCCTCGCTTCGGCGCGACAAGCCGCCACTGCCACCACCACACGGCGAGACCGAACAAAAATGCCGCCGTCTGCCAAGTCATTTGCAGCGTCTGGAACGTGTGCAGCGACATGATGCGCGCGCGAATCGAAAGCGGCTCGTCGCGGATGTTGAGCACTTTCGTGAACAGGAACGGCTGGCCGGTTTGCGGCAGTTCGATGTGAAGCGACCGGATGCCTGCAACGGTGGGCGCCGCTGGCGGAGCAATCGCGACTGGCATTCCGGCTGATGGGATCCCGGTTTTTGTCGCTGCGCCACCACCGGCTCCACTGATGAAGCCGTTGACGGCCATAGATTCAACCGGCGGTGGAGTTGCAGGCGCTGCGTTCGCCGCCGCCGGCGTTTCGCCCAGACGACTCACGAACTGGCCGCGAGCAATTGCCTGCCGCTGCTGTTGCCCGGCGATTTCCTGTGGCGTGGCGAGTTGCACCAGGCCGCGTTGGGACAATTCGGCAAACCGCGTGGCTGTCGCTTGTTCCACGCTGCCGTCGGCGTAAAGAACTGTGCAATGGCCGTTGACAATCGGGCTGTAGGCCAGCACGGAACCTGGTTTGAGCGCGTCCAGCGACATGCCGCCGCCGAGGTAGGTGTAACGCTGGCCGGTTTCGGTGTCGTAAGTAAGTTTGTCCGTGCCCAGTTCGTTCTTCATTTCATCGAACGAAACCGGCAGGCGGTCATCGTCGTCACCGGCAAAAATATGTGCAGCCAACCCGACTTGTTTCAGGTTGTTGACCGAATTTATGCGCTGCGCCTTGCGGTTGGCGGCGGACAAGGCCGGCAAAAGCATTGCGCTCAGCACGGAAAGAATCGCCATTACCGCAAACAAGGTCAAAACGCCATTCCAGCCGCGCCGGACCGCTGAAATCACGAGTGCGATGACCAGAAACGCCAGCAGCCCGATGAACAGAATCGCACTACCCGCTTCGCGCAGCACTTGGACATAGAACTCCAGGAATTTTCCCCACGCGTCGAGCAATCCGTAAGTCGTGCCTTGGGCGATGTTCATGCTGCCGCCGAAATGGGAAAGCCGGAACGACAACGGCACAAATAACTGCCATTCCGCGTAGGTGTTCGGCACGTCGGTGCGGGGCGCGTTGAGTTCGAGCGGTTTCGACCAGTGCGCCGCGAGTGCGCCGTTCGTTTGCGCATACATGATGTCCACGGCGAAAGCCTGGTCGCGGTCAACGTCGCGCGGCAACGGGACCAACACCCAATCGTTGTCACGCTCCGGTTTGGCCGGCTGGCCGTTGACGTAGCAGCCCCAGAGTTTCGAATCCTTCGGCAATTGGAAGCGCTGGAATTGTTTCTCATTGTTTTTCACCATGAACGAGGCCTGCGTAAGCATTTCGCCGGCTTCGGTGAGCACGGAAGTGATTTGCGTGCGGTCGGCCACGGCTTCCAGGACCGGCTCCGCGGCGTAGCGCTTCACGTCCAGCGTCAGGTCGTATTGGCTGCCGGTGTATTGCCAGGCCAGCACGACAGCGCGGGTGATGAAGGAACGGTCGGCGGCGGACAACTCGGTTTCGTCCACGCGATGCAGCGTGTCGCTCACGGTCTGCGGGCTGAGTTGCAGATTGGCGGCGGTGGTGACGGCGATGGAACCGGTCTCGCGTTCCGTGTTCACCGTGTGAATACCGCCAACGGGCAAGGTCGCATCGCCTTTCGCGGGATCAAATTGATAATCGTAGGTGACCACCAACGTGTAACCGCCCCAGACCTTGTCCTGCAAACCAATCGTCCAGACAACGTCATTAGTGGCACGGGCATCCTGCCCGTTCGTTTCTGATTCACGATTTGTGGTTCCGTCGGGATCTGACAGGCGAGACGCCTGCGCCACTATTCGCTCTTTGCGGCGGATGTTGGGTCCGGTGAACTCGACATTTTTGCACTGTGCCGGGACGCGGACCTGGAATTCCTGCACGCCCTGGTTCACGAGGCTGTAACGAATCGTCGCGCTGCCGCCCGCGATGCCGTCACCGACGGTGACAAGGTTGAATACGTCGGCAACGATGCGGGCCGCGAGGCGTTCGCAGGCAATGGAGAGCTGCCAGTCAGGCTGCTCGGCGGTGTAGGCGAGGATTTCATCCGCGTGCTCCGGCAGCCGGTTCACGGGAATTTCGCGCAGACCCGAAAGTGTGGCTGTTCTCAACCGGATGCCGGGCGTGGAAGCCGCGCCAATTTGAGCGGTTTCTTTTGCTGCGCCGGTCATGCGCAATGGCGTGACGCTGATTTGCTCCGGAAAATTTTTGAGCGCCTGTTCCAATTGCACCTCGAGCCGCCGCGAACCCAGCACGCGCGCGGCAAAACTCACCCGCAGCCTGCCATCATTCACCTTCCAATCATCGACGCCTTCGCCGTGCACATCGGCCACGGCGAACCCGGCCGGTGGCGTCAGTTCGAGCGTGTAGATGCCGGCCTTCTCGACGTTGAGCGCGAGGTCGTGGGAAATCACCAGCCGCGTCTCTTCCAGCCGGGCGTTCACCCGGTCAGTAATGCTGACGACCGGTTCGATGGGGTTGAGCTTGAGCGCCAGCGTGAAGGGCCGCGCGTTGAAGCGGTAGGCGGCGACGGCGTTGTCCGGCGCGTTGACCTGGCGCAGACCGGTGAGTGAGGCGATTTCAACCAGCGTGTCCTCTGCGGAAACCGTCAGCGAGCCGGATTCGCGTTCAACATTCGCCGGCTGCGGCGGGCCCAAAGAGGAATTGGCTGAAGCGGCTTCCACGGCCTGTTCTGAGTAAAGCGTGAGGTCGTAGGCGTTCTCTACCGGCTTGATGAATTCGATGGTCAATGTCTGGTGATCGCCTTCCGTGGCCGTGTGCCAGTCGCGGATTTGCCCGCCTTCCAACCGCGTGAGCGCCTGGGTTGCAGGCAGTGTGAGTGTGAGCTGCGCAGCGTTGCCCTGCACAATATCGTAATGAAACTTGCTGGTGTATTTGATGACGGTCGGGTTGATTTGCGCGTTGATGGTGGAATCCACCGTGAGCAGCGCCTTGCGTGCGACCTCGGTCACCCTGCCCTGCCACCGCAAGGTGACGGTCTGGTCGGCGCCGAGAAACCCGGTCACGCGCGAAACGCCGTTGGTCCGGGCGGCTTCCAGCAACGTCCCGTTGAGCAATTGCACTTCCGTGTTCGTGCCGGCGGCCTGGGCAGCGACGGAGGCAATCGTTGCGAACGGACCGTTAAAGGAAATTTCGTTCCACGGCTCCTCGCGCCGGATTTTGGCGATGACCTCCAGCTTCAATCTGAAATGTCCGGGACGCGACGCGACCAGCAGATAGCGATCGTCTTCGCGGACAATTTTCAACGCGTCCGGCAATTGGGCGGGCAATACCGCCACATCGCCTTCGAGCAGCAGCGCCGAGTTTTCACCATTGCCTGTGGCTTCGGCGTCAATGTCCAAAACGAATCGTGCCTCCTCATCGGCCAGCCTGCCGTCGTAGCGGATTTGGCGGAAGGTCAATTCGCCGGAGAGCGAAACAGTTTCGCGGGGAACCGGTCCGCCGGCATTGCCGGTACGGTAAATGGACCGGATATCGCGCTGGCTCAAAGCGCGCGCATAAAGCGCCATTTCACCAATCAAGCCGTTGAACGGTTCCTGGTAGGACGTGCCTCCGATATTGCCGATGCCGATGGCCGGATTCTGCGTCGGGTCCAATTCGCCTAACGGCCTGAGTGTTGTGTTGGTTTGCCCGGCCAGTTCTCCGTTGACAAAGAGTTTCAGGCTTCCCTTGGTGCCGAACGTCGCGGCGATGTGCTGCCATTGATTGAGTTGAACCGGCGCTTCAATGCGCACGGTTTGATTTTGGGCGTCCGTGATTTGGAAGCCGACAAAGCCCGCCGTTCTCAGGTCTATTTGCCAGGGATCCAGGCCCGGGCGGTCATCGCCACGAAAGAAAATGATGCCGCCAAATTGCCGCGGATAAATCCAGCCTTCGATGGTCAATGCCCTCGTCAATTTGAAATCCGGACTGTCGGGGATGCTGACGCGCCGGCGGCTGCTGCCGTCGAAGTCGAATGCCTGGCCGATTTTGCCGCGGGCATAGTTCATGCCAAAGGGGAGCGTGCCATCGTGCCTTCTGGCGCTGTCCTGCGCATTGCCATCCGCCCGCCACCAGCCAACCAGACTGGATTGGGGAATGGACTGGGCAAATACTGCGGAACTCAAAAATAGAAACGCCGTCAACGATGCGAGTGATTTCATAATATCTCCCTTTGAGGTTTGAATGGAAACGGCGTCCAATAGTCGCCGCCCGAAAGCCTGTTTCTTCGCGCCCAACTGGTGTGCGCCGACGAGTGCATGGCTGTTGGACGGGGTATCGGACAAAAAACTCCCGGCGAAAATGAAAAATCGGACGCGAGCCAGTAGCCGGCATTAACACCATCATTTGCCCGGCTTTCCGCCGCGCTCCGCCGGGCAAATCGGGGTTGATTCAGGCCCGTCACCGGTCAAAGATGGGCGCGATGATTCCGGCGGAGGAGAGCCAATTGATCACGCGCTGCCGTCGCGGCGAAGCGAAGGCGTGGGATGAGCTGTTCGACCTGCATTACGCGGCGGCAGGACGCTTCATTTTTCAGCTCGCGTCCGATTTCACCCGCGAGGACGCCGAGGAAATTTGCCAGGAGGTATTTTTGTCCATCATCAAAAACCTCGAGGCGTTCCACGGTGAAAGCCGGTTCCAGACCTGGCTTTTCCGCATTGCCGCCAACAAGGCGCGCGATTACCGCGAAAAACGGATTGCGGCCAAGCGCGGCGGCGGGCAGACGGTGGTCTCGTTGCAGGCCGAAGACCCGGTAACCGGTCTTGCACCCGATCCGCCGGCCGGCGCACCCGGACCGGATGAACTTTTGATGAATGCCGAACAGATGGCCGGTGTGCGCGCGGCTCTGGATCAACTCGGCGAACCCTGCCGCGAAATCATCGAGCTGCGTTACTTCGGCGACTTGAGTTACGAGGAATTGAGCGCGACCTTGAAGTTGAATCCGAAGACCGTCAGTTCGCGTCTGAGCAAATGCCTGGACCGGCTGGAGGAAATCGCGCGCGGAATTTTTTCGCGGGAAAACCCGGGTGTTTTCCCGTCTAACTGACTGAAAGAATGGAACCGGAACGAAAAATTGAAAAGCTGTTGCGGGCTTACGCGAAGAAACGCCGCGCCGAGGCGGGCGATTCGTTAAAGCTGCATCCGGCGAACCGCCGCATCCTGCAGGACAAAGCCGCGCGCCGCGCGCCGG
>Ga0181518_10005588_pt1 | contig 10815 bp, 7 predicted proteins | sample PEATcosm2014_Bin_28_FD_119751 | JGI IMG/M metagenome (GOLD analysis project Ga0181518, IMG submission 119751) | Peatland microbial communities from MTU Mesocosm Facility, Houghton, MI, USA - PEATcosm2014_Bin01_60_metaG | ecosystem: Environmental > Terrestrial > Soil > Wetlands > Peat | place... | reverse complement strand
TGCGCGCGGGAACTCTTGCGAAAATCGTTCAATGATCGCTGGAAGCAAACCGGCATCCGTCACGATTGACGAGCCAATCCGCAGTTCGCCTACGTCCGGCTGTTTGATGAACTCGATCTGCTGGAGGCCCTTGCGCATTTCGTCGAACACCGCGACTCCGGATTTGAGCAACGCGCGGCCGTAGTGCGTCGGCTCGATGCCTGAGCTGCTGCGATCAAAGAGTTTGACGCCAAGGGTGTGCTCCAATTCCGAAATCGTTTTGGACACGACGGGATAGGACACCGCCAAGTCTTCCGCCGCCCGAGTCATGCTGCCCGCCTCCGCGACCGCCAGCGCAATATGAAGGTCGCGCAGCTTGACGCGGCGACCGATCCGATCCGTCCATTTCATTTGGGCTTTCATGAGTGACCTAGCCATATGGTTAGGGGTATGACCATTAAATAGAACTAACTAGCTATACTGAAATCTGGCAAGTACAAAACCGCAAATTCAAAGTGCATTGCTCGCACGCAGCAATCCGAAGGGAGAATCGTCATGGCTGGACACTCAACATCAACGGCATCCGTCGTCCTCGTACACGGCGGCTTTGTTGACGGCGCAGGTTGGGAAGGCGTCTACAACGTCCTGAAGAAGGACGGTTTCAACGTCAGCATCGTGCAGAACCCGACGACGACCCTGGCCGACGACGTGGCCGCGACCAAGCTCGTGATAGCGCAGGCGCAAGGGCCGGTCGTTCTGGTCGGCCACTCCTACGGCGGCGTTGTCATCACCGAGTCCGGCACCGACCCGAAGGTGAAGGGGCTCGTCTACATCACGGCGTTCGCCCCGGATAAAGGCGAGTCAGTGCAATCGCTCATTGCAAATCCGCCGCCCGGCGCGCCGGTCCCACCGATCCTGCCGCCGCAGAACGGGTACCTGTTCCTCGACAAGGCAAAATTCCGCGCCTCGTTCGCAGGCGACGTCAGCGAGGCGAAGGCCGCGTTCATGGCTGACTCGCAGGTGCCTTGGGGCGTCAATGCGCTCGCCGGTGAGATCACCGAGCCCGCCTGGAAAAGCAAGCCGAGCTGGTATCTGATCGCGACCGAGGACAAGATGATCCCGCCACCCGCGCAGCGTCAAATGGCAGCGCGCGCCGGCGCGACCGTGGCGGAAGCTGCCGGCAGCCACGCCATCTACGTCTCGAAGCCGGAGGCCGTGGCGGCACTCATTGCCAAGGCCGCGAAGAGCGTGAGCTAATGGCGGCGTCAGCTGCAAAATGGCAGTCGACTAATGGAGCCGAAGTCCGCCGCCGGCCTCGCGTAGAGGCTGGCGACGCTTCAATGCTTGAAGATAGCAATGTCAGGTTAGGGTCACGTGTGGACGGCGCCAAGTCTGCCATGTTCGCAATGCCCCGAAAGCGACCGACAACCGTTTCAGGGCCACATGTCGCGATGGGCCAATAAGCGACGTCGGGCCTAGCTAGTCCGCCCAGCACGAAATCGCTCAGAGACTCGCCATTCACCTTTTTGGATACGCCGTGAAAATGTAGTCCTGCCCCGATACCTTCGTATGGCAGGCGAACCCGCATTCGGCACCGCTTGGGTCAAGTTGGGAAGGCTTAAACGTGTCAGTCGCTGGATCGTAAGCCCACTGGGCGTATGCCCAGCCGTGCGTGTCCGGGAACCGCTTGGTATCCTTTTCGATGAACGCAACCGTTTTCAGCGTTTCCGGCACGTTTACGAAATAGGGGGACACAGGGTTCTTTTTGAGGGACCACTCGATCTTCGTAATCTTAGAGCCGTCGGGAAAAAGTTTGCCGTTGCCGGGAACGCCGTCCCTATATGCGTTTATCATCGCGTCATTCGCCGCGATCACCTTCAAGCTGGTTTCGGTCTGACTTACTGCAACATCTTGCCAGGTTTCGTATCCTCTGAAATCGGACCACGCGAGCCCATCCGGTATTTTCAGCGTGTACCTATCTTGCGCGGCAAGAGCCAAGCTGCACAAGATTAGGCTGCCCAAGATCGTCGGCAGTATCACGCTGATGACGATCGCCGGAATGTTTCTGAAATTCAGGCCACGGACTGTCGCAATATTCCGCATGATCAACCTCCTCGTCTGAGGCGAGAGCCATGTCGGCCTCGCTCTAGAAACGTGCTTGTTGACCGAAAAAGTCGGTTCGACGAAGTTGGGAGGAAGGCAGTCTTTTTATTCCGGCGCTGCGCCGATGCACTCTGAAAATTGATCGAACAGTCTGTTCGACGAAGCTGGAAGCGCGACGGTCTTTTTATCTCGGCATTGCACCGATTTTCTGATGTCGACCGGCGAAAGCGAAACAGCCCGCGAACTGCGAATTCGCCTCGATGAAGAGCCTACACGCTATTATCCTCCTGCATTGTGATTATCCTCCTGCATTGTGTCGATTTAGTGCGCATCGCGATTTCTACGGATCAGTCTGATAGGTGACGTCTCGCAAGCTTTGTTGGCTAACAGCATAAAAGGATTGCATACTCTCGTGACCGTCGCGGATTCCCTCCGGATAACCGGCAGCCTTCCCCCTTAGGTAACTGGCAGACCTCCCAAAGTTCTCGCGTTCAACAAATTTTGATGGAACCCAGCCGCGGCTCCCATGTTGCGCGGGTAAGTCGTTGCACCGGGAGCTTCATTAACAACCGGCGGTCTTTGGTCGCGGCGAATTTCTAGTTTCGCGTTAGTGGCCTTCTTGAGATGATGACCTGTGAAGATGAATGAGAAACAAGGTACGAATCAGGCTGAGTCAAGATCGATCGACAAGCGCTCGACCGATGGAGATGACGTTTGCTATGCGCATGGCGCAGAAGAAGACGTTTCGGTTGAGCCTGGCACAAAATTAGCCCAGACAGATCTTACTTCGAAATCAGCGCCGCCAGGGGATCATCGTTCTGCGCGGAGGCGAGGGTTGCTGACGGGAGTGCTGGCCGCTTTGGTGCTTGCGGCCATCTGGAGATTCGGCGTCCCGTGGATCGAATTGACACTCAACACTGTCTCGACAGATGACGCCTATGTGAATGGGCACGTCACCTTCGTTGCAGCTCGCGTCAGCGGCCAAATAGCCCGGGTTCTTGTCGATGACAACAACCGTGTCCACAAGGGAGACGTTCTCGCCCAGTTGGACCGGGAGCCGTATGAAGTTGCAGTTGCCGAAAAACGAGCGGCCGTCGAGACCGAGAAGGCGGATTTGCTGGCTGCCACGGCTGCGGTGCGTGGCCTTGAAGCACAAGCCAGAAGCTTACGGTGGAAATTGCAGTACGCCATGGAGGACGTCCAAAACCGGGGGGCCCAGCTGCACGCCCGCGTCGCCGCCCTTGAAAAAAGCAAAGCCACACTCAAGCTTGCACAACTTGAATTTGCCCGCGCGGAGCAATTGCTGCCGTCGGGGACTATGACCCAGCAGGAGTATGATCGACGGCAAGCCGCTCTATCGGTTGCGCAGGCGGAAGTGACGCAAGCGATCGCGGATGTACATCAAATACGTGTCTCTTTGGGCTTGGCGGCGCAGCCGACGAGTGGGGATCTCGGTGAGGTACCACCCGATCTCGATCAGACTTTCTCTTCCGTCCGGGAGGCGCAGGCAGCTCTAATTGAGACAGCGGCGCAGCTCGGCGTTGTCCATTCGTATGAACAACTCCCGAAAAAGATGGTCGAGCAGTTCGAGAAACTGGATCAGGGCAATGTCGACCGCGCGCTTGCTGAACTGACGGCGAATGCCCCGGCCGTCAAGCAGGCGCAAGCCAAGCTCGAGACCGCCAACCGCGACCTCGTTCAGGCCGATCTCAACCTTCGTTACTGTGACATTGTCGCTGAGATTGATGGGGTTGTGACACGTCGAAACGTGAATCCAGGCAATAACGTGCAGGTCGGGCAGAGTCTGATGGCAATCCGCTCGCTCCGCGAGATCTGGGTCGATGCCAATTTCAAGGAGACGCAACTGCGTGATTTACGCATCGGCCAGGCTGTCGATCTGTATGTCGACATGTACGGGGGGCGACACGTATTTAAGGGTCGGGTCTCCGGGTTTACGATGGGGACCGGATCGACGCTGGCGTTGCTGCCGCCTGAGAATGCCACCGGTAACTTCGTCAAAGTGGTGCAGCGGCTACCGGTCCGAATCGACCTCGAAGGATACGACCCAAACGAGAATACCCTATTCAACGGCACTTCCGTTACTCCTTACATCTACTTAAACAAGCCGCCGACCGGGCCCGATGCCGGGAAGTTTCTACAAACCTATAGGCCTCAGTCGCCAACCGTTGGTCCATCCCAGAGCTTGGTTGGTCCTGACAAATGACGGACGCGGCTCTTTCGCCCTCAAGATTTTCCGTGGCGGGGAGCCCGTGGCTGGTGGCCGCCGTGGTGGTGATACCGACTTTTATGGAGGTGCTCGATACGACTATCGCGGTTGTGGCGCTGCGCTATATCGCCGGCGGCCTATCGGCTACGGTGGACGACGGTGAATGGGTTCTCACCAGCTACCTTGCTGCCAACGCCATCATCCTGCCAATCACCGGGTGGTTGAGTGCGCATCTGGGGCGCCGCAACTACTTCTTGCTGTCGATTGCAGTTTTTACCCTCGCTTCCGCACTATGCGGACTGGCCACCAGTCTCGGTCAGCTCATCCTGTTCCGCGTCATCCAGGGCCTGGCCGGAGGCGGCCTGCAGCCGAGCAGTCAAGGCGTGCTGCTCGATGCTTTCCCCCCGGAAAAGCAGGGCATAGCGATGACGCTGTTCGGCTTGGCCGCTCTGCTCGCGCCGGTGGTCGGGCCGACCCTCGGCGGCTGGCTGACGGACCAGTACCAGTGGCGGTGGGTCTTTCTGATTAATGTGCCGATCGGTCTTGTGGCATTTGCTGGATGTTACCTATTTCTCCACGACCCGGATTATCTCACGAAAGAACGTGCAGAGCTGAAGAAGCAGCCGTTTCATTTTGATTCGATCGGTTTGTCGCTGCTGATTATCGTCATGGTCTGCTGGGAAGTGATGCTCAGTAAGGGGCAAGAATGGGACTGGTTGGGCGATCCATTCTGGCGCGTGCAGACATTGGCCACGTTCTTTGCGGTGGGGCTGGTTGGATTGGTCTTCTGGGAGTTGCGCAGCCCCAACCCGGTGGTCAATTTCCGACCGTTGGGCGAACGTAACTTCGGGGCATGCTGTATCATTATCTTTTTCGCCTTTGCTGTGCTCTACGGTGACAGCACTTCCCTACCGAGCTTGCTTCAATCGTTATTTGGGTACAACGCCTTGGACGCAGGGCTGGTCATGTCGCCGGCCGGGTTGGCCGCTGTCATTGCGATGCCGATCATCGGTTTCATGCTGGGCCGCAAAACAGATGCCCGATGGTTGATCGGCGCGGGATTGTTGCTGATGGCTATCAGCAACTATTGGATGTCGCAGATGAACCTCTCCATCAGTCCTGGCGACGTTGTCTGGCCGCGGGTCGTTTTGGTCCTGGGATTGTCGATATGTTTTGCGCCAGCAAACGTGGCCGCCTATCTCTACACGCCGGCTGCGTTGCGTGGCGCGGCTGTGGGCTTATTGAGCCTTCTGCGCAACGAGGGAGGCAGCGTTGGAACGTCCATGGCTCAGACGCTGCAGGAAAGACGCGATCAATTCCATGCGTTGCGGCTCGGCGAAAACCTCGATCCCCTAAATCCGGCGGTACAGTCTTTCATTGAGCAAGCTCAGGCGCGTTTCCTGCAGCAGACCGGCGATCCGGCAGCTGCACAGCAGCTAGCCTGGCAGGCACTAGAGAATCTGCGTCATCAGCAGGCATCAGCGCTGTCGTATTTTGACTGTTTTTGGTTATTCGCCGTCGTGATGCTTGCGCTGACGCTCGTTGTTTTCCTAATGAAACGCTCGGTGGCCGAGAAAGGTGTGCGCGTCGGCATCGAGTGAAACATGTCAATAAGAGCGTGACGCAAATGGGAGACCACAGATCGGGCGAGCAGGCGTGCTTCGAAGGTAGTGCACCGGCGATTGCTATTCTTGGATATGACAATGCCCCGATCTATTCGATGGCGAACACCTAAGGTACTTCGCGCCGTTCTGATCGTTTTCCTTGGCGCGATAATGCCGCATTTGGAGGGGTTGTTTTCGGCTAGTCTTCAAATATGCAGCAACAAGCTACTGAATCGGCGTTCGAGCGCGCGCTATCAGCAGAGATCTTGGCGAGCGAGCAGATGCGTATACGCGTGCTCGCCGCAACACTTGCGCTGCTGCTTGTCCTGGACCAACTGCTGCTCTTTTTCCTTCCCGAAGCCTTGCAACATCTCATCCGTCAGCCGATCCCGACTTGGCTGCCGTTGCAAGCTATAGGACCGTTCCTCGTCTACGAAATCATCGCGTTGCGTGCACTGCGTTATCGGATTTCGCACGGTAAGGACATGCCGACGACCGCTCGCTTCGGCAATGCCCTGATCGAGATAAGCTTGCCGACGCTTATTCTCTGGTGGATCAACAAGTACACCAGTCCGGCAATGGCATTCGGGGCTTGGCCGTCGATGCTTTATTTCATATTCATTGCTGCCTCGACCTTGCGGCTCGATTTTGCGCTATCCGTTTTCACCGGCGCGATGGCGGCGTGCGAGTATCTGGTCCTCGCTTACGCCGTGCTGCCGCTCGACGCGGAGTCGGGAACTCCGGTGTTGGTGCCGCTCTACCACCTCACAAGAGCCGTGATCGTGCTGCTCGCAGGTGTCGTGACCGGCCTGGTGGCGTTGCGGTTGCGGAGCAAGTTTCGATCCGCGATGATTGAGGCTGCCTCTCGAGAGCGTGTGACCAATCTCTTCGGGCAACATGTCTCTCCAGCAGTCGTGGAACGGCTGCTCGAAAGCCCCACGGAATTCACGGGTGAGACGCGCGAGATCTGCGTGATGTTTCTCGACTTCCGCAATTTCACCGCGAACGCCCGAAACCGCCCGCCCGAGGAGGTTGTCGAATATCTTAATTCGGCTTTCGCCTTTATGATCGAGGCCGTTGATCGGTACGGCGGATTCATCAATAAGTTTCTTGGCGACGGCTTTATGGCCGTATTCGGCGCACCCCTCAGCGATCCTGCTCCCGCGCGTCATGGGGTCGCCGCTGCGCGTGAGATTTTGGCCGAGATCGATCGCCGCGGCCTCTCCGACGGACCTTGGCCGCTCAAGGTCGGAATCGGATTGCATATAGGAGTAGCTGTTACCGGCAACGTCGGCTCGCCCCGGCGCAAAGAGTTCACAGCAATCGGCGACACCGTCAATCTCGCTTCGAGACTCGAACAACTCACCAAGGAATACGGCGCTCGCCTGATCGTTTCCGACGCTGTCAAGGCGGCGCTCGGTGATGAGTCCGGCGCGGCAATTCCCCTCGATGCTGTAACCATCAAAGGCTACGCCATGCCTGTGCACGTTTGGCGATTAGCGTAACTGTCTGGGAGCGGACATCCACCTGCAGGCGCTACTGCAACATGGGCTAACTAAACCTTTCGCAATGCATCAATTTACGATGCGAGGAGTCCGCTGAGGGTCATTTGCGTCCGGGACCGCCCGGCAGCACGTCCAGTCACGTCCGCTATGCCCCGAAAGCGACCGACAACCGTTTCAGGGCCACATGTCGCGATGGGCCAAAACCGGAAGTGGCCAGCCTCGCGATCACGCTGTCATAGTTGCGATTTATCTTCGTTACAGCCAACGTGTTTGTGACTTACGGGCCTGCCGTCAAGCTGGTAAAGTCTAATTGTGGGGGCGCCCCCAAGGTGCTGCGTGGCGTTTGCAAATACTCCGACAAGTCGCGGCGTGGCCAATCCTGACCAATGTGCGACGTCGACGCGTGATATGGTCTGGGTTCCCGGCGGCACATTCCGCATGGGTTCTGATCAGCATTATCCAGAAGAGGCGCCGGTTCACCGAGTGACCGTTGGCGGAATTTGGCTCGACCGAACGCCGGTCACCAACAAGCAGTTCCGCAAGTTCGTCAACGAAACCGGCCACGTCACGTACGCCGAGATAAAACCTGACACAAAGGATTATCCCCGCGCGCTGCCGCACATGCTCAAAGCGGGTTCGCTCGTTTTCACGCCGCCGAAAGGCACGGTTGATCTGCGTGATTGGTCGCGGTGGTGGAAATTCAAGTTCGGCGCCAACTGGCGTCGGCCCTACGGACCACGCAGCTCAATCAGCGGGCTCGACGATCATCCCGTCGTCCACGTCGCCTATCGCGACGCCGAGGCTTATGCGAAATGGGCGGGCAAAGAATTGCCGACCGAAGCGGAATGGGAATTCGCCGCACGCGGCGGGCTCGACGGCGCTGAGTTTGCCTGGGGCGATCAACTCACGCCCAGCGGTAAGCATATGGCGAACACTTGGCAGGGAAATTTCCCGCACGAAAATCGCTGCGAGGACGGGTTCGAGCGCACCTCGCCGGTGATGGCATTTCCGCCAAACGGCTACGGCGTCTACGACATGATCGGCAATGTCTGGGAGTGGACGACCGATTGGTGGACCGCGCAGCACCCGGCCGATGCGCAAAAAGCCTGTTGCGTTCCGGAAAATCCGCACGGCGGCCCCGAGGCGGGAAGCTATGACCCCCACCAGCCGCAAATCAAAATTCCCCGCAAGGTCATCAAGGGCGGCTCGCATCTTTGCGCGCCGAATTACTGCCGCCGCTACCGCCCGGCCGCGCGCCATGCGGAAGCGGTGGATACGTCGACAAGTCACCTCGGGTTCCGATGTGTGATCAGAGAGAGGAGCGAAGCATGAGCAATCAAGATAACGACACCACCAAGCGTGATCTCAGCCGCCGCAACATCCTCCTTGCCGGCACGACGCTTGCCGCCGCATCGGCGATTGCAACCAACAACCCTCTCGCGATTGCGCCGGCGCAAGCGCAGACGACGTCGTCCGGACAGCGCCCGAACATCGTCGTCATCATGGGCGATGACATCGGCTACTGGAATATCGGTGCCTACCACCGTGGCATGATGGCTGGACGCACGCCAAACCTCGACAAAATGGCTGCCGAAGGCATGATTTTCACCGACTACTACGCCGAAGCGAGCTGTACGGCGGGCCGCGCCGCCTTCATCACTGGCGAGCTGCCGATCCGGACCGGGATGACCACCGTAGGTCAAGCCGGGGCACCTACCGGCATTCCCGTACAGGCCGTGACTATTGCTACCGCACTTAAGGCGATGGGCTATGCGACCGGCCAGTTTGGCAAGAACCACCTTGGCGACAGGAACGAGTTTCTGCCGACCGTGCACGGTCTCGACGAATTCTTCGGCTATCTGTATCACCTCGACGCGATGGAAGACCCCGCGCACCCTGGCTACCCGCAAGAACTTCTGAACAAAGTCGGTCCGCGCAACATGGTCCACTCGTGGGCAACCGACGTCGACGACACGACCGTGGACCCGCGCTGGGGCAAAGTCGGTAAACAGAAAATCGAGGACGCCGGAACGCTCTATCCGAAGCGAATGGAAACCGTTGACGACGAAATCCGCGATTTGGCGCTCAAATTCATTGACAAGGCCAAGGCCGACAACAGGCCGTTCTTCGTCTGGCTCAATCCGACGCGCATGCATATCGTCACCCACCTGTCGCCGAAGTACGAGGCGACGCGCAACTCGAAGAACGGCTGGACCATCCATGAAGCCGGCATGGCGCAGCTCGACGACGACGTCGGCAGTGTCATGAAGCATCTCAAGGACCTCGGCGTCGACGACAACACTATCGTCGTCTTCACCACCGACAACGGTACCGAGGTCTTCACCTGGCCGGACGGCGGCCAGACACCGTTCGCTCAGTCCAAGGGCACGGTGTTGGAAGGCGGCTTCCGCGTGCCGGCGATGGTCCGCTGGCCGGGCAAAGTGCCGGCGGGCAAAGTCGAGAACGGCATTATCTCCGGGCTCGACTGGTTCCCGACTCTCGTGGCCGCCGCAGGCAATCCGAGCATCATCGACGAGCTAAAAAAGGGCAAAGACCTCGGCGGAACGACCTACAAAGTGCACCTGGACGGCTACAATCAGTTGGACATGATCACCGGCAAAGGGCCGTCCACTCGTCACGAAATCTGGTATTTCGGCGAAAGTACACTCGGTGCTGTGCGCATCGACGACTTCAAATATCGGTTCATCGACCAGCCTGGCGGCTGGCTAGGCGAAAAAGTGAAAGTCGATGTTCCCTACCTGATCAACCTGCGCCTTGATCCGTTCGAGCGGACGGGCTGGCCCGAAAGCGGGACCGCAATCGGATCGCAGGAGTACTTTCAGTGGTTCAAATACGAATTCTGGCGCTTCGTATTCGTCCAGCAGGAGGTCGAGAAGCTGGCCAGGACTGCGATCGAATTCCCGCCAATGCAAAGGGGCGCGAGCTTCAATCTCGATGCGGTGAAGGCGCAAATTGAATCCGCGCGAAACGCAATGGCGAAATGAACCAGCACATAAATTCGATGGTCCTGTCAGGGCGCCCTATAACTGGGACGCCCGTATACTCTGAGGTTGAATCTTAGCCGAATGTCAAATAGAGCGGCCTTGTTGAGCCTCGCGTGATGTCGTCTTTGGGTCATTTGCGTCCGGAGCCGCGCGGCAGCTCGTCCAGTCACGTGCACTATCCTCCGAAAGCGGAAGTAAAATAGCTTTCGGGGCCGGGTGGTGTCTGAGACCAGATTATGGACCGGGCGCCGCTCAACTGCGGCGGCGCATGAGCAAAATCGACGAGAGCCAACTTCGGTTTCCGGCGACCCAATTGTATATCGGATGTCCGATCAGACGGCTGAACACCGGCACGTAAAACAACGGAATCTGCCACCACAATCCCGGCACGC
>Ga0181518_10005587_pt1 | contig 10815 bp, 9 predicted proteins | sample PEATcosm2014_Bin_28_FD_119751 | JGI IMG/M metagenome (GOLD analysis project Ga0181518, IMG submission 119751) | Peatland microbial communities from MTU Mesocosm Facility, Houghton, MI, USA - PEATcosm2014_Bin01_60_metaG | ecosystem: Environmental > Terrestrial > Soil > Wetlands > Peat | place... | reverse complement strand
TGCTACAGCCTTACCAACGTCACGATAGGCACGAACGTTACCAGCATCGGGGACGAGGCATTCTACTTCTGCACCAACCTAACCGACCTAACAATAGGGACGAACGTAACCAGCATCGGGGTATATGCGTTCTCGGGTTCCAGCCTGCGGAACGTCACCATACCTAACAGCGCCACCAGTCTCGGGGACGCTGCCTTCCAAGCTTGCTACAGCCTTCAAAGCGTCAAAATTGGAAATAGCGTTACCAACATCGGGTTGGACGCGTTCCGACGATGCAGCAGCTTGACTAGTGCGACGATAGGAAACAGCGTCACCAGCATCGGGGAATATGCTTTCTATGAATGCGCGAGCCTGACCAGCGTAATAATCCCCAGCAGCGTCACCAGCATCGGTTACGATGCCTTCTATAACTGTGCCAGCCTAACCAACGCTATCATAGGCAACGGCGTCACCGACATCGGGGACAATGCGTTTTCTGGAAGCGGCCTGACAAGCGTAATAATCCCTAACAGCGTTACCAACATCGGGCTGGCGTTTTATTCCTGCGCTAACCTCATTACTGCCACGATAGGCAACGGCGTCACTGGCATCGAGGGACAGGCATTCTGGCAGGACACCAGCCTGACCAGCATGATGATTGGCAACGGCGTCACCAACATCGGGCTAAATGCCTTCTATCTCTGCACCGACCTGACGCGAGTTTATTTCAGGGGTAACGCCCCCACCACTGATCCGCCTCTATTCAACGGTGACGACAATGTGACCGTCTATTACTTGCCCGGCACCACGGGCTGGACCTCGCCGTTGGCCGGCCTTCCGCCGGTTCTGTGGAACGCCCAAATGCAGGCCAGCGGTGCCAGTTTCGGCGTGTTGACAAATCGGTTCGGTTTCAACATCACCGGAAACAGCGGCCTAGTCGTTGTGGTGGAAGCCTGCACGAATCTCGCTAATCCCGTCTGGTCTCCGCTGCAAACCATCGCCCTCACAGGTATCCTCCACCGCCACGCGAGCCGGAACCAGCCCCTTGGCATGGTGGGGCGCGAACTGCTGGTTGAGGTCAGCATTCCAGCCCAGCTTCGTCAGGTCCATAGTGGCGTGCTGATTGAATCATTCATGGCCTACAGCTTACGCCCGAGCCCGGCTTCCACGAAGGCCGAAGTTGGAGAGGCGAGGCGAGAAGGGAGCGGGGCGAGCGGCGGCGGCGGGCTGTGAGCGGGAGCTCGCGCTGCCGGCGGTCGCTCCGGTTTACGGACTCGCCACGCCCTTCTCGCGGAGCGGTGGGGCTCGTTCACGGGGTCAGCGTGGGGGGTGGGAGGCGAGTCGTGGTTTGGAGGAACGGTTTCTGGAGCGCACGGAGCAGAGCGTCGGCCTGGTCTCTTTCGAGTTTGTTGTCGAACTTCCCGGTTTCGGGATTGAGGAGAGCGTCGGGGATGGTGGCTTTGGCGATTTCGAGTATTTCGGGGGTGACGAGGGCGACTTTGACTTGGAAGGGGAAACGACCGCCCCAAGCTTTGGAAACGAGACTGCGACCGCCGTCGCTAGCGGCTTGCCAGAGGGCGAACAAGGTGCCGACCTCGTAGTGGTAGAGGCAGCAGTGGTCGCCTTTCTTGATTTGGAGCGGCCACGGCAGGTTGGAGCCGAACAGGCTCTTTTGCACGCAGTCGAGGTAGGTGGCGGTGCTGCACTCGAAGATGTAGGCATTCGTGGGAATACGATTAGTCAGGGCGCGGGGGGGGTGATGGCGGTGGGTCAGGTAGAATGCGGGGGCTCGGGTGGCAGTTCAGGCATGAGGGCATAAGGCAACAGTGCCTGGGGGTCGGAGCCGGCGCGGGCAGCCACCAAAGCTTTGAAACGCCTGGCGAGGTCAATGAATCCAAACGGTCCAGAGAAGTTGGAGGCCCGTTTCTGGTCGAAAACTCGAAAAAGCAGATCCCAGTCGCGCCCTGCGGGCATTTTCACAAGATGCGACTCGTCTCGGAAGCAGGCCTTCTCCCAATAGTATTCACTGAAGCACACGGCGTCGTTTACCTCCCCCTTGCCGTCGCGCGTGAGGTAGAGGTATTTGCGCCCCTTGAGCACTTGCTCGTAGTCCATCCTGGACCAATGACTGATGCTGATGCGTCCATACTTTTTCTGGAACTCCTCAAGCCCTGGCACCCACGGTCGCTCGGTCCCCTGGGGATCCCTGTTGGCGGTCGTTAAGAGCCAAACGGCGGTTTGAACTGGCAATGGCTTGCTGATTCGCAGCTCGGCGAAGCTGCCGGTGTCATCGTCTTTTTCGACAAAATCAGCGAGGGCTTCGAGGGCCGCAGGCACACTCTGCAAGCGTTTGGCGAGTTCAGGATTGTGCTTGAGGTAGAGAACGGGCGTGATTCCCATCTCCTGAGCGAAGCGACGGGTAAAGCCGATGGCAACCTGGTCATGTTCTTTCGTTCTGAGTCGAATACGGTCGATCTCCGCCAGGGGCAACTCAGTGAGATGCACCAGAGGTTAGATGAAGCCGTCGGAAACAATGCTCTTGAAAGCTTCAAAGGTGGTAGAGTGCCAGACTATGGGGACCCACGTCAGAGGTCGGTCCTCAGTTCTTGGCGGCTGAGAAAGGCTCTGATGTAGTTCAGAATGACGCCCAGAGACTATTCGTGTCCTGACCGGATCATAGAACGCCTCGTAGAAGGCCATCGCTTCGGCAAAATAATAGAAGCGTTCCATTTGGATTGTCAGCGTGTCTTTCGGAGGTATCATGCGCAATATGTAGGTTGGGTTTTCAGGCCAGGCCAAGCCCGCGGTATTCAGCTTGCTTGGAAGCGGCCCAGAGGTCGTCCGGCGCCAATGTCCGATAGGCGCGGAGGAAGGCGACGGCCTTACCGGCGTCGCGCAACTGTTCGTTGACGAGGACCAGTTTTTTCAGAATGAGCCGGTCGTTGGGGTGTTGCCGATTCAGCTCGAGCAAAAGCTCCCGGGCCTCATCAAACCGAGCCTGCACTCCCAAGATAGAGGCCTTCTTGATCAGCAGCACGCGGTCGGCCTTGCCTTCCGCGATGAGTTCGTTCACCAGCGCTTCGGCGGCGTCGATGTTGCGGACAGCCACGTAAGCATCCACGCGGATCAAGCGCAGTTCATCAGCATATTTCGCAGGAGGCCGAGAGAAAGCCGGGGATCGTTCCAGATATTTCAGGCAATCGAAGTGGCGCCCGTCCCGCGCGGCGGCCTGCACCATCAGCAGGAAAGCATAGGCGTCCTTGGAGGCTTCAAACTGCCGGTGGGCGACCATCTCCGCGGCCTGATAATTCCGCTTCTCGAAATCTGCAATGACCTCGGTGGACCAGTCGGCAGCTCCTGGCGACGACGCCCTTTTCCCTGAAACAACCGAGTATTCCAGTTGGAAACGGCGGAGGTTGGGAAGCTCGTCGAGCATGTTTTGGACGGCCGGCCAGCGGTCCTCCGGCTTCTCAGCCAAACAGCGCAACACGAAGTCCTCGACGGCTGGACAGATAGAGCTGTTGATCTCACGCGGGCGCGGGAACGGAGTGTGGCGTTCCACTTGGCTGGACGTTTCGTGTGGCAGACGGGAAGTCAGCAGATAGTAGAACAAGACGCCAAGCGAGTAGATGTCGGCCAGAAACGGGTCCGCTTTGCGACGGCCGGGTCCGAGAATCCCCAGCATCTCGGGCGCCGAGTAAAGAATGGTGCCTCCATTTTCGCGGCTGCGGACATACATTTCCTCCGGCTGGAGGCTGGAACCGAAGTCAGTGACCTTGGCCTGTTCACCCGAAACGAGGATATTGTGCGGTTTGATGTCGCCATGAGCCATGCCCAACTTGTGCAGATGAGCCACGCCCTGCAGGACCTGCTGGCAGGTGGTAAAGATGGAGGCGTAGCTGGCGGCAAAGGAGGTTTTTTTGTCTTCGAATACCTGAGCCAAGGTGCGGCTCGGGAAATACTGCATTTCGATTACAAACCACTCACGGTCGGGCGGCACACGACCCATCCAATTGATGGAAACCACGTTGGGATGCGGCGGGGTGTTGACCAGGAGGACCCCTTCCTCGAGCTCAACATTGCTACTCCCCTGATCCTTGGGAATTTTCAGCGCCACGATGGCGTTGTCGCTCAGACGTTGGGCTTTCCAGACCCAGCCGTGGCTGCCATCCCCGAGGCACTCGATCAATTCATAACGGTCGCCCAGACGTCGGTCCGCACTGGGCATGAAGAATCGCGTTCGGCTCATTCTGTCCCCCTTTCGATGATGCGCACCAGCTTCCAGCGTTCGGGTGAAAGCTCTTCAAAAACAAACTGGAAAAAGCGGATGCCGACGGTGCGCGTTCCCGGAATGTTTTCACGGGCCGCGGTGGTGAAGCCATTGCGGATGATCGCCCGCATGGATTGATGATTGGGCAAATTGCGCAGCCCCTTGGTCCAATAGGCCAAAATCAGCAATTTCGGTTGCTGATTCCAGCGCCAATACCCAAGCAGCAGGTTTTGGACTTTGGAGAATAACTTCGCGCCGTCGCCCTCGTCGGAGTAACGCTCAAATTCGACGAGCGCTTCCGGGTGGTCCTGGGTCTTGGCGAACCATGCGCTGTCGGAGATGACGTTGTCCCCCTTGAGGGCAGCGACGCCGGCGTTAGGAGCCGGCATCTCGCAGATGGCCGAGAATCCCGCGTGCTGCCCCAAGGCGGTCCAGTAGGTGCATCCAAAACTGTGGATGTTGCAGGAGAAGTCCGGCAGGCCACGGATTACCGCCTGGGGAAACAGGTCGGCCGCGATCTTCAGTTGTTCTGGTTCCTCTGGGATCATGATCAGACTCCTTCCCCGTTCCATTTGCCCCAAAGATGGATGACTTCAGGCGACTGCCCACCGTGCAAGAGCGCTTTCGTGCCCACCTTGACCAAGAGCGGCGCCGGGATGGACCGGCCACAGATCAGTGCCTCGCCGGTGGAAAGGCTGGGCAATTCATCAATATCGGCCTGGCTGACCATGTCGGAAGCCTTGGCGATGAAGCGTTGGTCGTCTGGATTTTTCAACCGCATGGTGATCAGCGTGTTGCACTGGGAGGTCACGTCCGGGTCGAGTTTGGAGGGGCGCTGGCTGACTATGGCAAAACCAACTCCGAATTTCCGGCCTTCGCCCGCGATCTTCTTGATGATGCGGTGACTGATAGCGGATTCACCGGCCGGAGCGAAGCTGTGACCCTCCTCATAAACGAGGAAGCATGGACGAATTGGCGCGGTCTTACTCGAAGCAGCCTTGAGGATCTCGCTGGAGACGATGGCCGCAATAATCTGCTTGGCAGTGTCGCTGAGCCCCTGGAGATCCACGATAACGAGGCGGCCCTTTTGTTCACCGGCGCGACCGATCATGGTGTAAATGTCCGTGGGAGTGCCCAAGGCCGGGGTAAAGAAGCTCTGGGCCTCATTGAGGACGCGAGCCAGTTTCATGGAAGCCACCGCGGCGCTCCGACTGGAAAGGGCCGTGGCTTCGGCCTGGGAAAGCTGGTCCCAGTTGCGCAACTCATCCAGGCCATCGCCGAGCAGAAAACGGAGCCGGTTAATGTCGCGGGGTTCCTTCGGCTCGATGATCTTCCAATAGCGGATGGCCACATCGAGCACGCGTTGTTGCGGTTCCGTGAGACCGGGCAGGATTTCCTGGATGTCGTCCATTTCGATGTGGTCGAACTGGAGCGCCAGCTCGGTGTTCTTGCCAGCGTATTTGGTCCGGAACGAAGCCGACTGAGGGGTATAGACGAGGAGGCCGGCCCCATTCTCATAAAGCCGCGTAATCTGCTTTTGGATTTCAGGAATGGCGGTGCGGTCGCGGGGATCCTCATGTTCGGCCGGGGGCGCGAACTGCAAGGTGCCGTTCAGGAGAGCCTTCCCGAGAGGGACCATGCTGCGATTAAGGACCAGCGGTCCCTCAATCAAGAGAATCCGAGGCGGAGCTTCCATCTTCATAGCGTGGTCGGCCATCTCATAAGCCTGCCGGACCTCAATCAACTGCAGGCGCTTGGACTGATCGAGGAAATCAATGTCATCAATGACGCTCGCGCTATCCGTTCCTTCGGTGGCGAGAGCGTTACGCTCGAATCGTAGATCCATTCGCACTGCGGCGCAGACGAACAGGAAGCCGCCCGCCAACTTGGCGGTGGTGAAGCGCGTGGAAATGCCGGAAAGGCGCGTATCCAGGGATGCGGGACGGCCAACGGTCAGGACGAGGCCGGCTTCGACAAAGCGAGGGGCCACGCTTTCGAGATCGCGGATTTGCTTCAACAACCTGCCGGCAGTGCCCGGCAGATTGAGTTGAGACTGCACGGCGAGGGTTTGAACCAGGCTGGTGGGTGTGTTCATAAAGATGGTGGATTTAGATAGGCTTCAGCGTAAGACCGATACGGACTTTCCAGCAAAGTGAGACGGCCGGCCTCGGTGAGGGTGCCACCGGCAATCAATCCAGCGGATTGAAGGTCATCCAACAGCGAAGGGATGTCCGCATCGGCGAATTCAAAGGTGTCGTTCCAAGCCAGAGCCTCCAGTGCCGCGGCGCGGCTGGAGAACTTGCCGGAGGCGAGATAAAACAGGACTGAATAGTGCCGCTGTGTGGGCTCGAAGGACGGGGGCGAAGCGGGTTGAGTGGCATCAGCCGGCCGTCCGGCCAGGGCCAGCCATCCTGAGAGCCATTCAGTGAGCGCGGGAATGTGGTCGGCCAGCGCGATGGACCAGACGGGAATGGCAGTCGCGGCGAAGATTCCCGAATCCGGGTGTTTGCGAAAAAGGCCGCTGAGCTGCGACCGTGTTCCACCGTCAATCGGTGCGCTCAGCGTCTGAGCTAACCCGCGAACCAAATAGGCGCTGATTTCGGGCCGGGTCAGGCGAAGCACCGGGTGGGCGGTCGCATCAAGCACCGGGGGTGCTTCCAGGCGGGCAAGTTCCCAGCCGTTGGGCTCATGGCGCACGGCGGTTTGGAAGAGCGGAACGAGCAGCAACGCGCAGCCCGGGCGAGCCGCCCAAGCAAGCCATTTCCGTTGCTCGACGGGCGTCCGGCTCTGGTAATCTTGGCCGCTGGCGAGGCACAAGCCCACGCCCTCCGGCGGTTCAGCCGTTGGCACCGCTGCCAGATACTTCTGCAGCCGTTTGCCGCGCGGGTTCTCGGCGAGTTTTCCGATCAGGTAGTAAGGGGCCATGAGATTCAGGAGCCAACCACGAGTTTTTTGCGCAGGAAGCCACGCTCGAGGAGGGCTTTCTCCTCGTCCGACGTAATGCCGGTATCGATGTCGGAATTGAGAGCGGCGAAAATGACTTTCCAGCGATCAAACGTGACGCCGGAACCGGCCAACAGCTCTGTCCCCTCTTTTTCTCGTTCCTGTTCGCGTTGGGTAACGAGAGCAGCGGCGGCTTTGAGCGTGAGAGCGGCATCCAGGTCTTTTGGCCCAAAGTCAGACCACGGCGGCAATTTTTTCACACGGCGCAACGGATTCAGAGCTTCCTGAATTCGGTTGATCTGCGATTTTTGAATCAGCTTCTGCCGATAATCGGCAATGGAATTGGCGAGGGTTGTGACCTGACCGCGATAGACCCCGACCAATCCCTCCTTCGATTGGTAGGCCTTTTTGACGTCGAGCATCAAAGGCTGGAAGTGGCCAAGTTGAGCAGCGGGAGCTTGCCGGTTGAGGATATCCTCCAAATCATCTTGCTGCACCAGGGAAAGCTCCTCCTTGATGGCGTCGGCGCGGGTGGCCAAGTCCGTGGCGGCAGGAATCTGTGGATACGTGTAATCGGTGGGCGCATCGGCAATCTGGGCAAGGTGACGTTGCGCCTCGGCGTGGAACTCGGCGAGGTTGGTGTGCAGGGAGGTGAGCAGTTTCTTCAACTCCGTGAACGTGCTGATGATGTTCCCCTCAATTTCGGCCAGGGGTTTAACCGCCGCGGTGACCGGGTCGTAACCCAGCTCGACCGCCAGTTGCTCCAACTTCTCGATGGCCTGCTGGGCCTTGAGGTCCTTGAGCAGGAAGGCGAGCGTGCCCGGCGTGGAATATTGGGCGAGGGTGGTTTCGCCCAAGACCGAACTGCCGGCGGGTTTTTCCGCGGCGGCGAGGACGCTTTTGATGCGCTCCAATTGGCGGGTGAAGATGGAAGTGGGAAAGCCCGCGAGGTCCTTGGCCTCGTCCTTGAGCAGCTTCTGGAGTGCCTCGGCGCGGTCGGTCAGCCTCCCCCTCGAACTCTCGACGGGTGATGCTGTTGTGGCAGCCGTCCCAGAGGCATTCCGCTTCGGTTCCCAGAGCCTGAACGAAACGTCGCGCGATAAGCGCACGATTCGTCTCGGCCCAGCGCACGGCCAGGTCATGGTCCCGGAGGTAGGCCGTACCCCGAACGGTTCGCCCAGGAGGCTTTGGGACACAACAGCAAGGCCGTGCATCGCGCCTACGCGAAACGCGCCCTGATGAAAATCCCGTCATTGGAAGATTACGAGAAGAAGCCGGAAGCGACGGCCCAGCCGATGGTGAAGGCGGGTTAATCGGCGAGGTTTGAAATCTAACGCTCCGGTTCGTCCGGCTTGAGGCATTTGCCTTTCGCCGGACTTTGGGGCGTGCTGGCATCGTTACGCCCTGCTTGCTGCTCTTGCTCCCATTGCTCGCGCACCGCAGTTCGCACCGTCGCAAGACTCCGTTCTGAAATGGGCTGACGCATACTGATTGAGTGTTCCTCAATCGCGTATAATTTATTTGCAGGCACCATACGCAGATGATTCACCAACTCATCCGACGGAATTTTCTGTCGCCCGCCAGTCAGGTAGTAGCCTTGGTGTTTGAATGCTTCACACCATTTTTGAGTGTATTCAGCAGCCTGCTTGATGCTGGTAAATGGGTCCGGCCTGATAGGAAAACCATCAGGCGAAATGACGTGATATTTTTTCATATCAATTAAGAGTGTGAAGTTTCATTGTCATTGATACCCGTTGCCACCGGAACGCCATGACGGGGCGAATGGCCGTTCAGCGAACCGTTCACAGAACGGCCAGTTTTGGCATTCTGCTTTTGCCAGTGGGTGTTGATGGTGGTCGTCATCTTTACCAGCCAGGAGCGGTCTTTGGCAATTTCCAGAAGGTCAGCCGTGGCGAAATACTTGGCACCGTTCGCCGACGGGTTGCCCAACGGCTTGAGCATCCGGGCATGAATCAGCGCCGGGATGTCATGCGGCTGGCAGTTCAGCACCCAGCCAGCCTGCTCCGCCGTCAGGCGGAGGGGCAACTGACCCAGGAGCGACAAAAACCGATGCTGATCGTCTTTCATGCAATTTCAGTCCGCGCCGGGGATAAAAATCGAACACGAATTTTTGGTTTCAAAGAACCTAGTATTCGTGCATCATCCACCTTTTAGAGGGAACATGCTGAAAAAGTTCGTCACGATCAAGAACGTCGGCAAGTTTCGGAATTGCGGTGCCGCTGGCGACATCGAATTCCGAAAGCTCTCGCTCGTTTATGCGGAGAACGGTCGTGGGAAAACGACATTGTGCGCCATTCTGCGCTCCCTGCAAAACGGCGACCCCCTGTTCATCACCGAACGGCGCACCGTGGACGGCAAAGCCGACCCTCAAATTGATGCTCTCACGGCAAGTGGCAAACTGACGTTTGACGGGAAAAGCTGGTCCGGCACATACGGCAATATGGTCGTTTTCGATTCCACCTATGTTGCGGAAAACGTTTATTCCGGTGATTTCGTTGAACACGAACACAAGAAGCGGTTGTATCAGGTCAGCATCGGGAAGGAAGGGGTGGAACTGGCCCGCAAGGTTTCCGAGCTTGATGCAAAAAGCCGGGAACTGGCGGGGAAGTTGCAGGAATCCACCAAGTCGCTCACCAAGAAACTGCCCGCCGGAACGACGTTGGATCAGTTTCTTGTGCTTGCCAAGGACGACGGCATTGACACCAAAATTGCCGATAAGAAAAAGGCCATCGAAGCCCTGAGCGATGCCGAGGCAATTAAGACCAAGTCTGGTTTTGTCAAGCTGACTTCCCCGGTGCTACCGACTGGCCTTGCCGATATTTTGGGCAAAGCCATTGAGGGCGTCTCAAAAGACGTAGAGGCCAAGATTCACGAACACATCGCTACGCACGGCATGGGTAAACCAGGCGAGGCATGGATTTCGCAAGGACTGCCGTATGTGAAGGATGATTCATGCCCATTCTGCGGCTTGGACATTTCACACAATGACCTCATTCAGAATTACCGCATTTATTTCGGGCAGGCATACAACAACCTGAAATCAGAAATCGCGGGCCTTAACACCAATTTCTCGGCGGCGTTTTCGGAAAAAAATATCGCAATGCTGCAAACGACCGCAATCCAGAATCAGGCCAATGCCGAGTTCTGGAAAAAATACACCACGATTGCCCTACTGGAACTGAATTACGACAATGCTGTAAAGCCGGTTCTCGAATCGCTTACGGCAACCATTGGCCCACTGTTACAGCAAAAGGCCGCAGCGCCGCTTGAAGTCGTGGCGATTTCCGAAGGGGCGCGGAAAGCAACAGAAGCCCTTGCCAGCCTGAAGACAACCGTTGACTCCTATAACAGAGCGGTTGATGTGGCTAATGCCGCCGTGGAGGCTGTGAAAAAGGCCGTGACCGCAGGCAACCTGCCGACGCTTCGCAAGGAACTAGCACAGCTTGAAGCACAGAAGGCCCGACATGCCGACGAACTTTTAACATCCTGCTCGGAACACATAAGCAACCAGCAGGAAAAGACGAAAGTCGAAGAAGAAAAAACGACGGTAAAAAAGCAGTTGGATGAATACACGGAGAAGATTCTGCAACAATACGAAGAAG
>Ga0181518_10005585_pt1 | contig 10817 bp, 11 predicted proteins | sample PEATcosm2014_Bin_28_FD_119751 | JGI IMG/M metagenome (GOLD analysis project Ga0181518, IMG submission 119751) | Peatland microbial communities from MTU Mesocosm Facility, Houghton, MI, USA - PEATcosm2014_Bin01_60_metaG | ecosystem: Environmental > Terrestrial > Soil > Wetlands > Peat | place... | reverse complement strand
GGCCATCGGCATTTCGACGGGCGGCCCGAACGCCTTGCAATACCTGTTTTCGCATCTGCCGGCGGAGTTTTCTGGCAGCATTCTGGTGGTGCAGCATATGCCGGACGGATTCACGGAATTGTTTGCCAAGCGGCTGGACGAGACCTGCCCGATTCGAGTGAAAGAAGCGCAGTCGGGGGACTTGCTGATGGCGGGGCGGGCGTTGATTTGTCCGGGAAACCGGCACATGAAGGTAAAGAAATTGCCGCTGGGCAACGTGGCGGTGCTGGCGGACGAGGCGCCGGTGAACGGACACCGCCCTTCGGTGGACGTGCTGTTTCGCAGCGTGGCCGAGGAGTTTGGCAGCCAGGCGATGGCATTGTTGATGACCGGCATGGGAGAAGACGGGGCGGCTGGACTGGGAGAGATCCGGGCAGCGGGTGGCTTCACGGTGGCGCAGAGCCAGGAAACATGTGTGGTTTTCGGCATGCCCAAGGCAGCCATCGAACGAGGGTACGCGATGAAGATCGCGGACTTGCAGGACCTGCCGAACTTTTTGCTGGCACAATGCGAGCCCGAGCGGAGCCGGGTAGAGACGTTGGAAGTCAAGAGAGCAAGCAGTAACGGAAGTAACTAGGGTTATCTTCCGAAAGTGTGAAGATCGTGATTAAGTGGTATTTGGGGGAGGAGTGTCATGGAAAAGTTTGCGCCCGTAAAACGGAGCGAAGACGGACAGCCGGTGCGCTATCTGATCGTGGATGACTCCGTGTTTGCCCGCAAGAACCTGGCCCGGATGGTGGAAACCTTTGGGGGGCAGGTAGTCGGCGAGGCCGGCGACGGAGTTTCTGCAATCAGCGAGTACGAGCGGCTCACACCCGACATCGTTTTGATGGATATCACCATGCCGCAGATGGAAGGCATCGAGGCGGCGGAGAAGATCGTGCGCGACCATCCCAGCGCGCGCATCGTGATGGTGTCGTCGGTCGGCTACCAGGAAAACATCGTGGCCGCGTTGCAGCGGGGCGCTCGCCACTTCGTGCAGAAGCCGGTCAAGCCGGAAGTGCTCTATGAAGTGATCAAATACGTGATGCGCGACGACGGAACGACGCGCGGCGCCGGAGCTGGAGCTGGAGCGTAGTCATGCGGATGGACCTGATTCAGCCTTTCATCAACTCAGCCGACGCCGTTCTGGCGCAGGGGCTGCAGTCGCCCATTTCCATTGAGAACCTGACCATGGAAGAAGAGGCCTACCGGCGGAAAGGGGTTGCCGCCGCCGTGATCCTCAAGGGCGATATTGAAGGGCGAATCATTTTCGATGTGGATGCGGAAGCGGCGCTGCAACTGGCCAGCCGTCTGGCCGGGGTCGCGGTATCGGAGACCAACGAGGATCTGGTGCGCGAGGCGGTCCTGGAACTGGCCAACCAGGTCATAGGCAACGCCATCACCACGCTCAACGACCAGGGATTTCATTTTCACGTTCGCCCACCCACCCTGCATACATCCGAGCAAGGCAGCAAGAGCAGTGAAGACACGGAAGCCCTGGTGATGTGTTTCAACACCGCCAGCGGAAAAGTCTTCATGAATGTGGCCCTTCGCTATCACCGCCGCCGGGCGGTGGAACAAGCCGTAGTCGCGGGATAGGGCCTGGCCTCAGGCCTCCGGGATTCGCAGATTCCGAGTCTGCCGCGTTTTTCGATACCACTCACCGCCCACCGGAACCCACACCAAGAATCCACAACACGGCGTCGCAGGCGGGCGCGGCGGCATGGCGCAGCCCCCATACACATCGCAATCGTGCAATGAGCTCATGATTAGGTCCGGGCCAAGCGGCCGGATGGGCCGCTCATTTCGGCGCGGGTCCGGCCCTGCTCGGCCAAGGCTTGGCAGGAGTGCAGCCGTGTGGCTTTTGGGTTTTGCGCTGCCCCTAAAGCACGGGGCCGGAACTAACCGGATCGGGGCGGATGGACGGGCTCCTTTCCCCGGGTTCTTGCTTGCCGGTGGCTTGGTGCGGAGCGACCCCTGTGCATCTCAATCTCTTCCGTTTTCCAGGGGGTCAACGGAAGCGAATCGTTGTTAGTGTGCAGCAGATTGCATTCCAGAGTTCGAAACGCCTGTGTCAAATTCTCGTAACTCGTTGATAAATAACAACAGACTTGACTTTGCCGTTTTGGAACGACAAGTGCACAACGGGCTGAGGGCGACCTATACCTCGGGCAATGACCTGCAAGGTAAGGCTTGAAGAAAGAGTAGTCAAAGAAGAATTTAGGGAGGGAATTACAATGAGGCGAGTGGTAGTTTTGGCGTTGTTGGCATTGGCGTTACCGATCGCCGCTTCGGCGGACACGTTTAGTCTCACAAACTCATTTGGCTCGTATACGATTTCGAGTGCGGGCATCACCGTGGCCCGCTCGGAACTGAGGACCTTTTCGGATAACGGCGGTAGCTGGAAGTCACCCTCCACCGGCGGTCTCGGCACGGTGAGCTTTTCGACCGGCACTTTGCAAAGCGGCTCGATTACCAGTGGAGCGGTATTTAATAGTGGCGGCAGCTTTGACGTGTTCGGTATCGGCAAGTGGGCAAAGCATTTAACGGGATGCGGGCACTGCACGAACCCGGTGACTATTTTTACCGGCAGCTTCAGCAGCACGGTCACCTGGACCCTGACTAGCGGACCGAGCAAGAACTTGACCTACCAACTGGTGGGAGCGATTTCCGGCATGCTGTGGAACGGCCGTATGGCGACGGGAACGACGACGCAGAACTTCTCTTTCAACACCCATGGGACAGGCAATGGCAACGGTTCAGTCCTTCTGGGCATGGCAAAAGTTAATCCTACCTCCACTCCGGAACCCGGAACTCTAGGTCTTCTCGGAACCGGGCTGGTGGGCATTGCGGGGATGTTCCGGCGCAAATTGATGCGCGGATAACCCAGGATTTAGAAGAGTTCGCCCAGAACACTCGACTCATGGCCCCGCCGCCAGGCGGGGCCTTTGATTTTGAGCTACTCGATGGATTTGATAGCCTTTGCCGGGAAGGCTCGATTCCCCGACGAAGCGGCCGGTGGTGAGGACGGTTTCCCCAGGTTGACGATCTTCGCCGAGCCGGATCCGAGCCCGCTGTGAAACCCGCTCCAAATTCTCCGCGGTTACCCTTGTAACGGGCAGCGATTACTTTGCCGTTGATTTTGTTGTGGTCGAAACTTTAGAGTCAAGCGCAGGGGGTAGTATGAAAGATATTCATGAGGTTTTGCGCCGCAAGCAGGCGCAGTACACACAGCTCGGCAAGCAGATCGAGATGCTGCAGCAGGCTGCCGAAAAACTTCGCGAAGTAGCGCCGTTGCTGGCCGAAACCGAACTCGAGGACGACAGCGCGGTGCTGACGGAAGTGGACGACGAAGGCTCGAATGCGATGGCTGCCAAGGCCAGCGCTCAATCCTCGCCTGCCGCGGCGAAGCCAGGGCGTAGCGCAACTCCGCGCTGGCCGTAGAAGCGCAGGGCGGGAGGTTCGATTCCATGATATTGCAGGCATTGCTGGTGTCAAAGGACGAGTTGGCCGCGGAAACGCTGGTCCAGGTCCTGGCGCAGTTCGGAGTCGCGGTGGATCGGTCGAACATGGCCGATGTTGCGGCGACGCGACTGGCGGAGGAGCGGTTCGACGAGGTGATCGTGGACTTCGACGAACCGGAAGCGGCCACCCAACTGCTCGAAGGTTGCCGCCGCCAAGTGGGGCCGGAACGCGAACCTCCGGTCACCGTAGCCTTGCTGCACGATGCCTCACAGATCCGCTCGATCGTGGGAGCGGGCGCGCACTTCATCCTGATCAAGCCGATTACTGCCGAACAGGCTAGAAACACCTTGCGGGCAGCCACGGCGCTGCTGAAGCACGAAAGAAGGCAATCGTCGCGGGTGTCGGTCCAGGCGGCGGTTACGATCCGCATTGACGAAAACAATACGGTGGAAGGCATCCTGCTCGACCTGAGCACCGGGGGCATGGATGTGCTGGCGGCCAAGCCACTCGGACCGGCGGGCATGGTTCACATATCATTTGAGCTTCCTGACGGCGGCGCTGCCATTGAAAGCGGCGCGGAGGTAGCTTGGGGCACGGCCAACGGCCAAACCGGTCTGCGCTTTGTGGACATGAGCGCAAAACTGCGCGCGGAAATGGGCGCATGGCTGGCTGCCCGTTCACCCGACGTTTTGCCGGGAGAATCGGAAGCGGTCACGCAATGCAAGCTGACCGACCTGAGTCTGGGGGGATGCTACGTGCAAACCGAATCTCCGTTTCCCCAGTCCTCGGCCGTGGATCTGTGTCTGCGCGCCGCTGGGATGGAGATTCACGCCGAAGGACTGGTGCGAGTCATGCACCCCGGACATGGCATGGGCATTGAATTCCCCGCCCGCACGGAAGACCAGCGCAAAAGCGTCGGCGAGTTTATCGAGTTTCTCACCGGTCAGCCGGGCACCACTCCGCAACTGGAAATCTCTCCTCGATCGCTGGTCGCGAGCGCGGTCGATCTAGAACAGACCAGCAACGCTGAAAGCGACGCGGAGGACCCCCTGCTGGAATTGTTGCGGACGGGCACGGCGCTGGAGGAAGAAGCGTTTGTCTCCGAACTGCAGCGTCAGCGAAATCCGGCAGCCGTCAGCCAATAGAACTCGGCCAACGGGAGTTCGCCATGCGCGGCCCGAATCCCCAAAAAATACCGGGAACCAGACTGACACTCCGTCTTTAGTGCCGCCCCGGTTCCCGGCCGTCTATCACGCCTCGTTCATTGATGGCAGACTACCTCGATAACCCTGCGGAAACATTGCGCTGCGGTAAATTTTTCGAAAATTTTCCCTTGCTGCGGCGTGGGCCCAGGGGTGCGGCGAGGGGCTTCTCCGTCTCCGGCCGCGAGAGCGACTCGGCAAGCGCGTCTCTACGCGAGATAAAAGCCCTTCCGGGGCAGGCTTGTTCAAGGTAAGCTAAATCCCTTGCTGAGGAATCCGATTTCGCGCGCATTGCTGCTGGCTGGCGCCTGTCTGGCGGCGATCACGCCGTTTTTCCGGTGGGGCAGCGCCTCGGGGCACGATTTCGAGTTCCACGTTTATTCATGGATGGAAGTGCTTGACCAATGGAAGCAGGGCATCCTCTATCCGCGGTGGGCGGCGCTGGCGCATTGGGGATACGGCGAGGCCCGATTCCTGTTTTATCCGCCCGCTTCGTGGACGCTGGGGGCCGCGTTGGGCGCTTTTCTGCCCTGGAAGATGGCTCCGGGCGCGTATTGCTGGATCGTGCTGATGCTGTCCGGAGCGGCCATGTACCGGCTCGCTCGCGAGTGGCTTGCGGCCCCGGACGCTTTGTTTGCGGCCGTGTTCTATGCACTGAATCCCTACCACTTGCTCATCGTCTACTGGAGGAGCGCCTACGCTGAGTTGCTGGCAGCGGCGCTGCTGCCGCTTCTGCTGCTGTGTATTCTGCGGCTCAAGCAGCCTGGCCCTCGCCCGACGATGTGGCTGGGTCTCGTGCTGGCGGCAGGCTGGCTGACGAACGCACCCGCGGCCGTGATGATGCATTATTCGGCGGCGGGGCTGGCGTTGGTGCTGGTCGCGATCGGGGCGGCGCGGAAACGATCCTGGGACCGGAAGATGTGGCGTCCGCTGGTTCGGACGGCGCTGGCGATGGCCATAGGAGCCGGCCTCGCGTCGTTCTATCTTCTCCCGGCAATCTACGAGCAGCCCTGGATCAACCTCAGCGCGGTGTTGTCGCCGGGCGTCCGTCCGCAGGACAATTTTCTCTTCACCATCCTGGCCGATGAGGATCACAATCGTTTCAATCTTCTGCTTTCGATCGTAGCGCTCGCCGAAATCGGCGTCCTGGCGGGCGCGATCTGGATTTGGCAGCGAAAGGACAACGCCGGGAAAGCCGTCCCTTCGACCAGCACTGGCCCGGCCCCCGATTGTGCCGCCGAGCCCGGCGCGACCGGGGTAGATCTGCGAACCTCGTGGCTGATGCTGACCGCCTGGGGCGCCGGCAGCGTGTTTCTCATGCTGCCGATGAGCAATTTGCTCTGGCAGTACTTGCCCAAATTCCGATTCGTACAACTTCCCTTCCGCTGGCTGCTGTGCATGAACGCTGCGCTGGCAATGCTTCTGGCAATGGCCGCCAAGCGTTGGATCTGGACCTCGCGCTTGGTGGTTTGCGCCGTTCTGCTAGCCGTGGTTATCGTCGCTGGCTATCGTTTCCAGCCGCCCTGGTGGGAAGAGGCCGGGGACTTCATTGACATGAGCGATGCTATCGCCGACGGCACTGGCTACGAGGGCAGCGACGAATACGTCCCGGCTGGAGGCGACGCCTCGGAGTTGAACAAGAGTTTGGCGCTGGTCAGCGACGACAGGGGCGCGCAGGTTCCGAGCGAGATGCTGGCGTGGGGACGGACGGAAAAACATCTCGTGGTTCACGCGTCGCAGGCGGAGAATCTGCACTTGCGTCTTTTCAATTATCCCGCCTGGCAGGTCACGGTCAACGGCCATCCCGCGCAAGCGCAGACAGTGGAGGAGACCGGTGTGATGATCGTTCCGATTCTCGAAGGCACGAACGACGTGCGAATTCACTTTCGGCGCACCGTGGACCGGATGATCGGAGATGCCATCTCATGGGTCAGTTGGATACTGCTGGGCGCGGCCTGGATCAAGACGCGGCCGAGGCGCGGGCCAGGGCAGCGGATGTAATCCCATGTGTTGCGCCGTGCATCCTTTGACTAAATCAAGAGTTGATAGCCACCGGGGGCGCAGGGAACAAATAGAAAGGCTCTCGAGAGTTCGCAAAATGCAACGGCACATTCTCGTCGCAACTTCAAACGCCGGCAAGCTTCGCGATTTTGCTGGAGCCGCCGCGCCCTTCGGCATCGCCATCGCCGGCATCCCGAACTTTTCTTCCTTGCCCGAGGTGATCGAAAACGGGGCGACATTCGAGGAAAACGCGCGCAAAAAAGCGGGAGCCTACAGCTTGGCCGCTCCCGGCGAACTGGTGCTGGCCGACGACTCCGGCCTGGAGGTTGACGCGCTCGGAGGCGCACCAGGAGTGCATTCGGCGCGCTATGGCGCCGAAGGGCCTCATACCACGGAGCGCAACACGAGTGACGAAGCCAACAACGCGCGCGTGCTTCGAGAACTCGCCGGCGTTACTGCCGAACAGCGCAGCGCGCGATTCGTATGCGTGCTGGCCGTGGCCCGCGATGGGCAGACGCTACGCATCTTTCGTGGCGCCGCTGAAGGCATCATTCTGGAGGCGCCGCGCGGGCAGAACGGATTCGGATACGACCCACTTTTCTATTTCCCGCAAATCGGCAAGACCTTTGCGGAACTGAGCGCTGAAGAAAAAGCCCAGCACAGCCATCGCGGCGCGGCCTTTCGCGCGTTTCTAGGGTGGTATCGGACGACCTAGCGCACACCCCGTGAGTTGAGGAAGTCGCTGTATTTCTGGTCTATAGTCAGGATGTGGGTGGTGAGCCAGTTCTGCAGAAATTTCATCAATTCTGGAGTAATGGCCTTGGATCCCTCATCAAAGTCTTTCTTGAAGGCGACGACCGTTGCCTCCAAATCTCGATGTTCGGCGCAGTGCGCGGCGAGGGACGGATATCCGTGTTCCTTCATCAATTTTTCTTCCGCCGCGAAATGATTGACCGTGTAGTCGATCAAACGGCGAAGCACGCCTCCGGCAACGTCTTTGCCGTGGCCTGAACGCATGGCGGTATAGAGTTCGCGAATGATGTCGAATAGTCGCTTGTGTTGAGCGTCCATGGCGGACACCTTCACGCTGTAGCTGTCATTCCATTGAAATGCGGTTTCCATTGGGATCTCCCGAACATTTGAAAAAGACTTGCTAGCTAAGGGTAGCGACGGCGTGGCAACCCGCCCAGATCACTACGGTCTATATCCAAAAAAAGTTCTTTTGACGAAAGAGCTGTCTCCAATATTGTCTTCGCTTGATCTCGCTGTTGAACCTCAATAGAAACGTCCCTTCTTGGAATTCCTCAGGTGAGGAGGCTCTCCCAAACCGCTCCCGTCATTGACACTTGTCTCGCCCGGTGTTATTTTTACAGGTTTTAGAGACGGTCTTCTTCCCGTAGAATTAACCAGCAGGACCACCGAGGATTCGGCCGGCAGTTCGGTCGTCAATTTGATCGTCAGGCAATGGACCAGACACTCCAACAACTAGGCGAATTACTGCTCGGAGCGGTGCCTACGGTCATCCTGCTGGCGACGCTTTACGTCCTCTACACATTCATCGTCCATCGGCCGCTGACCACAGTGCTCGCCGAGCGCCGCAACCGTACCCAGGGTTCGATGGAAAAGGCGCGGGCGGATATCGCCGCCGCCGAGGCGCGCACCGCCGAGTATGAGCAGCGCCTGCGGGAAGCCCGCCAGAAGGTTTTCCAGAACCAGGAAGCCCGTCGCCGGAAGGCCGGCGAGGTCCGCGCCCAGGGCGTGAGTCAAGCTCGGGTCCGCGCCCAGGAACAGGTCAAGCAGGCCCGCGCCGCAATCGAAGAAGATAAGGGGAAAGCCATGTCGAAGCTGCAATCGGAGGCGGCCCGGCTGGCCACGGATATCGTGCGCGCCGTATTGCGTCCTCTGGCATCGCCCACCCAGGTCGGTGGCCAATGAAGATATTCTGTTTTGATGGGACGACGCGGCTTCAGTTCGTCCGTCCGCTGGTCGCGCTCGCACTGCTGGCATTCTCGCTGGCCGTTCCCGCGCACGCCATTGTCTACGCGCAGGAACATCCCGCGAGCCAGTCTTCCGAGCAACGACCCGCTGCTCCCGCGCAAGAATCGAAGCAGGCTGCACCCGAGCAAAAGGCTGCAGCAGAAAACGCGGACGAGGAAGAGAATGCCAATCTTAAGTATGCCGCGCCCGTTCAATGGCTGGCGCGTCACACTGGATGGAACGCGCATCTCGTTTACATGCTGGCGCTCTCGGTGAACTTCGCCATCATTATGGTCGTTGTCCTCTGGGTCGCACGCAAATACGTACCCGGCATGATGCGCAACCGCAGCGCGGTCATCGAGCAGGCGTTGGAAGAAGCTCGCGCCGCCAGCCGCGACGCCAACCGCCGCCTGGCCGAGGTCGAGCACCGCCTTCACCAGTTGGATGTCGAAATCGGGCAGATGCAGGCCAGCGCCGAAAAGGAGTCCAACGCCGAGGAACTTCGCATCGAGAAAGCCGCCGCGGAGGATATTCGCAAGGTGGTCGCAGCCGCCGAGCAGGAGATCGCGGCTGCCGCCAAGCAGGCCCGCCGCGAATTATCCAGCCACACTGCCAGCTTGGCTATTGCGCTGGCACGTAAAGAAATTAATATTCAGCCCAATACCGATCAGGTGCTGGTGCGTACCTTCGCCTCGAAGCTGAGTACGCCCGGGTCTTCGCAAAATAGCGACGGCGGAAAGGATGGCGAGTAACGATGTCTTCCGTCGTCGGCACCTACGCTCGCGCCTTCGCCGATGTGGCGATGGCGGCGAAAAACCAGCTCGATCCCGCCCGCGCCCTCGAAGAATTGCGCGGCATCGAAGTCCTGCTCAAGGAGAGCGACCCGCTGCGCCGCGTTCTGGACAATCCCTCCATTGCGGGAAACCGCAAACGCGCCGTGCTCGACGCCATCGCCGCGCGCCTGGGCACGACCAGACACGCGCGGAATTTTGTAGCCGTACTTATCCACAACCAGCGGTTGCCGCTCTTCAGCGAAATCTTGAAACAGCTAGAACAGGAATTGAACGACCGCCAGGGCTTTGCCGAAGCGCAAGTAAGCAGTGCGCGCCAGCTCACCAAGCCAGAGCGGCAGATGCTGGAAGCTGAGATCGCCAAAATGACCGGCAAGAAAGTAAGAGCAAGATACGAGCAAGACGCCTCGCTGCTAGGAGGAGCCGTCGTGCAAGTTGGCAGCACTATCTACGACGGTTCAGTGAAAGGGCAGTTGGACAAAATGCGGGAGCAGTTAGTGCGTTAGCCATCAGCCGTCAGCCGTCAGCCATCAGGAAGATCGGCGAAGTTTATTGCCGGTCCCGATGAGGCGAAGAGGCTGAGGCGTGCAAACGGTCTTAACTGATGGCTGAAAGCTGAAAGCTGATCTTATGGCACAAATCAAAGCAGACGAAATCACCCAACTAATCCGCGAGCAAATCGAGAACTACGAGTCGAAAATCGCGGTTGACGAAGTCGGCACCGTCATTACCCTTGGCGACGGCATCGCCCGCGTTTACGGCCTCGATAAGGTCATGGCCGGAGAGCTGCTCAGCTTCCCGCACGGCGTCGCCGGAATCGCCATGAACCTTGAAGAAGATCAGGTGGGCGTCGTCATTCTCGGCGAATACACGGAGATCAAGGAAGGCGACGAAGTCAAGCGCACCGGCCGCATCATGAGCGTGCCCGTGGGCGACGCCCTCATTGGCCGCGTTGTTAACTCGCTCGGCGTACCCCTCGACGACAAGGGCCCGATTGCCACCGATAAGTTCATTCCCATCGAGCGACTTGCTCCCGGCGTCATCGACCGCCAGCCCGTGCGCGAGCCCATGGCCACCGGGCTCAAGGCCATCGACTCGATGATTCCCATTGGGCGCGGGCAGCGCGAACTGATCATCGGCGATCGCCAGACTGGCAAGACCGCCGTTGCCCTCGACACCATCATCAACAACAAGGGCAACAATCTCATTTGCATTTACAACGCTGTTGGGCAGAAGCGATCTTCGATTGCTCAAGTGGTCAAGATTCTCGAAGACGCTGGAGCCATGGAATACACCATCGTGGTCGCCGCTTCGGCTTCCGAACCGGCTCCCATGCAGTACATTTCTCCTTATGCGGCCT
>Ga0181518_10005577_pt1 | contig 10835 bp, 10 predicted proteins | sample PEATcosm2014_Bin_28_FD_119751 | JGI IMG/M metagenome (GOLD analysis project Ga0181518, IMG submission 119751) | Peatland microbial communities from MTU Mesocosm Facility, Houghton, MI, USA - PEATcosm2014_Bin01_60_metaG | ecosystem: Environmental > Terrestrial > Soil > Wetlands > Peat | place... | reverse complement strand
GCGCGATGGGCGGCATGAGGAATTTACACGCGAAAAACTTTTATCCGGCATCAAAAAAGCCTGTCAGAAGCGCCCCGTCAGTCCGCAAGCCATGGAAGATTTGGTGGACCATATCGTCGCCGCAGTGACCGGCAAATTCGAGGGCGAAGTGCCTGCCGAATTCATCGGCAAAATGGTCGTGGATGGCCTGCGCGACATTGATGAAGTCGCCTACGTGCGTTTTGCCAGCGTCTATCGCCGGTTTCAGGAAGCCACCGACTTTGTTCACGAAGTCAAAAAACTGGAGGCCAAGCAATGATCGCGCTCCAATCCGGCTGCCTGATCTTCCAGCTTGCCAGTGGCGAAAGCGTCCCGTGCTCGGCGGACATGATCTCCGTCGAACTCACCGGCAGTACTGATTGCCTGCTCGACCCAGAAGTGCTGCGCCATGCCGCCGCGTCCGTCTTTCACTATTTCAAAATCGAACTGGAACGCGAAACGGTCACCATCGGCGAATTCGCCGGCGCATTGGAAAAAGTTCTGCATAAACTCGGCTTTATCATCCGCGCCGGCGCGCTGGAAAGCCGCTCGCGGGAAATTGTCGAAACCGACCTTTGCCTGTTCGCGCGCGAATCCGCCGACAGCCTCGAACTTTTCTTTTTCCCGCGCCTGCGCGACGAACTTCGCGCCCAACTCCGCCAGTCGCCGCGCGTTTTGCGCTTTCGCGGACTGCGCGGCTGCGTCAAGCAACTCGCCGGTGCGCGGCGCTGGAGTGTCCGTTGCGAAAAATTGCAGGACCACATCGTCGAATACCTCCGCCGCTGCCTTACCGCCGAACCGGAGCAGACCGAATGCTCGTTGGTGGTGGAATAAATTCTGGTAGGGCCGATCCCGCATTGCGGGACCTGGACGCGCGGCAGCGCGTCCCTATCGTGAACAATTATGAGCAAAACACTTTTTGAAAAAATCATCGCCCGCGAAATTCCGGCGACCATTGTTTATGAAGACGATTTGGTGTTCGCGTTCCGCGACATCAAACCGCAGGCGCCGACGCACGTTTTGATCATTCCCAAGAAGCCCATTCCGCGCCTGGCCGAAGCCGGAACGGAAGACCATAAGGTCCTCGGCCACCTTTTGCTGAAGGCCGCCGAGGTTGCGGACAAACTTGGCCTGAAGAAAGGCGGTTACCGTCTTGTAGTCAACAACGGCCCCGACGCCGGCGAAGCCGTGCCGCACCTGCACGTTCACCTCCTTGGCGGTCGCCCCATGGCCTGGCCGCCGGGGTGAAGATTGTAGCGGCGCTCTGAGAGCGTCGCTTTTTTTCAAGACAGCGGCGGTCATAGACCGCCGCTTCAGAGTGGACGAAATTCTCTGTACACAGAAATTCTCCAAGCGCCAAGTCAGAATCGGTTTCCACATCCACAGACATCTGCTCTAATAACAACTGCCTTGACTGACCATCGGATTGGAATCTTCCGGTATTGGTTGCCGTTCCTATCAAAAGTGTTAATCGCTTGGTAAGGAAATATCGGCAGCCAAAAAAACACCATGCATTCCAGAGCATCAAAATCTGGTCTTCGCGTCCAAAAACTATCCGCCCAAGCAACCTTTCCATTGCTCGGAACAGCCGTTGTCTCCATTCCGTTGACTGTTAGGGGCATTGTTTTACAACTTCACCTTCGCCGCCACCTAGGACACGTCCTTGTCGCCACGGCCGCTCAGGTTCAAAGCTCCAGCTTTGGTTCACGCGCCCAGAGAAGATTTTTCAGCCCGAACAGTTCCAGCGCGAACGGGATGTAGCCGCCGTAACCCAGCAGCGGCATTGCGAAGACGTGCAGGAATTGCGCGCCCGGCGTGTGGTAAATCCATTGCGGCCAGGACCAGTAATTCCACATCTCCCAGAAAAACCCGCAGATCAACGCGCCGAGCGACAGCGAAATTACCGGCCGCCAGTCGCCGTGTTGCAGCCATTCCAGAAAATGCGGACGGCCCAGCCGGCGGTTCACCGGCTCGAAAATGAACACCAATGAAATCCAGACCAACGGATAGAAAAATTTCGGCCAGAGCAGCGTCAACGCCAGCATGACCAGTCCGGCGAACAGCAATCCGAGACCAACCCGAGGTGTGTCCGGAACCCGCGCCCCGGCCCGAAGCGATTTCACCCAGCGGAACGTCCGCACCAGTTCCGCGGTTTCGAACACGGCCGGCATGACGGTGGAAAACGACAGCGTGCACAGTGCGTAGTATTCGAGGGGGGTGAACGTGCTGGCGCCGAGGTATTCCCAGTTGCCCGTCCGCCGGTTGATGAATTCAAACAGCCACCAAGCCGGCACGGACAGGACGAAGAGCAGGACGAACTCCCGGCGCGAGCGTGTCCACAACGACGTGCCGGCCCGCCACCGGACCAGCGCGTCCACCACCAGGATGTAACCCAGCCACAGCGGGAAAAACAGATAGGCCGTCCGCAGGCCCGGCAACGTCCAGTTCAACGGCCAGCACACCGCCAGCAGGAGCAATCCCAGCCAGCCTTGCGGCGCAATCTGCGGCAGTTGTCGTGCGGCATCCATTGTTTTATCGACAAAAGATAGGCGCCAGCACTCGGTTTGCAAAGCCGGACAGATGGATGGCGGCGTGGAGAAAATGTGGTAGCACCCGCGTCCCGCGGGTTGTTTCGGGCGTCTCGCCCGAAACCGTCTGCGTCTGTCGCGGAGCGACGGAAGGAAATTAGCCAGCTACGAAGTGGCTGGTGTCGGCAGGCGAAACGAATTCGTCCCGCGAGGGACGATGGACTGGTTTGAACGTTTTCCGGCGTCCTTTCAGGACTCGATGTTTGTAGGAACGGTTCGAGCCACCTTGTGGCTGGCTAATTTCCGGTTGTCCCGGTCGGGACAAAGTAGCAGGAGAAAAAAAGATTTACGCCTTGATGTGCAGATTTAATGAACCGCAGCCGTTTCGACAACGAATTGAACCAGTCGAATAAAATTGTTTCAGGTTTCTTTTGTCCATCACATACAAAGAAGCGCATTTTGGGCATTTGAGGCCGAGGCTTTCAAACTGTTCCTTCAGTATCCGCTGTGGTTCGTCCATTTTGTCGGCAATTGGTGGGTGCTGCATACACAACAAAAGTCCAGCGGTTGATCTGAGTGGCATGATGTCGAATTTATGGCAAACACGCTTCGCAAACTTGCCAAACAGCGCTTCAAAAACAGACACAGCGTGAAAAAGCAGAATTGGAAGAAACCAATAGAGTCCTGCCCATTGTGCATAACGATTTTCCTTATTTGAAAACACAAAGTTAAAATTGCACGGTTCTGTTTCTAAATCACCCTGTGTGGTAATTAAATGATTTGCCTTCTGCCACAATGGCTCGAATCCATACGGCAGATTTTTTTTGAATCTGAGCGCGTGAAGGAATTCTGCTGAAATTACACCTTGTTTGGCTTCTTTTGTTGCTTCACGGATAATGGCAAACTGTTCCTGCTCTTTGAATTTTGGCAATAACGAAAATCGATTTTGATTTTCTGCTTCAAATCTTCTTAAAAAATCTGTTGGTCTTGCCAGCAGCCATTCGAGATGAAATAAATCATCTTTTAGTGGTTTTCTTAATAACGCATATGCCACGGTCAATTTCCCTTTGCGAGAACATTGCAGCGCTTCGTAAATAAAGTGCAGAAAATCTGAAAGCAGGGCGGCGCAAACTTGTTTGTAATAAAGATTCCGCAACTCGTCTTTATAGCCATTAGCTTCCATCCAAGTGACAAGTTTTTCTCCTTTGAACTTTGCGATTTCCTGTGCGTGGTTTTTGTCTTTGTATTTGAACTGGACTTGAAAAATTTTTGCCTTCTCTCCTGAAATCAAGGTTTCTAGCAATTGGTCATGAAGAAAAAAACAGTAGTCGTGGCAAAATTTGAATTCAGCAGGCAGTGCGGTTTTCTTTTTCTTTGTTTTGGCCTGCATCGTGTCTTGGTATGGAAATTATTTCGGCATCTGCAACCCGACCTTGTCCGCCACCTGCGACACGTCCTTGTCGCCGCGGCCGCTCAGGTTCACGATGATGAGCTTGTTCCGGCTCATTTTCGGCGCGCGTTTCATGACTTCGGCGATGGCGTGGGCGCTTTCCAGCGCCGGGATGATGCCTTCCAGCCGCGCCAGTTTCATGAACGCTTCCAGCGCCGCGTCGTCCTTGATGTAGGTGTATTCCACGCGTTTCTGGTCGTGCAACCACGCGTGTTCCGGACCCACGGCCGCGTAGTCCAGTCCGGCGCTGACGCTGTGCGTGAGCCGGATCTGCCCGTTTTTGTCCTGCAAAATGTAGGAGCGCGTGCCCTGCAACACGCCGAGCGAGCCGCCGTGAAACCGCGCCGCGTGCTGGTTGGGCTTGATGCCGCGTCCGCCCGCCTCCACGCCCACCATCTTCACGGATTTTTCTTTCAGGAACGGATAAAACAGTCCCATGGCATTCGAACCGCCGCCGACGCAGGCCACGAGCAAATCCGGCAGGCGTTTTTCCTTGGCCAAAATCTGCCGGCGCGCTTCGTCGCCGATGACGCGCTGGAAGTTCCGCACCATCACCGGATACGGATGCGCGCCATAGACCGTGCCGAGGATGTAATGCGTCGTGCGGACATTGGTGACCCAGTCGCGCATGGCTTCGTTGATGGCTTCCTTGAGCGTCTGCTGGCCGGCCTTCACGGACACGACGTCGGCCCCGAGCATTTTCATGCGATAAACGTTGAGCGCCTGCCGTTCGCAATCCACCGCGCCCATGTAAATAACGCATTTCAATCCGAACATCGCGGCGACGGTGGCGGTGGCGACGCCGTGCTGGCCCGCACCGGTCTCGGCGATGATCCGGGTCTTGCCCATGCGTTTGGCGAGCAGGATCTGGCCGATGGCGTTGTTGATTTTATGCGCGCCGGTGTGGAGCAGGTCCTCGCGCTTGAGATAAATTTTCGCACCGCCGAGTTCACTGGTTAATCGTTCGGCCAAATAAAGCGGCGTGGGCCGGCCGCAAAATTCCCGGAGATAATATTCGAACTCGCGCTTGAACGCCGGATCCTTCTGCGCGCGGAGGTATTCGTCCTCCAATTCCTGCAACGGATGCATCAACGTCTCCGGCACGAACCGTCCGCCGTAGGGACCGAAATGGCCTTGGGCGTCGGGCATTTTAGTGCTGGAATTCCTGCTCATAAAGCGGCGGTTAATCTCGCGCAAAGCGGGGGCTGGCGCAAAGGATTTTTAGCCGCTGAACTGCGGGGGCGTGAAAAGAAGCAAAAATCAACCGCGGCTGAACACGGAACCGGGAGGGCGCGTCACTTCCGCCTTCGCAATGCTACGGCGGGACAAGCCGTGCGCGCCGTGGCTTGCGTTCGTTCAGGCGGTGGGCAGAGGCCTCCGATAAATCGCGAGCCGGCTGTCCGCCCTACCGCAGTTTTTTCATCCGTGTCCATCCGTGTGAATCCGTGGTTAAAATTCTCCTGATGACTATCGAACCCATTTCACTTCCTGCGGCGGTTGAAACGTTTCCAGGCGGCGCAATAATTTCCCGGCCTCTTCCTCCACCAGCACCAGTTCGCGGTGGGCGGGGCGGATAAAGCCTTCGGCAACGGCGTGATCAAAAAATTGCAGCAGGGGGCGATAAAAGCCCGCCACGTCCAGCAGCCCGAATGGTTTTTGGTGATAACCAAGCTGGCTCCACGCCAGCACTTCGCAAAATTCCTCGCAGGTGCCGTAGCCGCCGGGCAGCGCGATGAAACCGTCGGATAACTCGGCAATCAGCGCCTTGCGCTCATGCATGTTTTTCACCACGCGCAGGTCGGGCAGTTTTTCATGCACCACTTCCTTGATGACGAGCGATTGCGGGATCACGCCGATGACCTGTCCGCCGTTTTGAAGCACGGCGTCCGCCAGAACGCCCATCAGCCCGACGCAACCGCCGCCATAAACCAGTTCGATTCCGCGTTTGGCCAATTGGCGTCCGAGGTTTTCCGCCGCCTCGGCATAGGCAGCGCGGGTGCCCTTGTTCGAACCGCAATAGACGGCGATGCGTTTCATTTTTGCTCCGCTTGGCGAACGTTGGCGATGAACGCGCGCATCCTGGCGTGGTCCTTTTTCCCAGACGACGATTCCACCCCGCTGGAAACGTCCACGCCGAACGGCTGCACCTTTCGTACGGCGGCAGCGACATTTTCCGGCGTCAATCCGCCGGCGAGAAAAACCGGTTTGCCAAATTTTTGCGCCTCGACGGCCAGGTCCCAATTGAATTTTTCACCCGTTCCGCCGAGGTTTTCGGCTGAGTAAGCGTCGAGCAGCCAGGCCTCGGTGGGGTATTTCGGCAGCTCCTTCAGCGATTCGGCGTCGCGGATGCGGAAGGCCTTCATGCTCATCAGACCGAACCGCGTGCAAAATTCCGGCGGTTCATCGCCGTGAAATTGCAGCAGGCTCAAGCCACATTCGCTGATGGCGCGCGTGACCAAATCCTCCGCCGCGTTCACAAAAACACCAACGCGCAAGATGAACGGCGGCAATTGTTTTGAAATTTCGGCAGCGGCGGGAATGGTCATGCGCCGCGGGCTCTTTTCGTAAAAGATGAAGCCCAGCGCATCCGCGCCCGCCTCAATGGCGGTTTGTGCGTCGGCCAGATTCGTGATGCCGCAAATTTTGACCCGCGTGCTCATCTTGGATTTACGATATTTGTTTTTCGATTGACGCGCCTTTTGCCCGCAATTTCGTAAATCGTAAATCGTAAATCGGAAATTGCAACCTGCGGTATTTAACTCCGCGCATTTTTGACTCGTCGTATTGCCGCCATTTTCCGCAGAATGGATTTGATGCCACGGACGATTTACTTCGATTACAACGCCACGACACCACTCGACCCGGCGGTGCGGGAGGCGATGCTGCCGTTTCTCGGCGAGATTTGGGGCAACCCCTCGTCCGTGCATCACGTCGGCCAGCGCGCCCGGGCGGCGCTCGACGATGCGCGCGAGCGCGCGGCCACATTCCTTGGCGCCAAGCCAAGTGAGGTTGTTTTCACCAGCGGCGGCACCGAGAGCAACAACCTGGCGATTTTCGGCGCGGCCCGCCTGCTCAAATCGAAGGGAAAACACCTCATCACTTCCGCCATCGAACATCATGCGGTGCTCCTTTGTTTCGATTACCTCGAAAAAAAGGAAGGTTTTGAAGTTACACGGCTGCCGGCGGATCCCGAAGGCCGGGTTTCGCCGGAAGATTTGAAGCAGGCCATCAGGCCGGACACGGTGCTGGTTTCCATCATGGCCGCGAACAATGAAATCGGCACCCACGAGCCGGTTGCCGAACTCGGCGCGGTTTGCCGGGCGTGCGGGGTGGTTTTCCACACAGACGCGGTGCAGTGGTTCGGCAAGGAACCGTTTAAAAACGCCGGCCAGTTCAACGCGGACCTGGTTTCGGTCTGCGCCCACAAATTCCACGGGCCGAAGGGGGCCGGCCTGCTCTACATCAAGTCGCCGCTGCATCCCGACCCGGTCGCTTTCGGCGGCGGACATGAAAACGAGCGGCGGGCGGGAACAGAAAATCTGGCCGGAATCATTGGCTTGGTTGGGGCCATGGAAAAGTTTGTGAACCCGCCGGTCTTTGAACGGGCCAAACTGGAACCGCTGGCTGCCAGTTTGGCCGAGGCGGTGGTAAAGATTGAAAGCGCGGAATTGGTTGGTTCGCGCAAACATCGGCTGGCCAACACGGTTGCTTTTGTCGTTCGCGGCACAGACAGCATCGCCCTTTTGGCGGGATTGGACGTGGAAGGCGTTTGCGCATCAAGCGGGTCGGCGTGTTCGGCTGGTTCGCTGGAACCGTCGCATGAGATAAAAGCGCTGGGAAAACCCGAGCGGGCGAATTCTCTGGTGCGTTTTTCCTTGGGCCGCGATTCCACCAGGGCGGAAGTTGATTTTGTGGGCAATGTGCTGCCGGAGGTTATCCGGCGCGCACAACTCGGGAAATAAGGTGCGCAACGCTTGTGAATGGATTGGTGCCTTGGTGAAGAACTCCGACAAAGACGACTTTGTTTTTCTTCCCGCCGGCGAAACCAGTTTTCTTTTCTTTAAAAAACCCAGTGGCCGCCTTGACAATCAAGGTTGTTTGCCTTATTCACAGCCTTTAATAATAAGAGATTTATTAAGAGAAAAGATTACTATTAACCACACATGAACCTCACCATCGCCAAGGATCAAATTATCATCGGCCTGCAGGCTGTCCAAAATGTTGTCAGCACACGCACAACCTTGCCGATCCTCTCCAACGTATTGTTGCGCGCCGATGGCGATCATGTGGAATTCACCGCGACAGATCTGGACGTGACGGTCGCTTGCAAGGTTGAGGCGAAGGTAAAGAAGGGCGGCAGCACAACCGTCCCGGTGAAAAAACTGTTTGGCATCGTCCGGGAATTGGGCGGCAATGAAATAGACATCGAGACGGACGACAAAAACATCACCAGCGTCCGGTGTAATTCCTCTTTTTATAAAATCCACGGCCTGGGAGCGGATGAATTTCCGCCACTGCCCAAGTTCAAGGACGACAAGAAGGTTTCCCTGCCCCAGGAAACCGTGAAGGCGATGATGCGCAAGACCTCGTTCGCCGTGTCCACCGACGAATCACGCTACGTGCTCAACGGCATTTTCATCAGCCTCAAGGACCACAAGATGACCATGGTCGCCACGGATGGCCGCCGGCTCGCGCTGGTGGACGAGGAAGTGGACATTGCCGAGAAAAGCAGCGGTGAATTCATCGTGCCGGCCAAGGCGGTGAACGAATTGAACCGCCTGCTCCAGGAAAAGGGCGACGTGGAAATCAAGTTCGGCGAGAATCAGGCGTCATTCGCGCTCAAGGATGACAAGGGCTTTTCCGTGCTCGTAATCACGAAGTTGATCGAAGGCAATTACCCGAACTACCGCCAGGTCATACCCGCCGAGGTCAAGGAGCGCGTGCCGCTCAGTCGCGAGGAGTTTTTGCAAGCCCTGCGCCGCGCCGAAATCATGACCAGCGAGAAGGCCAATTCCGTCAAGCTCGCCTTCGGCAAGAACAGCCTCGCCATCACCGCCAATTCGCCGGAAGTCGGCGAGGCGCGCGAAACGCTCGCGGTGAACTACAAAGGCAAGGAAATCGCCATCGCCTTCAACCCGCGCTATCTCATAGATGCGCTGAACGCGCTGGGCGAAGACGAAGTCTTCTTCGAGTTGATTGACGAACTCAGCCCCGGCGTGCTCAAGATCAATGGCCCCTTCCTCTACGTCGTCATGCCCATGCGGTTGAGCTGAAGCGCGCAGGAGCGGGAAAAAAATTTCAAATCATAAATGCGGCTTTAGAAAGCCATGAAGGAGTGCGCCTATTGCGGTGGTGAAAATGAAGATGTTGCCGTCCATTGTTCCGGCTGTGGCACTGATGAGTTCAAGACCGAGGCGCCAGCCGGGGCTTCCAAGCTGGACGAGCAGGAAGAATTTGTCACTGAGTTTACGTGTCAAAGACTGAACGACGCGGATATAATTGTGGGCCGGCTTGAGACTGCTGGCATTGAAACGTTCGTGCCCGACGAGTTTCTGATGCAAACGATTGGTTTCAACCTGAACACTTACGGTTACGTTCGGGTACAGGTACGCCGGAAAGATTATGCGAGCGCCAAGGATCTTTGTGCTGTTGCGGTTGACCCGGGTGAAACACCGTCCGAGGGGAAATATTCCATGGCAAGTTCCGCCGTGGGGGAAGCGTCCGAAGACGCGCAAAACTGCAAGCAATGTGTGGCTTGTGATGCAATGATTCCGGAAGAGGCCAGACAGTGCCCAAAGAGTGGATGGACGCAACCCGGCAAATAATAAGTCGGCCTTGAGTCAAAATCTTGCGGCAGGATTCCTCCAGGAAGATTCACCGCACATCCGCTCAACAGTTTCGATACCGAGAACAGCCAGCCCCTGTTTCAAAACCCGCGCGGTCAAATCGCACAACGCCAGCAGGCGCGCGCGCGTGGCGTCATCAGCCTTGAGCACCGGACAATTTTCATAGAACGGCGTGAACTTTTCCGCCAGTTCAAAAAGAAAAGAGCCGGAAAAATCCGGCTCTTTTTGTTTCACAACCGAGACAAAAAAATTAACGCCGCTTGCGGATAGCGATCAGGGCAGCCACACCGCCAAAGGCCGCCAAGGCCAGCGCGGTCGGTTCGGGCACAATTGACACAACGGTGAAGTTGTCAACGCGATCCGTGCCGCCCGTGCCAACGGTGCCGCCATTAATTGATGTGGTATTCAAATCAACAAGCCTGAAAGTAATTGAGTTGGCATTGTCAAAAGCGCCGCCGCCTGTAAAAACTAAGCTGGACGGCTGAACCGTTGTCGTATTCCAAGCACTTAACACAACTGAGTAGGTTGCAAACGAAGTAAAGGCTCCGCCGTTGATGCTGTAACTCAGACCAAAATTCGCCGGGCCGTTGGCGCTGCCTGCTTGATCGAATGCGACCTCGACGCCGGAATAACCGACAGTGCTGGTGGTGAAAGACCAGAAATCGTTAACTGACCAGTTATTGGCGCTCAATGAGTGAACAGACGGGGACGCATTGGCAGCGCTGGAACCGGGAAGCCCAGGACCGGAAGCACCGGGAGCCAAACCGGCAATGACGGGATCCAGATCTCCCGCCGGGAAGCTGTAAGTTGCCGCGGTCGCATGAAGCCCGCTGGCCACACTACCACTGTAATTCAAGCCGTTATCGGCCTGAAAGGTTCCAGGGGAAGTATTAGCACCAGGCGCTACATTAAACGCATTAGTATTTGCCATGTTCTCAAAAGTCCACTGGGCGATTGTTTGGGCATTAACGGTTTGAAAAGCCAGCAGCGTGG